>Ga0315904_10008904_pt1 | contig 13203 bp, 8 predicted proteins | sample LakEriMetagenome_6_FD_203529 | JGI IMG/M metagenome (GOLD analysis project Ga0315904, IMG submission 203529) | Freshwater fungal communities from buoy surface, Lake Erie, Ohio, United States - Buoy 12 MA120 | ecosystem: Environmental > Aquatic > Freshwater > Lake | place: USA: Lake Erie, Ohio... | reverse complement strand
GTCCTTGTACTATAACAATACTTGGTGAATTAAAAGAGTATGAAACAATAAATGGACTTAAAGTACCGGTTCCATTTGAATGGCAAAATAAGTACAATGTAAGATGGCAGAAAACTGTAAATGTAAACCCGTTACTCGCAAATACTACAAAGGTTAGGTTTTATCGTAGACCTAAAGTGGATGTAACCGAATCCATACTGCCAATATATAACAGAAGTGTAACCCGAAATACAATTACAGGATCAGTTAATGGAACACCAATAAATCCCACTAATGGTGCGGATTATAAAAATTTTAAAGGTGTATTACAATATAATTTAGAAATAACCGATACTTCAAATTTTTCACAATCAATGGAGGGTGAGGTTATTACTATAAATGGTTTATCAAAAGAATATAAACCAACAATATCGGATATTATTACAAATAAAAAAGCATTAGTAAATGTTCCATATTTTATAACATCATCATTAGTTTCAAATTATGAAAGTGTAACAGCGTTTACATCAGCATCTTATACAATGTCTTTTGATGAAAGTGTTATTTTTTCAAACTCAAATGTAAGTTCTTCCTTTGCAAGAATAAAAATAACTGATTTAGAAACATTTGCGGGTGATGCAAATAGGATAAAAATATACGCAAAAAGTCGTAATTCATTGGGTGATTTTGAATTGTTGGAAGATATACAATTAGAAAGTAATGAATTATTAATTGTAGATGAGTTTAATAGTGAACTAAATGTAAGAACCGGATTATTTTCACAACAGATTTTAGATAATTTTTGGTTGACGGAAAATTTAGATACGGGAGTAAATGTTAGTTTAGATAATCAATTATTATTTCAATCTGCAAAATTAGAACCAACATCCGATATATCATCATCTACTGGATTATTTAAATTTTATTCATCACAATCTATAGAATTTACTAAATTTACCGAATATCAATTGGATTTCACCCCACTATTGAGTTCATCTATTGGGTATGGTAAAATAGAAATATATGGAAGTGGTTCTGCATTTGTTGATACGGATGTTACTACAAATAATGGAAAATTATTAGGAACAATTGAAACTACAAAATCTTTTACAAGATTTGATAAACAACAGATAAATTTTAATCCTGATGATAATGGATTTGGTAATTTGGTATTTTTAGTAAAAGGTGGGGATTGGCAAATATCAAATATAACATTAAGGGCCGCTCAAGAATCATCATTTTCACCAAATGAAATAACACTAATTGCAAATGTTCCAACCAGAATAAACAATGAAACATTTGATTTTAAGATTGAAATCTATGATATTAATAACAATTACATTCCTGTAAAAATTGAAAAAACTTACACATTTAGTGGTGGTAATGATGTTATTATCAATAGAGATTTAGAGGTAAGCGTATCTAATACATCTTTTAATTTTAATACATCATCTGCTTTTCCTAGTAGTATTCTAATTGATTATTACAAAACGGCTTTGACGGGTTCGGTAACATTTTATTCATCTGCAATTGATACAACAGGAAATGAAATAACAGTTGGGGATTTAAATCCATCAACAAATTACCCCGGACTTCTTTACGATGTAGATTTTAATACAAAGCAACTGACCATTGAGAATTTCACCGCATCACTTTCAACAAAAACGGTTGGTGCTATATTTTATACGGCAAGTTGTGAAAATATAAATAGATATTTTACAATATTCAGAGTTGATCAGGGTGCACCATCATATTTGTTTTATGCTACTGCTGATAAAAATAATTTTACCTTTAATCCCGATTATTATTACAAATCCGTTGTAGATGATGATTATATCGATATCCGATTAGTACAACAAAATTTACCGGCGATTATACCGCCAAATAGTTTAACCATATATTCATCATCATTATACGGTCCGATTGTCGGTGGTAGCAGATATACCGCACCAATACACAATATTGGTGGTGTTGGAAACGCATCCATATATAGATTATATGTTACTGGATCTTCACACCAATCTTATCCAGATGGTGATGGTTTTTATTTTGATTTAGGACAATCTACCTATGATTTTGAATTAGTAACAAGTGATGGTACGTTTACTTCATCCGTAACGATAGATGCGATTGAAAGAGGAGCAACTCCACCAACTATAAATTTTTCAAATGAAAATACATCTCTACCATCATTATCAACCGGATATGTAGAACCTGCTGCTTTTTTAGCAACTACAGGTTCAATCTCTGTTAGGGTTGTTGATAGAACAATTAATTATGCACATCCAATAATAAATAATTCATTTAGCGCATCTGTAAAATCTTATGAAGGTGTAACAGGAGCAAATATAAATTCAAACGCACAATATTCAATAACAGGGTTGACAAATGATAGTGGTAGTGTTACTTTAGAAATTGAATATAGGAATATTAAGGGTAGTAGTAGTTTATTTCAAAAACAAATAAATTATACAAAAGCAAAAAGAGCAGTACCTAATGTAGTAATCACTGCCACTCCACAAGCACAGACCGTTCTAGCAAATGCAACTGGCACTCAAACAGGAACACTATCAAACGTAACAGTCGATGCTATTGAAGGGAGTGTTAGTAGATTCACATCAATGACAGTTGCATCCTATTCAGGGTTTACTGCAGAACCATCCGTTAGTGGACAAACTTTACAATTAAGTTCCGCAACTATGAATGCGGGTGAGGGTGTTGTAACATTGACCGTCGTTCATACAGATAGTGAAAATACTACCGGACAAACAAAAACGGTAGTAGTAAGAACTACAAAAGTTAATATAGGAAATGATGGTGATAATGGTTCAAATGGTATTGATGCAAAGGCGGTTGCATTGACGGCAGACCCTCAATATACAGTTATTTACGATGGTGATGGTACTAAAACTCCGGTATCTATTACTTTAACAGCAACGGCACAAAATTTTACCGTTCCATATTATCAATTTACACAAAATGGTACAGAAAGACAGGCATACTCAACAACCGCAACCTATACTATTCCGGATGGGGAAGAGGCAGCGGCTGATAATGCTGATTTATGGCAAGTAAATGTTAAAGAAAACAATGCAGGATCAGTTCTTGCTTTTGATAATGTTGATATATTTGGTATAAAAGCGGGTACCAATGCTATTACTGCATTTCTTACAAATGAGGCACATACATTACCAACAACAAATACAGGAGTAGTAACTTACACAGGATCTGGTACATCCGTTGTTGTGTTTAAAGGTGCAACGGAACTTAATAGTGTTACAACAACTCCTGGGCTGGGTGAGTTTAAAGTAACAACTTCAGTTACAACAGGAACTATAACAGTTGGTACACAAACCATATCAGGAAATCCTGCAGTATTTGCTGATCATAGCGCAATGAGTGGTGATTTGGCCATTATTGAATATACTATAAATGTAGAAAATTTAGTAACTCTTAAAAAATATCAAACACTTTCTAAATCCACACAGGGTGCGGATGGTGTTAATGGTGCAAATGCGGTTACTATAAACATAAGTCCTGCATCGCAAATTATAACAAGAAGTAATACAGGTGCATACGGAACCCCGACAGCATTTACAATTACCGTAACCGAAGGAACAACATCTTATACATATGATGATTCATCTCCATATGCAAATTCTACATTCAGAATAGCAAATGTATCAAATGGAACTAATAATAACGATGGAACTGTAACACCAAATACTCCATCTACGACTGCGGGTGTGACTGTTACTTTTGATGTAATTTATGTAACTTCATTGGGGGCATCGGTAACATTAGCACAAACACATAAAGTATCCGTTACATTGGATGGTCAGACTGGACCTGGTGTTGTATTTACAGGACTTTGGGAATCAGGAAGAGCATATCAATTTAGTACAGGCGCGGGTACAGGTCGCAGGGATGTTGTTCTTTGGAGTACAAATGGAAACGCACCATATGATGTATATTATGCAGCAATTAGACAGCACACATCTGCAGGGGGTGATGTGGCAGATGGTTCACCAAATCAACCAAGCCAAACAGGATGGGAATCGTTGGGTACTCAAGATTTTTTTGTTGCAGCTAAAATTGGTTTATTTGAAGAATCTTATGTACAAAACACCTTAAATGTTGGTACTAATAATAATGGTGGTGTTTCATCTGCAAATATAACATTAGCCGGAGGAACTCAATATCCATATATTTCAATTGGACAATCATCGGTTGGTTATGGTAACACAGGAATATGGATTGGTAATGATAGTGGAAATTATAGAGCATCCTTTGTAAATGGGAGTACATCATTTTTAAAATGGAATGGAACATCTTTAGATATAAAAGGTGGATTAACCGCAACATCAGGTTCTATACAAAATACATTAACAATTGGTGGGAATGGTTCTACAGGAACCGGTATAACTTTGGATGGAGTTAACCAAAAAATTTACATGGGAACGGGTGATTATGCAAATACCAATACAGCATTTTTTGTGAGTGGTTCTGGTGATTTTTCTCTAAAAAGAGCGGTAATTTGGAATGCACTACAAAGTTTATTTAGTATCAATGATGGTATTTTAGAAATAGGAACTGAAAGTTATAGAACAACTATAAATCAATCAGGATTACTAACTACAAGAAACGCAGAAATTCAGGGAAAAATAAATGCAACAGAGGGAAGTATTGGTGGTTGGACAATCGATAGTACAACATTATCAGCAGGACAGGCTAGTACAAAGAATATAAAAATAAATTCATCAAGGCCGTCCGTTGAGTTTTATGATTCTGCAAATCTAGTAGTAGATATAAGTGGAGATGCTACTCTATCGGGTACAGGAAGTACAAGTATTACAACAACTAGCCCATCACCATTTGGACAGACAATAGTTGGAAGTAGTGGTGCACAAGATGGAACTAATATTGCATCTCACTACCCAGGAACCGTAGCATCGTATTTATCAGGATCTGGTATATTTTTAACAGGTTCCGTTAGTTCAAGTTTTAGTATATCGGCAACGCAAAATAATTCATTAGTAACTATTACATGTGATTTAGGACAAACTGGAACAGATTCCGCATCATTTGATGCTACTGTGGATCCTGGATACTATGTATCGAACGCAGCTTTTAGTTTAAGATATGGAGTTGCATTATATAGTTCATCCGAAGCGGGCGGAACCAGAACATTTGTTAGTTCATATTCAAAATCACAATTGGGTGAATCAACTTTTACTAATTCCAATGAAACCGTTAAAAGCCAAATAAACTATACTGGATCTGCAGTAATAACTACAATTTTAAGAGAAGGGTTTTATATATTATTACCATTTGTACAAACAATAAATGCATCAGCTACCGCAGAGGCCGATGCGGGTACTGGATGCAACTGTCCATCAGCAGGTACATTCTACGGATATGGTGATTGTGGCCCATCTGGACAAGAAATAATAAGATATACGGGCGTATGTGATGAGTTTAGCAATTGTACTTTTTATATTGAATATTCTGGAAGAGGTGGTTGTGTATAAAATAAATGAATAAATTATGAGTATTTTTACAGATTTTAGAGTTAAAGTATATACACCAAAATTAACATCGGTTAATGTCACCATACCTGTCCAAAAAACCGAAATAAATGCAGGTGGATTTCAAGTTATATATTCGAATACAAGGTATGTAATAATTCCAAGGGTAAGTAATGGTGCCATGTTAAGAGTTGGTGGAGATATTACTGCTACTGGAAATATAACCGCATATTTTTCTTCGGATAAAAGATTGAAAGAAAATATTAAACCAATAGAAAACGCATTAGATAAAATTGAAAAAATTAATGGTGTAGAATTTGATTGGAAAGATTCTTTTATTGAAGAAGCTGGTGGGGAAGATGGTTATTTTATAAGAAAGCATGATGTGGGTGTTATTGCGCAAGAAATAAATGAAGTATTACCTGAAGTTGTTGCAGAACGGAAAGAAACGGGTATGTTAGCAGTAAAATACGATAGAATTGTACCACTATTAATACAATCTATAAAAGAACTTAAAAAAGAAATAGAAGAATTAAAACAAAATAAATAATGGCATTACCAAGTAGTGGTCAAATATCATTTTCCGATTTAAATGTAGAAAGAGGATTATCGGCAACTGCGGAAGCAGATATGGCAACTGCGGGAGATGATTTTGCAGTTTCGTATGCTACAGATGGAACCGATGTTTTATCGATGGATGAATTTTATGGTTTATCCTATGGTGGAGGATCAGGTCCTTCATTGACTGTTTATATGAAGGATGTTGCAACCGTAAAAAAACATTTCATTCTTTATGCGGCAGTCAATGGGGGTTCTCCGGTGGATGTATATAATACAAATAGTAGTGGTCTTTTAGATGGTACCTGTACGCAAAGATTCACAATAAGTTCTGGTCTTGCAGCTGGCAATACCGTTACATTTTCAACAAGTACTACCATTACTATGGCAGGTTTGACTGCACCATCTTGTCCAAATGTGTTGGGCAGCGCAACTACATATACTACGGTGGGATTGGTAACAGGTGCAAATTCAGTTTATTTAACAGTAAAAAGTGATACCAACGTATGATTGTATTTATTACAACAGGTTATGGAAAAAATGTTATTGGAGGTGCCGATATATGGTGTAACAATTTCATTGAAAATATAATTCCACTTTTAAAAACGGAATATAAAATAATAGTAGATAACCGGCCCTTTGAAAAAAATCCGGATGTTATTTACACTTACGAAAACGATGAAGAAATTGATGAGATTTTAGAACAATGTGATAAGATTATTTTTTTGCATCACTCTTATAGAGAAAATCTAACAATTAAAAAATGGTTACATAAAACGGATACTACGTTTGTACATGCATTTATTCCTGATATGGTGGGGTTGAAAGATGAGTATGAAAATATAATGACACGATTGGATTGGCATTGGCAAAAAGATATATTGGATAATTCCCAAAATATTGTTTGGATTGGGTACGAAAACGATTCAATACATACGTACTATCCAAAAACAAAAAATATTACAAACTATTATGAATGGAAAAATAATAAACCATTTACAGAAATAGTTACAAATAGAATAGGTTATGCTGCGAGATGTGAGACCCGTAAAAATGCGGATTATTTGGATGGTTTACCTGCATTTGTTTTTTCAAATGAATATGATTATAAAAGAATGGTTGAAGCATCAAAAATAAATGCACAATCACATATGTTTCAAAAATTTGATTATAGATTTCATAATAGATTTTTTGATAAAAATTTTCAAATATTTCATGGAGCTTATACAAAAGAACCATTTGGTTATGCAATATTTGATGCAATAGATAATGGAAAATTACCAATACTACACTCCGATTGGATGCGAGGAATAAAATATAGATACCGTGCAATGAATAAACAACAATTTCATTACCAATGGTTGAGGATATTGGAAGATGGGTTTGAAAAAAATAAAAAACAATTTGATAGATTGAAGGCAGGACTTCAAAAATATACAGATAAACAAAAATGGGTTACCGAAATATGCAAAGTCTTATCAATTTAGATAGAGTAAAAGAATTTATTACCAACAATACACATTTGGATGAAAATGGTAATAAAATACATACACCTGTTAGTTACAGATGGACACATGGTGCAACTGATTTACATATGGGTGATGGGTTATTAATTTATTCATTAATACAACTCAATAGGTCAAAAACCTGCGTTTGTATAGGAACAGGTGGAGGATATATTCCACGTATTATGACGCAAGCTAGATATGATTTGTGGGAGCAAAAAATATTTGAAGGAAATCCACAAAATGAGTGGGGTGATATTGGAACTACCATCATCGTTGATGCTAATAATGGAATTGGTGGTAATACCGATTGGACTGAACCGGATTCTTTTTTACAATACAATTTTCAACCAAAAATAATTTTAGAAACATCAGAAAGAGCATTTTATGATTACTTTGTTAGGCAGGATATTAAAATAGATTACTTACATATAGATGGTGACCATTCTTATGAAGGAGTAAAAAAAGATTTTGAATTGTACTCAACAATAATGAGTGAAAGTGGTATTATTACAATACACGATACGGATCAAACATATCACGATACATTTATTGTAACAGAAAATGATAAAAAAGATTTTCAAAAATTTGATGGCCCTGCAAAATTTATTAAGGACTTACAAAACAATACCGCCTGGAATTTGGTAAATTTAAAAAATTTTTGTATGTTTGATTCAAAAAGACCAACAACAACAGGAATAGCAATACTTACAAAAAAATAATGAAAGATAAAAAAATAAGATTAGTTACAGTTACAGGAAGTAGAACAAACATACTACCACATATGTTAGATTACTATACATCTATTGTAGATGAAATTTATATTGTAGTTTATGAGTGGGAAGGTTTTTCTACATTCGATGCTGTCGAAGAAATTAGTGCTGTATTTGAAAATGTAAAAATAGTAAGAAGAGAAACAAAAGAAAAATATAATTGGGAATATGTAACACAGTTATATAATGAAATAAAAATGTTACATCCAGAAGATTGGTGGATAGTAGCAGATGATGATGAGTTTCATATATACTCAAAACAATTATCTGAAATTATACATGATTGTGAAGAAAATGGGTGGGATTTGGTAAGAGGTGGATTTATTGATAGAATAGGTGAAGATGGTACTTTTCCAGAAATTATAAATAATAAGAATATTTTCTTACAGTTTCCAATAGCAGGATTTTTTAGATATCCAATGAGTGAAGCATGTCCTAATAAAGTTTGTATAATGAAAGGATATGTGGAATTGACTCCAGGACAACATTACGCAAAAATAGATGGACAAACAACTTGGCGTTGGCAAGGGTGGAATCACCCATTAATAGCACCTGTAAATGATTATAATGTTCAGGTACATCATTTTAAATGGGATAGTACTTGTGCTGATAGGATTAGAGAAGTAGCTAATATAAATAAAGGATATGCATATTCAGAAGAATACAGAAAAATGTATAGAGAATTAGCAAAATGTAGATTTAAATTAGATATTAATAATTCGGAATATATGTTTGAAAATATTGGTGATGATTATGATGGATATTCAAATTGGAAAAAACTATTTAAAAAAATTATATCAATATAATTTGGAAATTAATAAAAAAAATACTATATTAGTAAACAAGGTTAAATGTAAAAAATAATTTATGGCAGCAACAACAACTAAAAGAAACGAAGAAAAAGAACAAGAACTTTTACTTCTTGAAACAAGAAAAGTAAAAGCTTTAGAAAAAATTGCCAATTCATTAGATGCGCTAACAATTTGGTTTGAAGAAATCGAAAAAGATGAGTGGTCTGAAAGACTACAATGGTATCTGTACGAATGGCATAGCAAAAAGATAGCAGATAAAGATAAATAATGCAAAAACAAAAATTAGGAATAGTTGTACCATATAGAAATAGGAATCAACATTTATCTGAATTTTTACCTGCTATTAAAAAATACTTAAACAATTCACAAATTGTTTATGAAATCATTGTAGTTGAACAAGCCGATGAAAAACCTTTTAATAGAGGTAAATTATTAAATATCGGTACAAAAAAAGCCATAGAGTTAGGTTGTAATTATTTAGTACTACATGATGTAGATATGCTACCTGTTGATGTTGATTACTCATATTCAACACGACCAACACATCTTGCGTACAATTTTATATCGGAAAATACGGAAAAAAATATAGTTTTTGATGAATATTTTGGAGGAGTTACATTATTTCCTATAAGTGATTTTTTAAAAATAAACGGTTATTCAAATGAATACTGGGGGTGGGGGTATGAAGATGATGATTTATTATTTAGATGTAAAGAAAATCTTATAGAATTAGATACAAAATATTATCCTGTAAAAACAAGAAACTCCGCAGGGTTATACTTTAATGGTAAAGATTCCTATATCAAATGTCCAAAACCGTTTGCATTTGATAAAAATTATACAATATATGCATCCTTTGAACCGGATGAAATACAATGTGATTCTCAATATGATTTTGATGAATACGTTGTTTTTTCTGTTCCTGGATATGATACGGTGATAACATATGATTCCTTTAAAAGATATAAATTTGAAACTTGGTCTAAAAATAAAAAATTATATACACTAAAATCGAGTATAACACCAAAATTAAGAACCGTAATTGCAATCACAGTTGACCAATATAACAGAATTATAAAAATGTATCAAGATGGTATTTTAGTTGATGAAACTCATATAGATGAAAAAGATCGATTGATGCCATACTATAATCAAGAATTTTTTTATTTAGGAAAAACAACAACATCCGAATACAATAAAAAAAGACCATATAAAGGTGTAATAGATTATTTTGCAATATTTAATCACTCTTTAGAAGAAGGTCAAATACAAGAAATTTCAAATAATAAATATTTAGGATTAATTGAAAGTTATGGTAATTATACAACTCCGCATTGTTTAGAAGTTTGTTATGATATGAAAATAAGTAAAAAATCTAAACTAATAGATTTATCAACACAACAAAATGATGCAATAATAAATAATTGTAAAAGAGTACCAATAATTGATAATGAATCAATTCAAGAGGTAAAAATCCCATCTAGAAGAAAGTGTACTTTTAAATTATTACCACATCCTGAAAATGGATTTTTTGAAAATAAATGGTTATATACCGAAACAAGAAAAAATCAAATTAGATTTTACAATGAAGTTTTAGGAGGAAAAACAAATTGGAGAAGGGATGGATATGATACTTTAGAATACAAAGAATTAAGTTATACAAATATGATTGATTACCATTTTATATCAGCCGAATTATGAAATTAGGAGTTTGCGTACCATACAGAAATAGAGAAGCACATTTAAAAAGATTTGTACCTGAAGTTACAAAGTTTTTAAAAGAGGCCGGAATAGAACATACCATCTATATAGCACATCAATGTGATGATAGGTTATTTAATAGAGGATTGATGAAAAATATAGCAGCAAAGTATGCATTCGAAGATGGATGTGATTATATTGTTTGGCATGATATTGATATGATTCCTGAAGATAATAGTTGTGATTATTCATATCCTAAAAATAATCCCGTACACATAGCAGTTAATATATCTCAATCGGATTATATGTTAAAGTACGAAGAATACTTTGGTGGTGCCGTATTGTTTACAAAAAAACAAGTAGAAAAAACAAATGGATATTCAAATGATTATTGGGATTGGGGCATGGAGGATGATGATCTTTTTTGGAGATGTGTTAGAGAAGATATGGTAGATAGAACAACTCTTAATTATAATAGGAAAAAAATGGTTGGGGTTTTTGATGGTAAAGCATCTTATATGGAAATCCCAAACTCATTTGGGCATATATTAAATAACTCACATACCGTTTCGATTTTGGTAAAAGCGGACCAGCAAATTGAAAAAGTTCCTATTTGGTTAATAGGTGATAGTGAGAGAAGATTTGTAGAATATCCTATTTTGAGAAAACCTGGTTATGATTGGGGTATATCTTTTAATAATAGTAGAGCATATACTGCAATGTTGTGGAACAATAATAAAGAACAAATATACCAATGGTTTAAACGATATGAAAATGAGTGGACATGGGTCACTATGGTAGTAGATACTATTGATAAAAAAATGCATTGGTATTTAAATGGAAGAGAGAGTTCTGCAAGAAACGGAACAGGTACCGAATCTCCAATAACATATACAGGATCGTTAAAGAGATATGGTTCTGAACCGTTTTATATAGGATATACGCCTAGTATTAATGCAGATGAACCAAATACATTTTTTAAAGGTCAGATTTCTGATATAAAAATTTGGGATAGAGCATTAACTTCAAATGAAGTTAAAAATTTACATGAAACACATCCATTGGATAGTTTAATAATTCACTACGATTTTGAAAATATAGATAGAATAAATAGACAAGTAGTGGATTGCGTAACAGGTAATCACGCATACATATCAAGAGTTTCTTTTAAAACGGAAGATATAAAAATACCATATGTTGCATTACCTTATAGAAAAAACGGAAGATTTTATTGTTTACCACATAAGACGGAGGGTTTGATAAATGAAGGTGGAATGGAGAAGTGGGCAAAGGGTGAAACGACTGCAAGAAATGAAAGAAGATATGTGTTGGAAATGCAGCAAGGAAAAATAGATTATAAAAAGGATGGAATGTCAAATGTTGATGAAAAATTTGAATTAATCGATATAGAAACAATATATTCCGAACATAAAATGATAAATGTAAAAGTTAAATAATATGTTAAACGAAGCCATTTATTTTGAAAAAACAAAAAATCAACTTAATTCAGTTGGGTGTGGTTTCTGTTTAGCAAAGTGGACGCAAGTTACTATGCATTTGGGTATTGGACTTACACATTCTTGTCACCATCCGGTCCAACATAAAATACCACTATCCGAAATAAAAAGAGATCCATCATCATTACATAATACGCGGTATAAAAAAACCCAAAGAAAAGAAATGCTTGAGGGTGGCAGGCCAAAGGAGTGTAATTATTGTTGGAACATAGAGGATAACTCAAATTCATTTTCAGATAGGATATTTAAATCTGCCGAACCGTGGTCTGCACCATATTTTGAACAAATAAAAGATTCACATTGGAGAGAAGAATTTAATCCAAGATATGTTGAAGTAAGTTTTTCAAATACGTGTAACTTTAAATGTGCATACTGCGGCCCACAATACTCATCTAAATGGGTAGAAGAAATTGAAAAATTTGGTGGATACAAAACATCAACAAATTATAATAATATAGAAGAATTGTCCGCCAAAAATGAAATGCCATATAAACATTCGGAAGAAAATCCATATGTAGATGCATTTTGGGAGTGGTGGCCAGATTTATACAAAGACCTACATACATTCCGAATTACAGGTGGAGAACCCCTACTATCAAAAGATACTTTCAAAGTATTGGAATATATACAAACTCATTGGGAAGAAAATCCAAATTTATCATTAGCAATTAATAGTAATTTGGGAGTGCCTGATGCATTGGTAGATAAGTTTATTGAAATAGCAAAGGATTTATGTGAAAATAATAAAGTTAGAGAATTGATAATATTTACTTCCGTTGAAGCAAAAGGAAAACAAGCAGAGTATGTTAGATTTGGTTTGGATTATAATA
>Ga0315904_10008903_pt1 | contig 13204 bp, 7 predicted proteins | sample LakEriMetagenome_6_FD_203529 | JGI IMG/M metagenome (GOLD analysis project Ga0315904, IMG submission 203529) | Freshwater fungal communities from buoy surface, Lake Erie, Ohio, United States - Buoy 12 MA120 | ecosystem: Environmental > Aquatic > Freshwater > Lake | place: USA: Lake Erie, Ohio... | reverse complement strand
ATCGGGCAGTTTACTCCGCAGGTGTTCATCCGTGCTCGCGCCCGGCAGATGGCGCTTAAGGTCATGTCCGAGAACTCCGGTGTGCAGTGGCAGCTGGGTGCCCCTCGTCTTGACGCTCGTGCGGATGGAAGGCGGGCATAATGGCGCTGTCCAAGTTCAAAGCTCCGACGCTCCCCGCGCCGCCCGCCCAGTGGGACGCCCAGTACGCTCGGCAGCTACTGCGTGCGTTGGAGATTTACTTCTCCCAGCTGGACTCCGCTACACCGAACTACGCGGAGAGTTACACAGCAGACCATTTCTACGGGGGCTTCCTCCACGGAGACGGCACCGACGTCCGCGTACCTTACAACCAGTTCTACAGCATGGTCGACCAGACTGCCCCGGCTATCGACGTAGCCAATGCGCTTGAGTTGGAGGTCACCAGTTTCGTCGACGGTATTAGCATAACCGGCGCAAACGACACCCGCATCACGTTTTCCGTGCCGGGGACTTATCTCGTCACCTACAGCCTGTCGTTCAAAAACACGACCAACGATTCTCAGGACATCGACATCTGGTTCAAATACACCGACAGCGGCGGCGGGGCGGATATCGCTAACTCCAACAGCAAGTTCACGATTCCGGCGCGCAAGGCGTCTACGGACCCGTCCTATCTGGTTGCCACTACATCGTCTATGGTAGTCGTAAACGAAGCGAATGCCTATGTGGAAATCATGTGGTGGGTGTCGAATCTGAGTGTAACGCTGGAGCACCTCCCTGCGGTTGCTTACTCGGCGGGGGTGACCCCCGCGATACCCGCTACCCCTTCGGCACTGGTACAGGCACGGTTCGTGAGTGCTACTATTTAGTTTTCGACAGGTTGGAGCTATAAGCGCGTAAGCAATACGGGAAACCCAATATGAACGTCTCCTCTGCCCCTCCCCCGTTCCAAACCAACAACTCCGGTAGTGGGGCAGTAGGCAACCCTCCCGTGTTGGGTTCGCAGGTCTTGGGCAAAACCGGGGGTATGCCGGAGCAGCGCGGGCTTTCCGCACTGAGCAACCCCATGGCGCAGCAGCTCCAGAGCATGGGTCGAGGCAATGACTCCATGCTTGTCCACATGACGCCGGGCGAAGTGCAGAGTTTGCAGGGGCTGGCTCGTGCCGCTGGTGGGTCGCTATCGACTAACCCCCAGACGGGTCTCCCCGAGGCGGGGTTCCTCGAGGACATTCTGCCCGCGCTCCTCGGCGTCGGTCTGTCGTTTATCCCCGGTGTCGGCCCTCTAGCGGCAGCGGGTATCGTCGGTGCGGGCAGCACTGCTATCACTGGGGATATCACCAAGGGGCTCGTGGCGGGGCTTGGAGCGTTTGGTGGCGCGTCGCTCGCTGGTGCTCTAGCCGCCCCCGCTGCCGCTGGTGCCGCTGGTGCTGGGGCAGCTTCCAGCGCCGCTACTGGTGCTGCTACTGGTGCCGCTACTGGTGCCGCTACTGGTGTGGGTGCGGGTGCCACTGGTGCGGGGGTTGGTGCTGCTGGTGCCGGCGCTGCTGGGCTTGGGGGTGCAAGTGCTATCCCGGCCGGAGCGCTTTCGAGCGCCGTAGGTAATGCCGCCCCGGCGGCGCTGTCGGGCCAGTTGCTTGTCCCCGCCACTACTCTACCCACGTTTGCCGCACCCGCAGCTGCCGGAGGGGCGAAAGCGGGACTTTCTGGTGTTCTCCAACGGTTTGGAGAGCAGGCTAGTGCAGGGCTCGGTAGTGGTATCGCGGCCAAGGCAGCCCCCTATGTTGCGGGCGCGGGGTTGCTCAACACGGTTAACAACGCCTTCACCCCCGACGTGCGTATGCCGGAAGAGGAAAAGAGCACGTACAACGGCCCTTATCGCTTCGAACCCCGGCAGGTCCTTAGTCCGGGGCCGTCGCCGATTGAGACTCGTGACTCTTCCGAGAAACTCTATTTCGCGCCGCAGCAGCCGCGCCTCATTGACGCTTCTGGCAACCCGGTTGGGGGCTTCGGCCCCGGACCCACGTCGCCGGCCCCACGCATGGGTCTCTCCAGCGAATACGCTATGGATATGCTCCGCCGCAAAGGGCGCGAAGAGGGCAGCCCGTTTAGCCGCCCCATCTGGGGCACTTTCGCCAAGGGTGGCGAGGTCAACATGCGCGACGGCTCCTTTGTCATTGACGCCCGCACTGTGTCGGAGTTGGGCAACGGTAGCAGTGAAGCCGGTCAGGAGCTGCTCGCCCGTATGGGCGGCAAGCCCGTCAAGGGTCCGGGAGATGGCGTCAGCGATTCTATCCCGGCGAAGATCGAAGGTAAGCAGCCCGCCCGCGTGGCCCGTGACGAAGTGGTGTTCTCCCCGGAAGCTGTTCGTCGTATCGGTGGTGGCAGCGAGAAGAAAGGTGCCCAGAAGCTCTACGCCCTCATGGAGCGCGCCCACAAGGCTCGCAAGCAGGCGGCGCGGGGTAAGGACACCCAGCTGCGTAGGGGGCTGGCATGATTAAGGTTAGTCTTGTCCCCCCGAACATGGTTGAGGCCCTTTGGTCTAAGCTGTTCCCCTTCCTGTCGAAGGCGGCGGAATACACGTTCGGGCGGTATGAACCCGAGGACATCATGGATGCTCTGCTCAGCGGAGAGCTGCATCTATGGGTAGCCGCCAAGGGTAATGAGCTTATGGGTATCACCGTAACTCGTTTTTGGGTATACCCGCGCAAGAAGTGTCTTGATATGGTGTTTCTGGCTGGTGACGATGGGTTCAGCTGGAAGGACGAGATGCTCAAGATGCTCCAGTGCTGGGCGTATGACAACCGGTGTGATGTGATCGAAGCATCTGGTCGTCTGGGTCTGGCCAAGGCGTTCAAGGACGACGGGTATCGTCCGCTGTGGCAGGTGTTCGAGCTCCCCGTGGGTAGCTCCGGGCTTGGAGGTAGTAATGGCTAAGGGCGGCGGCGCGCAGACGCAATACGTCAAGTCGGAGACTTCCAATCTCCCCGAATACGCACGCCCCTATTTCGAAGGGCTGATGGGTGGCGCTCAGGGCCTTCTGAGTCGGGATTACGTGCCGTTTAGCGGTCAGCGCATCGCGGACTTCACTCAGGGTCAGCGTGGCGTGCAGCAGGAAGCCCTCGGTATGCAGACGCCGGGGGAGTTTGGTTTTGGCTCCAACATCGCTGCGCAGAGCGCCATGGGGTCGATGGCTGCAGGTGACTACAACCCCGCCAATTTCCGCGCGCAGCGCGTGGGTGCTCCGGGGCTCAACTACTTCCAAATGCAGGGTCCGGGCCTGTTCAATACCGAGACGGCGCAGCAGTATATGTCGCCGTATATGCAGAACGTGCTCGACGTTGAGAAGCGCGAAGCTATCAATGACGCTAGGCAGGGGCAGCTCGTTCAGGACCTCGGTGCGGCCCGGCAGGGCACCTATGGGGGCAGTCGGCAGCTGCTCGCTGCGATGCAGCGCGAGCGGAACCTTGGGCGGCAGCTCGGTGATATCCAGACCCGTGGTCTCCAGAGTGCCTTCGAGAACGCCCAACAGCAGTTCGAGCGCGACCGCACTGCTGGTATCAACGTAGGTGGTCAGAACCTCCAAGCAGCGCTCGGCGTGCAACAGCTCGGGGCCGACACTGGTCTGCGCGCCGCACTGGCCAACCAGCAGACGGGGCTCGAAGCGCAGCGGCTTGGTGAACAGTCGCGCCAGTTCGGCGCGCAACAGCGTCTGGCTGGTTATGGTCAGGCCGGCGGACTCGCTCAAACGCTGGCCAACCTCGGCTCCGCGCGGTCTCAGGCGGACCTGTCTCGTCTCGGCTTCCAGACGCAGCAGGCTGCTCAGGAGCAGGCGCTCAACCAGCAGTATCTCGACACCGCCTATCAGGACTTTCTCCGGCAGCGTGATTACCCGCTGGAGATGCTCCAGCAGTATAGCAGCTTGCTGCGCGGCGTACCGGTCACTCCGAACTCGACCTCGACGACTTATGCCCCGGCTCCGGGTCTCGGGCAGCAGCTGTTGGGTACCGGGCTCGGTGCGGCGAGCATCTACAAGACCTTCATGGGTGGCTAAGCATGGAAACGAAGCCGTTCAGCATCCAGTCACCTGAGCAGATCGCCAAGGATTATGGCGGTAACAAGCAGCGCATTGCTCAAGCCATGCAGATGGGCCTCCTCGACCCTACTGCGGGCACACTTGCTGGTATGTTCATCGACCGTATGCGTGGGGCGGCCCAGCAGGAAGGAGCCCCCCAGCAGACTGTGGCTCAACAGGTGTTCGCTCCGCCGCAGATGACGTCGCCCCCGATGGGCCAACCCCAGATGCAGATGCCGCAGGGTCTGGGTCAACCTCAGATACCGATGCCGCAGGAAACCCCTCCGATGGGTATGGCGGGTGGGGGTCTCACGGCACTCCCCTTGCCGGAGAGCATGTTTGACGAACCGGCTGATTACGCTGGTGGCGGTATCGTGGCTTTCGCCCAAGGGGGCGAAGCTGAAGAAGACGAGTTGGGCGGGTTTTACAAGGACCCGGTGCGCGAGCGCGAGAAACTGCGGCAGCTCTACCAACCCAAGACGGAGGCTCGTGACCGTGCACGCGGTCTCTTCGAGGGTATGCTCGACCCTGAGCAGCAGAAGAAGCGTTTGAGCGAAGACAAGTGGATGGCGCTCGGGCAGATCGGTGCCAAGATGGCACAGACTCCGGGGTCGCTGTTTCAGGCTCTCGGTGCGGGTATCGAGGCTGCGCTTCCGGGTATTCAGGAAGCATCCAAGGAACGCCGGGCTGAAGTCCGCGATGCGGTCATGCAGATGGCGCAGATGGAAGGTCTCGACAACAAGGAAGCCATGGAGCTGGCCAGAGAGGCGCTCAGCGGCACCAAGACGTTTGCTGAGCTCCAGCAGAAGGCCAAAGAGATGGCGCAGCAGTCTGAGCTTGCCAAGATGGAAGACAAAACCCGCCGTTACGTTGCGGATACTGGTGCTGCGGCCCAGATGGGTTCCGCTCGCATTACTGCCAATTCGTTCGAAGCACAGGCTAAGAGGCAGGAAGCTGCGCTCGACAAGCAGGCGCGCAACGAAGCCATGAAGGCCGCAGCCGCAGACATGGCGAAGGTTAATTTCGGCATGGCCCCGAAAGACCCTGCTGCCAAAGCGGCGTATGACCAAGAGTTCCTGAAGCGGTTCAACTTCTACTATCAGTCGTATCTGGGCGCATCCCCCTCTGGTGCACCTGCTTCTACTGGTGTAGGTGGGTACGGTTCTCCTCCGCCGGGGGCGGTTAAGAGGGTTGGTTAATGGCTGATGCCAAGTACAGGGTCAAAATCGGGGGCGCTGAATACGAAGTCGTCGCCCCCGACGAAAACACGGCTTGGCAATGGGCGAACATGGCCCATGAACAGGAAACCCTGAAAACTGCTGAAAAACCTAAGGAAGGCCCCGGTTTCTTCGGTGCGCTTGGACGCGGGTTGACGACTCTTGGCGACCTACCGGAAGCGTTCGGGTTTGCTACCGGGGACGAAGAAGCCCGTAAGGAGCTCGCCAAGAAGGAAGAAGGTGCCGGCGAGTTCGGCATGGACAAGTCTCTTGGGGAAAACTGGGAAGCCCTGAAGGAGCTGGCCGGCGAGTCTCTCGGGTTCATGGGTGCGCCACTTGCAGCGGGTGCCGCAGGTACTCTCGCTGGCGGCCCCTTGGTCGGTGCTGGTGCCGGTCTTGCCACCCTCCTTGGCCAATACGGCACGACCAACCTGAAGCGGCAGGCGCAGGAAGACGAAGCACGCATTGCACGGGGGGAGGCTCCGCAAGGGGCCGATGTTGGTAAAGCCGCCCTCGCGGCTACTGGGCAGGCGGGGCTCGACGTGGCTGGTGCCTTCCTTCCAGTGTTTCGTCCGCTCGCTGCTGCGTTCCCCTTCATGCGTCCACTCCTTGGTGCTGGGGGCGCGAAAGCTGCTGGCGAAGCGGCTGAAGCTATTGTCGAAGCCGCAGCTAAGAAGCAGCTCACCATCAAGGGTGGTATTGCACGCGGTGTGGCTCAAGGCGTGGCTTTCGAAGTCCCGCAGGAAGTTGCTCAGCAGGCACTGGAGCGCTGGCAGGCTGGGCTCGAACTGGGTAGCGACGACGCACTGGAGGAATATAAGCAGGCCGCGTTTGGCGCGGCTGTTCTCGGTGGTGGTATCGGCGGTGTCTCCGGCGGCGCGCAGGCCGCTTTCACCAAAGAAGCTACTCCCAAGTCTTCGGAATCACCTGCACCTGCTGAGGATACTACCGCAGTTGTAGCTGAATTTGATCGGCTGTTTACCGCTGCTGTCCAGCAGGAGATGCAGGCTGACCCCAAGCTCAAGCCGGGACAGGCGTTCGCCAAGACCAAGGCGCGGGCAATCGAGATTGCGGAGGAGGCGCGGGCCAATGTCGAAAAAGCACAAGCAGCTCCCGTGGAAGGAGCAGCAAGTGGACCTGACGTGGATGTCGCTGGAACAGCTGGGGCTGGCGTTCAAGATACTGGCGGCCCCGCGCCCACCGAAGAAGTTGCCGAAGGACCTGCGCCCACTGAACCCGTCGGAGTGGCTGGCACTGGAGCACCTGTTAGTGGAGTTGCTCCAACAGAAACGGCAGAGCGTGGTGCACTGACGCCGGATATCTATACCTCGGCTGTAGATGCGGTGCGCGAGAGCCAGAAAGCCAGCGCCAGCTTCATCCAGCGCAAGCTGGGGATTAAGTACAACGCCGCATCCCGCCTTATCGAGCGTATGGAGCAGGAAGGCATTGTAAGCCCCCCGAGTAAAGACGGTTCGCGCACCGTGATACCCACCGTCGCCGCTGAACAGAAGGCCGTCGAGCCCGCTGCGCCCGTCACCATTGAGTCTGTCACGGCGGAAATCGAGCAAGCGGTTACTGATGGCTTCATTACCGCGCCCCTTGCTGCCAACGCCACCAAGGCCATGGCGTCTGGGAAGTTTACGCCGGCCGAAGTCAAGACTCAGCTCGACACTCTCATCAACAACCAACTGGCCAAGCGGTTCGGAGATAATGAAGCCACCGCCCCCTCGGAAACCGGAGAGCAAAGCGATGCGCAGGAAACAGCTTCGCCTGAAACCGAAGGCGAAGGACCCGTTGCGGGTGAAAGGGGAGAAGAAGCCGCCCCGGCAGTTGAGGACGAAGTAGACCTTCTGGCGGACGCCCGCAACGCGAAGACCATGAAGGAGCGCAAGGATGCTGTGCGCCCTATCGTCGACCTGTTGGCCGAAGACTCCATCAAGGGTGTGAAATATCCGGTGGGGATGACGTCCAAGAAGCTGGGCACCCTCAAGACCCAGATGGTCAACCAGATTGCGCCGAAAGTTGCGCGTGGCGAAGAGGTCGACCCTGCTGCTGTCGTAGACGCTATCCTGCGCGATAATGGTTTCGCTATTCCTGAGCGCGCAGCGGGGACGCCGGCTGCACCTGAACCCGCCACGACTGAGACCCCGGTGGAGGACAGGACGGTTATTGTAGTCCACGGCGGGTCCGACTTTGAGGTAATTGACCCATCCAAGTTTGGTTCGGGCGAACCCGGTGGTATCCGCCCGCTGGGCAGGGGACTCTACGGCTATGTAGTTGATGGTAGCGACCCGGAAGCACTGGCGAAAGCCGTTAAGGGCGCGCGCACATACGCGGAAAAATACGGACGTGGGTCCAAAACCATCCACGCATTTAAGCTTGACCTGTCCGGTGCGGGCGTGGCGTTCAACGGCCCCGAAGTTGAGAGTATCACCCGTAAAGCCACTAAAGGTGCCCCTGCGGCGGCGAAGTTCGAGCGGCTCCCCATCGGGTTGGTAGAGGTAGGCGTCACCGACACCGGTCGGCTTCAGCCGCTCGCGAAAATTCCTGTTAGTGAGTCCGACAGCACTCTGGTCGACAGTATCATCAAGGTGCTGGCTGCGCCCGAACCCGCACAGAACGAAACAGTTGAAACTGCTGCGGCTACACCCGTAGTGGAAAATAAGAAGCGCGGGCGGCCCAAGAAGGCCCCGACTCCGTTGCCTCTACTCGAAGCGACGCCCGCTGCTCCTGCTGCTCCTGCTGCTCCTGCTGCTCCTGCTGCTCCGCCTCCCCCGCCCCCTCCGCCTCCCACGGGTGGGCCTGCTTCGCAGCCCGGTGGTAAGAAGCCCAAGCCCTTCAAGCTGACCCCGAAGCAGCTCGAAGAGGCGCGTAAGGCGGCGAACCTGCTCCAGACCAAGGCGAACCGGATGCAGAAGCGCGTGGCCAGCACGCGCGAAGCCCGTGAGGTGATTTCCGAGAGCATCAGCCTCGCCAAGTTGCTGCGGGGGGATAAGGCCAACCTCGCTGTGCTGCGCGCTGCGCTCGACAGCCTCAACTCGTCGAAGTGGAAGGTGCTGCTGCCCTTGCTGTCCACCGACGATATCTTCCGGGTGGTCAAGGGGCGCGTCCCGGCTCTGAACAGCCTCGATACACTTATCCGCGATAGCGTAACTGGTTACGAAGCCAAGGAGTTCGTGCGCCTCTCGGACGAGCTGAAGACGGTCGAGAAGTTCCTCAAGCGCTTCCCGAAGGCAGCGGACGTCTTGTCCGACCTTCAGTTCATGGCTGTGGCGTATCAGGTCGACCCCTCACTGGCACCCAACGCCACTGAGTATATCAGCCGCGTCGACAAGCGGCTGGCGGAGCTGCGGCGCGAGCTGCAAACCGAAACCGACAGGAAGAAGCGGGGCGCTATTCAGGCACAGATAACCACGCGCTCTAAGGCCATTGCCGCTGTCTACAATGGGGGTGAAGTCGAGGGTGAGACCGTCTTCGGCTGGCGCGACCTCGACAAATCCGAGTATGGTTCCGGGCAGGGTAAGCAGGTTTTCGCGCTTATGCGCGACGCCCACCGCCGCGACTTGGAAGCCAACTACCAAGCTATCCGCAGCCGTATTGAGGCCACTTCCGGGGAAGAAGAGAAGCAGGGGCGGCTCGACAAGCTGAGTGCGGCGTTCAAGCCCGCCATGGACCAAGTCATCTACTTCCCGCTGATGCGCTACGGTGACCACTTCCTGCGCGTGGGTAAGGGTCAGAACAGCATCTTCCTGATGTTCCCCTCGAAGCTCAAGCGGGACGTCGCCGCGAAGAAGCTGGGTAACAAGGGTATGGAGGTGACCGAGACGGGTCACGTCAGCGAGCTGCGGGTGGAGTTCGAGAACCAGAGCAACCCTCTCCAAGAGGTCTTGCAGCTCTTCAACGACAACCCCGGTAAGGATGCGTCTGCGCTGCGCGAGCAGGTCTTCGATCTCTGGCTCCAGAGCGGCGTGGTGAGCGATATGTCCAAGCACCTGCTGAAGCGCGAGCTGCGTGCCGGCTACAGCACGGACATCCTGAAGAACTTCGCCAACTTCCGTCGGCTCTCGATCAACAGCACCAAGCGGGCGCAGTTTGGTCACGAGTTGCAGAAGCTCGTCGCCAACGCGCGGCAGCTCGCCAAGGAAGGTCTGGAGGGCATCGACAAGGATACCGCCATGGCCTTCATCGACGAAATCGACACCAAGGCGCGGGCCAAGCTGCTGCCGGAGCGCGAGGACAACAGCATCTTCAAGCAGGCTATCGAATTGGGTAATAAGATGGCCTTCTACCAGTATTTGGCTAACACGAAGAGCGCGCTGATTCAGCTTACTCAGCTGCATATCGTCTCGTTCCCGATGCTCGCACAGCGGTTCGGCACGGCCAAGGCTGCCGCGATGCTGTCCAAGTATGCGTTCTCTTCACTGGGTGGGTTGGTCGTTAGCCCTCTGAAGGCCGCTAAGCGCACCAACGGCGAGTTCGCGTTCGACTGGAAGCAGCCCAATCTGCTCGATAACCCTGTGACGGTGCTCAAGCGGACCTCGGACCCTGAGCTTTACGAAGTGTTGGCTGAAGGCTGGGCAGCCGGACGCGACACCAACTTGTTCCTCGACACCTTCGCCCAGACCACGGCGGGGGTGGCCACAGCCGACCCGAACCAAGAAACTATCATGCAGTCGCTGAAGCGGGGGCGTGCTGACCGCGCGTCTATCCGCTCCGCCAAGTTCGTGTTCGATGCCATGGGCGGCCTCATGCACCAGATGGAGCGCGTGAACCGTGAAGCGACCTATATGTCGGCACTGGAGCTGGCTTACCGTGACGCACGCAGTAAGAAGCAGTCACACGAAGACGCTAAAAAGAGCGCCATCGAGGCGGCGCGGACGCTGACACTGGAAGCGACGTTCGACTTCACGTCCTATAACAAACCCCGTGCCTTCACCGAAGGTGTCGGTAAGCTGGCCGGGCAGTTCTTCACCTACCCCTACATGATGTCGTCGCTGCTGGCGCGCAACCTGTTCACCGCTATCAAGAAAGGTCCGTTGCAGCCCGGCGAGCGCAAGGCCGCCGCCCAGATCGCTGCCGGCACGATAATGAACATCGGCCTCTACGCCGGTCTGACAGGTCTGCCGTTCTACGGTCTGGCCAAGGTCATCGGTTATATGTTGGCGGAGCTGTTCGACGACGAGGACGAAGAAGGCGGCCTGAGCTATGTCGACCCGGAGACTGGTGAACTGAAGGCCACGTACAATATCGACTACTGGTTCCGTAACGTGTGGGTGCCGAACTTCCTCGGTCCCGGCGGCACTGCGGCTACGATGTTTGGTCTTGATGAGGAGACCGCCAAGGCAATCGAGCTTTCGGCGTTGAAGGGGCCGTTCTCGGCCCTGTCCGACGTGGACCTCGCCAACTCGGTGGCCACCGACTTTTTCTTCTTCCTGCCCGAGACGCCCCGCGCGGAAACTCTCGAAGGGCAGATGATGGAGACCGTGTTCAACACCGTGCTGGGTGCATCCGGCAGCATGTTCCTCGATTATGCCAAGGCGGGGCGCGACTTGACCAACGGCTACACCGAACGCGCTCTGGAGAAGCTGCCCAAGCTCATCTCCAACCCCCTGAAGGCTGCGCGCTTCGCAGAAGAAGGTCAGCTCAACTACCAAGACGAGCTGGTAGGTATGAACAAGGACTTCTGGACTTCAGGTAAGGCTATTCTCCAGTCGTTGGGTTTTGCCTCTACCGAAGCCGACGTGGCCGTTGAACGTAACTACGCAGCCAAGAAAATCACTGCCAAGGGGGAAGCGGAGCGCGTCAAGGTCACCGACCAGTTCAAACGCGCGGTGCGCGCCTACTACAAGAGCGGCATGACCGACGACGCACAGGCGGAAGTCGACGAAGCCACTGCCGCCGTGGACGAATATAATCAGACCCACCCTGACAACCCTGTCAGCGGCCCCAGTTTGGCGGAGATGGCCCGGAACACGGTCTTCGAGATGGAGAAGAGCAAGCAGCTTAAGGGTATCCCCTTCGACACTGAGGGCAAGACCCGGTTCTTGCAGCCGCGCGTCGAGCGTGAGCTGGAAAAATAAGCGCCCCCCGGCTGGGGGACCGGGGGGCGCTCGCGGGATGACTCGACCGCGTGGGGAGAGGGCCAAAGGAGCAAACACCCTCACACCTGTTTTATCACATCCGCCATGCCCGTAAAGCCATAATCTTATCCTCGATCACGACCTTGGTGATGACCTTGATACCGAGGCGCTTCGTTACCTGCCTGAGCTCCCTACGCGCCCTCTGGGGGTCCAAGCAGGGGAAGGTGAGAGAGGTCCCCGGCTTGAACTCCTTCCAGTCTACCTCATAGCAGACCCCTTCAATCCTCATCACCCGGCTCAACGAGGTCGTTGGCCTCCATGAAGTCGTCGTCAAGCTTCAACCAGACGCATTGAACGGGCACCCCCGCCACCCCGGACAACCCTTTGGACAGGCGGCGGAGGTCGTTCTTGATGAGCTTACCCCGTTCCTTCAGGCGGCGCAGCGTCTCGGCGTAGTTGACTTGGTGGGCGACACAGAACTCCTTGAAGGGCTTCGACGCGATGTAGATGGTCTTCGTATTGGGTTCGATACGGATACGCAGTTCGCCCTTGGGTTCGCGCTTCGGCAGTGGCTTCACATTGCTCCGGGCATCGCCCTCGTCGATGATGAGGATGTTCTGCATATTGCGGTTGATATAGTCCCCGACGATTTCTTCCGGGTCGGTGGACATGGGCGCGCTCTCGATACGCATACGGTCCACCTGTGAGCAGGCCCACTCATAAACCCCATCAATGGTCCAGTCGATGAGTTTGAGTTTGCGCGCAATGATACCCCCGACGATGTTTGCAGCAATCGTGGCCGACCGGAAGCGCTCCTTCGGGAGCAGGCCCAGCTCGGTGTCGATCTTACTTTGGGTGAAGGCGCAGAGCTGCCGGATGGTCTCAAGGTTGTTCAACACGTAACGGATGTAGATGGGGCCGGCGTGGCCGTAGTTGTCCATCAGAACCCCGTCGAACATGCGCTTCGCATCATATTCCTCCGGCAGCTGCACCAACTCAATGGGGTACTCGAACAGGCGCATGAGCTCGCCTTCCGGGTTGTTCTTGAAGATGGACAGCTTCTCGACGAAGGAGGCGTTGGCGGTGGAGACGGTGATGGTCTGCCACGTGGTGTTGTTCTCGCGGAGCTCGTTGGAGCCCGCCATCATACGCTCCTTACCCTTCCCGTTGGACAGAGCGTAAACGATATCAGAGTATTCCTTAGGCGTGGCGTTGGTCAGCTCGTCCATGGTTGCCGGGAGGTTGTTCAGGATACCCACCCAGAGCAGTCGCCCGTTCATAGTGTCGTCCTGTTTCAGCCGCAGCTCCTTGGGGTGACCCCAGACGCTGTTGACCATGTTGAGGATGGTCGTCTTACCCGTGCCGGAGCGGGGGTTGTAAAGGTTGATGACCGCGCCGGTCTGGTTGAAGAACTTGAGCAGCGGCGCACCGAAGGCGCTGAGTGCAGCAAAAGCGTGTGGCTCCATACCGGGGAGACCATAGAGCGCCCAGACCTCTTTCCACTTCTCGAACGACCCCTTGGGGCCGATAAACCGGGCCAGTTTCTGCGTGGTCTTGGAGGGAGGAGAGTAGATGTTGCCATCCGCCGTAATCTCTTGGTCGCCCAACACGAAACGACCCATGTTGTCGACCCATCCGAACTGCTGCCTCATGATTTCTGCCTTTCTGGTGTCTTGGAGGTTCTCGACCATCTGGGCGACGGCCTCCGCGATGAGGTTGAAGTTGTTGCCGCGCGCCGTGACCCCCCATGTGGAAAGCGCTGCGGTCAGCTCGTCTTTTTTCAAGATTTTGCTGGCGTGCACCCCGAACTCGCGAAGCGGGTCATTCGGAAGGTGCAAACGGAACATGATGGTATC
>Ga0315904_10008899_pt1 | contig 13206 bp, 12 predicted proteins | sample LakEriMetagenome_6_FD_203529 | JGI IMG/M metagenome (GOLD analysis project Ga0315904, IMG submission 203529) | Freshwater fungal communities from buoy surface, Lake Erie, Ohio, United States - Buoy 12 MA120 | ecosystem: Environmental > Aquatic > Freshwater > Lake | place: USA: Lake Erie, Ohio... | reverse complement strand
GCCGAGCAGCACCGGATCGTTGCCAAGGTGGATCAGCTCATGGCACTGGTTGACGAATTGGAGCGTCAGCAAGCAGCCTCGCGCGAGAAAGCATCAAATTTGCTCGACGCGATTGTTCACGAAATGACCAGCGGTGTGTGAGGGAAGCGGCAGTGTTGGAAGCATGATCAAATGTCGGAGATCGTGTTCCGGGTTGGTTGTCACACGATTTGCGACAACGTGAGTGACTGTGATCCGCCATTGTTTTCCAGTCTTAGTTCATCGACAAACGAACCAGAACGCAGGAAATAATGTCCTAGGATTCAAGGAGTCGTGGAATGCAAGGTTCAATTTTGATTGATAATCGCTTGGAAGCGTATGGGCCATTTTTTCGCGACGACTTTGCTAGAAGAGTGTTAGACGCGTCAAAACGCTCGGAACAGCTCGAACGGATTGCTTTCGATTTAGTCTCGGCATGGAGAAGTGCCTCATATTCAGGAGCACTTCCAGCCGTTCTCGTAATGACTCTGAAGAGCTTTCATGACGGATATGCGAAAGAACCTCGGTCGGCTGGGATGCTTAAATATTCCGAGTTCGTGCTATCGCAATTATGTTTGGCTATCCCTGCTCTCACCTCAAATGAAAAACTCAGCCGAGCCATCCAGTCAAGTATTTTGGATATATCTTGTCAGATCATCGAAGTGGATAAGTCCGTCAAGCTCGACTTCGATCTTCAAGCCGCATGGCAAGACTACTTGAAGACCACTCCGTTTCAAATGGGAGTTCATGCCCTGATGCGGCAAACTTATCTCGCGATTTTCAGTGCCTACGAAGACTACATCATCTCGCTATTGAAACTTGCATCAGGCGATCCAAATATCCGTATCACAAGCCAGGAATTCAACAAAAAATTTCGTGGCACATTCGGTGAGCTGGTTGAATCGGTGTGGTTTGACTCGCGAATCCAAAGGGCGAAATTGGTGCGCCATGCGCTGATGCATGCTGGCGGACGTGTTACCAAAGAACTAGAGTGTCAGGAAATACCAGTATTGGTACACGAGGGATACTTGCATGTTTTTCCCGAGCACAATCAAGCCTTATATGACTTACTAAAAGTTCCCGCATTGGCGATCTTGCAATCAGGTTCATTCAATGAATGAAAAAACCGGTCCGGCGTAAGATGCAACGACCGCACAGTCGATTCGGCAGGGAATCGGGGTTAGACTCCACGTGGTCGGCTTGGATCGATAAATGCTAGGCGGTTGAAGGTTCCAGCCGTTGTCTTTGAGATACCTTCGATCGACGACGGCTTTCCTCCCAGCAAAAAATTTCCCACTTGTTTTGCCATCGGAATCCTCCAGGAAACAGATTATGTAAGCCTAATCAGAGGGAATTCCACTTTCAGGAGAGGCAAAACAAGGGGTTCTGCCCCGTCGCTCCATTTCCTTTTACCCTCTCTCTATCATTCACCTGTGTTGGTGCTGCGCTTACCATCGAATGATGGCCTGGACCCGTCATGAAACCCGCGAGCGCTGCGGTCGGGGCGGGATATCCATCTAAACTTGCTGCGCAGGTCCTTCTGCCGCGGATCGGACAAGTAACCCGGATAAGACTCCACGCGGTGGGGGCGGATTGACAGATCATCGGCGATTGAGTGTATCGGTTATTTGTCTTTGAGGTGCCGTCAAACGATGGCGGCCTTCTGCTCAGCAGAGAATTTTCTAGGTTGCTTGGACGTCGGATATCTAGCGGAATCAGGTTCCGTTAAACGGAATGTCAAAATTCTACGCTCTAGGGAGGTAAGCCAGACTTTCGCCACCGGGACAGGCGAGCCGCACTTAGATGCCGGATATGGCTTGTATCGTCACGGGTTTCCGGGCAGTATGGGATTGAAACGCGTTTATCTCAATATCCCATCCAATTCAGCAATCGGCTACCCGACTAGTGACGCACATGGAATCTCGAACAAAAAACGCCAGGACTGTCACAAAGAGTGCCACGCTTTCGGCTTCTCTACGCTATACTTTTCGAACAGCGTAGACGTTGTAGGACGTCGCTAGTAACCACACAATATCTACAAAGTTTGATTTTACGGTTTCAAGAACACGCAGTTTCGGTTGGTTTCAGAGAGATTGTTACGAGTTGCCCACGGTACGAATCAGTAACTCCTGTACGTCGCGTGTACGCGATAGTCTGCTCGTGACTGATGTGAAACGGGGCTTTAATTCCCTGGATCACTTGCGAAATTGATCGCAACGTGGCTGATAAACTCAGTTGGATCTGTCAATCGCAATTTCGGAGGACCAAATGAATATTGAATTTTTTGAAGTGTGTAACTTTAGGAAGCTGAAGTCAATACGAATCGACGTCAGTAAGAAAACGACATTGCTCGTCGGTGCGAACAATAGTGGAAAGACATCCGCAATGGTTGCATTAGGCCATTTTTTGGTAAACCCAAATCGGATTACCACCAATGACTTCACGCTCTCAAACTGGACAACCATCGACGGGATAGGCACCGCTTGGGAAAACTTGGGGTCTGCCGAAAACGCTCAAAAACCGACGCTAGAAGCGTGGGACGCGGTGCTACCTTCACTTGACATTTGGTTGAATGTGAGAAAGGACGAAATTCACTACGCTCGAGAACTGTTACCAACTCTTGATTGGAATGGAGGTCTATTGGGGGTCCGCCTTCGGCTTGAACCGAAGGCGATCGACGAACTGTACAAAGATTACCTGACGGCGATCAATTCTGCCAAGGAAATAAAAAAGACGGGGACCAAGGATAACCCAGATACGGCTGAATTTACGCTGACACTTTGGCCGCACAATATGCGGGATTTTTTAAATCGAAAATTAGCTTCAACGTTTACTATTCGCGCATATTTGCTTGATCCTGTGAAATGCATGCCCCCAGTCAATGGGATCGCTCGACCACAACCGCTCCCCGGAGGAAGTCAGCCGCTAGACAGCAATCCTCTCGTCGGCTTAATTCGAGTAGATGAGGTTGCGGCACAACGAGGACTCGGTGACTCTGGTAGTAACCGAGGAGATCCTGATAGCCACAATGCACGCATTCAACGTGGCAGTCGAAAGCTGTCCGAGCAGCTTCGATCCTATTATTCAAGACACCTGGACCCATCGGATTATCCCGATCCAGCCGACCTTGTTGCGTTGGAGGCGATAGAGCAAGCGCACAAACTCTTTGATGAACGGCTGGAAATTGGCTTCTCACCAGCATTCAAAGAATTGTCCGGGCTAAACTACCCAGGCATCACTGATCCAAGGCTTAAAATCGCAACACGATTGCGACCTACGGATGGACTTGATCACAGCGCAGCCCTTCAGTACGAAGTTCTACCAGGAAGTGTGACTCTGGGTAGGGAATCGGTAACGCTGCCCGAAGAATACAACGGATTAGGATACCAAAACCTAATTTCTATAGTCTTCAATCTAATGAGCTTCCGCGATGCTTGGATGCGCGTCGGCAAGGCTGGTCGGGTCGATCAACAGACATCAGCAAAAACATACTTTCGCCAACCGATTCATTTAGTTCTCGTTGAAGAACCGGAGGCATACCTTCACGTACAGGTTCAACAAGTCTTCGTCCGAAAAGCATATGCTGTCCTACGCAATCACCCTGATCTGCAAGACAAGCTAACTCTACAGACACAATTGATCGTCAGTACTCACTCAAGTCATGTCGCTCACGAGTCATCGTTTTCCTGCCTACGGTATTTCCGCCGACTCCCTGGTACCCATGATGATCCAGTCCCAACCGTAGCGGTGATCAACCTGTCTGAGGTTTTTGGTACAAGTAATGAAACGGAGCGCTTCGTAACCCGGTACCTCAGGGCATTCCATTGTGATCTCTTCTTTGCTGACGCTGCAATCCTCGTAGAAGGGTCTGGAGAACGTTTACTGGTTCCGAACTTTATCAGCCAACATTTTCGCGAACTAAACTGCTGCTTTGTCACGTTGTTGGAAATCGGCGGGAGCCATGCCCATCGATTTCGTCGGTTGATAGAGCATCTTGGTCTTACCACATTGATAATCACCGATCTTGACTCGGCGGAAGAATCAGGACATCATCGTGCCGTTGCACCGAAGCGAGGTTGCAACCAGGTCAGTGGAAATACAACGCTGAAAGATTGGCACCCAATGAAGCATAAGCTTGATGAGTTGTTAGATATTCCTTCCCAAGACAAGATAAAAACATATACCGAAATGCCGTTCTTTTCCGTTAGAGTCGCATATCAGATACCTCGCAACGTGGTATGTACCGAGAACGGCACACCAGAGGAAGTCCTCGCTACAACTTTTGAAGATTCGTTAGTTGTCGAGAATTTATCTCTGTTCAGAAACCCCGAACGGTACGGGCTCGAAGGTAACGCGATGGTAAGGTCGCTCAAAGATGCAATTGGAAATGATTCAGGGCCCGTTGCCCTCGGTGCTGCGATATTCGAAATAGTGAAAGGCGGGGACAAGGCAGCTTTCGCACTTGATTTGCTGTCACTTGAAGAATCGAGTGAACTCAACGTACCGCAATACATTAGGGAAGGGTTGCTTTGGCTTGAGGAGCAACTGAAGAGTAAACTCGAAGCTCTTCTTGTCCCGAACGCCATTCCGGTACCTGAGGGAGAGAAGTGATGGAAGGCACGAATCCTATTGGTGACGATCACGTAGATGAGCAAGTCAACGCCGAAATTATTACGTGCCTGACGGCTGATCCGCCAAGGAGCTTCTTTTTGTATGCAGGTGCAGGTTCCGGAAAGACTCGCGCTCTCGTCACTGCGTTGAATCGATTACGCGAGTCGCAAGGAAATCGCATGCAACTTCACGGCCAGCAAGTTGCAGTAATCACTTACACAAACGCTGCTACCGACGAGATCAAGAGGCGACTCGACTTCGACCCTCTTGTGACCGTCTCAACAATCCACAGCTTTGTCTGGAATCTGATTAAGGGTTTTAATACGGATATTCGACAATTCTTAAAAGCCAGTCTAGCCGTTGACATAACCGATTTGCAGGAACTGCAGCGGCGAGGAAAACCGGGTACAAAGACTGCACTCGACAGAGAACGAAGTATTGCTTCCACGCAACAGCGACTCGCACTACTAAATGAGATTAGGACGTTCACGTATAATCCGAATGGAGGCAATCGGGACCGTGACTCGCTCAGTCATGCGGAGGTGATTAAGATCGGGGCAAACTTCCTCACCTCGAAACCGGTCATGCAGCAGATTCTCGTAAGTGGATTTCCAATATTGTTAGTGGATGAGAGTCAGGACACGAATAAAATGCTCATGGAGGCGCTATTCGTCGTTGAGCGAGCGCATCGCGAACATTTTCGGCTCGGTCTTTTCGGTGATACGATGCAACGCATTTTTTCTGACGGAAAGATTGACTTGGGAAAGGATTTGCCGCCCGATTGGGCTAGACCGGCATTGGTGATGAACCACCGATGTCCTCGTCGTGTTATTCGCTTGATAAACAAAATTCGGGCAGATGTCGATGGTCACGAACAGCAACCCAGGTCAGATATGAATGAAGGCCATGTGCGTCTTTTCGTTTCTTATGGTAACATAACTGACAAGATGCGTCTGGAGGAACAATCCAGAAAGATAATGGCCAAGACGACTGGAGATGATCTGTGGAATCAACCCGAACACGTCAAAACGTTGATTCTTGAACATCATATGGCAGCAAGGCGCATGGAATTCTTTCAGATGTTTGAGCCTCTGTACAAGACAGAAGAGTTCAAAACAGGACTCCTTGATGGGACGCTATCAGTCGCACGTTTTTTCTCGGAGCTAATTTTACCGTTGACGCGGGCAGAGGAAGAAGGCAGCAAATTCGGAGTAGCAGCTATTGTCCGGAAGTCATCTCCGCTCTTAGGAAAGAGTGCCTTAGAGTCCGCTGGAGCGAATCAACTCGATCAATTAAACGCAGCAAACTTGGCATTGGAATCGCTGATGAAACTCTGGTCTGGCGATGCTCAACCCCGATTCATCGATGTGCTTCAATGCGTGGCTCGAACCAGATTGTTCGAAATTCCGGATCTATTGCGGCCGTTTGCCGGGACAGAAGCTGAGTCGACTGCGAGCGACGAGGTAGCCGTCGTAACGGTCGATCCGGATGATTCACGCTCCAAAAGTCTCGACGCCCTTCGCAGTTTTCTTGATACCCCCTTTGCACAGATCAAACCGTATTCCGACTACGTGAAGGGAGAAGCTGCGTTCGACACTCACCAAGGTGTTAAGGGGCTCGAATTCCCTCGCGTTCTTGTGATTATTGATGACGAAGAAGCAAGGGGTTTCATGTTCACCTACGAGAAGCTATTCGGTGTCAAAGAAAAAACAACTAGGGATTTGGAACAGGAGATTGCTGGAGATGAAACGGGGATTGATCGCACTCGCCGACTGTTCTACGTCACATGCAGCCGCACCGAGAAAAGCCTCGCGATTGTCTCGTATTCCTCGAATCCGGAGAAAGTAAAGGGCCATGCAATTCAGCAAGGATGGTTTGAAGATAATGAGATCGAATTTTTGAAGTGATGACGAAAACCAGTGACAGACTCCGCTTAATTAGGCAAAAAGCAGCCAATCTGCAACAATCGCTCACCGTGAATGGGTTCAACGGGTCTATGGCCAACAACAAGGTATAGGACATACCTCCACAAGGGAACTAGTGGTTGGGGGCCGTATCAATACCCAATAATGACAAGAAACCAAGGACCGTCCCTTCGCGGTGCGCTATGGCGAAAACTTGCTCATTTTCGTGGAGCTTAGTGGTATGCCTGTCCGTTGAACCAACATAGCCACACTCACATGCTAGATCGTGTAGTGGTGGTGACTGGCGACGAGGATCCTTACCCAGTTTTCATCATTGTGTCGCGCAGTATAAACAACGTAACGACATAAAATGAAAAACCCCCAGTGGAGATCGATCATCCACTGAAGGTTTTGTAAACCGGCCGGTTTTTTAACTATCTCTATTCAGTGCTTTGTAAGCGATCCGATTGCGTCATATGTTGTTTTTTGATTCAGCTGGGTTGTTAAGTGGGTAACAAGCGACGAATCTCTAACTCAGTTATGCTCCGAGCGAGCGGACAATTGCGGTCACATAAAAACATATAAGCAGATCAATGATTATAACTGCCCAAATCAACGAGTGATCTGCATGGGAACTTTTTAATTTTACCTTTCTTGATCGATGATGTTTCCTACGGATTGACGACATTTGCACCTCACATCTCTCGTGCCAGCGCACATGTCCGGAATGGACAAGTGACACGATCGTGATTTGAGAGTGCTTCGGTGCGAAATCTACGTGTTGTGGTTCCTCATGCCACGACGCAGGGGAAATAAAAAGTAAAACGACTCACCAACAATACGTATTTGCAGTTCAAAGTCAATCGTTTTGGGATTTTTTTGCTCATTTGCAAAATTGGTGGGGCCGAATCGGCTCGAGAAACCCACGAAACCGATAGAATCCCAAAAAAACGCGGTCCCTCCCATCAAATCCTTTCAAGAAATCGGGGACAGACCCGCGCTGTGGGCTGGCGGAATTCTCGCTTTGTTTCCGTCGCTGACGGCCGATTCGATCCCGAAATCGAACGTTTTGAGAAGCTCTGCCACGTCGTGGAAGCCCCTTTTGCGCCTCTTGCGACATCATCCACCGAGGGTGTCGCTGCGCTTACCTCCGTCTAATGGCTCGGTTACCTCCTGGATCCCCGTGCCGACTGCGGCAAGGACGGGATAACCCTCTAAACGCGTTCCGCAAGCGATTCAGCCGGATCGGACGATTCGGACGGATCGGCAAGAAACCAGGGAAAGACTCCACGCCAGGGGCAAGGTCGTGTGTTTCCCCACCGTAGGCTCTTGCTGAACCGATCGCCCCATTCTCTTGTCGCCTCTTTGAAAAAACAGGGGACAGCCCCTGCGCGGTTGGCTTGGGGAATGCTTGCTTTGTTTGCGTCGTCGACGGCCGATTCGATCCGCAAAATCGATTGGGATTAGGGGATCCGCCTCTTGCCTCATTCCCTGGTTGCGGCTCTGGACATGATCCACCGGAGGTGGCGCTGACGCTTACCTCCGGCTAATGGCTTGGATCCCTCCGGGATCGCTAGTGCGGCTTGGGGGCAAGCGAGTAGGTTGATCGTGGCTCAAGTGTTCTTTGCGTTTGCGTAAAACGGGCTCAGAGACCCGTTTTACGCTAAGTTTCTCGTAGCATGGATCTGCGATCCGTGCGTAACAGAAAGCGGAGACAGACCCTGCGCGAACCAGTGCTGCTCCACCCTAATACCCCCCCGCTCCTTGCTCCCGCCAGCGGGAGAAGGGGGGCCAAGCAGTTGTGGGTTTTGCAACTAGCGAATTTTCGAAACTGATCGGGCAACCTTTTTCCGATTTGTACACTTTCATTACTTCTCAAAGCCCCCAAATCCCGGAGCTTCCCTTTTGCTGTCAATCCACAATGCCTCGTCTCGAACCGCCTGAAATACCCAATATTCCTCAACCGAGCTTTTGTTTGTCAGCTAGACTGACGTTTTCGACACGGCCCGAATTCGCTAAGCTAGAGTTCGATTCCAAAGCAAGGAGGTGGTGATGGAAACGAACAACTCTTGTAGGATTGAAGCTCAAGCCGTTCATGCGTTGGCTGAATGGAAAGCTTTATTTGCAGAGCAAGTTGCCGTCAAGGCAAAGGAACTGTCTCAAAAAAGTGGCTCTGCAGGCGTCATCACTCTTGGTCACTACCGACAAGCTGCTACCATCGCCGTGCAGATGTTGGCGACCGCAGTTCAGGGCACAGATTCAAGCGATGGCCGTCAAGAAGCAGCCTGATTCCAAATCCGCAACAATTTCCGAGGGCGCGAACGACTGGTTTCGCCAATTTCTAAAGCACCTCGAACTCTCTTGGTCCGAAATCGGACAAACAATTCCCTCTGATGCCACCCCCGAAGACTACGGCCTTGCCACAATGCGGGCTGTGAAGATGACCTTGCTGGACTCTGGACTCAACGACGAACAAGTTCTTGGCCTTCTTGGGCTGGTCGCATTCGAAAAAGCCATTTTATCTAGAAGACCAGAATGGACCGCAGAACTCAATAAGCGGCGATTTGAACTTATCGACGGCGACATTCAAGGGACAAGAAACCGGGGACAGACCCTGCGTGGTTGGCTTGGGGAATGCTTGCTTTGTTTGCGTCGTCGGCGGTCGATTCGATCGCCGAATCGATTGGGATTAGGGGCTCCGCCTCTTTGCCCCATTCCCTGGTTGCGGCTCTGGGCGTGATTCACTGGAGGTGGCGCTGACGCTTAGCTCCGGCGAATGGCTTGGATCGCTCCGGGATCACCAGTGTGGCTTGGGGTAAGCGAGTTGGTTGAATGTTGCTCAAGCGTTCTTTGCGTTTGCGTAAAACGGGCTCAGAGACCCGTTTTACGCAGAGTTTCCCGTAGCATGGATCTGCGATCCGTGCGTAATAGAAACCGTAGATAGACCCCGCGCGAACCAATGCTGCTCCACCCTCATCCCCCGCGCCCCTTGCTCCCGCCAGCGGGAGAGCCAAGCAGTTGCGCGGTTTAGCAACTAGCGAAATTTCCGATTTGTTAAATAAGCTACTAATAAATGGGTTCAGCCCCCGCGTCGTTGCCAACGATATTCTGGTCCGCTGGGCCGCAAACCTTCAAAGCTGACGATCGCAGTAACAAACCCAATCAACCCCGGCAAGCCTGGGCTCCAATAATTCCCTATCGACCCGTGTACGCTTACGGTAAAGTTCAAAATCTCGTAGATCGTTTGAGAGCCTTGGAATAGCCAGACTTTTCACGGCCAGTACGAGTGCTGAGTTCTCTAATGCACCGCTCCGCTCCTGGTGCCGAGTTTTCGCACGCAAAAGTGCTGAATGATGTGACTCGCAGCAAGGCCAAAAAAAGTCTAGCGTGTAATTGTGGACTCTATCGCCTGGCAGAGCTCCTTGTTGGAAACATTTGTACCCTTGGTAAATCGAAAGTTAACTCCAAGTTCATCTAACGCCTTATTAACACTAGGATCGTGAACGACTGAAAAAGCGATTACTGGCAAATTTGTACCAAAACATTTCCTGATCTTTTCGATCAGCTTAAGCCCAAGGTATCTTGTATCGTTGGATTGATCATCGTCTACTTCAACATTACTGCCTATCTGAGGTATTATCAGATCGACAAGAAAAACATCGTAGTTCTGCTCGAGTAGCTTAAGAGCATCTTGATAGCTTGCCGCATACGAAATACTCCAGCCCTTTTTCTCTAACGGCAGTACAGCGGCTTTCAAGGTATCGAAATCGTCTTCAACCCAAAGCATCTTCAACGTTGTCATCATAGCGAATGGCCTCCTTAGGTTGCTGATATGGAAGGATCACACGAACAGTGGTGACCCAAGGACCACCGCGTTTTTCGCTTGTAATGGACACAGCGCCATTATGACGAAGGACTATACGTCGTACTTGTGACAGGCCAATGCCTGAACCGGTACGATGGCGATCAATTGAATACCTACCACGCGTGCCGGGCTCGAAAATCCCTTCAATTTCATCCGGCGCGATCCCCACCCCATAGTTTTGGATTTCAACATAGAAAGATCCGTTATCGATGGGACCTATCTCTGTGGAAATCCAACGTTTTTGGTAGGTAGAGGAACTGCTTAACCCAAGCCCCGAATAAGAGTACTTTACAGCGTTGTGATAAAGATTTTTGAACGCACGAGTCAAATCTGGCCGAAAAACCTCAGTTTTTGGGAACTCCTTCATTGACTTCAATTTTATCTGTGAGAAGTCAACATTCTTTAGTCGAGCGGCTGGTGTTAAAGCTCCAATGCAATCCCTTAGAATTGAACGAATACTGCACCCCCTAAAAACAAGCTGTTGTGATTCATCTCCGACGAGCGTTCTTTGCATGTTTTCTGCATGCATCCCGAGAATATGCAATTCCGACAAGGCTATGGACAGAGCCGATAGCCTCTCCTTTTTGTCCATTTCAAACTCACCGTTTTCAGCTGAAATCAAATTCTCTATATTTGAAGAAATCGACTGCATCGGAATGAGGATCTCGTGCACCAAGTCATTGGTTCGCTGAGTTATTTCTTGTGCATGGCGTTGATGATTTTTCGTAACATCGGCAAAAATACCCACGACCCCGACGATCCGTGAAGTCTTGACGTCCTTGATCGGCGTCTTGTTACACCAAACAATCTTTTTATTGTCTCCTGGAAAAATGATTTCTTCTTCACCTTCCCAATCCTCGCCCGTGTGGAGAACTTGAGCGTCGGCTGAAGCAAATGTATCTGCCAAGTTTTTTGGAAAAAAATCACGGTCGGTTTTCCCTAATAACTCGGATTCCGAAACGTTCATCAATTTGAGGAAATTGACATTTCCATAAGTGAACCTCCCGCTAGTATCCTTGGCAAAGATATATTGATGCAATCGATCAATCAGGTGCTCTAGATGCTCAGGATCTATTCGAAATACCCTGTCATTAGAGTTTCCCTTAATTAATGCGTAAAAGCTCATCTAGGTACTACTCCTATCTGGGTTTTGGCGATTTTCAAGTTCAGCTAACGCCTCAACCACAAAGTCTGAGATCTCAAACGAGGATCCGCCAATCTCAGGAAACCGACTTCTCATACACCAAACAAGTATGGCAACAGGAGATTTACCCAAGAGTTTGGCTATGGATTCCAAAAGTTCAAAAGGAAATGGCTGCTTTCCTGTCTCGTATTTACTGAGAGTGCTCGCGTCGATGGCTAACAGTGTTGCAAATGCCGCACCGTCCGAATAACCGTGCATGGTACGAAATTCACGAACTGCCAAACCGATTCCGTCTATTTTCATCGCAGTATCAGATTGACGGTTCATTTCCTACCGGCCCCTAAGCACCAAGTTCCTGTCGCATCTCCACCTGTATCGAATTTGCAAGTAGCAGGTAAAATGATACCACGCCCATGGAAACTAGGATGCATTCATTTCCGTACGGCGATTGTATTACCTTTGCAAATTGCTCTTTCGCTTTCCGTCTATAAAACGCTTCTCTGTTTGTCGCCAAGCCAACAGACTCTAGTTTGTTAAGTCTTTCATTTGAAGTCTCTACCAATTTCCGTAGACGCTCAAATTCGAAATCCATAATGGGGAACTCCGCAGCTGCATGGTCACCCAACAAATGGATAGACCAGTGCAACCAAATAACTGCAAAGCAAACCCAACCAACAGACCACCCGACTCTGTGTGGTGATGCTAAACTTCCTAAAGTTACTGATGCGAACGATCAACGCCCGCTACCTTCGTGTGGACCTAGCTTCTTAACACACAGGGTGGTTTTAGTAAACAACTTCTTCTTCGTTCGTCCACTCTAGAAGGGTAGCCATTTGGGCCATGGAGTCAAGTATCTGCAAAATACTCACGCCTCTTTGGACACGGATTCAAGTGATCAACGAGACGAACATAGACTCCTTTCCAGCGTTAAAAGCCGAATATTTCATTGCAAACGGCGTTTTTCAAGATTTTTTTCCAATTGTTTATGTTACGTTTTTGCGACTCAAAATGTCCCCGACTGCCGTTTGGACACTTGGTGCGCCATCGCCCAATACTGAAAAAAACAGGGGACAGACCCTGCGCGGTTAGCGAATTTTCATGTTTATGACAAAACTCGGGACAGACACCGCGCGGTTGGCTTGGGGAATGCTTGCTTTGTTTGCGTCGACGACGGCCGATTCGATCGCCGAGTCGATTGTGATTTGGGGATCCGCCTCTTGCCCAATTCCCTGGTTGCGGCTCTGGACATGATCCACCGGAGGTGGCGCTGACGCTTAGCTCCGGCTAATGGCTTGGATCCCTCCGGGATCGCTAATGCGGCTTGGAGACAGTGAGTTGGTTGATCGTTGCTCAAGTCTTCTTTGCGTTTGCGTAAAACGGGCTCAGAGACCCGTTTTACGCCACGTTTCTCGTAGCATGGATCTACGATCCGTGCGTAACAGAAACCGTAGACACCCCCCCGCGCGAACCAGTGCTGCTCCACCCTCATCCCCCCCGCCCCTTGCTCCCGCCAGCGGGAGAAGGGGGGCCAAGCAGTGGTAGGTTTTGCAAAGAATCGGGGACAGAGCCCGCGCGGTCGGCTTGAGGACGGCTTGCTTGGTTTGCGTCGTCGACAATCGTTTCGATCTTGAAAATCGAACATGTTCAGGGGTGCGTGTTATTTG
>Ga0315904_10008898_pt1 | contig 13207 bp, 9 predicted proteins | sample LakEriMetagenome_6_FD_203529 | JGI IMG/M metagenome (GOLD analysis project Ga0315904, IMG submission 203529) | Freshwater fungal communities from buoy surface, Lake Erie, Ohio, United States - Buoy 12 MA120 | ecosystem: Environmental > Aquatic > Freshwater > Lake | place: USA: Lake Erie, Ohio... | reverse complement strand
GGTGTCACGGGCCTTTCACGCTCGGGCAAGACCGTGTTCACCACGGCGCTGGTCCATCACCTGATGATGGGCACGGTGTTGCCGCTGCTCAGGGCTTCGGCGGAAGGCCGTATTGCGCGGGCACGGCTGTCGCCTCAGCCCGATCAGGCCGTGCCGCGCTTTGCCTATGAGACCCATCTGGCGGCGCTGACTGGTCCGGACCGGCACTGGCCGCAATCGACCCGCCGGATCAGCGAATTGCGTCTCGACATCGACTTCGAGCGGCAGGGCGGCTGGAATGGCGGGCCGTCCACGCTGACGCTGGACATCGTCGACTATCCCGGCGAATGGCTGCTGGATCTCGGCCTGCTCGACATCACCTATGGCGAGTGGTGCCGGCGCGCGCTGGCCGACGCGCGCAAGGCGCATCGGCTGCCTTTGGCCGGGCAATGGCTCGATCTCATCAAGGGGCTCAACCCGCAAGGCGAGGCGGACGAGGCCGTGGCGCTGGCGGCGAGCGAGGCGTTCAAGGCCTATCTCGCCGCCTTGCGCGCCGATCCGGAGATGGTGGCCGTGACACCGCCGGGGCGCTTCCTGATGCCGGGCGATCTCGAAGGCTCGCCGGCGTTGACCTTCGCCCCGCTCGACATTGCAGCGGATGGGGTGGCGGCAACCGGCACATTGGCCGGGCTGATGCAGGACCGCTTCGAGGCCTACAAGAATTTGGTGGCCAGGCCCTTCTTCCGCGATCATTTCGCGCGGCTCGACCGGCAGATCGTGCTGGTTGACGTGCTGGCGGCGCTGGATTCAGGGCCGACGGCGCTGGCCGATCTGGAAGCGGCGCTGGGCGATGCCCTGGCGGCGCTCTCGGTCGGGAGGAACTCCCTCTGGTCAAGCCTGTTCAGCCCGCGCATCGACCGCGTGCTCTTTGCCGCCACGAAGGCGGACCATATTCACCACGCCGAGCATGAACGGCTGGAGAAGATCATGGAGATGATCGTGGGCAGAGCGCTTGGCAGGGCAGCGGGATCAGGCGCCGACGTCCGGGCCATGGCCTTTGCCGCCGTGCGCGCCACGCGCGAGGTTCGCGTCGAGGATCGCGGCAAGAGCCTGCCTGCCATTGCCGGCATGCCGGAGGCCGGCGAGGTCGTCGGCAAGGACCGGTTCGATGGCCAGACCGAGGCAGCGGTGTTTCCTGGCGAGTTGCCGGCCAATCCCGCCACTGTGTTCGACAGGGCTGCGCCGCGCTGGCACGTCCGCGCGCCGCGCTTCCGTCCACCTCTGCTGCTGCCCGATGCAGGAGGGCGGCTGCCGACGCTGCCGCACCTGCGGCTGGACCGCGCACTGGATTTCCTGATGGGCGACAAGCTGACATGAGCCGGCAGCAAGACCCCGAAAAGCCGCGCGCTTTCCGCCTTGAGCCAGCCTCGGGCGGCGGGATCGAGGCCCTACGGCCGCAAGATCCAAAGGTGGCGATTGTTGTGGAGACGGCTCCCGCCGATGCCGTTGCTGCCGAGCCTTCGCCGCGTAGCCGCTCAGTGCGCTGGCTGCTGGCCCTGGTCTCGGCCCTGATGGGGCTTGGCGCGGTGTCGGCCTTCAGCTGGGTTCAGGATGCTGTGATCAATGCCGTGCGCCGGTCCGATTTGCTCGGTCTTGTGGCGGTGGCGCTGGCTGGCGTGATCGCGGTGGCGGCCACGGTTCTGGTCTGGCGTTTCGTCCGTGACTGGCTCCGCGAACGCAGGGTCGAACGCCTGCGCCTTGATGCTGCAGCGGCCCTGACCAGCCGGTCCGGCGACGCGGCGCGGCAGGTTGCCGAAGCGCTCGTCGCCTTGCAGAAGGGGCGTGCCGGCACGGCTGCCAACCGGGCGCGCTTTGCCGCCGCGCTGCCGGACATGACCGATGCGCGCGACATCATCGCGCTGGCCGAGCGCGAACTGCTCGAGCCGCTTGACCGGCTGGCGGCAGACGAGATCGCGCGGGCGGCGCGGCAGGTCTCCGTGGTGACGGCGGTGAGCCCGCGCGCGGTCATCGACCTTGTCTTCGTGGTGTTCGCCTGCGCACGGCTGCTGAAAGCCATCACAGGCATCTATGGCGGCAGGCCTGGCCTCATCGGCAGCCTGCGCATTGCCCGCGCCAGCATCAGCCATCTGCTCGTCACGGGCGGGCTGGCCGCTGGTGACGCCGTGATCCAGCAGATCGTGGGGCAGGGGCTGGCAGCGCGGCTTTCGGCCAAGCTGGGCGAGGGGGTGCTGAACGGCTTGATGACGGCACGGTTCGGGCTGGCAGCCCTCTCGGTCTCGCGCCCGCTGCCCTTTGTCGAGGCGAGCGCGCCGACGCTGGGCGATGTGGCGTCCGGCCTCTTGTCAACCGCTCCCGGCAGCGAGGCCGGAGGTCAGGCGGGCAAGACTGGCCAATCCTAGTTCAGGTAGTTGACGAGGCTCAGGCGCGACAGGATGGAGGTCGTCTGATAGGTGGCCTGGAGCCGGGTCTGGAGCGTCAGCAGCGAGGCAGCGACCTCCTCGTCATTGGCATCCTCAACGCCTGCACGGGCTGTCTCGAAGAAATTCAGCGAGAATGTGTGGCGCTCGGTGGCCGATTTCATCGAGACCTGCGCGATGGAGATCTCCATCCCGATATCCTGCGGCTTCTGGGATGCAGTGAACGAGAGCGTCGTGCGCACGCGCTCCGCCATGGCCTCATAGCGATCCCGCGATGATGGATTGTAGGTCATGCTGGCGGGATTGGTGTCCTCGACGAAGCTGGTGGTTGCGAACACGGTGAAGGCCGTCATGGTTTCGCGGAAGGCCTGCTCGTTGGCGCGCGAACCTGTCGCCACGACCTGTCCGCGGTCGACCTGCAGTGGCGAGGTATTGCGCGCCTGGATCGCTGCTGCGTCGTCGCCCTTGTACCAGATGATCGTGGTGTTGAGGGCAATGGTGGGCGCGACCGGGGGCGCCGTTGCGGTGGTGAACCCTGGACCGGGAACGCGGATCGGTGGGCTGGTGGCGCTGCCGTTGAAGAAATCGCGCGCAGCGATCGTGGCTGATGCTGCATTGAGGGCCGTCGCCGTCTTCTTCTGCAAGGCGGCGGTGACCGTTGCCGAGAGATTGGCGGCTGTAGCCGCCGGCGTGGCACCGATGGCGAAGCCGGTTTCTGCTGGGCCCGAGACATTGGACAGCCGCGCTTCCAGTTCGATGGTCTCGATCGTGCCGTCGGGCAGGTTCAGGGCCAGCGTGACCTTGTCGCCAGCCTGAGGGTTGGCTGCGACCGTGAAATCGGCCGTGGCTGGCGGAGCCGCACCGAAGGTCGCGGTGATCGCAGCCGTGCTGCTGGTCGCCCCGCGGATGGTGTAGCCATAGGGTGGATCGGCCGCTTCGCGCGCTATGCTGATGGTGCTGCCGGCCAGCGTGCTGGTCAGCCGGCCCATGTTGCCAACGCCCGCATCGGCCTGCTGACGCTCGGAGATCAGCGTCCTGACGCCGACCTTGCCCGCGCCATCGCCATCGAGGATCAGGTTGATGTTCTCGACCGGCTTCACGTCATGGCTGCGTCCGGAAAACAGGTAGCGGCCCCCGACCTCGGCATTCAGCATGTCGATGGTCTGGGAGAGTTTGTCCCTGGCCAGCACCTGCCCGGCGACCTGGTTGTTGGCTCCGACCACGAAGGCACCGGGCCGGGCGTCGCCCTTGCCGTCGAGAGCGTTCTTGTTGATGCCCTCGATCGATTGCATCATGAACCGGATGCGCAGGTCGCCCTGCTCGATCGACTTGTTCCAGCCCTCGATGTTGCTGAGTTTGGTGCGCGCATCCAGGCTGACACGGCGACCCAGGCCAAGGTCCGCGAAGCTGTCGGCTTTCTTGCCCGTGGCGAGCTGGCGCTGGAGATCATCCAGTCGTGCGCGCATCTGGATGAACATGTCGCCATTGCGCCGGCCCGTGTTGGACGAGGGAATGAACGGATCGATCGACATCGGGCTATCCTCTTGTCAGGCCGCACTCAGATCCGCATCAGAAGATCCATCATTTCCTTGACGGCGGAGATGATGCGGGCGTTGGCGGCGTAGGCGTTCTGCAACTCAACCAGGTTCGACATTTCCTGATCGACGCTGACGCCGGACTTCTCGGCGAAACGGGCCTCGACCGACTTGACGGCGATCTGCTGGCCATCGTTGAGGCGCTGGGCGCTTTCGATGACGTTGCCCTGGGTCTCCACCACGCGCTGGGTGAAGTTGGCGATGGTCGAGCGCCAGGTTGAGGCCGTACCGCCCACGCCCGTCTGTGGCGAGAAGGTCCGCACCGATCCGGTGAGGCGGTCATACATCTGCTCGGGGCGGGTGGAGTCGCCCTGCTGGGTCGCTCCGACACCGGTCTGGAAGACGACCAGCCGCGAGGTGTCCTGCGCCACCAGCGGGTTGACCGCGATGCGGGCGGACAGACCGCGCATCTGCGAGCGGCCCTCGAACGAGCCGGTGTAGAGCCCGCCAACAGCGCCCTTATCGACAAAGAACGGCATTTCGGCCGTGCCGGTTCCAGGCGATGCGGTCGAGAACGTGCCTGTCGTCGGCCTTGCCACGAGGGCGTTGACATCGCGGGTGTTGGCAGCCCCGTCATCGACGATGCGCAGGGTGGTGCCCGACGGGCTGCTGGCAGCAAAGCCGGCACCCAGCGCCGTGTTGATCTGGCCGACGATTCCGGCCATCGAACCGGGGAAGCCGGCGAAGTCGATGCCGATGACGCGGTTGTCGTTGGAGCTGAGGCCGGATGCCGCCAGATTGGCGACTGCGCCGGCGCTGTCGGCCCGCACGAAGGTGAAACGCCCCTGCGCGCCGGTGATGCTGTCGGTGTAATCGAGCGTGATCTGGTTGCCGGCTGCAAGGCCGGCCAGATCGACATCGAAGCCGGTGGCGGCGCCTGCGACGGCGGGGGTGCCGGCCACTTCGCGGTCCGACAGGGCGCTTGCCATCGCCGCAGCCAGTTCATCGAGCTGGTTCTGGGCCTGGAAAAGCGATTTGTCGCGCAGCTCGATGAAGGCCGCCAGTTCGCCGGAGCGGATGGAATTTGTGGCAATCAGATCGGTGGAGCCGCCAAAGCCGTTCTGGACGCGGATTGTGCCGACACCGCGCAGGGCAGGGTCGGCGTTCCAGAGCTGGTCAGCGCTGACCGCAGCGGCGGCATCGAAGCTCAGCACCGAGGCGTTGGAGCCGGTGAACAGCGTCACGCCAGAAGAGGTGAAGATGTTCAGCCCGCCCGACTCGTTCTCGGTGGTGCGGATGTCGAGATAGCGCGACAGGTCGGTCACCAGACGGTCGCGCTGATCGCGCAGCGCCACCGATGAGTTGAGATCGGCGGTCTCCAGAATCTTGCTGTTGGTGGCCTGGATTTCGACCAGCAACTCGTTGACCCGCGTCACGCCGGCATTGATGCCTTCCTCGGCTTCAAGCCGGAGGTCCTGCACACCGGCGGACAGGCTGGACAATCGGGTCGCCATTTCCTGCCCAGCGGAAAGAACGCCGGCCCTGAGCGCGTTGCTCGACGGATCGGCCTTGAGCTGCTGCAGGGACTGGGTGAAGCGGCCGAAGACCGCCCCCAGCGTGCTGGTGGAGTCTGGCGGTCCGTAGACCTGATCGAGCGCATCGAGCACGTTGGAGCGCGTGGCGGTGTAGGCTGCGCCGGAGGTTTCGTTCCAGAGCTGGCGCTGCACCACGCGGTCCAGCATGCGCTGCACGCCGTTGGTGCGGGCAAAGCCCGAGCTGTCGCCGACCGGTTGCTCGACGACGTTGACACGGCGCCGGATATAACCGATCGAGTCGGCGTTCGTGATGTTTTGCGACACCACATCGAGTCCGGCCTGCGTGACCCGCATCCCCGACAGCGCATTGGTCATGACCCCGTTGAGGCCCATGGGTTAACTCCCTGATCGCCGGAACGCCGCGACCTTTGCCGTTGTTCAGCGAATGATGTTGAGGATGTCGGTCAGCATCTGCTGCGAGGTGGTGATGACGCGTGTGTTGGCCGTGTAGGCCTGCTGTGTCACGATCATCTTGGAGAACTCCTCGGCGATGTCGGTGTTTGACTGCTCCGTTGCTGCTCCGACAAGGCGTGATCCGCCTGACGAGGCAGACCCGACAAGCGGCAGGCCGGACTCGGCCGTCTCGGCCAAAGCACCACCATCGAGGCGCTTCAGGGAGTTGGGTGCGGAGAACTGCGCTGTGAGCAATTGGGCGAGCGTGGCGACCTGGCCATTCGAGTAGGTGCCGATCACAAGTCCATCTTCGGTGATATTCGTGCGCTGCAGGACGCCAGCAGCATAGCCATCCTGCCGGATGGCATTGGCTTCGAGCTGGCCGACATTCTGTGTCGAGTTGACCTGCTTCATGCCGCTGCCACCCATACCAGCATCGAGGCTGACACCGGTGATGATGATGCCGTTGACGTTGACGGGCGGCAGGGCGGTGATGGGAGCCGAGGTGAGATTGCCGTTGGCATCGAAGGCAAACGACCCAGCGGCGCCGGCGCGGGTCCACATGGCCGCAGCGCCTGTTGCAGCCGGGTCGGTCTGTGCATAAAGGCTCCAGGTGTCGGTCCCGAGGCCGGCGGTTTCCTTGGCCCAGGCCAGACGGACAGGGGCGGGGCGTCCGAGGGTGTCATAGGCGGTGATGGTGCCGCCCTGGATCGAGCGCGCCTCGAATGTGGCGGTGTCGGATGCAGCGATGGTGGCCAGCGTGGCCGGGCTGGCCGGATAAGTTGCTGCAGGCCCGATCAGTTCGGAGCCGGGCGCGCCGTTCGCGGCCTGATATGCAGTGGTCTGTGGCGTCGCGGGCAGCGTTGCACGGTAGTCTATGGTCGTGGTGGCACGCGGCGGAAGGGCATCGTTGGGGATTCTGATCACCGAGGCTTCGGAGGCCGCAGGAGCACCGGTGGTTGGGTTGATGTTAAGGCCTTTGAGAAAATAGCCAGCGCCATTGACCAGATAGCCATTGCGATCGAAGTCGAAATCGCCGCGGCGGCTGTAGAGGTTGTTCTGGCTGAAGTTTGGGGCGCCGTTCAGTTCCCCGAGCTTCTCGGCCACAATGAAAAAGCCGTCACCGTTGATGGCGACGTTGGTCGCAATCGAGGTGCTGGAGATATCGCCCTGCACCGAGTTGGTGGCGGACGAGCGCGCCAGGACCGAGCCGGCCAGTTCGCGGTTCTGGGGTGCATCGGGGATCAGGTCGATAAAGCTGGTTTCCAGCCGCTTGAAGCCGGTGGTGCGCGAGTTGGCGATGTTGCCGGAGATGTTTTCCAGCGCGTAGGACTGGGCCCGAAGGCCCGACAGCGCGGTGGTCATTGCACCAAAAACGCCCATGAAACGTATCCTTCCCAGATCGCGACGCGACGGCACCGCACACATCAGCTGAACCGGGTGTTGCAGTCATCGTGCCATCGTTGTTGGCAAGCATTTTCAATGGCTTAGATGATGAATGCCTCGTTACACCGGCAAGGACAGGCCTGCGCAACCGGTCAGGTCGGCAGGATTTGCCGGGTGATCAGGAGCGGGATGTGCTATGTCCGATGACGGTGGCCCGGACACGGCAGCCATCAGTTGGGCAACCCTCAGGGGCCAGGCCCGGAACCGACCGACGAGGATCACGGATGGTGCGCACACAGGCCGAGATCTCACGCCAGGACTGGACTGTCACGGTATCGGCGGGCGGCCGCATGACCCTGCCGCTCGCGGTGCGGAACATCCTTGGCGTGAAGGCGGGCGATCGGGTGCGCTTTTCCGCGACACCGGAAGGCTTCTTGATCGGGAAGGTCGCCGCCGGCGCGCCCATCGATCCGATTGCCGATCTGGCCGATCCGAGCCTCGAAATCGATGATTGGTCCTACCGCGAAACCTGACGCGTCACGGGCCTCAGCTGCCGACGCCGCCATCGTTCAGATGGCACGCACTCACATGACCCGGTGAAATCTCCCGAAGTGCTGGCCGCTCCCGGGCGCAGCGCGGCCCTGCCATCGGGCAGCGCGGATGGAAATGGCAGCCGCCAGGCGGATTGAGCGGGGAGGGGATTTCCCCCTTGAGCGGGGCAAAGCGCTTGTGGCGCGAGGCCAGTGTCGGCACGTTGGCCAGAAGGGCCTGTGCGTAGGGATGGTTCGGGCCGCGGAACAGGTCGGCAGCGGATGCTGCCTCGACGACACGGCCCAGATACATGATCACGACCTTGTCCGAGAGATGCCGGACGACGCTGAGGTCATGGCTGATGAACAGGTAGGTCAGCTTGAGATCCTGCCTGAGCTTCATGAACAGGTTGAGCACCTGCGCCTGGATGGAGACATCCAGCGCAGCGACGCTTTCGTCGCAGACGAGGAAGCGGGGATTGACCGCGAGGGCCCGCGCAATGCCGATTCGGGCGCGCTGGCCGCCCGAGAACTGGTGCGGATAGCGGCGGCGGTAGGTCGGATCGAGGCCGACACGTTCCAGCACATGCTCGACGTAAGCTTCCTGCTCGGCCTTGCTGACCAGTCCGTGAAAGACCGGGGCCTCACCGACGATGTCGGTGACGCGCATGCGCGGGTTGAGCGAGGACATCGGATCCTGGAAGATCATCTGCACGGCGAGGGTCGCGGCCTTCTTCGCCGGCCCTTCCAGCCCAGAGACCGGTTTGCCCTGCCACAGCATCGCGCCGGAGCTGGGCGCATGGATGCCGGCCACGACGCGCCCAAGGGTGGACTTGCCGCAGCCCGACTCGCCGACGAGGCCCACGACCTCGCCCTCCATGATGCCAAGATCGACGCTATCGACCGCATGCACGACCTGCTCGCGGTTGCGGGCACCCATCAGGTTGGCGAGGCGGGCCGCCGCGTCCAGCGGCTTGACGAAGCGCTTGGAGACATCTTTCAGCTCGACCAGCGGGGTTGGTGCATGAGCATTCATCAGGCTGCAACCTTGGGTGCGTCGAGCGGATGGTGGCAGCGTGCGGCGCGATCCTGACCATGCGACAGGCTCTCCGGAGCGAGCGTGCGGCAGACATCGCTGGCCAGTGTGCAGCGCGGGGCGAAGGCGCAGCCCTGAGGCAGGCGTGCCAGCGAGGGTGTCGCACCGGGGATCTGCATCAGCGGCTGGCCGGGCACCCCTGCCGATGGCAGCGAGCCGAGCAGGCCGCGGGTGTAGGGGTGGATCGGCGCATCGAGCAGGGCATCGACAGGCCCGGTCTCGACAATGCGGCCCGCATACATCACGGCAACACGCTGGGCGAGGCCGGCGATGACCGTGAGATCGTGGGTGATCCAGATCAGCGCGGTGCCGGTCTCGGCGCAAAGCTGCTGCATCTCGGCAAGGATCTGGCTCTGGATGGTGACATCGAGCGCCGTCGTCGGCTCGTCACAGACGATCAGCGAGGGGCTGTTGAGCAGCGCGGTGGCGATGGCCACGCGCTGGCGCATGCCGCCGGAGAACTGGTGCGGATAGGCGGACAGGCGTTCGTCGGGCGAGGGAATGCCGACGCGGGCGAGCGCGTCGCGGGCACGGCCGCGGGCTGCCTTCTCCGAAACGTTCTCGTGTGCGGTGATGGCCTCGATCATCTGGGTGTCGATGCGCAGAACCGGGTTGAGCGTCATCATCGGGTCCTGGAAGATCATGGCGACCTCGCGGCCCCGGACCTTGCGCATCTCGTCTTCGGACAGGCCGACGAGTTCCTTGCCGTTCAGCCTGATTGAGCCGTCGACGATCTTTCCCGGCGGGTCGATGAGGCCCATGATCGAGAAGCCGGTGACCGACTTGCCCGAACCGGACTCGCCCACCAGGCCGAGTACCTCGCCCTTGTTGACGTGAAAAGAGATGCCGTCGACCGACTTCACCGTGCCGGCACGGGTGAGAAAGTGGGTCTTGAGGTTCTCGACGGCGATAACGGGGCCTTGCATCACTTTTCCAGCCTCGGGTTGAGCACGTCGCGGATCCGGTCACCCATCAGGTTGATCGAGACGATGGTGAGCAGCAGCGCAAGGCCCGGAAAGAAGCTGATCCAGTAGCTGCCGGAGAGCATGTACTGGAAGCCGTTGGCGATGAGCACGCCCAGCGAGGGCTCGGTCTGCGGCAGGCCCACGCCGAGGAAGGACAAGGTCGCCTCCAGCGCGATGGCATGGGCCGTCTGCACCGTGACGATGACGATCACCGGGGCGAGGCAGTTGGGCATGATGTGGCGAAAGACAACGCGTGCATTGGAAAGGCCGAGGGATTGTGCCGCCTCGACATATTCCTTGCGGCGCTCGACCAGCGCGTTGCCGCGCACGGTGCGGGCATAATAGGCCCACTGCACCACCACGAGTGCGAAGATGATCTTGTCGACGCCCTTGCCGAGTGCCGCCACGAGGATCAGCGCGATCAGCACCGCCGGCAAGGACAATTGCAGGTCGACGATGCGCATCAGGATGGTTTCCACCCGCCCGCCCGCATAGGCCGCGATCAGCCCCACGGCCATGCCGATCGAGGCGGCGATCAGGCCCGACAGGAAGCCGACCATCAACGAGATACGCAGGCCATAGAGAATGCCGGAATAGAGGTCTCGCCCGACGCCATCAGTGCCGAGCCAGGTGGTGAAGCCCTCGCCGGCCACCGAGCCGGGCTTGAGGCGCGAATCCATCAGGTCGACGCTGCGCAGGTCATAGGGGTTCTGCGGCGTGATCAGCGGCGCGAGCAGGGCCAGCGCCACGATGATGCTGAACAGGATCAGGCCGGCAACGGCCACCTTGTCCTCGAAGAAGGCCTTGCGGAAGCGGGTGAACGGCGTCTCTTCCTTCGGCACCGGCGCGGCTGCGCCGGCAAGCATGGCAGGGCTGATCGGAGTGTCGGTCATGGCAAGCTCCTCACGCCTTGGCCTCGGTCAGCCGGACGCGGGGGTCCAGCACCGAGTAGAGCAGATCGACCACCAGGTTGATGACCACGAACAGGACGACCACGACCATGACATAGGCCACGATGACGGGTCGATCGAGGCGCTGGATGGCTTCGAGCAGCAGCTTGCCCATGCCCGGCCAGGCGAAGATGGTTTCGGTGACGACCGAGAACGCGACGAGGCTGCCGAATTCCAGCCCCAACACCGTGACGATGGGGATCATGATGTTCTTGAGGATATGGACGCCGACGATGCGGCGCTGCGACAGGCCCTTGGCGCGCGCGAACTTGACATAGTCCATCAGCGCCGCCTCGCGCACCCCGGCACGGGCCAGCCGGATGACCAGCGAAATCTTGAGCAGCGCGAGGTTGAGCGCCGGCAAGGCGATGTACGTCCAGCCATTGAGGCTCAGCAGCGAGGTTTCGATCCCCAGCACGCGGACCGTATCGCCGCGGCCCGTGGCAGGCAGCCACCCCAGCATGATCGAGAAGAACATGATCAGCATCAGACCGACCCAGAAGGTCGGCAGCGAGAAGCCGAGGATCGACACCGCCATGATGGCCTTGGCAAGGCGGGTTTCCGGCTTGAGGCCGGCATAGACGCCGAGCGGCATGCCGATCAGGATGGCCATGAACAGCGCCACCAGCGCCAACTCCATGGTGGCCGGCATGCGGCTGAGGATGAGCTTGATGGCCGGCTCGCCATGGACGAAGGAACGGCCCATGTCGCCTTGCAGGGCATTGCCGACAAAGTAGACGAACTGCTCCCAGATCGGCTTGTCGAGGCCGAGCGCGATCTTGGTCGCTTCCACGGCCGATTGATCCATCTCGGGCGAAATCAGCATCCAGACCGGATCGCCGATGACATTGACGCCGAAGAACACGATCACGACCATCACGCCGATGACCAGCATGGCCTGCCCGATGCGCCGGATGATGAAGGCAAGCATGACGATGTCCTCGAGACGGGGCGGTGTTGGCAGCCTCAGTCATCCCGGCTCAAGGCCGGGATGACCAGTGTCAGGCGAGAGCCGTCAGCGCGTGACGCCAGTGGCGAGCGTGTACCCGTCAGCGCGCGATGCCAGTGGCGAGCGTGTACTCGTCAGCGCGCGCGGTGACCTTGATGCCCTTCTTCGAGGCCCAGACGTTGGTCTGGTAGTGGGACGGGATGATGCCCAGATCGTTCATCGACAGTTCCGACGCGCGCGCCAGCAAGGCGGCGCGCTTGGTGTTGTCGACGGTGCGCAGGGCTTCCGTCAGCACCTCGTCCATGGCCTTGTTGGAATAGCGGCCACGGTTGGCGGCGCCCCAGCCGCGGGTACGGTCGAAGGTGCCGACGAGGGCCTGGAGCGAGCCGGAGGTTTCGCCGGTGCCGGCGCCCCAGCCGACCAGGATAAAGGAGAATTCCGGATCGCCATTTGCGCCCTGCGAAGCGCGGGTGAAGAAGTTGGCCGGCGGAATCGTCTCGATCTCGACGTCGATGCCGAGGCGCGTGAACATCTGGGCGGCGGCCTCAAGGATCTTGGTGTCGTTGGTGTAACGGCCGTTGGGGCCGTGCATCTTCATCTTGAAGCCGTTGGGGAAGCCGGCATCGGCGAGCAGCTTGCGCGCGCCGGCCAGATCGAACGGGGTCGGCTTCAGCGTCTTGGAGGTGCCGAAGAAACTCGATGGCAGCACCTGTTCGGCGGGAACGGCCTGGCCTTCCATGATGCGATCGACGATGGCCTGGCGGTTCAGCGCCATGGACAGCGCCTGGCGGACCCGCAGGTCACGCAGCGGATTCTTGATCGGCGAGCCATCCTTGGCTGTGATGAAAGGCGACGTCTCGCGGAAATGATCGAGGTGGAAATAGATCACGCGGTTCGACAGTTCCTCGACCACGGAGAGGTTGGCGTTGCTCTTGAGCCGGGCCATGTCGGAGGGCGGAACGCCTTCGATCACGTCCACGTCGCCGGCCAGGATGGCGGCCACGCGGGTCGGGGCGGCGGTCAGGAAGCGGAAACTGACCTTCTCCCAGTCCGGTTTCTTGCCCCAGTAGGCGTTGTTGCGCTCCATGACCACGCGGTCGCCGGGCCTGAATTCGGTGTATTTGAACGGCCCTGTGCCGCCCTGGCATTTCAGGGCGTTGAAATCCTCGGTGGAGAGGGTTTCGGCGCAGGCCTTGGAGACGATGCCGAAGGTGGACAGGCTCGTCGGAACCAGCGGGGCGGGAGCCGATGTTTTGATGCGGATGGTGTGGCTGTCGACCTTCTCGATGGTCTGGCCGGCGATGAACGGTGCGAAGCTCGACGGCGAGCGCGGCACGGCGGGCAGGCGCTTGAAGGTGGCCAGCACGTCGTCGGCGGTGAACTCCGAGCCG
>Ga0315904_10008896_pt1 | contig 13210 bp, 10 predicted proteins | sample LakEriMetagenome_6_FD_203529 | JGI IMG/M metagenome (GOLD analysis project Ga0315904, IMG submission 203529) | Freshwater fungal communities from buoy surface, Lake Erie, Ohio, United States - Buoy 12 MA120 | ecosystem: Environmental > Aquatic > Freshwater > Lake | place: USA: Lake Erie, Ohio... | reverse complement strand
TGCACCGGCTCTGGGGCCTCGATCCCTCCGTGGGGCCGGCCTCCAACTACACAATCGGCATCGACACGCCCGAGCGGATGGTGCGGAAGCTCGCCGAGGTGCCGGAGTGGCCGATCTACAAGATCAAGCTCGGCACCGATCGCGACCTGGAGATCATCCGCGAACTCCGTCGCCACACCGACAAACCCTTCCGAGTGGACGCCAACTGCGGCTGGACGACGCGGCAAGCGATCGAGTTTTCCGGCCCACTCGCCGAACTCGGAGTGGAGTTCATCGAGCAGCCGCTGGCCGCCGACGACCCCGGCATGGCGGAGGTGCGGCGGCATTCGGCCCTGCCCGTGTTTGCCGACGAGAGCTGCGGCGCGGAGGGCGACGTCGAGGCCTGCGCCGGGCTGTTTCATGGGATCAACATCAAGCTCTGCAAGTGCGGCGGGCTCGCCCCCGCGCGGCGGATGATCGCGCGGGCCCGGGAACTCGGTCTCGACGTGATGTGCGGCTGCATGACCGAATCGACCGTGGGGATCTCCGCCCTCGCCCAGATCGTGCCGCAGCTCGACTTCGTGGACATGGACGGGGCGGCGCTGCTGGCGAGCGACATCGCGTCGGGCGTCGTGGTGGAGGGAGGGCTGCGGCGGTATCCTGACCGGCCGGGCACGGGCGTCGAACTGCTGGACGGTCCGCTGCCGCTGGCATGATCCCAGACGGGGAGGCGGCGATGATCGCGACGACGGCAAGGCGGGGAGACGCGGGAATCGTCGGGGCGAAGAGGATCCTGCCACGGCTACTGGCGGTTGTGGTGCTGCTGGCGGCTGGTGCTGTGCCGGCGGCGGACGCTGTGCCGGCGGCGGACGTCGAGCAGTCGCTCCGTGACGCGATCCAGCCGCTGCTGGCGGCGCACGAGGGCGTGGTTTCGGCGGCCGTGCGTCATCTCGACACGGGCAAGGGCTTTGCATCGTCGGCCGAGCGGCCGATGCCGACGGCGAGCCTGATCAAGGTGCCGGTGATGGTGGCGGCCTACGCGGCGGCCCGCGAGGGGCGGGTGCGGCTCGACGAGCAGGTGACGTTCGCGGCCGATGACGTCGTGCCCGGGTCGGCGGTGATCGACAAGCTCTCGCCGGGGGCGACGTTCACGCTGCGGGACGCGATCCGGATGATGATCGCCACATCCGACAACACGGCCACCAACATCGTCATCCGCCGGATCGGCCTCCCGGCCACCAACGCACTGCTCGACCGCGTGGGCCTGTCGGGCATCCGGCTCAACTCCTACGTGTTTCGGCGGGAGACGTCGCTCGACCCCGAGCGGAGCCGGGAGTTTGGTCTTGGCAACGGCACGGCGACGGAGTTTGTGCGGCTGATGGGCCTGATTCACGGCCGCGATCTGGAACGCGACGGCGTGGTGGCGGACGGCGCTTCCGCGGCGATGCTCGACCACCTGCTCGCCTGCGAAGATCGGGGCACGGCGGGCCGCGACCTGCCGGCGGGCGTGAAGGTGGCTCACAAGACCGGGCTGGTATCGGGCGTGCGGACCGATGCGGGCGTGATCCTCGGGCCAGCCGGCCCGATCGGCTTCTGCGTGCTCACGAAAGACAATCGTGACCGCAAGGCGCCGAACGGGCCGGCCGACGACCTGATCGCGAAGGTTGCCCGGGCCGCGCTCGATGCCTTTGAGAACACCGGCCCCGAGGGCCGGCCGGTGGCGCCGCGGGCCCTCGCCGCCGGCGCGTCGGGAAAGCTCGTCGAAGACCTGCAGCGGAGCCTCAACGCCCGGCTGCCGGAGGGGGAGCGGCTCGGGGTGGACGGCGAGTTTGGGCCGGGGACGGCCGCCGGCGTGCGGTCGTTTCAGAAGTCGGCCGGCCTCCCGGAAACCGGGGCGGTGGATGCCGCCACGTGGCGGGCGCTCGGTCCCGTGATCAGCGGCACCGAGACGGTGCCGCCGCTGCCCCCCATCGCACCGGCCGATGCGATTGCCGGTCCACCGCTCGTGACCGCCGCGGCCTGGGCGGTGGTGGACGCCGATTCCGGCGAACTGCTCTTCGGCCACGACGAAGACGTCAAGCGGCAGCAGGCGAGCGTCACGAAGCTGATGACCGCCCTGCTGGTGCTGGAGCGGGCGGCGGCCGATGCGGGCTTCCTTGCCGAGACGGTGAATGTGTCGCCGCGGGCTGGCACCGAGACGGGCTCGACGGCGCAGCTGCGGCCGGGGGATCGGGTGAGCGTGGGCGAGTTGCTCTATGGTTTGATGCTTCCCTCCGGCAACGATGCGTCGGTCGCGCTGGCGGAGCACGTGGGAGGCCGGCTCGCGGGCGAGGGCGACCCGCTCGCCCGGTTCGTGGCCGCGATGAACGCGCGGGCCGCGGCGCTGGGCCTACGGAGCACGACCTACGGCAATCCCCACGGGCTCACCGTCGAGGGTTGCGGCTCGACCGCCCGCGAGGTAGCCGCGCTGGCCCGCGAGACGATGAAGCACGACGTGTTTCGCGAGATCGTGGCGACCCGGCGGCGGACGGCGACGCTCGAGAACATCGACGGCTACCGCCGCGAGGTGGTCTGGAACAACACCAACAAGCTCCTCGGGATCGAGGGCTACGAGGGCATCAAGACGGGCACGACGACGCCCGCGGGCTGCTGCCTGGCGTCGTGCGGCCGCCGGGGCGACCGGCGTCTGATCGTGGTGGTGCTCGGCAGCACGTCCACCGAGTCGCGGTATATCGATTCGCGAAACCTCTTCCGCTACGCCTGGCGGACACTGGGTGTGGAGTGACGCGGCCAGGATCAGGAAGCCCAATCGCGTAAGCGATGGGGGCCGAGCGAGCGGCGGCCGTACCGCTCACGCGGTTACGCTTCCTGGGGCCGTATGCCTTACGGCGTTACGCTTCCTGCGGCGGGTGGGCATGGAGTGATGTGGCGTTGCGTCGGTTTTTACGTAGCACAGGTTTTCAAACTGTGGCGCAGGTCTGCTCAGGTTGAAAACCTGAGCTACTTCAGGTCGAGAACCTGGGCTACTTCAGGTCGAGGACCTAAGCTCCGGAGGTGTCCTACCACCCCGTAACTGCACCGCGCTTCACTCGCCGGCGTCGTCGTGCATCCGGCGGCGGTTGGCGAGAAACGTCTCGAGCGACGCCGGTCGCGCGGCGACCACCCGCAGGAAGAGATCGTCGAGCAAATGCCGCGTGGCGGCCTCGTAGACGAGGTCCTCGATGTGCGGCTGGGAATCATGCGCCGACACGGCGAGGCAGGCATTGGCCGCCGCAGCCAGCCGGCCCGGTCGGCGGGCGATCACGAGCACGTGCCCCCCTGCGGTTCGCATCTCGCGGCAAGCCCGCATCCACTCGCCGCCGCCGTGCCCGCAGATGATGAGCAAGACGTCCCGCGGCGCGGCGGCCGAGAGGCTGGCGAGGAGGTCGTGAGGCTGGCCGTGGGCGACCGCCCGGTGGCCGAGCAGGGCGATCCGTCCGGCGAAGGCGCGGGCCGTCTCGCCGTCGATCCCATCGCCGGCCACGAACAGCATCTCCGCCTCGGCGATGCGATGAGCCGCGTCGGCGAGCGCTGCGCCGCGGGCCAGGCCGCAGGTCTCGCGGGCGGCGGCGGTCTTGCTCTGCCAGAGCGCGTCGGCCCGCGCGGCCTCGGGGTCGCTGTCGGGCTTCGCGGTGATCCCCCCGGCGGCATCGACGGCCGACGCGCGGGCCACCGCCTCGGTGATCGAGAGCTTGAGGTCGGGGTAGCCCTTGTAGCCGAGCCGCTGCGAAAACTTCACCACGCTCGACTGGCTGATTTTCAGCGCGTCGGCGAGCTGCTGCGAGGAATAGTCGCGGAGCAGCTGCGAGTTGGCGAGGATGTAGTCCGCGATCCGGCGGTCCATCGCCGACATGCGGCCACGTTCGGTGCGGAGCTTGGCGAGTGCTGTCATCGGTGGAGGCTGGTGGGCATCAGGCTTCGAGCGGCTCGAGGCCGTGCACCGCGGCGATGCCCAGGCCTGGAGCGTCGCCAATGGTAATCTCCGCGTCGGCGAAGCACACGTTGCTTTCCACCGGGTTGAATCGGCCCAGCGTCGGCCCGTCGAGGTCCACCCGCGTGATCACGTCAGCCCGGGCGACGGCGAGGTGGGCGGCGGCCGCCACGCTGATCGCTCCCTCGAGCATGCAGCCGATCATGCATTCCACGCCGTAGGTGGCCGCGAGGTCGGCGATCCGCACGGCGGTGGTCAGCCCTCCCGTCTTCATCAGCTTGATGTTGATGATGTCGGCCGCCCGCCGCTGAATAAGTTCTGCCACGCCCGTGATCCCGGTCACGCTCTCGTCGGCGACGACCGGCGTGTCGATCCGCTCGGTCACGTACTGCATGCCGGCGATGTCCCACGACTTCACCGGCTGTTCGACGATGTCGAGCCGCACGCCGGCGTCTTCGATCTGGTGGAGCGCCCGCACCGCCTGCTTCGCCGTCCAGCCCTGGTTGACGTCGAGCCGCAAGACCGCCCGCCCTTCGATCGCGGCGTGAACCGCCTTGACCCGCTCCACGTCCACGCCGGGATCCTTGCCCACCTTGATCTTGAGGGCCTCGAATCCCCGCTCCACCGCCGCGACGGCGTCGGCGACCATCTTGTCGATGTAGTCAACGCTGATCGTGACGTCGGTGGTGATCGCCGGCTCGCCGCCGCCGAGCAGCTTGTAGGTGGCGGCGGCGAACCGCTGGCCGAAGAGGTCGTGCAGCGCAATGTCAACGGCGGCCTTGGCGCTCGTGTTTCGCTTCATCGCCGAGCGGACCCGGCCCGTGAGCAGGTGGAGGTTCTCGGCGTCTTCGCCAATGATCAGCGGCGCGAGGTGGTGCCGGATCGCGTCGAGGATGCCGCCGTGGGTGTCGCCGGTGATCCGGGCGGTGGCCGTGGCACTGCCGTAGCCCACGTGGCCGTCGTCGGTGTCGATCATGACGACGATGTCGTCGATCGCATCGACGGTGCGGGTCGAGGTCTTGAAGGGCGTCTGCAGCGGCACGCGGAGCCTGCCGAATCGGAAGCCGGTGATCTTCATGGCGCCTCGGTGGGGTTCGACGGAAGGATGCGGACGAGCGTGGTGAGCGATGCGAGCGACGGATCGACCGCCAGCAGCGGCTGCACGATCACGCCGTTGGCCGCCGCCGCTCCCGTGGCAGGGCGACCTTCGCGGGTGTCGTGGATGACCCACGGCCCGGCCTCATCGTGGCCCACGACCATCATCACGTGCCGCCGGGAGTAGGCAAGGTCGCCGGGCTGGAGGGCCGCGACGGCCGTCATCCGCCGCTCCAAGGGCCATTCCGGTGGCAGCGGGGTGCGGTCGAGGCTCGGGGAAACCTGCTGGTCGCGGGTGTTGCGGGGGAGGAGGAAGCCGAGGCTCTTGTAGACGTCGCCCACGAAGCCGCTGCAGTCGCGGCCATCGAAATCGTGGCCCCAGCCGTACCGCTCGCCGAGGAAGGCGAAGGCCTGCCGGAGCACGTTGGCCCGCGTGGCGGGGAGCGGGCCGGCGTGGCTGCCGGCCGAGAGCGGCAGGAGCGCGGGGGCGATACGGAGAGAGCCTGTCGGCTCGCGGACGGGCAGTTCGACGACCGTCGCCGCGGCGGCCGACTGGCCGTTGACCGCCTCCGCCGCCGGCCAGTCGCGACGCTCCGGCAGCGTGGTGCCCATGTCGAGGGCGATCGCCGACACCGCGGGAAGTTCGGGGGTGAACGCGGTGGTGGCACGGGCGGCCGTGATCACCCGCGAGGCCCGGGCCGCGTAGCCGAGCACGTCGCCGCGGGATCCGAAGGCGAGTGACTCGGTCTCGATCCAGCCGTCGTACGTCGTACCGATCACGAACTGCCAGCGGCTGTCGGCAGTGGCATGGATCGCCGCAACGGGTGTGCCGGGAAAGAACGCCGTCTCCTGGAACTGGTCGATGTCGGTGTCGGCGGCCGAGGCATGCACCCGCTCGCGGGTCGGCAGGCGGCGGACGGCTGCCCGACGGACGACCAGCGAGAATCGGGGCTCGACGGTGTCGGGGATCGCCGCGTCATCGACATTGATCGCATCGTGCCAGCGACGGCGGACCGACTCGTCGGCCGGCGTGCCATCGCCGAACACGAGTGGCCGGTCGGGAACCGTCGATCGTCGCCGCACGCGGTCGGCGACGGAATCGCGAGTCATGGCCGTTGGCACCGCCGACAGATCGGTGAGCGTGGGATCGTCCGCAAGCAGCCGGCGGTTGAAGGCTGCGATCGCGGTGGCATCGGCGACGACGCGGTCTGGTTCGGGACACCGCGCGATCCAATGCGCCGCCTCGAGCGGGCCGGCGCCGCGGGCATCTGCCGCGGCGGCGACGATCACGGCGAGAGCGACGAGGCACCACGTCCACCAGCTGCAGCGGACCATCTCACTGCCCTCCGGAGCCGAGGGCGGGAAGCAGGGCTGCGAGGCCCAGGCCGGCGGCCGTGCCGACCACGTAGCCGAGGAGCCCGAGGAGGATTCCCACGGGAACGAGCGCCCGGGAGTGGGCCGCGGCGAGGATGGGGGCCGACCCGACGCCGCCGACGTTGGCCAGCGAGGCCACGCTGCACAGGCCCAGGTCGAGGCGGAGCAGCCGCGCGGCCGCGACCATGGCTGCGGCGTGGAAGGCGAGGACGGTGAACCCGGCGGCCACGAAGACCGGGGCTCGGCCGATGCCTTCGACGCTCGCCTTCGACGCCATCGTGACGATCACCACCGCGAGCAGCGCCGAGGCCACGCCATCGGAGCCCGGCAGCCGCGCCAGCGGCGTGAGGGCGGCAACGCAGCCCGCGACCGTTGCGAGGATCAGCGTCCACGACACGGGGGTGAGTGAGGCTACGGGCGGCATCCGCTGCGCCGCGGCCGCGGCGAGCGTTCCGACCAACAGACCCAGCCCGAGCCAGACGAGCACGTCGCCGGGCACGAGCCGGCCCGTCGTCGCCATCGGGTGCCCCTGCCCCGCGACGTCGTCGGCCCGCGTGGCCCCGGCCCAGCGATTGAAGCGGGCGGCGATCGGCACGCTCGCGAAGAGCACGAGCACCCACGCGGTGTAGCAGACGGTGTCGGTGAGGAGGGCGAGCGAGACGACATCGGGCTCGGCGTTGATCGCGCGGCTCACCGCCACGAGGTTGGCGGTGCCGCCGATCCAGGTGGCTCCCACGGAGGCGAGCACCCGCCAGCCGTCGGCGGGCAGCCACCACCGCCAGAGCATCCAGGCGATGACGACGCCCGCGAGGATCGAGATCGCCGAGCAGGCCGCGGCCAGCAGCACGCGGGGGCCCAGGGCCGCGACGGCCCGCAGGTCGCAGCGGACCAGCAGCAGAAACACCAGCGTTGGCAGGAGGTGTGTGAGGATCGCCGACCTGACGGTTTCGATCTCGGGGGTGGACTGCCACGCGCCGGCCATGGCCAGCGCCGTCGCGGCCGCGTAGGAGAGAACGATCGGCGGCAGGATCTCGAACAGTCGGGCGGGAAATCGGGCGGCCACCGCGGGAAACACGCCGGCGATCAGCAGGAGCAGTGCGGCGAATGCGGCGGGCGACTCGATCATGTGACGATGATACCCGCGTCCGGCCCGCCCGCAGGAAGCGTAACGCCGTAAGGCGTGAGGTATGGCCGCAGGAAGCGTAACGCCGTAAGGCGTACGGCCGAATCGGGTCGGCGCTCACACGCGGCATGCCCCCATCGCTTACGCGATTGGGCTTCCTGAGCCCGGCCGTGCGGGATGGTACAACCATGGGCATGAGCGAGGCATCTCCGCTGCCGGCGATCGTCGCGATCTGGACCGCCCTCGTCGTCGCGGGGGCGGGGGCGGGCCATGTGGCCCGCGCCGATGACGGGATCGTGGTGCTCGCCAATCGCGACGACGACGACCGCGACGGCCGGCCCGACGCGGACGACGAGCGGGTCAACGGGGTGACCGACGAGCCCGACCTCACGGCGATCGTGCTCCCCTGCCCTGCCGGTGCCCGGCTCGTGCGGGTGGCGGCCGACGACGCGCCGCTGCGGTTCTTCGTGCGAGACGGCGACGGCTGGCGGCACCTCGGCCTCGGCCGGGCGGAACTGCCGCTGCCCGCCGGCGGGCCCGACACGCTCACGCTCCACGTGGAGGCTCGCGACTGGGCCGGCGCGTCCGAGTCTTGGAAGGGCCGCGGAAACGTGGCTGTGACGTTCGAAGGCCCCGATGGCCCGATCGTGGTCCATGATCTCACCGTTCGCGTGGCGGCGGTGCGGCTCCTGCCCGGCACGGCGATGGTGGACGAGGCGTTTATCGCGACGGGCCACTACGACAATGCCGCCTTCCTCGAGAAGCTTCGCGGGATCCTGAAGGGCCTCGACGTGCCGCTCACGGTCCACCCCACCCGCGATTGGCGGGAGATGTGGATGCAGGACACGATGGAGGTCGCGGTCGCGACGACTGGCTCGTCGTCGATGCACGTGGTGCTCGCCGGCCTCCGTGGCGCCGACACGTTTCCGCCCACGCTCCTCGGGCCCGATGTGGCGGTGGCGAGCATCGGCCAGCCGCGGCAACTGGCCGGCGGCGATTCGTGGGCCGACTGGTATGGCAACCTCGAAGTGTCGATTCCGACGCCCGCGCACCCGAATGGCCGCGTGATCCACGGCCGCAACCGCCTCACCGGCTGCTCGTTTCATCCAGACGTGATCGCCTTCCTGGCGGCGCAGCACTGCCAGCCGCCGGTGTGGATCGACACCTCTTGGCTCCTGATCAAGCACGTGGACGAGATCGTGGCGTTTCTCCCGGGGCCGGACGGCCGCGGGGTGATCCTCGTGCCCGATCCCGCCGAGGGTCTGCGGATGCTCGGCGATCAAGACGCCGCGGATCCCGTGGCCGGCCGACGCCGCGAGGCCAACGCCCGGATCGGGCGGGCGATCGAGGCGTTGCTCGCGGGCGACGAGCAGACTCCGCGGGCGGGAGCCGCGGGGGAATCGGGGACGACCGGCCTGCTTGACCTGCTCGGGCTCGACGAGAGCCGCGTGGTCAGGCTCCCCGTGGCCTTCGACGTGCCGGCGGCGGGTTTGCTCGACGACGGCGGCGTGACCAACGCCTCAACGCTCTGGAGCAATCCCGTCAACGCGCTCGTGGTGAACGGCACGGTGATCTGCGGGTCGGCGGGAATGCCCGCCGCGGTGCAGCAGGTGTGCCGCGAGCGGTTTCTGGCCGCGGGGGCCGAGCAAGTGGAGTTCATCGACGACGACGTGTATCAGAAGAACCACGGCAACGTGCACTGCGCCACCAACGCCCGCCGCACCGCCGCCGCAGGACGCGTAACGCCGTCCAGCCCGGCTGCAGGAAGCGTAACGCCGTGAGGCGTACGGCCGAATCGGGGCGGCGCTCACACGCGGCATGCCCCCATCGCTTACGCGATTGGGCTTCCTGAGCCTTTCAGTTGAACGCGACCGCGGGCCCGGTGAGTTCGAGGACGATCTCCTGGGCCTGCTCGCTCGCGGCATCCTTGACCTCGGCCGTGAGACCGCTGCTGCCGAAGCGGGTGTACTTCAGAGGGATCATGAGCTTGCCGAGTGAGTCGCCGCCGCTGGCCTTGCCGGGCCGTTGGCCTTCGTAGCAGGAGACGCTCACGCTGTGCTTGCCCGGGACGGCGCCGTCGTTCGGCCCGTACGACGAGAGCGTGAACGAGCCGTCGGATGTGAGATCTCCGACCGCCGGCTGGCCCTTGTCGGGCTGAAACATCACGCTGCCGAAGGGGAGCGGCTGACCGTTGTAGAGCACCTTGCCCTTCACCGGCACCACCCGCGGATTTCGCTTGCAGCCGCCGGCCGAGGCCAGCACGGCCACGGCCATCGCAAGCATGACCAGCGGGATGGCTCGCCGCGGCCAGCGGCCGGTGTGTGGTCGCAGAGCGCGGCGGGCCACGTCAGGCGCCGCCCAGATTCGTGTCGGGAGTGCCACGGGCGTCTCCTCCGGGGTTATTCAATGCGGGGGTGTTCGGTGCCGGCGTGTTCAATGCCGGAGTGTTGGACATCGGAGGCTTGGACGTCGGAGTCTTCGACGATTCAGATGCCGAAACGCCGGACGCGGTTCCCTCGCCGGTGAGGGGCCCTTGCGTGTCGGCCTCGGATCGGAGTTCGGCACCGGCCTCGGACGAAAGCGAGACGACCAGCGGCTCGAGCGTGCCCGGAAACACGGTGAACTCGATACCGCTCGATCCGAAGCGGGTGTATTTCACCGGCACGATCAGGTTCTCGACCGACTGCACTTCGGCCAGCGGGTCGAAGGCGGTCACCGCCACCCGGTACGTGCCGGGCGGCACGCCGTCTTCGGGCAGGTGGCGGGAGAGCGTGAACGTGCCGTCGCCGGCGATCACGCCGGAGGCCATTTGCCCCGCAGCGGGCTGAAACTGCACCACTCCGGACGAAAGCGGCTTGCCGTCGAGCAGCACCACGCCCTTCACAGGCACGAGCAGTGGCGGCCTGATGCATCCCGCAAGACCGACGAGCATCACCGACATGACGACCATGACCACCATGACGACCAAGCGAAGCCCAGACGCGAGCAGCCGGCGAGCCGCTCTGGCGTCACTGCAGGTCATTGACCGCCTCGCTCCCGTTGACCGTCGCAAACTTCTGATAGACGAGCAGTTCGATCGAGTCATTCACCGGCCGCACGCTGCCATCGACCATCACAAACAGCGTGGTCTCGGCGTGGTAGCTGCCCATCGGGAGTTTGTTGAGGCCGCCGGCGTTGCTGCGTGTCTGCTTGGAGTTTGGCGTGAGTTCGAACTCCTTCACCTGGTAGATCTCGGGCACCGTGCTCAGGTAGTTGCCGGCCAGGAACCACGGCCGCATGTTGCCCGGCGGCGCCTGCCACTCGCTCCGCTGGATGAAGTAGTCGCGATGGCAGTATTCACCAATCATGAAGCACTTCGACGTGCCGTCGCTGACCTGCTTGATCGCCCGCCCGACGCCCATCACCGTCGTGCCGCTGCCGCATGTCTGGCCGTTGGAGGCATAGGTTCCGGGACCGACGAGGTTGAAGGCGCCGTTGTCGGGGTAGGCGTTTCCGATGAGGCACGGTGCAGCCGAGCCGTTGGCCGGTTGGGCACCGCCGCAGCCGGCGTAGGTGATCTGGGCACCGTTTTCGTAGTCGTTGGGCGACGAACTCATCACCTTGGGATGCGGATACGAAGCACAAATATATGAGGCGACCACCTGATTGCGGGCGGGATCCACCATGGCGTTGCCCGTGTAGTCAAACTTGATCTGCTCGAAGATCGCCTTCTCTTCCATGTACGGCAGAATCATCGTGAAGAGGCCGCGTTTCTGGAACGTGCCGGTGGTGTTCTTCTTGGCGATGCTCGGCGGCAGCATCCGCTTGGCCGATTCGTAGGTGAGGCAGCCGACACCAACCTGCTTGAGATTGTTGCTGCAGGCCGAACGCCGGGCCGCCTCGCGGGCGGTCTGTACGGCGGGCAGGAGCAGGCCGATGAGCGTGGCGATGATCGCGATCACCACGAGCAACTCGACGAGCGTAAACGCCTTCGGGCGGGCGTGCATGGTTCGTCGGCCCAATGAAACGGTATTCATGGCATCCCTCGTGACATCCCTCATGGCATCCTCCACACCCGTTGCGGATCGGCGGAATCCCCTCCGGAAATCCCTCCGCAACGCTTCTATCCTAGATCGTCGCTCCGAAACGGACAATAGTTTATTCCCGCCCATGGCGGCGGGTGTGGCGATTGGAGACCCGCCACTCATAAAACGCTCAACGCCCGGCGTCACCTGAGGGGCGACGCCGGGCGAGGCGTGATCACTACGGAATGGGCTCGGGCGGCCGACCGACTCAGGCCCTCGGGGCCCGGCGACGAATCCACACGCCCAAGGCCACGGCGGCGAAGGCCATGCCCACGCAACCGGTCGGCTCGGGCACAGCGTTGATCCGCAGGGCGACCGTTCCGCCGTTCGACGTCTGCCAGTTCCACGTGCCGGAGGTGGCGAGGCCCATGCTGGCGTAGGTCTGGCCCGCCCAGGTCATGGTGCCGTTGATGGCCTCGCCGGCGTAGGTGGAGGGAAAGCGAATCCGGGCTTCGTTCGTCTCCGGCGAGGAGAGCGGGTTGCCTTCAATGTAGAAGGAGCCGGTGCCCGACGACGTGGTGGCGAACCGCGGGATGTTGCCGGCGTTCGAGCCGTCGCCCCAGAACGGCTGGGTGTAGGCAGCCTGCTCGTCCATCCGCCAGGCCGTGTAGGCGACTGAAGAACTGTTATCGCTGAAGCCAGCCAGGCCGTCGTTGGGGGAGACGAAGTTTCTCATCGTCATGCTGCCCGAGGTCTGAGGGACGAGGCTGCTGATGTCGAATGAGCCGGCAACCGTGGCCACCACGTCACTGCCGACCTCGTTGAAGTCGATCGTGAGCGACGACACCGTCGGCACAGCGAAGGCCGCGTTGGCAAGCAGGGCCGCACAGGCGACGAGCGAGGCACGAAACATGGTAAGCGAGATCTTCATCAGTTCAGCTTTCTTGCGGGGAAGGGTTGAGTGTTGGAAAGAGGAAGAAGGAGTCACATTGAGTGCGGGACAGGGAGCGTGGAAGGCGAGGACGAATCAGCCCTCGTTCCGACGCTTCCGAGAGGCGATCAGGCCGATCACAGCCGATGCTCCACCGAGCATCGCGTAGGTCGAGGGCTCGGGCACGGCCTGGAAGACCATGGCCTGGATGCCCTGGTTGGTGCTCATGGCGTAGAGGACCTGCGACGTCGGGCTGAGCATCTCGCCCCACTGCAGGCCGCCGGTGGCATTGGCGTTGGAGGTCAGGAATCCGGACACCGTCGACCCGGTCGTCAGGAGGGCGGCCGCGGCGGGGTTGGTGATGTCGTAGATCGAGATCAGCGAACTGTTCGTATTCACCACGGCCAGCAGAGCCTGACCGTTGATCACCGTGTAGTCGAGCGGACGGTCGGCGGCTCCCACGGCGATCGAGCCGGTGACGATGGCTCCGGTGTTGCTGAGCGTGGTGGCGGCAACAAAGTCGGTGATCTTGGGACTCGTGCCCTGGTTACCGATGACCGTGTCAGCGTCAACGAACGTGATGCCGAGGCGATAGTCGTTCGAGGTGGTCAGCGTGTTGGGAATGTTGCGGTAGATCGTGTTCGTGTTCGAGCCATCGAGCGCCCCGATCATGAAGTTGCTGTTGTTGGGCAGGCCAGCCGTCGAGCCGCTTGTCGTCGTACCAGCTGCTGCAA
>Ga0315904_10008894_pt1 | contig 13212 bp, 9 predicted proteins | sample LakEriMetagenome_6_FD_203529 | JGI IMG/M metagenome (GOLD analysis project Ga0315904, IMG submission 203529) | Freshwater fungal communities from buoy surface, Lake Erie, Ohio, United States - Buoy 12 MA120 | ecosystem: Environmental > Aquatic > Freshwater > Lake | place: USA: Lake Erie, Ohio... | reverse complement strand
AGAACAGCACGCCGGCGAGCGCGGCCAGCCCCACGCCGATCACCACCACGCCGGTCATGTAGGGCTGCAGCCGGATGCCCAGCGCCGCCACCATGTCGGGCTTCTGCACGCCGGCGCGCACCACCAGGCCGAAGGCGGTGCGGTTGAGCAGCAGCCAGATGGCGGTGAGCGCGAGCACCACCACCCCGAGCATGACCAGCCGATAGCGCGAGTACAGGAACTCGCCCACCGCGATGTTGCCGCGCAGCGCCTGCGGCATCGATGCCGGCAGCGGCGCCGCGCCCCAGATCATGCGGATCAGCTGCTCGACCACCATCGCCAGACCGAACGTGAGCAGCAGGCCGATGATCGGGTCGGCGGTGTAGAAGCGGCGCAGCAGGAAGCGTTCGAAGGCGATGCCCAGCAGACCGACCAGCACCGGCGAGGCGATGAGCGCGCCACCGAAACCAGCGACCTTGGCGATCTCGACGGCGAAGTAGGCGCCCAGCGCGTAGAACGCGCCGTGGGCCAGGTTCACGATGCCGCCCAGGCTGAAGATCATCGACAGGCCCAGCGCGATCAGCAGGTAGTACCCGCCGACCAGCAGCCCGTTGATGATCTGCTCGAGCAGAAAGATGGCAGCCATGCGATGCGATGGAAGACGTCCGCGGGCGGACGGGATCAGGCCGGGGCGCCCGGGCCGCCGCCGCGCGCCGGCGCAGCGCGCGCGACGCGGGACAGGCCGCCCGGCCGCGTGCCGCTCAGGCCATCTTGCAGTCGTTTTCCTCGCGGGTGGGCGCGAGCGTCTCGAGTTTCGCGTTGTCGCCGGGCAGGGGGGCGCTCAGCTGCATGAAGTCCCACTTGTTGGCGGCCCGGCCCTTGGGCTTGGGCGTCATCGTGTACATCTCCTGCATCAGCTGGTGATCCCAGGCGCGGAAGTAGCCACGACGGCCCTTCAGGATGTCGAACTGCGGCTCCTTCTCGAGATGCGCGATCAGCCGCTCGGAGTCGGTCGACTTGATCTCGTTCATCGACTGCACCAGCAACTTCAGCGTGAAGTACTCGGCAGCGGCCTGGTCCTCGGGCGGCTTGCCGTGCTTCGCGGTGAAGGCCGACACGAAGGCCTTGGCCGACGGGCTGTTCACGTCCGGATGCCAGCGCACCGGCCACGTGCCGGCGAAGTTCTCGACCCCGGCCGCCCAGGCCATCGCCGGCGCCATGTCGAAGCCCACCAGCGGGTACTGCAGGCCGAACTCGGCATACTGCTTGATGAAGTTGGCCACCTGCAGCCCGGCCAGGTTCGACACCACGACATCGGGCCGCGCCTGGCGGATCTTCAGCAGGAAGGGGCTGAAGTCGGTGGCGTCGGTGGCCACCAGGACGTTCTCGATCAGGTCGCCCTTGTTGGCGGCCAGGAAGCGACGGCCCACGCGCAGCAGGTCATGGCCGAACGCGTAGTCGGCCGTCAGGCTGAACCAGCGCTTGCCCGAGACCATGTTGTTGCGCAGCAGCGCGGTGGCCACCGCATTCACGTACATCGTGTTGGCGGCCTCGACGTGAAACATGTAGCGGTTGCAGCTCTTGCCGCGGATCTCGTCGGAGTTGCCGCCGGTGTTCACGAAGATCTTGCGGTTGCGCGCGGCGACCTGCGAGATCGCCATGCACGAGGCCGACGAGATCTCGCCGAACAGCAGGATGGCGCCGTCGCGCTCGAGCTGGCGCTGGGCCTTGCTCGACGCGGTGGCCGGATTGACCGAATCCTCGGACAGAAGCTCGATCTCGCGGCCGAGCAGCCCGCCCGCCTTGTTGAGCTCCTCGACGGCCATCTTCACGCCGAGCACGGCGTACTCGCCGACCGTGCCCAGAAAGCCGGTCTGCGGGGTCAGGTGACCGATGCGGATCTTGTCGGACTGGGCGTGGACGATCGCGGGAAAACCGGTGATGGCGGTGGCTGCGCCGGCCGCAATAACCTTGCGGCGCACGGGGGACGGATGGTCGTTGCTCATCGGGACGCTCCTCGGGTGGGTGACGGGACGGACCCGCTGAAACGGGCTTTCTTGATCTTTGATCAAATATTGCATCGTGGGACAATGGCGTCAATCGCCGCGGACGGGTCGTTGGCCCGATTTCCCGCTGCCGCGAGGTTGCAGTCCATGAGCACCGCCCTACTCGAACTCGCCCGGCCGATCGCCCATGAGTCGCTTTCGCAGCGCGTCTACCGCGATCTGCGAGAACTGCTGATCGCCGGTCAGTTGCGTCCCGGAGAGCGCCTCACCCTCGACTCCGTGGCCCGGGCGCTGGGCACCAGTCACATGCCGGTGCGCGAGGCCATCCGCCACCTCGCCGCCGAGCGCGCACTCGAGATCCTGCCCAACCGCACGGTGAGGGTGCCGCTGATGAGCCGCGCCCGCTTCCGCGAGATGCTGGCCACGCGCCTGCTGCTCGAGGGCGAGGCCGTCGAGCAGGCTGCGCGGCGCATCGACCCCGCAAAGCTGGCCGGCGCGCGCCGGCTCAGCGATGCCTTCGGCGAGGCGATCCGCAGCAGCGAGCCCGACATCGGCGAGCTCATCCGGGTCAACAAGGCGCTGCACTTCACCGTCTACGAGGCTGCCGGCAACCGGGTGCTGCTCGAGGTCATCGAGTCGCTCTGGCTGCAGATCGGCCCCGTCATCAACCTCGATCTGCGCAGCGGCTCCCGACGCCTGGCCGAGGCCACCGCCGCCACCCACCACGACCGCCTGGTCGCCGCGCTCGAAGCCCGCGACCCGCAGGCCGCGCGGCACGCGCTCGAAGACGACCTGCGCAGCGCGGCCGAGGTCATCCTGGCCGGCGACGGACTGACCGACTCGCCGTGAGGCCCAGCCCGTGGCATCCTCGGAGGCACCGCCGCGGTAGCGGCCCGACCCTCCTCACACGATGCTCGAAGCCCCCACCGCACCGGGCGCCCGCCACGTCGACCTCTACTGGGACGCGGGCAGCACCAACAGCTACTTCGCGCTCAAGCTGATCGAGCCGGTGCTGGCGCGCACCGGCGCCTCGCTGGCGCTGCATCCGTTCAACCTCGGCCACGTGTTCCGGCTGCACAACTACGTGCTGATGGACGAGCCGCCGGCCAAGATCGCCAACCGCATCCGCGACCTGCATCGGTGGGCAGCTCGTCACCGGCTGCCCTTTCGCATGCCCGACGTGTTCCCGATCAAGACCAGCCGCGCGCTGCGCGGCTCGCTGGCGATGCGCCGCCGCGGCCTGGAGCACGCCTACGTGCGCGATCTGATGGCCGCCTACTGGGAGCGCAACGACGCCGGCATCGCCGATTACCCGGGCCTTGCGCCCATCGTGCGCGCGCTCGGCGTCGACCCGCGTGAATTCGAGGCCGAATGCGAGAGCCCCGACATCCGCCAGGCGCTCGTCGAGCACACCGACCGGGCGCTGGCGCGCGGGGTCTTCGGCGTGCCGATGATGGCGATCGGCAGCGAGCTCTTCTGGGGCAAGGACCGCATGGACTTCGTCGAGGAGGAGCTGTTGCGCAGGCCCGCGGCCGCCGACGGCGGCACCGGCCCCATCGCCGGCGCGGCAAGCGCCTCGACCACCGCGGGCAGCGCGCGATGAGCGAGCACACCACCCTGCTCGACGGCCTGCGCCGGCAGCTGCGTATCCGCCCCCACGCCCCCGCGTTCACGGTCGGCGCGCGCACCCTCAGCTTTGCCGACGTCGATGCCCACGCCGCGCGCATCGCCGGGGCGCTGCGCGCCCTCGGCGTGGGCCCCGGCGAGCGCGTGGCCTGCCTCACGCGGCAGCCCCTCGAGTGCCTGCTGCTCACGCTGGCCGCGCTGCGCGTGGGCGCGGTGTGCATGCCCGTCAACTGGCGGCTGGCCGCACCCGAGATCGCCTACATCGTCGACCACGGCCAGGCGGGCTTTCTGATGGTCGATGAGGCCTTCGTCGCCACGGCGCGGCAGGCCGGCCTGGCCGGGCCGCGGGCCATCGTATGCACCGAGCGCGCGCACGACGGCCTGCCCGGCTTTGCCGACTGGTACGCGGCGGCCGCGCCGCTGGCACCGGCCGACGATGTGGCCGCGAGCCCCGACGACGCGGCGCTGCAGCTCTACTCCTCGGGCACCACCGGCCTGCCCAAGGGCGTGGTGCTCACGCACCGCGGCCTCGTCTCGAGCGCGCAGACCGTCGAGCAGGGCTGGGGCTTCACCCCCGACAGCGTGCTCGGCAACCCGCTGCCCACCTTCCACGTCGCCGGCATGACGATGCTGCTGCAGACCGTCCACAGCGGCTGCCGCAGCGTGCTGTTCGCAGAGTTCGACCCCTCCGGCTTCAACGCCGCAATCGGCGCGCACCGGATCACCCACGCCTTCCTCGTGCCGGCGATGCTGCTCTTCATGCTGCAGGCGCCCGGCGTCGAGCAGGGCAGCTACGGCTCGATGCAGCTGATCGCCTACGGCGGCTCGCCGATCAGCGAACGCGTGCTCGTCGATGCGATGCGCACCTTCGGCTGCCGGTTCCTGCAGACCTACGGCCTGACCGAAGTGTCGGGCCCGGGCACCTTCCTGATGCCCGACGACCACCAGCCCGGCGGCGAGCGCGCGCACCTGCTGCGCTCGGCCGGCAAGCCCGCCGGTGGCGCGCGCGTGCGCATCGTCGACCCGCTCACCCGCGCCGATGTGCCCGAGGGCAGCGTGGGCGAAATCTGGATCGAGACCGTCCGCAACCTGAAGGAATACTGGCGCAACCCGCAGGCGAGCGCCGATGCCTTCCCCGAGGGCCGCAACGAACGCGGCGGCTGGTTTCGCACCGGCGACGCCGGCTATCTGAAGGACGGCTATCTCTACATCCACGACCGGGTGAAGGACATGATCATCTCGGGCGGCGAGAACATCTATCCCGCCGAGGTCGAGAACGTGCTGATGCAGCACCCCGCCGTGGCCGACGGAGCCATCATCGGCGTGCCCGACGAGCGCTGGGGCGAGGCGGTCAAGGCCTGCGTGGTGCTGCGCCCGGGAGCCGCCGCGTCCGGGCAGGAGATCATCGACTTCATCCGCAGCCGCCTGGCCCACTACAAATGCCCGAAGTCGATCGACTTCGTCGACACGCTGCCGCGCAACCCCAGCGGCAAGCTGCTCAAGCGCGTGCTGCGCGAACCCTACTGGGCCGGCCGCGACCGCCAGGTGGCCTGAGATCGGAGCCCGGCCGCGCCCCGCCCGCCCGCACCGCGCCCGACTGCGGTGCGGGACCGGACCGGGCCCGGTGCGCGCACCGCACCACGCTTGCGCCGGGCGCCATCGTGCTTGACACGGGAAAGAGGGGGTGAAGATACTGCGGCGCTCCACACGTTGAACCTGGGCGAGGGCGCATGGTCTTTCTGGCGTGGTTGCTGGGCATCGCCGCTGCGGTCGTGGCGATCGCGATAGCGGTCGTCTTCCTCAACAGCTTCTACCGGAAGTCGTCGCGCGACGTCGCACTCATCCGCACCGGCTTCGGCGGGCAGCAGATCGTGATCTCGGGCGGCTGCCTCGCGCTGCCGTTCCTGCACAAGATCGACGAGATCAACATGCGCACCATCCGCATCGAGGTGCGGCGGGTCGGCGACAAGTCGCTGATCACCGAAGACCGCATGCGGGTCGACGCCGAGCTCGAGTTCTACGTGCGCGTGCAGCCCAGCGTCGAGGGCATCGCCACCGCCGCGCAGGCCCTGGGCGCCCGTGCCTTCACCCCGGACGGCATCCGCAACCTCCTCGAGGGCCGCTTCGTCGACGCGGTGCAGGCCGTGGCCGCCGAGCAGACCATGGACTCGCTGCACGAGAAGCGCGGCGAGTTCGTCCGCCTGGTCAGCGCGCTGCTCGGCGAGAACCTCGCCCGCGCCGGCCTGCAGCTCGACTCCGTCTCGCTCACCCGCCTCGACCAGGCCGCGTTCGCCTCGCTCGACGAGAACAACGCGTTCAACGCGGTCGGGATGCGCAAGCTCGCCGAGATCATCGCGGTCAACAAGAAAAAGCGCGCCGAGATCGAGGCCGACGCCGACATCTCGGTGCGCCAGACCCAGCTCGCCGCCACCAAACAGCGCCTCGAGCTCGGCACGGAGGAGGAGCAGGCCCAGATCCGCCAGCGGCTCGAGCTCGACAAGGTGCGCGCCGCCAGCGACGCCGAAGCGGCGCGCGCCCGCGAGATAGCCACCGTCGAGGCCGAGGCGGCGCGCATCGCCCGCGAGCGCGACACCCGCGCCGCCGAGATCGACAAGGGCCGCGAGCTGCGCCGCCTCGAGATCGAGGCCCAGCTCGGCTCGGAAGTGCGCAAGGCCGACAGCGCGATCGCGCTGGCCGCCAAGCATGCCGAGGAGGCACGCGCCCAGGCGATGGCCGAGCTTGCCCGCGCCGAGGTCATCCTGGCGCAGGAGAAGGTCCAGACCGACCGCGACCGCGCAGTCGCCGAGCGCTCGCGCGAGATCGCCATGAAGCGCGTGACCGAAGCCGGCGAAGTCGCCGAGGCCAATGCCCAGACCGAAACCGCGGTGCTGCTGCGCAAGGCCAAGGCCGAGGCCGAGGCCAGGCGGGTGCTGGCGGAGGCCGAGCGGCTGAAGCTGCTGGCCGAGTCGGAAGGCGCCCGGGCCGTGATCGCGGCCCGCAATTCGCGCAGCGACGCCCTGATGCAGCACGAGCTCGAGGTGCACCGACTCGACCGGCTGCCCGAGATCATCGGCCAGATGATGAAGCCGGCCGAGAAGATCGACAGCATCCGCATCCACCAGATCAACGGCTTCGGCAACTCCACCGGCGGGCCGGGCGGCGGCGGCGCCAGCGACGGCAGCGGCAAGCCACCGGTCAATCAGGTGATGGACAGCATCCTGGGCATGGCGCTGCAGCTGCCCGCCCTCAAGAGCATCGGCGACCAGATCGGCGTTGACTTCGCCTCCACGGTCGGCTCGACTTCGCCGCCCGCCGCGCAGCGCGGCGGATCCGCGTCCGACGGGGGCTGAGACCCGCGCCCCCAGGCCCCCCATCGTCCGTCCGGCGCCGGGCCGCTCCCGGCCGATTCCTACCGCCGCTCGTAACGCCTTCCTGGAGAAACCATGGCTATCTCGCGTCGCAACTTCATCGCTGCCGCCGGCTCCTCCGGCCTCGTGCTGGGTGCCCCGGCGATCGTCCGCTCGCAGTCCGGCCCGATCAAGCTCGGCTCGGTGCTCGACAACTCGGGCAACCTCGACATCTACGGCAAGCCGATGGTGATGGCGACCACGCTTGCGGTCGAGGAGCTCAACGCGGCCGGCGGGCTGCTCGGCCGCAAGATCCAGGCGATCCAGTACGACACGCAGTCCGACATCGCGCTCTACACGAAGTTCGCCCAGCAGCTCTCGCGCGACGACAAGGTCGACGTCGTCCACGGCGGCATCACCTCGGCCTCGCGCGAGGCCATCCGCCAGACCTTCCGCCGCAGCAACACGCTGTACTTCTACAACGTGCTCTACGAGGGCGGCGTGTGCGACCGCAACTGCTTCGTCACCGGCACCACGCCGGGCCAGGCGGTCGAGCCCATCGTCGACCACGCGTTGAAGAAGTGGGGCAAGAAGGTCTACATCCTGGCGGCCGACTACAACTACGGCCAGATCACGGCGAAGTGGCTGCAGCACTACGTCAAGCAGCGTGGCGGCGCGGTGGCCGACACCGGCTTCTTCCCGCTCGACGTGTCCGACTTCGGCTCGACGATCGCCAAGATCCAGCAGGCCGGCCCCAACTGGGTGGTGTCGGCGCTGGTGGGCGGCGCGCACATGTCGTTCTACCGGCAGTGGGCTTCGTCGGGCATGAACCGCAAGATCCCGCTGGCCTCGACCACCTTCGGCGTGGGCAACGAGCACCTGGCGCTGTCGCCGGCCGAGGGCGACGGCATCCTGATCGCCGGCAACTACAGCCAGGAGGCGGCGTCGCCGGCGAACAAGAACTTCCTCTCGAAGTGGGCCAAGCGCTTCGGCGACACCAAGATCGTCCACGAGATCGCGGTCTCGCAGTACCAGGGCATCATGCTGTGGGCCGAGGGCGTCAAGAAGGCCGGCTCCCTGAACCGCGACGCGCTGCTCAAGGCGCTGGAGTCGGGCGTGGCCATCGACGGGCCCACGGGCCGGGTCTCGATGGATGCCAAGACCCACCACGCCTCGCTCGACATCCACCTGATGGAGGTCAAGGGCCAGAAGCTCACCATCCTCGAGACCTCGAAGCAGCGTCCGCCGTCCGACACCGCTCAGTCTTGCGACCTGATCAAGAACCCGAACGAAAACAAGCAGTTCGAGGTCAAGGTCTGAGGAAGCACGGGCCGTGGACTACGCCGCCGTCGTCATCCTCGAGGTGCTCTACATGATCGCCTTCCTCGCGCTCGCCAGCGCGGGGCTGGCGGTCGTGTTCGGCATGATGCGGGTCATCAATCTCGCCCACGGCGAGTTCGTGATGCTCGGTGGCTACACCACGCTCGCCTGCGTGCAGGCGGGCGTGAACGTCTACTTCGCGATGCTGGTGATCGCGCCGATCGTGGTCGGCGTGATCGGTCTGCTCATCGAGCGGCTGATCATCCGGCACCTGTACGGCCGCATGATCGACACGATGCTCGCCACCTGGGGCCTGTCGCTGCTGCTGGTGGGGCTGGTGTCGTTCATCTTCGGCAGTTCCGCCGTCGGCGTGCCCACGCCCATCCCGGGCTACACGATCGGCGCCTACCAGATGGGTGGCTACAACCTGTTCATCATCGCTCTGGCCATCCTCGTCGTGCTGGGCATGTGGCTGGTGCTGCGCCACACCCGGCTCGGGCTGATCGCGCGCGGCGCGATGCAGAATCCCGACGTCGCCTCGGCGCTGGGTTACGACCCGAAGAAGGTCTACATGACCACGTTCGCGATCGGCGCGGCGCTCGCGGGTCTGGCGGGCGGCGCGCTCGCGCCGCTCACGGGCCTGCTGCCCTCGTCGGGCGGCGCCTACATCGCCAAGACCTTCATCACCGTCATCACCGGCGGCGCGGCGGTGCTGTCGGGCACGCTGTCGGCCTCGGTGATGCTCGGCGCGCTCAACCAGTTCGTGTCCTTCGCCTACACGCCCGTGATCGGCGAGATCGCGATGCTCGCGCTGGCCATCGTGCTGCTGCGCCTGATGCCGCAAGGCATCACCGGTCGCTTCTTCCGCAACTCCACATGATCGACAAGGGCGCGTTCTCGGGGCGCATCCGCTGGGGCTGGTTCATCGCCTGGGCGGTCGTGATGGCGCTGCTGCCGCTGGTCATCGACGACAGCCACACCCTCGCGCTGATGGCGATCACCGCGCTGGCGGCGCTGTCGCTGTCGCTGATGTGGGGCTACGCCGGCATCCTCAGCTTCGGGCATGCGGCCTACTACGGTCTGGGCGCCTACACCTACGCGATCGCCGCCGTGAACTTCGGCGAGAGCACGGTGGCGCTGGCGCTCGCCATCCTGGTGCCATCGGCAGTCGCGGCCGTGATCGGCGCGATGATGTTCTGGGGGCGCATCGGCGACGTCTACCTGGGCGTCATCACGCTGGTGGTCAGCCTCATCCTGTTCAAGTTCTTCAATGCCACCGCCGGCGACGCCTACCGCATCGGCGATGCGCGGCTGGGCGGCTTCAACGGCATACCGGGCTTCCAGGTCCTCAACGTGCCCGGCGACCCCTCGGCGCAGATCTTCGGCACGCCCTTCTACTACGTGGTCGCCGCCTGCCTGCTGCTGTGCTATCTGCTGTGCCGCTGGATCCTCGGGACCTCCTTCGGGCGCACGCTGGTGGGCATCCGCGAGAACGAGCTGCGGGTCGAGCTGCTCGGCTACCACGTTCCGGCGCACAAGACCGCGGTATTCACGATCAGCGCGGCCATGGCCGGGCTGGCGGGTGCGTTCTTCGCGATGTGGGCCGAAATCGTCACCCCTGGTGTGTTCGCGCTGGGCATGTCGGCCGAGATGATCGTCTGGGTGATCGCCGGCGGCCTGGGCACCCTGATCGGGCCGATGATGGGCGCGGCCGCGCTCACGCTGCTCAAGCTGCTGCTGGGCCAGCAGACCCTGATCGACAACTCGCTGGTGCTCGGCGCCATCATGATCGTGGTGGTGCTCCTGATTCCGCGCGGCATCGTGCCCACGGTCGTCGGCTGGCGCAGCCGCCGCGAGCGGGCAGTGGCCAGCCGCCGCGGTCAGGCTTCGTCGCGTCGACGCCGGCCGGGCGCGCTGCCGGCCGACGCCCCGGCGGCGGGTCGCGGCGGCACGGGGTCGCCGTCATGAGCGAGCCCGTCGTCGAGACCCGCGACCTCTCGATGCGCTTCGGCGGCGTGGTCGCCGTCAACCACGTGAACTTCACGCTGCGCGAGCGCGAACTGCGCTGCCTGATCGGGCCCAACGGAGCCGGCAAGAGCACCTTCTTCAAGTGCCTGACGGGCCAGCTCGACCCGGGCCGCGACGGTGGCCGCGTGCTGGTGCGCGGGCAGGATGTCACCGGCTGGCGCCCCTTCCAGATCGTGCGGCTGGGCGTCGGCATCAAGACCCAGGTGCCCTCGGTGATGAACGGCCTCACCGTGATGGAAAACCTCTGGCTGTCGGCGCGCCGCATCCACGGCAGCGCGGGCGCCGAAGGCGCGGTCGACGAGGTCATTGCCGAGCTCGCGCTTGCGCCGATCGTGCGCCGGCAGGTCGGTGAGCTGGGCCACGGCCAGCGGCAGATGGTCGAGCTGGGCCTGGTGCTCGCGCAACGGCCCTGGCTGGTGCTGCTCGACGAACCGGCCGCGGGGCTCACCGGCGCCGAGCTCGAGCGCCTGGTCGGCGCGATCCAGCGCATCAACCAGACGGCGGCGCTGATCGTCGTCGACCACGACATGCACTTCGTGCGCATGCTCGACAGCCTGGTCACGGTCTTCCACCAGGGCTCGGTCCTCATCGAGGGGCCGGCCGATCTGGTGCTCGCCGACGCCAAGGTGCGCGAGGTCTATATCGGGAGCCGGGCCGCATGAACGCCGACACCGCCGCCCCGCTGCCCGACACCGGCGACGAGAGCGCTCGCCGCGACGCGGTGCTCGACGTCGCCGGCCTGCACGCCGGCTACGGCCACGTGCCGGTGCTGCACGGCGTGTCGTTCTCGCTGCTCGAGGGCGAGGCGATCGGCATCGTCGGCCACAACGGCATGGGCAAGAGCACGCTGCTCAAGTGCGTGATGGGCCTGCTGCCGGCCCGTGGCGGGCGCATCGCGCTCGACGGCACCGACGTGACCCGCTCGCCGGCCCATGCGCGCAGCCGCATGGGCGTGGGCTACGTGCCGCAGGGCCGCGGCATCCTGCCGGGCCTGACCGCGCTCGAGAACCTGCGGCTCGCCTGGAGCGCCGACATCGGCCAGACCGAGCAGGAGTCGCTCGAGCGGGTGCTCGACCTCTTTCCGCGGCTGCGCCGCCTGCTCGATCGCAAGGGCGGCGCACTCTCCGGCGGAGAACAGCAACTGCTCGCGCTGGCACGCGCGCTGGTGCCGCAGCCCTGGCTGCTGCTGCTCGATGAGCCCTCCGAAGGCATCCAGCCATCCATCGTGCAGGAGATCGGCCAGACGCTGGCCGCGCTGCGCGACGGCGGCGCCCTGTCGATCGTGATCGTCGAGCAGAACCTCGATCTGGTGCTCGACGTGGCCGAGCGCGTGCTGGTGCTCGAGCGCGGGCGCATCGCCCAGACGCTCGACGGCGCGGCGCTGCGCGGGCCGGCCGTGAGCGAACTGCTCGGGTTGGGTGCCGCCCGCATGACGCGCCGCGGCGGCGGGCATGGCGCGACCGGCGCGGCAGCACCCGCCGCGGGTCGCACCGAGCCCGCCGGCGCCCGGGTCGAGATGCCCGAGGGGCCCGGACCTGCCGCCAGGCGCTGGGCCTCGGCCGGCCGCACCGACACCCGGCGCGGCAGCCCGGCGCCGGCGCGTGCCCCTGCGGCCGCCGCGAGCGTGCCGCGCTTCGAGCCGCCCGCGAACGCCGCGGTGCCCCCGATCGTCGCGCCAGCCGCGCCCGTACCCGCCACCGCCTCCTCGCCGCGCCCGCCAGGCGGCGCGCGACCGACCTCCGCCGCAGTAGCGGCCCAGCATCCGCCGCGCGCCGCCGCGGCCCCCGGGGAAGCCACGATGTCCTCCGTCAAGCGCCCGACGCTCGAACAGCTCAAGACCATCGTCAGCGACCTGCACATGAGCATGTCCGACCGCGAGGTCGCCGAGTATCTCGAGGTGCTCGAGGGCACCTTCCAGGCCTACGACCGCGTGGCCTCGATGCCCGACAACCTGCCGCCGGTGCGCTATCCGCGCACCCCCGGCTACCGCCCAGGCGCGAGCGAGAACCCCATGAACGCCTGGGCCGTGAAGTCCGAGGTCCGCGGCGCGGCGCATGGCCCGCTGGCCGGCAAGCGCATCGCCCTCAAGGACAACGTCTGCCTGGCGGGCGTGCCCATGATGAACGGCGCGACCACGCTCGAGGGCTACGTGCCCGACGTCGATGCCACGCTGGTCACCCGCATCCTCGATGCCGGCGGCACCATCGTCGGCAAGGCGCACTGCGAGTCGTTCTGCCTGTCGGGCGGCAGTCACACCTCGCAGCTCGGCCCGGTCCACAACCCCTGGAAGTTCGGCTACTCGGCGGGCGGCTCCTCATCGGGTTCGGCCGCGCTGGTGGGCGCTGGCGAGGTCGAGATGGCCATCGGCGGCGACCAGGGCGGCTCGATCCGCATGCCCGCCGGCTGGTCGGGCTGCTACGGCATGAAGCCCACGCACGGCCTGGTGCCCTACACCGGCGTGATGCCCATCGAGGCCACCATCGACCATGCCGGCCCGATGACCACCACCGTGGCCGACAACGCGCTGCTGCTCGAGGTGATCGCCGGCCCCGACGGTCTGGACCCGCGGCAGTACAACGTGCGGGTCGACCGCTACACCGCGGCCCTGGGGCGCGGCGTGGCGGGGCTGCGCATCGGCGTGCTGGTCGAGGGCTTCGGCCATGCCAACAGCGAACCCGACGTCGACGCCAGGGTGCGCGAAGGCGCGCGCCGGCTGCGCGATCTGGGCGCGCACGTCGAGGACGTGTCGGTGCCGATGCACCTCGACGGCCCGGCCATCTGGACGCCGATCGCCCTCGAGGGCCTGATGGCCCAGATGATGCACGGCAACGGCATGGGCTTCAGCTGGGAGGGCATGTACACCACCTCGCTGCTCGACGCGCATGCGAACTGGCGCTCGCGCGCCA
>Ga0315904_10008892_pt1 | contig 13214 bp, 12 predicted proteins | sample LakEriMetagenome_6_FD_203529 | JGI IMG/M metagenome (GOLD analysis project Ga0315904, IMG submission 203529) | Freshwater fungal communities from buoy surface, Lake Erie, Ohio, United States - Buoy 12 MA120 | ecosystem: Environmental > Aquatic > Freshwater > Lake | place: USA: Lake Erie, Ohio... | reverse complement strand
ACCACGGGAGGCTGCGCCCCGGATCGCTGCTCGTCTCGGAGACCGCCGACTTCGATGACCCCTTCACGCTCCTCAGTGACACCAACGTCGTGCGCATCCGCGGGCTCGCGGTCGATGCGGCCCTGTGGCCGGAGGAGGGAGCGGGCAGCGACGACATCGCGGGAGTCGGCTCACTCTTCTACGCCATGCTCACCGGGCGCTGGCCACTCGGGCTCGTCGACGGCATGTCACCTGCGCCTCGCGTCGGCGAGCGCCTGCTCCCTCCGTCCCAGGTCGTCGCCGACATCCCCTCCGGCGTGGATGAAATCTGCCTGCGGGCCATCGGTCCCGCTGTAGCCGGGGATCCACGCGTCGAGGCATACCCCGACATGGCCGCGGTCGTGAGCGCCCTCGGGGCATGGGAGCAGCGGCCCGGGCGCCGTCCCCTGTCACTCACTCCCCGCGAGGGTGCATCGCTCACCTCGGGCCGCCGCGCGCTGCGGATGGTCGGGCGTCTCGCCCTCACCGCGGCCGCACTGGTGGTCGTCGCCGGCGTAGGGATCGCGGGACTCAGGCTCGCGCAGGGTGCTGCCTCCCCGTGGGGAGTCACCGCAGCGGGAGCGCCGATCGAAGTGCTCACCGAGGTCGGCGACGTCACCGCGGTCGATGGCGTGGCGGGGGGGATCCCCGGCGAGATCGTCCCCGTGGGTGCGACGGACTTCGATCCGCAGGGCGTCGACCGCGAGGAGATGCCCGAGCTCGTCCCGAGTGCGATCGATGAGCGCTCCGACACGGCATGGACCACCGACACCTACTTCGCCGCAGACCTCGACGGCAAGGGGGGCACCGGCCTCATGCTCGACCTGGGCGAGTCGCTCCCGGTGAGCGCCGTACGACTCGAACTCGTCGGATCCGGCTCCTCTGTCGAGGTGCTGGTCGCCGCAGAGCCCTACAAGAAGACTCAGAGGTGGACTCCCCTCGCCGCAGCCCAGGGCATCGGCACCGCGATCGACCTGCGTGCCCCGCGCCCCATCGTCGGTCGCTACGTCCTCATCTGGTTCACCCAATTGCCGCTGGTGGACGGTGTCTACCAGGGCGGTATCCGCGACGTCCTCGTCCTGCGTTGACGCCACCGCGGACCGGAGGACGGACACCGACGGACTACGCTCGCGGCGTGAGCCAGGAGGCGGATGCGGTGTCGCTCAGCGACGCTGAACTCCTCGCCGCGCACTGCGCTGGAGACCCCGACGCTTTCGCTGAAATCGTGCGCCGCCACCGCGATCGGCTCTGGGCCGTGGCGCTTCGCACCACCGGCAACCCGGAGGAAGCGAGCGACGCCCTGCAGGATGCCTTCATCTCGGCGTACCGGCGTGCCGACTCCTTCCGGGGAGACGCCGCGGTCACGACGTGGCTGCATCGCATCGTCGTCAATGCCGCCCTCGACCGCCTGCGACGCCGCGCCGTGCGCACCTGGGTGCCCCTGCCTGACGAGGGGGCCGGGGAGACCTCCGCGACCCTCGTCGACGACGCCCGGCTCGCCGACCCCCGCGCCGCGGCGGAGAGCAGCGAGACGGTCCGCGAAGTGCGGGCCGCCCTCGACACCCTGCCCCCGGACCAGCGGGCCGCCATCGTCCTCGTCGATCTCGAGGGCTGGTCGGTCGAGGAGGCGGCGAGGGCGCTGGACTGCCCCGTCGGCACGGTCAAGAGCCGCTGCTTTCGCGGTCGGGCCAAGCTGGCCGAACGACTCGCCCACCTACGGAACCCGGATGCTCCGGGGGCCGTCGTACTCCCTGATAACGGGGGGGTCACGGTCGACGGCGAAGGAGGTGCCCCATGAGCGAGTCCGACATCGGCGGCGAATTGCCTCCTCTCGACCCTGAACTCGCCGCCTGGCTGGCTTCCGACACGCCGGGGCCCATGCCCGCCGATGTGTGGGCAGGTATCGAGGCGCGCCTCGCCGCCGAGCCTGCGCTGATTCCCGCCGGCTCTGCCGACTCGCGGGGCGTCGTCGACCTTGGGGCCGAGCGGTCGCGCCGGCGCTCGCGCCGCGCACTCCCTCTCCTGGTGGGGGCTGCCGGCCTCGTCGTCGCGGGGGCCGTGGTGCTGCCCGCAGTGCAGACGTCCTCGCCCGCGCCGGTCGCCGATGGCGCCAGCTCCGCTCAGCCTGCGGTCGTCGCGGCAGCACCGTCACCCGACGCCAGTGGTGACGGGGAAGTTGCTTCCGCGCCCGCATCAGCCTCGCCTGATTCCGCCCCGCGCACCGAGCCCGTGATGCCGCGAGCGATGGTCGCCACCGGCACCGACTACACCGCCGACACTCTTCCGGCGCAGGTGACGACCCTGCTGGCCACAGCGGGCATGTCCGATAGCACCGCCGTGGCCGCGGCCATGGCAGCCTCGCCTGCCACCGCGACCCTCCCCGGCGTAGGACTCGCCGCGAGCGCGGAGGCACTCACCGATTGCCTCGGACGACTTGGGCTGCCTTCGGGATCGGTGCCTCTTGTGCTGGACACGGCCACGGTCGATGGCCGCGACGGCAGCGTGATCGTCACCGTCGGGGCGACGGACTCCGTCGGTGCGCCAACGGCCCTGCACATCGTCGCCGTCGGACAGGACTGCACCGACGATGACGTGGCCGCCGCACGACACTGGGACCTCCCCCTCCGCTAGGACCTCGGGAATACCCTCGGGGGTATCGTGGTTCATGCCGCGTGAGCGTCCCGGGCCGCGGCCCGGCAGGATGGCGTGCGATATCGACCCTGGAGTGTGCGAAGTGTCCGACGTCCGCGACGTCATCATCATCGGCTCAGGCCCCACCGGCTACACCGCCGCGATCTACACCGCGCGGGCCCAGTTGAAGCCTCTCCTCTTCGAGGGGGCGGTCACCGCTGGCGGAGCACTGATGAACACCACAGAGGTCGAGAACTTCCCCGGCTTCCGAGACGGGATCATGGGCCCCGCCCTCATGGAGGAGATGCGCGCCCAGGCCGTGCGCTTCGGTGCCGAGATGATCACCGACGATGTCGTCGATGTGCAGCTCGACGGTGACATCAAGACCGTGCGCGACGGCAGCGGGCGCGAGTATCAGGCGCGCGCCGTCATCCTCGCCATGGGCTCCGGCTACCGCGAGCTCGACCTGCCCAACGAGAAGCGCCTGTCAGGACACGGTGTCTCGTGGTGCGCAACATGCGACGGCTTTTTCTTCCGCGACCAGGACATCGCGGTCGTCGGGGGAGGCGATTCAGCACTGGAGGAGGCCACCTTCCTCACCCGCTTTGCCAAGTCCGTGACTCTCATCCACCGACGCGACTCGCTGCGTGCGAGCAAGATCATGCAGGAGCGCGCGTTCAACGATCCGAAGATTCAGTTCGCGTGGAATTCCGAGGTCGTCGACATCCTCGGCGACGCCAAGGTGTCCGGGGTCGTGCTCAAGGACACGGTGACCGGCGAGACGCGCGAGCTCGCAGTGACCGGCCTCTTCATCGCCATCGGCCACGACCCGAGGTCCGAACTCGTCAAAGGCAAGGTCGCGCTCGATGACAACGGCTACGTCCTCGTCGATGCGCCGAGCACGCGTACCAATGTCACCGGGGTCTTCGCCGCGGGCGACCTCGTCGATCACATCTACCGGCAGGCCATCACGGCGGCGGGCACCGGCTGCTCGTCTGCCCTCGATGCCGAGCGCTACCTCGCTGCACACGAATAGGCAGCGGCACCCTTAGGCTGAGACGGATCGGCGGGTCGGCGAGGCCGCCCCTGGCGATCCCCGGAAGGAGAACCATGGCTACCAAGATCGTGACCGACGCATCCTTCGACGCCGACGTCCTCAAGAGCGACATCCCTGTCATCGTCGACTTCTGGGCCGAGTGGTGTGGCCCTTGCCGCATGGTCGCGCCCATTCTCGAGGAGATCTCGGGCGAGTACGACGGCAAGATCGTCATCGCCAAGCTCAATGTCGACGAGAACCCCAAGACGGCGGCGTCCTATGGCATTACCTCGATTCCGACCATGAACGTCTACTCGGGCGGCGATGTCGTCAAGACCATTATTGGCGCGAAGCCCAAGGCCGCACTCCTCTCCGACCTTCAGCCCTTCCTCCAGTAGAGCGGGATGGCCGTCCTCCGTCGCGGGGACACCGGCGTCGCGGTTGCAGACATTCGCGCACGCCTGGTGCGCCTGCGCCTGCTTGAAACCGACTCCGAGGCACCCTTCGATGCCGCGGAGTACGACGACGCCGTCGAGCAAGCGGTGCGGGCATTCCAGCAGCAGCGCGGGATCCCCTCGGACGGAGTCTGTGGACCGCAAACACTGCGCCATCTGGAGGAGGCGCGCTGGTCCCTCGGTGACCGCGTGCTCGCCTACACGCCCGGACACCTCCTCCGCGGGGACGACGTACTCGACCTGCAAAACCGGCTCACGCGGATGGGGTTCGACTGTGGTCGGCCCGACGGTGTCTTCGGGCCGCTGACCGATAGTGCCCTGCGCGAATTCCAGCGCAACGTCGGCATGGAGCCCGATGGCACCTGTGGATTCACGACCTACTGGGCGCTGGAGCGACTCACCCGCACGGTCGGTGACGGCGACGCAGTCGCAATCCGCGAGCGCCAGGCCATGGACGCCATGCGCTCGGGTGTCGCCGGCAAGGTGATCGTGCTCGATCCCGGGGGCGCGGACGCCGACCAGCGCTTCGCCCTCGCGGAGGCAACAATCGTGGCCGATGTGTGCGCTCGGATCGAAGGACGGCTTGCTGCGCTGGGCACGCAGGTGATCTACACGCGCACACCTGCACCCGAACTCGTCGGTGAGGCCGCTCGGGCGTCGTATGCCAACACGGCCAGTGCTGATCTTGTCCTGTCACTGCACGTGGAGCGCGTCGAGCTTCCCGGCGCCAACGGCTTCGCCACCTTCTATTTCGGCGCACCCCTCGGTGGGGCGCAGTCGGAGGGCGGGCGCATCGCCGCAGAGCACATCCAAGCGGAGGTGTGCCGACGTACTGACCTGACCGACTGCCGCAGCCACCCGCGCACCTGGGACCTGCTGCGGCTCACCTCCATGCCCGCGGTGTGGGTGGAGATGGGCTATCTCTCGCATCCAGGCGATGCGGCCCGTCTCACCGATCCCCGCTTCCGCGACACGCTCAGCGAAGCGATCGCGGTCGCGGTGACGAGCTTCTTCGCCCCCGCCGACTGATCAGTTTCGGGTTGCCCGCGCCGTCGTCGTGACTTTGTGCCAGTTGCACGACCTTCTGCCGTCGAAACCGTCGTGCAACTGGCGAAAAGTGCAGGTGGAGCCTCAGCGGGAGTGGGGCCAGAGCAGGCGGGCCAGGAAGCCGGCCGCCGCACCCACGGCAAAGACCAGGAGCCCCAGGAACAGGGTGGTCACGACGGATCCGTCCTTGCGGGCGACTTCATCGGCCATGTCCCTCACCCCATCCCACGTCTCGGCGGTGCCATCCGTCAGCATAGGGACCCTGAAGCGGGGCGAATAGTCCCTGTGGCCACGTCGAGGGAGGTGTGCGATGAGCGGTGGTTCACGGCTCGATCCGTGGGTGAATTCCTACGCCGCACGCGCCCGCGGCATGACCGCCTCCGAGATCCGCGCCCTCTTCGCTGTGGCCTCGCGTCCCGAGGTCGTCTCCCTCGCGGGCGGCATGCCCTTCGTCCAGGCCCTCCCCCTCGACGCACTCGCCGAGACCGCGGCACGCCTGGTGCGCGATCGCGGCGCCGAGGTACTGCAGTACGGCTCAGGCCAGGGCGACGTCACGCTGCGCGGCCAGATCCTCGAGGTCATGGCCGAGGTCGGCATCACGGCGCACCCCGATGACGTCATCGTCACCACCGGGTCGCAGATGGCCCTCGACCTGGTCACGCGCGTCTTCTGCGATCCCGGCGATGTCGTGCTCGTCGAGGCTCCGTCCTACGTCGGTGCGCTCGGCGTATTCCGCGCGTACGAGTGCGACATCCGACACGTCGCGATGGACGACGAGGGTCTCGTGCCGGAGGCGCTGGAGGCAGCGATCACGCGCGTGCGCGCCGAGGGCAAGCGCATCAAGATGCTCTACACCATCCCGAGCTTCCACAATCCTGCCGGCGTGACGCAGGGGCCGGAGCGCCGCCAGCGCATCCTCGAAATCGCCAAGCGCGAGGGGGTCCTCGTGCTCGAGGACGACCCCTATGGCCTACTCGGCTTCGAAGGGGCTCCCCCGCGCGCAATTCGTGCCGACGACGACCAGCAGGTCGTCTACCTCGGCTCCTTCTCCAAGACCATCGCCTCGGGCCTGCGCGTGGGCTGGGCGGTCGCGCCGCACGGGGTGCGCGAAAAGCTCGTCCTCGCGGCTGAGTCGGCCGTGCTGTGCCCCTCCAACTACGCGCAGCTCACCGTGAGTGAATACCTCGCCACCCAACCCTGGCGCGAGCAGATCAAGGTCTTCCGGGAGCTCTACCGCGAGCGCCGCGATGCGCTGCTCGACTCACTCGACCAACTCATGCCCGCGGGCACGACGTGGACGCGGCCGCAGGGTGGCTTCTACTCCTGGGTCACACTGCCGCACGGTCTCGACGCCAAGGCGATGCTGCCGCGCGCGATCTCCGCGCTCGTCGCCTACGTGCCGGGCACGGGCTTCTTCGTCGATGGTCAGGGCTCGCAGAGCCTGCGCCTGTCTTACTGCTATCCCGATGCTGATCGGATTCGCGAGGGTGTGCGCCGCCTCTCAGGTGTCATCGAGTCCGAACTCGAGATCGCGCACACCTTCGGCACGGGTCACACCCTCCGCAACGCAGAGGGCCCGGCCAACCCCGCACCCGATCTGCTCTAGTCGAAGGGTCACTTCATGCAGGTGCTCGTCCTCGCCGGCGGCCTCTCGGCCGAGCGTGATGTCTCGTTGCGCTCCGGTCGCCGCGTCGCGGAGGCGTTGCGCACCGCGCGCCCCGATTGGCAGGTCCTCGAGCGCGACGTCGATGCCACCCTGCTCGCCGAGCTGGCTGCCGATGCCCCCGACTGTGTCGTGCCCCTCCTCCACGGCAGCGCGGGCGAGGACGGCGCCGTGCGCGATGTGCTCGAGTGCCTCGGCCTGCCCTACGTCGGATCCCGCGCGGCGGCATCGCGCCTGGCCTTCGACAAGCCGGTCGCCAAGACTCTTGTGCGCCGCGCCGGTGTCGCCACGCCCGAGGCCGTCGCCCTGCCGCACGCGACCTTCCGTGAGCTGGGCGCACCTGGAGTGATGGCGGCGCTCGAGCGTGGCATCGGCCTGCCGCTCGTGGTCAAGCCCGCGCGCGGTGGCTCGGCACTGGGTGTCAGCATCGTGCGCGCGGCCGCAGAACTGCCGTCCGCGATGGTCGGTGCCTTTGCCTATGGTGATGTCGCCATGCTCGAGCGATTCATCGACGGCACGGAGGTCGCCGTGGGCGTGGTGGAAACTCCCGACGGCCCGGTCGCACTTCCCGCCGTGGAGATCGCGGCCGACGGCGGCTTCTACGACTACGCCGCGCGCTACACCGCGGGCACGACGGAGTTTCACGTGCCCGCGCGCCTTGACGACGCCGTCGCCCAGGCGGCCGCCGAGGCGGCACTCACGGCGCACGAGACGTTGGGACTGCGCGACTGGTCGCGCTCGGATCTCATCATCGATGCCGAGGGCACGCCCTGGTTCCTGGAGGTCAACGTCGCCCCAGGGATGACCGAGACATCCCTGGTGCCGCAGGCCCTGGCAGCTGCAGGCCTCGACATGGGCGCGCAGATGGCGGCCCTCGTCGAACGCGCTATCGCCCGCGTGTAGGAATCAGTCCAGGGCGGTCATGCGGTGCGGGAACCACGTCGCTGACGCGTCCATGAGCGTCGCCACGTGCTCCACGGACTGCCGGGCATGCGAGGCGTCGTACATCTTGAAGACCTCCGTCATGCCGAGGGTCCGCGCATAGCGGTGGACCTCGCCGAGGATCTTCGCGCCGTCATCCTCCAGCGCCTCGCGCGTGGCGGCGTACTCCTCGCCGGAGATGTCACTCGGCTCGATACCGAACACGAGATAGAGCGGCGTCGCACGATCAAGCTCGGGAGTGATGCGCTCGTCGAGCATGCGCGTGATGACGTGTGTCTGGTCATTGCAGTCCACCGCGATACCGCCATGAGGGGGCGGCTTCTCCGCGTCGAGCACGAAGGGTGGCTTGAGGATGTCGGCCCGTTCCGGAGGCGTGGACGTGAAGAATGCTGGCGCCGTGAAGCGGCGGATGACGAGCACGATCACGCCGAGGCCGAACATCGCGGCGGCGATGACGAGAGGAGGCGATAGCCCCACCCACGCAGCGCCGCCGGCAGAGTTAGCCGGGTCCCACAGTGAATGGACCGCGGCCACGAGCATGAAGACGAGCCCGGCGGAGCCGAGGATCGGCCCGACGCCGACCATGAGGAAGCCCTTCACGGACTGGCGCACGTGACGGCGGTAGTAGACGACGCACGCGATGCCGGTGAGGGAGTAGTAGAAGGCGATGAGAATGCCGAGTGACGACAGCGTGTCGAGCATCGCGGTATCCGAGATCGAGCTCACGAAGACGTACCAGCCTGCCGCGATCACGGCGAGCACCAACAGTGACACGTACGGCGTCTTGAAGCGTGGGCTCACCAGGCCGAGCTTTGCGGGCAGGGCACCGCGCCGAGCCATCGACAGCACCGCGCGCGAGCCCGGCACCATCGTCGACTGCGTCGACGCGAGCGCACTGGTGGCCACCGCCAGCAGCACGAGGAAGGCAAAGGGTCCGAAAACAGCCGGGGACATGTCGACGAGGATCAGGCCCGACTCCCCGACGGGGAAGAAGCCCGACTGGCCGAGGTAGAGAACGACGGATATCGCCACGAGGACGTAGGTGACCAGCAGGATCACCGTCGAGAGAAGTCCCGCTTTGCCGGCATCCGAGGGCTTGCGGCATTCCTCAGAGAGGTTGGTCGCCGCCTCCCAGCCCCAGAAGGCGAAGACGCCCAGCAGCATGGCCGCGACCAGTGGCTGAACGCCGTACTCCAGGGGATTGACCCACTCAGCAGTGAAGGACGGCAGGCCGAGATCCATCGCGGTGTAGAGCGCGAAGCCGCCGAAGGCCAGCAGGATGCCGATTTGCAGGTACGTGAGCACGCTCTGCAGGTGGATCGATGAATCCGAGCCGACGATGGCGAGGACCACCATGATCATGATGATCACCACCGCACCCGCGATGATCACCATGCGGTTGGCCGCAAGGGCATCCTGACCAATGAGCAGGAGGCCGTAGGTCATCGCTGTCTCCGCGAGGCTGCCGATCACGAGTACGCCTGCGGCGGTGATCGCCCACCCCGCCATGAAGCCGGGCATCGGACCGAGCGCGCGCGTCACCCAACTAAATGTCGTGCCGCAGTCGGGGTCGCGTCGATTGAGGTAGAGGAAGGCCAGCGACGTGAGCGCCATCGGGATGAAGGAGACGATGAGCACGATGGGTGTCGCGTAGCCCACCAGGGCGGCCATGGGCGCGAGGATCGCGGCGAGGGAGTACGCCGGGCTGGTCGTGTTGATGCCGACCGCGACGGCCTGGCCCAGGCTCAGGCCGGTCCGCTCCGTGTCTGTGGCAGTGATCTCGGACATCGGTCCGATTATGTCGGTTCCCGGCCCTGCGCGGGCGGATTCTTACGCGACCTCGACAACTCCTACGTCGTAGCCCGTCGCACCCGAGGGCACGACATCGCGCACCTCGCTCGTCTGCGTCTCACCCAGGCCATTGGTCGCGCGCACGGCGATGGTGTGGCGCCCGGGCGTGGCCTCCCACTCAAGCCACCACTGACGCCAGGTGCGGGGTGTGGGCTGATCAGCCAGTTGGGCGTCCTGCCACGGGCCGTCGTCGATGCTCACCTCGACGCGGCTGATGCCGTCTCCGTCCATCGCCCACGCCACCCCACCGATCGCCGTCTGCCCGACCGTGAGGCTGCCCTGCGGCAGATCGATGCGGCTTCCGGTGAGCACAGGCGCATCCGTGGCCCAGCCGCGCACAGTCCAGTACGCCGGGTCCTGGGCGTACGTCGAGGCACTGATGCGCGTAACCCACTTCGTCGCGGAGATGAAGCCGTAGAGACCGGGGATGATCATGCGCACCGGGAAGCCGTGCTGGATGGGCAGCGGCTCGCCGTTCATACCGATGGCGAGCAGCGGCTCACGCTCGGCGAGGCCATCGAGAGGAGTGCTGCACGTCCAGCCGTCGACTGAGGTGCTGAAGAGCTGGTCCGCGCCCGGCTCGATGCCGGCGCGCTCGAGCAGGGGAAGCAGCGGCGTACCGAGCCAGCGCGCAGTGCCGATGAGATCACCGCCGATGGGGTTGGAGACGCACATGATGGTCACGTCGCGCTCGACCATCGGCATGTCGAGAAGGTCGGCGTAGGTGAGAGTGAAGGGGCGGCGGACCATGCCGTCGAAGCTGAGCGTCCATTCCTCTGCGGTCACCTGGGGCACGATGACGGCGGTGTCGATGCGGTAGAAGTCGGCGTTGGGTGTGATGAAGGGCGCCATGCCCGGCACAGGCGCTTGCACGCTCGCGGGAAGCGGCGCGAGCGTCTCGGCTGGCTTGGGGAGCACGGCGGCCACGCGGGAGGCGACCGCGCTCGCGCGAGTGGTGAGCCAGCGCGCAGAGCCCAGTGCGGCACCTCCGACGACGACCACTCCGCCTATGCCGAGCAGCACCCCGCGGCGACTGATCGACTGAACCTCCGTCGACGAATCAAGGCTTCCGCTCTCGGATAAGTCTTGATTTCCGGGCGAAACCTGCCTGGACCCCCCTGCTGGCATGGCGCCACCTGAGTCGCCTGGCGCCGAGGTGCTGGCTACGGCGCCGACGCCTTCGGCCGGTGTCGCCATGCGTAGCAGCCACCACAGTGCGACCGCGGCGGCCGCTCCCGCCACGATCGAAGGCAGGGGCGCGAGGAAGAAGTCGACCGGACGCAGCAGCGCTGCCACCGCGCCCACGAGACCCGCGACAATCATCACCTGGATGCCGAAGCGCGGTCGTGTACGCGCAGTGATCCCCGCCCACGCCGCGGTCACGACAACCGCAACAACGACGACTCCGACGACGACGGACTTCGACGCCGTGCCAAAGGTCGACGTCGCCCACTCCTTCACCTGCTGTGGCGGGAGGTCGATGGCCGTGGACGCGACGACCTCGATGGGTGCATACGCCGGGTCGATGAAGGCGGCGACCAGCGTGCCGATGGCGACGCCGAAGGCGGCGGCCAGCACTCCGAGCACGCCGTAGAGGATGGTCACGCCCGTCGATGAGGACGGGCGCTCCGCCACGGCTACGGGCGGGGCGCCGGCACCCTCGGTCGGACTCACTCGGTCACGGTACGTCGCGCCGCTCATCGCGGCATCCCAGGAGCGTCACGCCACGATGACGGGCAGGCCGAAGGTGGTGTGCACACCGGGGGAGTAGAGGACCCGCTGCGTCGGCTCCCCCGGGACGCCCAGACCGGCTCGCGCGATGAGATCCTCCTCGAGGTCCACGATGTGCGCCTCGCGGAGCGCCCAGGGCTCATGCTCGTTGGGCGTCCACAGGGTGCGGCCGGCAAGGGTCGAGTGCAGCCCCCAGCGTGCGGTGTAGAAGACCTCGCGTTCGGTCGGCTCCACTGGCTCGCCGACATCGACGGTGAGCCGCAGCGATCCCCCGCCGCGCGGATAGCGGCGATCGGAGCGCCACCACCAGCGATCGCCGCGCTGCTTCACGTGCATCTGCGCCCAGGTGTAGGGGAGTTGGTACCCCCAACGGGCCGACATCGCCGTGAACCATCGGGTGGCCTCGAGGCTGCGGAAGACGACGCCGTGACGACCCTCGTCATCGACGGAGTAGAGCCGCACATTGCATTCGAGGAAGGTGCCGAGGTAGGGAGTTGGATGCCGACGGCCAAGCCCCGCATCGACCATGCGGAAGGGCACCAATCCGACATACGTCGCCCCGTCGAACTCGTCCGGGCGCACGCCCCGGGGCATGAAGGGCGCCACCTCCGCCGGATCCACCGCCCAGTGCATGAAGAAGAGCGAGAGCCAGTCCTGGTCGAAGAGCGCGGGCCCAGCAAGGGGAGGCGCGATCGGGCTGATCACACCCACGCTCGCACCTCCCGCACTGACTACGTCGAGAGTACGCCGCCTAAGGCGTGACCTCCTGGAGGAGGTTGTCGCCGACGATGGTCGTGCTGCCGCCGGTGAGCGTGAGCTGCTCGCCCGCAAGTTGCCACGTCGGATTGGCGGCCAGTGCATCCGAGATGACCTGGTCCTGCTCCATGAGCGGGGTCTCGCAACCCATCTTCGTCTGAGCGAGCGCACCCACAGTGAGCGTGGAATCGGAGTAGGTCACCGGGCCAGACATGCCATTGCACGGAGTCATGACGCTGATGCTGTCCGCGGTGAAGGCGATCTCAACCGGCCCGAGCACCTCGCGTTGAGTGCCATCGACAGTGATCGTCGTGACGGCGTACCCCGTGTCGATGAGGGACTGAGGGTCACCTCCTGCTGTCGCGCCACCGCCACACGCACTCAGGGCGAGAGCGCTCGCGATCAATGCCGTGCCGATCAAGGGAAGTTGACGCATGAATCCTCCTGGATAGTCACGGCTGGGACGCCATCCTCACGCAAAGGGTTCCGGGGCGGTAGCACTCGGCCGGTCACAGATGGGGCTCACACCGGCCAGATGTCCCCGATCGTGTAGCCCTCGGGGAAGGGGTCGGAGTCGTCCAGCAGCCACTCGCTTCGCCCCGTCACCCACCCGCGCCCGGTGATCGTGGGTATCACCGCGGCGTAGTCGCCGACGGTCGTCTCGCCGATGAGGCGGCCGGTGAACGTCGTGTCAAGCATGCCCTGGTGCACGAAAGGCTGGTCGAGCGTCAACTCCCCGCGCGCATGCATGCACGCCATCCGCGCGCAGGTGCCGGTGCCGCACGGTGAGCGATCGAGTGCGCCCGTCCATGTGGCCGGGTCATCGGAGAGTCGGTCCGTCGCCATCACCATGGCATTGCGTCCGTCGATTCCCGGCGCGGGCGATGGACCGGTGATCATCACGAGGTTGACCGAGTCGATCTCCGGATTGAGTGGATGCTCGACCGGGTACTGCTGGTTAACGGCGAGCTTGAGCCGAGCTCCCACGCTCAGCTGCTCCTGCGTGTCACCGGCATTGAGCCCGACCCCGAGATCCTGCGCGCGAGCGAGGACGAAGAACTGCCCGCCGAAGGCGATGTCGACC
>Ga0315904_10008891_pt1 | contig 13216 bp, 22 predicted proteins | sample LakEriMetagenome_6_FD_203529 | JGI IMG/M metagenome (GOLD analysis project Ga0315904, IMG submission 203529) | Freshwater fungal communities from buoy surface, Lake Erie, Ohio, United States - Buoy 12 MA120 | ecosystem: Environmental > Aquatic > Freshwater > Lake | place: USA: Lake Erie, Ohio... | reverse complement strand
GAATATGAAGATGCCTACCTTAAAGATAGGGTAAGGGCATATCGTGTAGGCGGCTTCGTATCCGATGAAATGCTTTTATCCAATGCTGAAGATATCTGTAAAATCTACGGCATATCGCTTGATAATCTCAAATGCAAAGAACGTTATCATACCTATGTTATGGCCCGTGTACACTTTTGCCGGCACATGAGATTAATACACAACGCCAGTTTTAAAACGTTGGGTAAGTTCCTCAATCGTGACCATACAACTATTATCCATTATTTCAAAGATTATAAGATTACCCCTTTTGTTCCAGAAAATTCAAGACTAAAAGATGACCGAAAAGCAGATACATTCGCAGGTTTGTAAATACTTGGACTTGCAATATCCAAAAGTGATTTATACATCTGACAGTTCAGGGGTGCGGGTAAGTATCGGAATGGCTAAGGCATTAAAAGCCATTCGGTGCAAAGGCTATAAGATACCGGACCTGATCATCATGCACCCTAATAAAAGTTATCATGGATTGATTATTGAAATCAAAAAGGATCTGTCGCAAATATTGACTAAATCCGGGACATTTAAAAAAGATCAGCACGTTCAGGAGCAGCTTAAATCACTCGAGGAATTGAAACGGCTGGGATATGCGGCCATCTTTGGATGTGGATTTGACCATTGTAAATCAGTAATTGACGAATATTTTAACCCCAAAAACAAAATCAAATGACACGAAAACAAGCACTTTGCCAGTACCTGTTAGCAGGTGGCCGACTTTCAATCCTTAACGGATACCGACTTTTCGGAATCAGTAACATAAGCCGGGAAGTTAGGCGATTAGTTGAGCAGCCTTTTGGAGTAACCCTTACCCGTAAAAAGATGGAAGGGAAGACCAAATATGGTAGCTATTGCACATGGCTCGAATATAGCCTAAGCCATACCAAAATTAATTCAAAAGGTATTAAGTCCATGAAAGATGAACTTACAAAAAAAGATAGTAAGAAAGTTGTAAAAATGAAAGCAAAAGCTTAATTTTGTTTTGATGGGTAGCAGCATCATTTATAAACTTTTTGCCCCGATGGGATACTGGAGACTGCTACCTCCTTTATTCCGGAGGGGTATATCTTTTTATGGACCGCAAAGCTTTTAATTTTTACAAATCTTATTTTGAAGTTTTTAAGATGCTCGAAAATGATGAAGATAAACTTCAATTTATTACTGCACTTTTAGAAAAGCAATTTGAAAATAAAGAACCTGCTAAGATGAATACTATGGCGACATTTGCCTATAAATCTCAGGAACATAATATTATTGCACAAGTCGATGGCTATATTAGTAAAATAACACACCCTACCGAAGGGGGTATAAAAGGGGGTAAGAAAGGGGATATACAAGGGGGTTCGGTACAAGAGAAAGAGGAAGGTAAAGTAAAAGAGAAAGTAAAAGTAAAAGAGAAAGAGAAAGTACAATTCTTAGCTCCATCAATTGATGAAGTTGTTAAGTTTTTTGAAGAGAATGGATATACGAACGGAGATAAAGCTTGGAACTATTACAATGATGGAGACTGGAAAGATAGCAAAGGTAACCCGGTAGTAAGCTGGAAGCAAAAAATGCGGATGGTATGGTTTAAAGATGAAAATAAAAAACAGCCTACTGAACATGAAAAGCTTGCACAGGCTAACCGGGAAAGATGGCAGAGGGAACGTGAACGATTTGAACAACTACATAAATAAAAGCCATGAGACACGGATCATTATTTTCAGGAATCGGAGGCTTTGACCTCGCAGCCGAATGGATGGGATGGGAAAACGTATTCCATTGCGAGTGGAATCTTTTCGGACAAAAAGTATTAAAACATTATTGGCCACATTCAATCAGTTACAATGACATCACAAAAACAGATTTCACTATTCACAGAGGAACAATTGACATCCTCACCGGGGGATTCCCCTGCCAGCCGTATTCAGCAGCAGGGAAGCGGCTTGGCAAAGAAGATGAACGCCACCTGTGGCCGGAAATGCTTAGAGCAATACGAGAAATTCAGCCACGTTGGATTGTGGGCGAAAACGTTCTCGGCCTTGTTAATTGGAATGGAGGGATGGTATTCGAAGAGGTGCAAGCTGATTTGGAAGCTGAAGGGTACGAAGTCCAACCGTATGTACTTCCAGCTGCGGCCGTTAACGCTCCCCACCGAAGGGATAGAGTCTGGTTTGTTGCCTACGCCATTAGCTCAAGCAAGAGAGCAAACGAATTTCGAAGCATACGATCAGAGGATGGAGAGATTGAAGGAGAAAGGACACAAACCATTCACGATGCCTTTAGATCAAATGGCATTGAGGGGATTGTTACCAACACCAAAAGCGAGGGATTGGAAAGGGAAGGAAGGAAGAGAATCGGATTTACCTTCAACAATACATTTAAAAGGATTTGGAACTGGAACTCCTTCCCAACTGTCTCCCCAATTTGTTCTCGAAATGATGGGTTTTCCAACCGACTGGACGGAATTACCTTTTCTAAATGGCGAAACGAATCCATCAAAGCAGGAGGTAATGCAATAGTCCCGCAGGTAGTTTATCAAATATTTAAAGCAATACATACCTTTGAAACCAAAAACCTAAAACCATGAAAGGATTACAGCCACAGGCAAAGGATGCAGAAATTGCCATACTTGGAGCGATACTGATAGAATCAAATGCTATCGATAAAGTGACCGATCTACTCACACCGGATAGCTTTTATGTATCCGCACATCAAAAGATATTCACATCCATCCTTAACCTACAAAAAAAACACCAACCCATTGACCTTGTGACAGTTACGGAAGAACTGAAACAGGCCGGCCACCTCGATGAAATCGGCGGACCATACGAACTTGTAAAGCTTACCAATGCCATCGTGTCTTCCGCAAACATCGTAAATCATGCCCGGCTCGTTCATGAAAAGTTTACCCTCCGCAAACTAATATCCGTATCCTCTGAAATAACTGCCAAAGCTCTCGATCCTGAAACCGACTGCTTTGAACTAATCGACATTGCAGAAAAGCAAATCATGACATTATCCAATGCCAACGCCGCCGATACTATACACATTTCGAGCGTTTTGGTTAACACTTTACAAAAGATCGACAAATGGAAAGCCACTGGCAGCTCGATAACCGGCATAAAATCAGGATTTTCAGACCTCGACAATGCCACACGCGGCTGGCAACCCGGCGACCTGATTATCGTGGCGGCGCGCCCATCCGTAGGTAAAACCGCGTTTGCGCTTAATTTGGTGCGAAATGCGGCCCTCAATGGTGCTGGGGTAGGTGTATGGTCACTCGAAATGAAAGCGCCTTATTTAGCCCTTAGAATGCTTGCAGCGCAATCCGATATAATTTTGGGCAAATTACAGACCGGCAGCCTGACGGAAGCTGAATACAAAAAGGTGGCAGAATCTGCCAATAATCTCAGCCGGTTCAATATATTCTTTGACGATGCAAATGCCGTAAATTTACGATCCTTAAAAGCAAAGGCCCGCCGGTTAAAAAAGAAGCATGACATCGGCCTGATCGTTATTGACTACCTGCAATTGATGCACGGTGAAAGTAAATCTAACCGGGAGCAGGAAATTGCTACGATTAGCAGGGAACTTAAAAACCTTGCTCAGGAACTAGAGATTCCGATTATTGCCCTTTCACAACTTAGCCGTGACGGGGTGAAAAATAGTACATGGGATGTACCACCGCCAATATCCGCGCTGCGTGAGTCTGGTGCAATCGAGCAGGATGCGGACCTTATCCTTATGCTTTGGGGTGCAAATGATGCTGAACTATCAAATGACAAAAGCTTTGAAGGGAAAAGACGGGTAAGGATAATGAAGCAGCGGAATGGGATGCTTATGACTTGCGATCTGGATTTTAGAAATGAGATACAGGTATTTAAAAGCATTGCAGATATTCAAAGAGATGAAATAGGATTTTAAACTTATTGCCGTAAGTTTTTAATTAAAACGGTTAGTTAGTATTAATGACTTAAAGGGAACGGCAATTGGATAGCCGCTTGGCGTAAGTGGGAATAAATACCACCTCGGGATAACGTACCTGATCAGTCAGGTAGATGCAGGTTCGAATCCTGCAGCGGCTCAAAATTTATAATTATGCAAACATCAATAGAATGGTTACAACAGAAATATGATAATTGTCCAGAAAGTTTTTTAACAGATGAAGATTTTGAGAAAGCCAAAGAAATGCACAAGCGAGAGATTGGAAATGCTTTTTTTGAAGGTAAAAGTAATGGTATGGATATTTCACATCCTTTGAGCCTAACAAAAGAAATATCATTTGAAGAATACTATCAAGAAACATTTAAAAAAGATTAGTTATGAATGAATTAATAATTATAGTGGCACTTTTCTTAGGGTTTGTATTAGGATGTATAATAGCACATAAACTTAGACCTTAACCAACCTAAAAAAGATTAATTATGAATAAAAAACAAAAAAGCAGTAATGAGGTTAAACACATATTTGAGCGTGGGGATATAATTTCAAATGGATCTAAAAATGATGTTCGCCTTATATTAAAAGCAGAAAATAGGATTTATTATTTTATTAATTTAAAGTCACAATATTTTAAAGATATTTTTGGAAAACCTATTAATATTGAAAAAGGTAGTGAATCAAATCAATATGCTGATATTGTAGAAAAATATTTTTATTTGATCGAACTTTAAGTATTATCCTGCAGCGGCTCAAAATTTATAATTATGTTTTTAATTGGAATATTGCTTATAGCTTTTATAAGCTATTTATGGGTAAGTGGTATTGATAAGATGAGCAAAGAACATCCGGACTACAAAGGTGAGGACTTTCCATAATGGAAACAACTGATTATGGATGTTGTAAAAAAAGCAATAACCACTAATTCATTGCTTTACGTAATGCGCAATAAGACCTTATTTTGCTGGATAGGCGAAACAATCAACTAAAATACAAATCAGCTTCGGCTTTGCGTTCGTTGGGGGTTTCCCAGCACTAAAGCCGATTGATTGTACAAATTTTAAATTTAGAACAAATGATTATAGATAGCACAAAAGCCCCAATGACGCAAAACCACTGTTATACGCAGCCCTTTTCGGAAGTTTATAATGAAGATTGCATTGAGGTAATGAAACGATATGAAGATAAATTCTTTGATTTGGCGGTAGTTGACCCACCATACGGAATTGGAGCAAACAAAATGCAACTTGGCAATGGAAAACGTAAAATATACAGAGGTGAAAATGATTGGGATAATTCCATACCTACCGCTGAATATTGGGAGCAACTATTTAGGGTATCTAAAAACCAAATTGTGTGGGGTGGTAATTACTATCAGTTGCCACCTTCAAAATGCTGGATTGTTTGGGATAAAAATAATGGTGAAAGCGACTTTGCGGACGGTGAAATGGCGTGGACTTCATTTGACAAACCAATGAGGATAAAGAAAATTCATTGGTGCGGTTCAGCTTCAAAATGGGAGGACACTAATGGCAAGATACATCCAACTCAAAAACCAGTTAAATTGTATGATTGGATTTTTAGCGAATTTTCAAAGGAAGGCGATTTGGTTTTAGATACCCATTTGGGAAGTGCAAGTAGTAGGATTTCAGCAAATAAAGCCAAGTTGCGTTTTGTTGGTTGCGAAATTGATAGTAAATATTTCAATGATGGGGAAAAAAGATACAAAGAATTTATTTCACAGATGAGGCTCTTTTAGGGTTGCACATAACTATTGGCTTTACGCAATGCGTAATAACCCCTATTTTGGATGGATAGGCGAAACGATCAACTGAAATACAAATCAGCTTCGGCTTTGCGCCTTGTAACCAAACCATTCAACACTTTGCCACCTGCCTTTGTCCATCGCATAAACTCATCACTAATGGTCGCATCATTAGGATTAGCATTCACTTTTTTAAGTAATGTACTTTTAGCCAAATTGCCAGCACCTACATTAAAAGCAAAGGAAGTGAGCGCACCTAACTGATTATCATTAATTGAGGACTTTACAAGTTTTGTCACTTCATTTTCAAATTTTGTGACAATAAAAAATAACAGCTTATCCGCTCTATCTAATGTGATTTTATCACCTTCCTGCACCTTACTGCCATTCTCATAAAAAGTATTCCCGTAGCCAATTGTCCAAATCGAACTTGGGCAAAGGTAGGCGCGTAGTTTCAACCCCTCAAATTTTCTGATTATCGGTATTCCCTTGTTCATAATCCTTAATAAATTTTAATAGTTTCTTTTGAGCTGCAAATATAACCTTGTAAGCATTGCGTTTTATTACATTCATATCCTCAATCTCTTCCTCATAAGTCCTAAATTCAGTATCACATATATCCGCAATTGTAGCCAGTAGCATACACTCAACCTCAATAATCTGCAGCAGCTCATTATCAACCGGCATGAAGTCTGTCTGTATGTTAGCTTCCTCTGTCATAAGATTTTGCCTTTATGGATGCGATAATTGCGTACATGGAAATCTTTGCCGTTGTCAGATAGGTCAACCATTGCAAAGCCATGTGACCATTTATTTATAGGCAGATAGGCCGGATTCAATTCGCACAAACATCCCAAACTCCACGTTGTAACTATATCCCCGTTCATATTGCTTTCGGTGTGCTCTGAAACGCTATGATTATGGCCTTGCATAGCTGAAACTTTACCCCTTAAAAATAAACCCCTTGCCACGTTAACTGGACTGAATATCGACTGCCCAAATTCATGACCATGCACTATATTTAAATCATTTGCCTTTATAATCCGCTTATCGCCGATCAGATCAATGCCACGCTCATTTAGCTTTAAAAGATATTGTAATTCAAAATCTGGCACGTTCAATAGCTCTGGAGCTTTAGCCATAAGGTAATGCTGGTACCTCTCTTCATGATTCCCTATCTTATAATAAATCTTTGCGCCAAACTGACTTAATACATCCAAAAACTCACGCGCCGATTGTAGCTCATGCGCCACCGATCTTTTGCGCGGATCTTTGCCAAAACGGCTCAATTGGTAAAAGTCCAGTATGTCGCCATTCAATAAAATGGCAGTTGGCTTTTCAGATTTGAGAAAATCAAAACAAGCTGTCAAAGCTTCAATGGAATGATACGGAATGTGTATATCGCTTAAAACGGATATCTTTTTTTCTTTAATAAAATAAGGCTCATATTTAGTTTCTTCGGATTCAGGTAATTTGTACGGATTACGTGGCCTTTCCTCTGTCATTAAGAATTCTTTTTTATTTTTACTTTCCCGATATTTACTGCCATATTTACCTTCAATATATCTTAACAATGATCTGGCATCTTCGACATTGGTAAATGCCTCTTTATTGTCATTGTACATAATCCTTGCAAGTGTAAGCGTAGGCATCTTCATCCCATATTTTAACCTGTATTCCCTTGCAATGTCTGCTTTTGTCATTAGTTATATTTACAAAGTTATTTGAGCCTAATCCATAAGTAACCGCATAAAACACCTAAAAAAAGATAAAAGCCTTTGACCACCCAAAAGCTGATATTTGCCGTTAACTGATCGTGTTTGCTGTTTGTTGTTTGCGATCTGTAATCCATCGGCAAACCCCTCAAAATATTTAATTGAATATCATACACTATTGCCCGGCATGATGCAAAATAAAGGCCATAAATAGCCACATGATAAGGCCAAATTTCATCATAATAGCCAACCGATAAGCTCAAACATATAGCAAAGAAAACAACGCCTATTGTAATGGTCCATAACTTGTTGACATTAGGCGCACCCCATGACCGCATAATGCGGATATATTCAATTATCGCGCATAAAGATGCAGCCGCTATGGGATATAGTAATGTCATTTGTCAGTAATAATAAACCAAACATCATGATGATCAGGCCATAAAGCACCCCAAAAAAATAAGCTACCCAGCACAAACCAAATAATGGCAAATTGAAACCATCCTGTTTTTACAATTGGTACGTTAATATCGGATTTAACCCATGTGTATTGCCAGTCCGGTGTACCTGGTTGATGCTGCTTAACCATGCTTCCGGATCTGGAAGATTTGTAAGCTAAAATAATCAAAGGGATAATGGGTAGGTAGCAAAAGGCAATGGCTATCCACATATCAAAATTGTCTGCTAATGGTGCTAATTTATACATATAAACGTTTTAAAAGTGTTGCAATAAATCTTCTAAAGGTCCAGAAAAGTAAAGCCATAACCAGCCAAAATAGCCAGTTCCTTTGACCTTTTACATTATGAAGCTTTGCTGTAAGTTCGTTTGATATTTGTATTTGTTTGTCAAGTTTTGCATTTAATTGACTTGACATTTTTTGACAACTGTCAATTATTACTTGTGTCTTTGCCGTATTTTCTTGCGTCTTTACAATATGCTTTATTTGAGGCTTGCCGGGTATTTTTTTTATAATCTCTATTATCTTATCCTTATAAACCGTATCGCATTTAGCATTTATAAGGCTGTCGATCATTGCATACATCCCAGCATACTCACGCTCATAGGCTGCTATTAATTGATCATCGGGTACTTGGATTGTATCAATAGTTTCCTTTATTGGAAACCTGTCTGCACATTCTTTGGCGGATGCTTCCGGTAGTTTATCCATTATCTTATGCAGCTTATTAGGACTTGCACACGATACGAATAAAAGTAAAATAACCAAATATTTGCCCATATTAAAAAAATGAAAGTATAAACCCTGACATACCACCTACGATTGTATAAACAGCATCCCTCCAATCAAACTTACCATAGTCTAATAAGTCTTTAAGCTCTTTACCAATGGCAGCCGCTAATACCGCACAAAGCACCCACAGCGGGCAATGCTGAACTTCAACCGCTTTAAATAAAATTAGAGCAACAAAGCTAACAGATACGCCCGCCCAAAAGTGCATCTCTTTATCCTTCGGCGTCATGTTTCTTATCCGTTTTTGTAGCTCCGAAATAATAACCCACCACACCGGCCAAAGCACCTCCAAAGATGAAGCCGCCGGCCGTTAATACTAAATCATGATTCTGCTCAGGTATTGGCTTGACTTGTAGCAGATACAAAAGCAAAAAGCTACCCACAACAATAATAATCGCAAGTGAATTGCGAATGTCAGTTTTCGTCAGTCTTTTTAACCATTCTGGCATATACTTTATTTTTAAATTGTTTTAAATTATTAATAGCACCGGGCAGATTCTTAATGGCAAAAATTATCTGAGCAATTAGCGATATGCTAAATAATATATCATGCTTTGACAAAAAACCGATAATACTCATTATCGTCAATACTGCATATTCAAACTTCGCGCTCATCTCTCAATTGCTTTTTTATTGTGATCCTTATCTATTGTATTTAATATCCATGCTAAACCCATACCCAATATACTCAAAGTTTTTGTTTTTTCATTCATCCCCAACACGTGACTGATTGTCCTGTCTTCATTCCCAAACCTATATCCGCCGTTCTTTATCAAAGTATCATTAAATAAATCCCTGCAAACTACATTACCCAACTGATCAATACTTTTCGCTACCTTAAATAAATACTCATTTAACGCTTTAAACAAAGAACTGATAATCTGATAACCAAACCCAATTGGCAGTATTATTATTGCCAACACAATTGCGACAATTAATAATACAAATCCTCTCATAACTCCTCCGGATCAGGCAACCACCCTGCTGCTTTCATTTCTGCATCTGTAAATACCGTCACATCGCTCGGAATGATATACTTAAATAAAAACATTTGCTGCGATTCAATAAACGCCGCTAACCCATCCCTTTCAGCTTGTGATAATTCAGGAAACAAGGCAATAAGATTAGTCAAATCATTATCAGGATGCACATAAATAACCTGATTCGTATCAATCTGCAAAGCTGCGTTTACGGTATCAACATAATTACTATCTTTTGTCGGGTGCTTAACCCATCCAAACAGATACAAAGTCGCATCATTTTGCTGGTTGATCGGTCGCTGAATGCGGAATAACTCACGGCTTATTGCGATTGCCCTCTCTTCGCTTGTCAATCCTGCTTGGGGTAAAACCTTAATATATTGGGCGTTCATTGTGAATGATGAAATGATAAGTAATAAAGTCAATATATATTTAATAGATGCCATAATAAGAATTTATGTTTGTTTGCATTCCTGATCTATCACCTCCTCTATCAGTTGGGTAAATTATAGTTTCTGAAATATACCCTCCATAATAATTTGTTGTAGATCTTGCAGAGCCAATTCTAAATTGGTTTAAAGTTGTTTGTCCGTTATTATAAGCACTTGCATTTAATAGGGTTACATTATTACTATATAAGCTTACTGAAGTTCCTGTTGTGTTTGTAAAATATAAATAACTTGTATTTGCCGCGTAAGTTCCACCCCCCCTGTTTATTAATGTATTTGCATCATCTCTCGTAGTGAATCCGTATTGAGTATTATTATTCAAATATATATTTATTAATGGCGTGGCAGTTGTAGTTCTTGATACTACATTTATATCGCCTCTTGTATTGGTGTTTGTTTTATTTATTACACTTACGGATGTTAATGGTTTATCTTCACCGCTAAAATCTGCACCAACTGCATCAGCTGCTAAATCATCATTTGTGCCATCAAAAAATATACTTGGATCGCCTGCAATTCTTTCGATTACTCCTAAATTAGCTATACGTGGTTGATTCGCTTGAGTTGCTTGTGTTGCGTTTCTGCCATTAGTAGATTGATCCATCCACGTCACGATAAATCCTGATCTCGCATTTAAAAATTGCTTCAGTGCAGCTGTATCTAAATCTCCATTTGCAGTAAATCCAATCTCCTGTTCTGGCTGGTCCGTTGTATCCTTTCTAACCCTTACCGCTGCACCTGTATAAGCCGTTCTTAATTTACGCAAAGAATAAGCACCAGATGCACCTGTGTATTGATCTAAAAAAAGATTAGCACTTACCATCGGTCTATACGGCGCACTGGCATTTATAACAATCTGCGCATCTGCTTTAAATAATCCAATCAGTAATATCGTAAGTATTAACCTCATTGTTTTCTAATTCTATAACCAAATAAAGTTAGGGTGAAATATGTCGGCTTTGTTGTAACCGCTGAAAAGCGAACGAATACAAAGTTAGCAGGTGGTATCTTATTCGTTGTAGGTGTTACACTTGTGCCTGTTGTTAGGTTCGTAATCGCTGATCCGGTTGCGAGCCTTGTACCGCCTGCCGTTACGTTCAAAGAATCATTGAACCACACCTCCGGCGTTATGCTTGCAGATGTTCCCTGCAATGCCACCCGATAAGATGTTACAAACATCGTATCCGTTCCATCTAAATAAAAGCTACCTGCCAAAGTAGAAGTACTAAATGCAGCCGTATCGCCTGCTGCTGCGCTGCCTACGTTAAAAACGGCAAGGGGTATTGTGTCTTGCTTTAACACCACCTGCCTATTCTCCCAAATATCAGACGAAGCAGTATAAGTAATCGCATCTCCTGTTTTAGGATTAGTTATTTTCGTGTCATGTAGCTCCCCTAATTCTTGTCCGTTTTGCGGCTTAACATATATGAGCCCGTTTCCTACATTCGCTCGCTCTACCACTCCCACAAACACCCCATGTAAGGGTGCAACAGGCTTAGTCTTTGTGAAGCCACCCGGCACGCTATCCAGCCATAAAATATCCCCCGCCGTATAAGCACCTAAATTAATACCACTAACTTGACCTTGTGTAGTAACCCATCCCGCTGCACCGGCTGCTATGTCTGCTCTAACTATACCCAAAGTTTTGCTGCTAAATGTATCGCTTGTATTCTTTGCCAACTTAACCGATGCCCTGTCACCACTTGCGCCAAAGATATAAACGACCTGCCCTTTAGTAATCGTAACAGCTTCGGCATTGGTCACATAGGCTTTCACAACAGTAGCAGTATCTGTATTTCCTAAATCGACAACACCATTTGCGGCCGTATTGTAGGTTGCGCCATTTATAGTAACTCTTTGCGTTAATGTACCCGATGAATCTGGCAAATTAATTGCACTTGATATATTGTCATTATTTGTAAAAATTAATTCCGAAAAAACATTATCGGATGTTCTTTCAGCCACAATTCTTGCAGTTCCATCATTTAAATCATATGTGGCCGCTATTAAAGGATCTCCACCGCCTAATTCATTTATTGTAAGATTACCTGTTGTAATTGCATTTGTTGTAGTACTCCCCGCCGTTGTAACTTGTTGCAAGGTAGGTATTGATCCGCCATTAACCTTTATCCATTGCGTACCTGACCACGAATAAACAGAACTATCAGCCGCCGCATATCTAATAGCACCGGGCCTCAATCCGCCGGTACCAATAACATTAGGCAATAATAAAGTACTATCAAAAGCACCTCCCCTCCACTTATAAAAGTTATTGAATTGAGTGTATAGTTTGCCATCAATAGTCTGCCCATAGGCAAAATTGATAATCAGTAAACTACAAAAGAATCCTAATATTTTCGCCTTCATTGACACCGCCATTTATTGTTATTGTTTTTGTTGTCGCATTATGCGTGATATACCTCCTATCGTTACGAACTACATACGTTTGTAATATCCCATCGATAAACACAAAAGGAGGGATAGTTAGCTGATTATTTTGATAATCAGTATCGCCTTCCTCCATCGGTTGGCCGATACTTACTATGAAATCTGCAACTGTCATAAATCTGTTGGTATTAATATATACGAAATTGCCATTAGGAAGCTCATAATCAGACGGCACCTGACAAGCATTGTAAATAATCGGCAATTTTAAAGAAAGCTCAAAAGTAACCCCAGCCAATACATCTTCCTGACCTTGCCTGAAATATTCAAAGTTAAATGACCTCTCCATTACCCATTCTTGCAAATCCCATCCTACCTGCGCCAACAAATCATGAGCAATCTGCTCACAATCGGATTGCATCTCTAATTCATCCATATTTTCAACGTGGTGTATATCCGCAATGGTTACCAATATTTGGTATGTTTTTTCTTTGCCTGTGATGGATGAGGTATTTAACGTATACCACACCGCAGGATATTCTACGTCCTTATAATCAAAGACTATAAAATCTTCAGCTTTTACGTGCTTTGCCGTCCTTACCATTTTGTGGCCGGTGGCTATCTCGATCAGCTTTTTTATTATTTGATTGAGCGTCATGTTTCTTTAAATAAGCTTTCAGAAGCTTTTGAATTTTGTTAGTATATTGTCCATTCA
>Ga0315904_10008889_pt1 | contig 13217 bp, 15 predicted proteins | sample LakEriMetagenome_6_FD_203529 | JGI IMG/M metagenome (GOLD analysis project Ga0315904, IMG submission 203529) | Freshwater fungal communities from buoy surface, Lake Erie, Ohio, United States - Buoy 12 MA120 | ecosystem: Environmental > Aquatic > Freshwater > Lake | place: USA: Lake Erie, Ohio... | reverse complement strand
TACATTCGCTGTGTCATCAAATTAAATCAGCACCAATGCGGCTGCAATTACCCTCATTATGAAAACGTAACAAAAACTGTTACACCCGTGACGCTGTAACCCGCAGAAATGCGTGGGGTGAAACAGGGTGTAACAGGGGGTGTTTCATGTTTTTACGCTACGGAATCAGCCAAAAATTGAGAAAATGAAACAGAAACGGAAAATATATAGCCCTATATATGAGCATACCCCCCTACCCTTACCCTACCCCCTCCAGCCCTCCTTACGGGGTTATATATATTTATAAATCGTTTCATTTAGATAAATATAATAAAAAGGGGCGGATTTCTGCGGGTTTGGGGTGAAACAGGGGGTGTTGCAAAATCGGAAAAGCCGTTTCAAATCCCCGAAAAATGGCGGATTTCTGCGGGTCTCGACTGTTTCACCCGCGCCAGCCTATCTATTTCAACCAATAAATTACGGAACAGGAAACGCCAGCGCGCGCCGAGCTATCCTAATCAAAAAAAGAGGAGGCCGAAGCCTCCCCAGTCTAGGCGGGATCGGGTCCGCCTGTTCAGTTGTAGATTAGCCCAGGGCATGGCGGCAGGCTCTCCCAAGGATTACCTTCGAAGGCTGGCCTATCCGCTTCAACCATTGCAGCCCCATAGCAGCCATGCTCGACGCTCTGGCTGGTGTATCTGGGATCATATGCCATGCGCAGGGCTCGAAGCCTCTCACGGGCTTCTGGGGGCGCTTCCTGTGCGCGTTGCTCCAGCCGCTCGAATATCTCTTCCGGCGTGTCGCCCTCCACTGAGAGAGGGCGATAGCGTCCGAGAAAATACAGGGTGCCGATGTAGTGGGTCATGCGTCGATCCCCACTGCCTTGAGGAAGCGCGCATGATCGAAGCGGGGGTTGTCACTGCGCAGCTGGTCGGCCAGCCGCAGGGCCACCATGTGAACGCCGGCGCGCTCACCGGACAGGATGGCTCGGGCTCGGTCGGTCAGGTATTCGCTCTCGCTGTCCTTGCGGATGTCGGCCAGTGCCTCGTTCAAGGCTTCAGCAATCAGCACATAGTCTTTGCGTGTCATGTTTGTATCTCCGGTTAACAAACAGGGCGGCCAGCTGGGCCAGCCGCCCCTTGGGGTTAGATCAGGTGGCGAAGGCCCTTGCGGACAACGTCCTCAGCGTCAGCTCCCAGTAGATCGGCGCTGATGCGCTCCTCGATCAGCTCCTCGACCGTCTGGACGATAGAGCCCTCGACAGCTTCCTTCACGGCCTCCGCGAAGCCATAGCTCTGCGTCAGGGCGTCCAGCTTCTCCTCCAGCTCGGCCTCAATGTGGGTGAACACGGTGTAGCTGTTCTCTTCGATGACAGACAGCATCCAGCGTTCAACGTCCTGATCGTCGAGGCCGAGGGCAACGCGGCACGATCCGCTGCGCACCTCAAGCACCTCAAGGACGCGAGACTGGAAGTCGCTGTCGTGGCGGTCCCCGTCCAGTCCGTCGAGCCGCGCCTCCAGCTGGGCGATCCGGTCGGCCATCTGCTGCATGGTGTGAAGCATGGTGCGGTGCAGATCAGCCGAAGCTCCGTTCGCAAGGTCGATGCAGCTGTTCAGGTTATCGGTGTTAATCATGTTTGTGTTTCCTTAGCACTGGTGCCGGGGGAGCGCCCGGCGCGCTGGGCTCCAAGCCCATGTCCGGTTTATCAGCACCAGCAGCAGCGTCAACAGTGATGACAGCAATAGCGTCAGCAAATGCGACGAACCGTTTAACGCATTGATATTCAACAGGGATCATTGCTTGCGCGCGCGATCAGATGCCTTTGCCTCGCCCCAGAAACACCAGCTGGCCCGGTTTGGGCGCGATCTAGACCCCCCACCCACCCACTTTTGCCCGGCTGGCGCGGTTTTATATCTATATATACCCCCTCAGCCTTACATTTTCCTTGAAATCCGTTTCCCCCTCTTGGCCGACCCCCACCCCCGAAAAGAGGCCCCTTTGTTTTTATTGGCGGTTCCATCTGGTTTATTTTGTTGCGTTAACGAATTGGATGATTATGTTTGCTGACATGGACGATCTGATTACGGTGACACCTGAGGAGCGGGACGAGCTTTTTGCGAAGGCTTATGTTGAGGCTCGTGCGCTGAAGAAGCAGAATGCTGCGGAGATTGCGTGTGTTCGTGCTGGGATAAGCAATCCTGAGTTGAACATGGCGATTGTTGCGGCGCGTCAGTTGGCGAAACCTGAGGTTCAGGATTTGATTCGCCATTATGAGAACGAGGGCGTTGAGATTGAGCGCCGGGATTATACTCGGGATTTGTTTTTGGATGAGTTGCAGGCTGTGGCGCAGGCGGCATTGGAGGCGAAGGCGTTTCCGAGTGTGATTAGTGCGGTGAAGACGCAGGCTCAGTTGCTGGGGATGTTGGATCAGACGGTGAATATCAATCACACGGTGACGGCGAAGGATTTGGATCTGCAGACGCTGCGAGCGATGGTGGCGGATCGTGCTGCGCGGAATGTGGTTATTGAGGGTGAGTTTAAGGAAGTGAAGGGGATTGGGGGCGACGCGGAATGAACGTCGATCTGTCGCTGGATGATTTGCTTGCGGAGCTGGTGGCCCGTGAGGAGGCGATGGAGTCGTTTGCGAAGTATGTTGAGTATGTGAGTGGGATGAAGCCGCCGCCGCATTTGCAGTTGGTGTGTGACAAGCTGGACGCGGTGTGTCGTGGGGAAATTAAGCGGCTGATGATTTCGATGCCTCCGGGGCATGGGAAGTCGTTTGCGGCGTCGCATTACTTTCCGGCGTATTACCTGTCGAAGTATCCGACGAAGAACGTGATTTTTGCGACGCACAAGCAGGAGCTGTCGGATTCGTTTGGTTTGAAGGTGCGGAACGTCATCAAGGGGGACGAGCATCGGCGGCTGTTTCCGGATGTTGGTATTAGTGCTGACAAAACGGCGGCGGGCGAGTGGATGACGACGCAGGGCGGGGGTTATCACGCGACGGCGGTTGGCGCGAACGTGACGGGCCGGCGCGGGGATATATTGATTGGGGACGATTTGCTGTCGGGTATTCAGGCGGCGGAATCGGATAGCGAGCGCAATAAGCTGTGGGCGTGGTACGGCGCGGATTTTTTCACGCGGCGTAAGAACAAGGACACGCCGATAGTTCTGATTGGGACGCGCTGGCATTTGGGGGACCACATGGGCCGCTTGGATCAGGCGGAGCGTGATGGGGAAGGGGAGAAGTGGGAGCGGGTGATTTTGCCCGCGCTGGCGGTGGATAAGGACATTCTGGGGCGCAAGCCCGGGGATGCACTGTGGCCGGAGCAGTTCCCGTCAGAGGAACTCGAGAAGATCCGCCGCCAGCCTTCCACGACTTCGCGTATCTGGTCGTCGCTGTATCAGCAGAACCCGGTGGTTGATGATGGCGGGATCATCGATCAGACGTGGTTTAAGTGGTGGCGCAGCAGCGAACCGCCGAAAGTGAAGTATGTGATACAGGCGTGGGACACGGCGCTGACCGCGAATAAGACATCGGCGTATAGTGCCAGCACGACGTGGGGCGTATTTGACGACGATAACGGTGTGCCGAACCTGATATTGCTCAGTGCGTGGCGGGATCGGGCTGAATGGCCGGTTTTGCGGCGCATGGTGCAGCGCATGGCGAGTGATTACAGGGACGATAACTATAAGATGCCCATAAAGCCGTCGCGGGGTAGGCAGCCGGATACGGTGCTGGTCGAGGCGAAGGCGAACGGTCAGATGCTGATACAGGATTTGGGGCGCGCGGGGATTGTTGCGACGCCGTTTAACCCGGATAAGCACGGCGATAAGATTGCGCGCGTTCGATTAGTGACTGACCTGATTGAAAATGGTAGAGTGTGGCTTCCGGCGATGAAGCCTGCCTATGATCAGTTGAGGCCGTGGGCACGCGATTTTATGGAACAGTGCGTGCAGTTCCCGGCTGCAGATTCGCGAGACTGGGTTGATACGATGACAATGGCGTTTTTGCGTATTAAGCAGTCGGGGTGGGTAAGTAATACGGAAGATCCGTATGAAGAGCATTACGATACGCCACTTGAGCGTGTTGAGTTTTACTGGTAGGAGAGATCATGGCCCGAAAACCGACGACGCTCGAAGACACGCTACGCCCCGCCTTTGAGGGCATTGGCGGCGTCGATGTTGACATGCCTGAAGATGGCGCTGACATCGAGATCGAATATGGCGGTCCCGAGATGGTGGACGGCGCGGAAATCAGCGAATTAGATGACGGTGGCGTCGAGATTGATTTCGAGCCTGCCGAAGACCTGCCGGAAGAGGCCGCGCACGACGCGAACTTAGCGTTGTATATGGACGATATGGACCTGAACACGCTGGGTGAGACGTTGCTCAGCGGTGTGGAGGAAGATAAGCAGTCGCGCGGTGACTGGGAAGCGACGATGTCTGAGGGCATCAAGCTGATGGGATTGAAGATTGAGGACCGCACGACGCCGTTTAAGGGCGCATGCGGTGTTTATGACCCTCTCTTGGCAGAGGCTGTGGTACGCTGGCAGGCTGTGGCTTGTGGTGAGCTTCTTCCCGCCAGCGGCCCGGTTAAAACGCAGATTATTGGCGTTGCGAATGAGCAGTTGGAAGCTCAGGCGTCGCGCGTCAAGGACTTCATGAACCTGTATCTGACGGAACTGGCCCCCGAATTCTACGAAGAATTCGATCAGATGCTGTTCTGGCTGCCGTTGGTGGGTTCGACGTTTAAGAAAACCTATCAGGATCGGCTGCTGGGCCGCCCGGTGAGCCGTTTCGTGCTGCCGGATAACTTTATCGCGTCCTATGGCACGACGGATTTGTCCACATCGCCGCGATTCTGCCACATTACGCCGATGACGCCCCGGAATTTCCGCTTGGCGCAGCTGGCGGGCGTGTATCGGGACATCGACATCGGTGATCCACAGCCGGATGACAGCTCGCAGACCCCGATTCAGGCGCAGGTTGACGGTGTTCAGGGCGTTGAACCGGGCGCTGAAGGCACCGAAGAGTACCGGATTTACGAGGTTTATGCCGATCTGAATCTGGTCGGGTTTGAGAACGAGGACGGCATTCCGTTGCCGTATATCGTGTCGATTGAAGAGGGCACGCGCAAGGTTCTGTCGATCTATCGGAACTATGACGAGACCGATCCGACGTTCCAGCGCAAGGATTGCTTCACGCACTATAAGTTCATGCCCGGCGTCGGGTTCTATGGGCTTGGCTATGCGCACTTGCTGGGCAATTCGGCGAAAACGGCGACATCGATTCGTCGTCAGCTGATCGACGCCGGCACGCTGAATAACTTCCCGGGCGGTCTGCGCGTGAAGGGCATGCGCATTGAGGACAATAACATCGGTATTGGTCCGACGGAATTCCGCGAGATTGATACGGGTGGCTTGCCGATCCAGAACGCGATCATGACGATGCCCTATAAGGAGCCGTCGCAGGTATCGCTCGAACTGTTGAGGGAAACCTATGAAGGTGCGCGGAATCTCGCCAACACCGCAGAGATTGCGGTGGGTGAAGGTCGACAGGATGCCCCAGTTGGAACGACTGTGGCTCTTATGGAGGCGGCAACCCGCCTGCAGTCGGCGACCCTCAAGAGATGTCACAAAGCGTTTAGTCGCGAACTGAAGCTGATTGCGGATCTATTTGGTAAATATCTGCCGGATGAGCCGTATCCGTTCCCGGTACGTGGCGGCATGGCTGCCATTATGCGGGAAGATTTCTCGAATAACATCGACGTTATTCCGGTATCTGACCCGAACATTTCGTCGTCGGCGCAGCGCATGATGCGGGCCGAAGCTCTGTTGCGGTTCGCTACACAGCAGCCGGATCAGCACAATATCCGCGAAGCCTATCGTCAGATGTATGTCGAGATGGGCATTCCTGACGAAAAGATCGAGCTGATCCTTGCGCCTGAGCGCCAGAAGCCGCGTCCGCTGGATCCGCTGACGGAGAACCAGAACGCGATTATGGGTGCGCCGCTGGTGGCTGGCCCGTATCAGGATCACGACGCGCACATCGCGGCACACGCGCCGATTGCGCAGGATAACCCGTCACTGCAGGCGCACATCAACGAACACTTGGCGATGAAGATGCGCATTCAGGTTGAGCAGATGATTGGTCAGCCGCTGCCGCCTCCGGGTCAGCCTATGCCGCCTGAGGTCGAGAACCAGATTGCGGTCATGGTTGCACAGGCCATGCAGCAGCTTGCGCCGATGTATAAGCCGCAGCCTGAGCAGGATCCGATGCTGCAGATTGAGCAGATGAAGGTCCAGCAGAAGGAAGCTGACAGCACGCGCGATGCCGAGACGAAACTCGCCGAAGCGCAGATTAAAGCTCGGAGTGACGCGGAAGACCGTGCATCGAAAGAACGGATCGCAGCAATGAAGATGCAGTCCGAAGCCATGCGAACCTTTGGAGGTCAACAATGAAGATGACTGATTTGCGGGCCAAGGCTCGCGCGATTTTCGGTTCGGCGGTTGCCGAGCCCATGCCGAACATGCCGAACGGCGCGAAGGCGCTGCAGCAGCGTGCGAATGCGCGTCCGATCCCGACCTACAAGGACGGTGGCGTTGTGAAGAAGGCTGATGGCGGCGGTATGAAGCCGAAGCTGACGAAGGCTGACGTTAAGATGGGCGATGCGCTCATGCTGACCCGCAAGGGCCGTCAGGTCGTCGAAGCTCAGAAGCGCATGGACGCTGAGAAAGAAGACAAGCTGGCGAAAAAGCGGGCTATGGCTGACCGTCTCTTGGGCGTCACGATGAAGAAAGATGGCGGTGCGTTGGATCGCGTTGGTCGTGCTATGTCAGACATCGCGAATGAAGGTGTTAAGAAGAAGTACGGGATCGCCATGAATCGCCCCGCTTCTGCTGGGCGTGCTGCGGCCTCCGCTAATACGCAATCGGGTTCGACGGGCGCTGCCAGTCAAGCTCCTGTGGTTGTTCGTCCAAAGAAGGATGAGGAAATCACCGTTCGCCCGAAAAAAGAGCAGCCGATCTACGTTCGCCCGAACGTGAAAACCAAGACCGTTAAGCTGGAAGCCCACAAAGATGGCGGTAAAGCTTGCGGTGGCAAGATGAGCAAATACGCTGATGGCGGCAAAGTCGAAGACGCCCGCATCGCGGCGCGCATGGCTGCTGGTAACTATAAGAAGGGTGGCAAGGTCCAGACCTCCGCTGATACTGCCCGTAAGCTTGCCACCGAAATGGGCGGCATGAAAAAGGGCGGCGCGAAGAAGGCTCCGAAAGACGGCCTCGCTGTGATGATCGCGATTGGCAAGCCGATGAAGCCTGAGAAGAAGGCTGTTGGTGGCGCAGGCAAAACCCGCAAGGGTATGGCCCCCATCAAGAAAGCTCAGGGCGGCGCAGCCAAGGTTCGCAAGGGCATGATGACGCCGGAGGGCAACATCATCAACGTAATGAACAAAATGCGCGGTAAATAACGGGGGTGACCGGACGGCGGCCCGGTTAATAGCCGCCACATAAAAAAAAGACCGGAGACATAATATGAGCGCAGAAGAACTGCGAAACAGGTCCGTCCAGCGGGTCGCGGAATTACGTGACCGGGCGACGGAGTATTCCTTAAACGCGAGATTTAGGCCGTCCAGCTTTGGGGAGCGACACATCCCGGCTGTGACAGCGGAAGAGATTGCCCTGCAGGTTCTGGAGGGGAATGCGTTGGTGCGCGCCTATACGGCTGCAATCGAGACCATCAACGAAGAGTATAAGCGTATGATGCAGCCAGACGACGATAAATTACCGGAGCAAAGACGAGGGAGTCATTACTGATGAGCATGAGTAACATTGAGCCGCACGAGGAAGAGCTGGCGAAGAAGCTGATTGATGATCAGTTTATTTCGATGACCGGCCAGCCGTTCGACATGAAGCCTGCGGGCTATCTGGTCGCGGTAAAGATCTATGTACGCCCGGAAGAGCTGAAGACGATCACGCAGGAAGACGGCACGGAAGTGACGCTTTACCTGCCGGACACTGTGCGCGCTGAGGATAAATATTCCTCGGTTTCCGCGCTGGTCTGCGCTGTCGGCCCTGAAGCCTATCAGGGTGATAAATTTGAGCGCAGCGGGCCTTGGTGCAAGGTTGGCGACTGGGTTCTGATCCCGCGCTACGAATCGACGATGGTGTCGTATCGCGGCGTCGCAATGGCGCTGCTGCCGGATGATCGCGTCATGGCCGTTATTGCGGGTCCAGAAGACGTGATGTCGGGCAAATTTGCCGGCGATTTCTAAGGAGTAGAGCATGTCTGATGAAACAGAATCCCCAGAACTTCCGCTCACTGAAGATGGTCCGACAGAGGACATCGACATTGAGATAACGGAAGACGATCTTGGTGAAAGCCTAGCTGACTATCAGGAAGATGATGGCGAGCAGGAAGAAGAGCAGCAAGAAGAAGAGCAGGCTGAAGAGCCTGAAGAGCAACCTGAGGAAGCCTCTGAAGAGGAAGACGAGGAAGAGGAGGAAGCTCCAAAGCGTCGTCGTTCTCCTGAGAAGCGCATCTCTGAACTTGCACGCAAGGCTGCTGAGGCTGAACGCCGTGCGCAGGAGCTGGAGGCGAGGCTGCAACAGGAAGCGCAGCTGCGCGAGCAGTCCGAAGTCGCGATGATGACGCACTACAAGAACAATCTCACCGTCACTGCGATGGATCTCCGCCAGAAACTGGCCGAAGCCCGCACGATGATGGATAATGAGAAGATCGACGATCTCCAGTATCAGTTCACGAAAGTGATGAATGATCTGGAAGCCGTCACGGCTTGGGAAGCGGATCAGCAGAATAAGGCTGCCCAGCCGAAGCCCGCTCCTCAGCAGGCTCCGAAGCCGTCCGAGCAGCAGCAGGTTTCGCTTGAGCCCCGCACTGCCGGCTGGATTCAGAAGAACACGTGGTTCCAGCCGCAGTCGGAAGACTTCGATCCTGAAATGCACGAGGAAGCAACACTATACGCACGTCGCGTAGAACGTCGCTATCGTTCTGAGGGGCGTGAAGATGAGATCGGCAGTGTCGATTACTTCACGGAAATCGACCGTCACATGCGCCGGGAGTTTCCTGACGCATTCTCAGCACAAGCAACTCCATCAAAGAAAGCACCGCCAATGGGCCGTGATTCCAATGTCGCACCAGTCCAGCGCAGCGCGCCCGGACAGCCCAACAAGAACTCGAAGACTGTTCGCCTAACTGCTGATCAGCGTCGCATGGCGCATCAGCTGGCCCAGTCTGGTGCAATCCGTAAGCCGAATGGCGGTCGAATGACTGAGCTTGAGGCTGAAAAATACTACGCTGTTCACATGATGAAACAAGGTAAAGGAGCATAACAATGGCGCGTACATCACGCATGGGCGCGACACGCGCCGCTGAATCTCGTGAAGCTGGGATGCGCAAGCGTCCCGAAACTCACTTCCAATCGAAGCTGTATGTGCCGAAGGATAAGATCCCGGCTGGCATGACATACGCTTGGGTTCGTGAGTCGACACTGAACGAGCCTGATCCCGATAACATGACGGATCGCATGATTCGTGGCTGGCAACCGGTTCCGGCGAATCGCCACCCTGAAATGGTTCCTCCCCCGCTCCCGGGCTACGAAGGCATGGAGGTCACGGTTATTCGTCGTGGCGGACTGATTTTGTGCGAATGCCCGACGCGGGATGTCGAGGAGCGCAATCAGGAGCGCGATCTGGAAAACATTGAAACCTTGCAAGATGTGGCATGGACAGGGCAGAATGACCCCAACCTGCCGCGCTTTGAAGACAAGGATAGCGGCGTGGCGTTTGAGCGCGTTACGTCGTTCAAGGACTAAGCTCCGGTCCACAGTGTGTCTCTCCTCTGGACACTGTGGCGAACTGCCTCCGCCCGGGTAACTGGGCGGGGGCTTTTTTATCCCTATCTAGAAAACCGTAGAGATGTGTTTTCTTCAGGTGTCACAAGCTGAAGATTTGAAATTCTGTTGTCGTCTTTGACTGAGTTTATGTGATCGACATGCAAGTGCTGTGGCGGCCACTCGCCATAATGGAGCGCCCACGCAACACGATGCACTTTGTACAGGACATCAAATAGTTTGAACCTCAGGTATCCCCTATTGTCTTTTGTAGCCACAAACTTGCCGGCGCAACGGCTGTTCCAGCGGGATTGCTCACGTTCAGATTTGCAAAACCTCAATGGCCTTGGAAGCCAAACAAGCTGTCCAGTTTCCGAGTTGTATGAAATTAGTTGGCGTAGATCATCAATGGCTATATCATAGCGGACATGCTTCACCGGAGTCTTCCTTCCGTTGTAGTGGCCGTCGAGGTTCTCACCGCCTCGACGGCTTTTCTGTACTATAATGGGTAACGTATAGCAACCCGTTGACAGTGTTCCGGGTTGAATGTAATTTATAACTAATTCGACGCAGGTCACGTATCCTGCACCCCGATGGTGGTCACGTTATCCACCCCTGAGCTGGCAGCTCGTCCGATGCCGCGTTACGTATCGCGGTACCTTGGCAGGTAAAAGCCGCAACCTTTAACTTCAGCATGGAGAAACCGTATGGCTTACGGCACCAATGCGCCTCAGGGGTTTGTCCCCGTCAAGAAGCTGGATGGCTCTGCTTGGACCGGCGCAACGAATCCTTATCAGATCACAAGCACCTACGCGACTGCGCTCTTTCGCGGCGACCCTGTAACGATCCTCGCTGACGGCACGCTCGGCGTGGGCGTCGCTGGCTCGGCTTGCGTTGGCGTTTTCTGGGGCGTCAAGTTCACCGACAGCACGGGCCGCGTCCGTTTTGAGAACTACTGGCCGGGCAACCCCGGTGTTCTCACCGGCTCGGTCGTTGAAGCTCTCGTGATTGACGATCCGAACACGGTGTTCACCGTTCAGGAAACCAGCGGCACCGGCACTGCCGGCACTCCGCTCGCTCTCACTGATCGCGGTCTGAACATCAACTTCCTGTACACCGCTGGTTCGACTTCGACTGGCCAGTCGGCTGTGTCGATCAACAACGCGACGGAAGCTGACACCAGCACGCTCAACTGCAAGATCCTGCAGCTCGACCCGACTCCGGGTAACGCTGTCGGGGCCTTCGCGAACTGGCTCGTGACGATCAACAACCACCTCTATCGTGGTGGCGTGACCGGCATCTGATCGGCCTAGCAGGGAGATTTAAGAAATGGCTATTAATACAACCGCAATTCGCGACCTGCTCCGTCCCGGTCTGGCCGCAGTTTTCGGCGACTACCCGATGTATCCGGGTCAGTGGTCGGAAATCTTTGAAAAGCACACGTCCGATAAGGCCGTCGAAATCGAAGTCGAAGTCAAGCTGCTTGGCCTCGCCCAGATCAAGGCGGAAGGTGCTTCGACCGCTTACGGCGAAATGGGTCAGCGCTATGTAACGAACTACGTGAACCGTTACACCAGCATTGGCTTCATCATCACCCGTCAGGCAATCAAGGACAACCTGTATCAGTCCTCGTTCCCGCTGCAGGCGAAGGCTCTTCGTCAGTCGATGGAACAGACCAAGGAAGTCCTCGGCGCTTCGGTCCTGAACAACGGCTTCTCGGCCAACTTCCCCATTGGGGACGGCCAGCCGCTCTTCTCGACGCAGCACCCGATTGAAAACGGCGTGGTTGCCAACACCTTCTCGGTGCAGGCTGACTTGAACGAAACGTCGCTGCAGGACGCCATCGTCGGCGTTCAACGCTTCCGTGATGCTGCGGGTCTCCGCATCATGACGAAGCCGACCAAGCTGATCGTCCCCGCTGAACTTCAGTGGACCGCGACCCGCTTGCTGCAGTCGCAGTTCCGCGTCGACACGGCGAACAACGATATTAACGCGATTTACAACAACTCGGCGGTTCCGCAGGGTCATCGCGTTAACATGTTCCTCACGGACACGAACTCGTGGTTCCTGCTCACCGACGCTCCGAACGGCTTCAAGTACTACGAGCGCGAAGCTCTCGAAACCGATGTCTACACGGACTTCGACACCGACAACCTCAAGGCGAAAGCCATTGAGCGTTATTCGTTCGGCTGCTCGAACTTCCGCGCTGGCTGGGGTTCTCAGGGCGCTTCCTAATTGATCCGGGGGTGAGGCTTCGGCCTCACCCTTAGCTATGGAGAAAAACTCATGACTCATTTCTCTGACGGCGTTCGGGCAGGCAGGAACTTCGCCAACAACGGTACCGCTAATCAGCCCGGCGTCTACATGTCGCCGATCAACGTCTATGACGTGGTCCCTGTGGCCCTGTCTGCGACTGCGGTAGCTGCTGCTCAGGCTGTTGCGGCGGCAGGCAACCTCACCATTAACGGCGCTTCTGCGTCGGGTGGCGTTGCTACTCTGGACGTGCCGCGTTGCGTTTCGATTGTTTCGAGCAGCGCTGGCGACACGACTCAGACTGCAACCGTAACTGGGACCGATGCTTACGGCATCCCGATGACGGAAACGATTACGTTCAACGGCACGACGACCGTTAACGGCCAGAAGGCTTTCCGGACCGTGACTCGCGTCGCGATCTCGGCTGCTCTCGCCGGTAACGCCAGCGTCGGTTCAACGGACATCTTCGGTCTTCCGTTCCGGGCCAACACCCGCAACTACGTTCTGACCGCTTGGAACGGTGCTTTTGTGACGACCGGCACGTTTGCTGCCGCCGACGCAACCAGCCCCGCTACGGCGACCACGGACGACGTTCGCGGCACCTATGCTGTTCCGGACGCTGCCAACGGCACGAAGCGCCTGACCCTTTGGATCAACATCTTCGATGATGATACTCAGGTCGGCCTTTATGGCGTGGCGCAAGCCTAATTGATTGGGGCGGCCTTCGGGCCGCCTCAGTTACATGGAGACTGGGATGCGTGCTAAGAAGGACTTCCAGTTCAAGGCAAAGCATAAGAACCCCAAGGGCGGTCTCAATGAGGCTGGCCGTAAGGCTTATAACGCTGCGACTGGTAGCAATCTAAAGCGGCCCCAGCCGGAAGGTGGCGCGCGTCGTGACAGCTTCTGCGCCCGAATGAAGGGTATGAAGAAGAAGCTCACATCCGCTGAAACCGCCAAAGATCCGAATAGCCGGATCAACAAATCTTTAAGAGCGTGGAACTGCTGACATGCGTGGAAAAAAGAACTGGATTGCAGAAGCCGTCAAGAAGCCCGGCGCTCTCCGCAAGCAACTCGGGGCAAAACCGGGTAAGCCCATTCCTGCTGGCAAGCTCGAAGCTGCCGCTAAAAA
>Ga0315904_10008883_pt1 | contig 13221 bp, 13 predicted proteins | sample LakEriMetagenome_6_FD_203529 | JGI IMG/M metagenome (GOLD analysis project Ga0315904, IMG submission 203529) | Freshwater fungal communities from buoy surface, Lake Erie, Ohio, United States - Buoy 12 MA120 | ecosystem: Environmental > Aquatic > Freshwater > Lake | place: USA: Lake Erie, Ohio... | reverse complement strand
GCCCACGGCCATCCGGCCGAGACCGTCGGATTCGTCAAGCAACGCCGTCTGGCGACGCTCGTCGCCGCTTACATCCGCCGGCATCGGCTGGAAGATCAGAGCGTGCGGATCGACGTGGTGGCGGTCACCTTCGACACCGCCGGCAGGCCGGTTGTGGAGCACTACCAGAACGCCTTCGACGATCCCGGGTGAGCGGCACGCGCGGGCGGGGAGAGGCCCCGTGGTGCCGACCGGCTAGGCCGGGTGACCGAGGTCGGGAAGTTCGTCCGCGGAGCGGAACACCCGCAGGTAATCCTCCGGCAGACGGCGGGCGAGCTTGGCGAGCCGCTCACGGACCTTGGCCGGCGGCGACTTCGCGGAGACTTCCCGAATCAGGATGCCCGCGACCTGCTCCGGTCGGCGCCGCGCCACGGCGGCATAGATCTCGGGGTCCCGCTCCCCCGAGTCGCCGACCAGCACGAACCGCCGCTCGGGAAAGTCTCCGAGAATCTTCTCGATCACCCGCCGCTTCCCACGCTTCCGTGACGGCAGCCGGCCGAGCGGCGTCGAATCCTTGAGGCGGAAGAGCTTGAGGTGCATCGAGCCCGCCGGAAGGCCGGCGGCTCCCAGGAACCGGCAGAGGCAGTCGGAGAGCTGCCACGGGCTGCTGGAGACGTAGTGAAAGTCGATGCCCGCCCGCCGCCACCGCCGGTAGACGTCGGGCATCCCCTCGACCGCGGCGAACTCGCGGAACAGCGTGTTGCGGAGCAGCTCGCGTCGGTCGGCGACATTCGTGAACTTGACGGTGTCATCGATGTCGGAGATCACCGACAGTCCGCTGCTCTCCACGAGGTGCACGGCCCCCCCACCGGTCGGCACGCCGTCGCCCGTACCGTCGTCGGGATCCGCGATCCCGGTGTATTCGAGGAGCCTGCCGCCGGCATCACCGGCAATGGCATGCCCCGCGGCGAATTCGTCGCCGAACTCCACGGTCGTCTCGAAGTGCCCCGTCTTGTCGGAGTAGCCGGCATCGATCGTCCGGTCGCCGATGGCGATGGTCACTCGGTGCCCGACCACGCGACGAAACAGGAACATCTCCGCCCGCCGGCGGAACACCTCGGAGGCCATCTGCTCCTCGTCGAGATCGAGCAGGCGGCGGAGCACGGCAACCGCCAGCACGCGGCGGCGGCTCCGTTCCGGGAGCGGACGGGCGACCATCCCGGCGATCCGCGCGGTCCAGCCACCCCGAGTGCGGCTGGCGTAGGTGGGAAAGAACACGATCATGCCGCAGGATGCCGCCGGGGATGCTTGCAAGCGCGAACGCAGCATCTTACAACGTCGCGATCACGGCGGCCGAAATGTGCCGCCCGTGGGACTCGTGGAGCAACCGCATGGGCGTGAAAAAAACCGGTAAGGGACGACGCAAACTCGGCCAGAAGAAGCGGCGGATGCGGGCCCGCATCCGGCACCGCAAGGGCTGATCGTCGTCAGCCCCTCCCGGGAAGGCCTTGCTTTCGGTCCTCCCGACACGATCGGCAGGGTTTGCCACGCCCCCTGCCTGATCAGCCTCTCGCCGACATGGCCGCGGTTGCCGCGCACCCTCCGTGGGGTAGGTTTGCGTGGCCTTCGGCGGCGTCGCCCGATAACGACGTCGCGCCGGGGTGCGACCGTGGTCGCATCGACCCCCGGCACCTCCGACGGCCGCCCCGAAGGAGACGGATCGATGCGCGCACAGAACTGGAGCCGGCGGCTCCTTGCGGCCGCGACGGTGCTGACCGTGTCGGCGACCGGCTGCAAGACGCTCAACGAACGGTACATTGCGATGGAGGTCTGGAAGTACGAAAAGTGCTTCGGGCACCTGCCGCCGGGCTTCACTCCGCCCGGGGCCGTGCAGGCCGCTGCCGCTCCAGCGCCCCGTGTCTGCGGCCAGCAGCAGCAGCAGTGCTGTGACTCGGCTCCGGTCGCGTCGGGCTGCAACTCGTGCGAGGGTGGTGGCGCCGTGGTTCACGAGGGCATGCCGGCCGGCGCCGTGGTGCCGGGCGGGCCGGGCGGTTCCCCCGGACCGGCGGCGACGCTGCCGACCCCGGCGGGAGTCACGGCGGGCAAGCCGGTCGTGATCTCCGACGAAGTCGTGATTCCGTAAATACGGTCGCGGGGCCATCCATGGCCCCCGCGACCTTGAGGCAGGCGAGGCGAAGCCAAGGTTCGCCGCGCCTGCCCGGCCGCCGTCCCGGCGGCCGTAAGACGGCGAAGGCCCGACAGGGATTCGCCGACGCGACGTCAAGCGGCAGGCGGGGCGAAGCCAAGGTTCGCCGCGCCTGCCCGGCCGCCGTCCCGGCGGCCGTAAGACGGCGAAGGCCCGACAGGGATTCGCCGACGCGACTCATAACCTTCGGCCCGTGCGCGGTCCGGCGACGGGGCACCGGGCAGACCCGCAGCCGCCTGTATCAGCCGAGCGTCTCGTCGGCGCCGGGAAACTCCCGCCGCTCCACGTCGGCCCGCCATCGGGCCAGCGCGGCGGCGATCGTCGCCTTCGCGTCGCAGTACTGCCGCACGAATCGCGGCACCCGATCCGGGGACAGCCCCACCAGATCGTGCATCACGAGCACCTGACCATCGCAGTCGGGGCCGGCGCCAATGCCGATCGTCGGCACGGCGAGGGCCTTCGTGATCGTGGCCGCGACACTCCGCGGGATGCACTCGAGCACCACCGCGAACGCCCCGGCATCCGCCGCGGCGCGTGCGTCGACCACGAGCCGATCCTCGTCGCGCTGCATGCGATAGCCGCCGAGCTGGTGGACCGCCTGCGGCCGCAGGCCCACGTGGCCCATGACCGGAATCCCGGCCGCGACGATACCGGCGATCACGTCTGCCTGGCCGGCAGTCCCCTCGAGTTTGACCGCCTGACAGCCGGTCTCCTTGAGGATTCGCGCCGAGGCCTCGACGGCCGTCCGCACGCCGAGGTGCTGCAGCGGGAACGGCAGGTCAACCACGACCAGGGCCCGCGCCGTGGCCCGGGCCACGATCTCCCCGTGGTAGATCATCTGATCGAGCGTCGCCGGAATGGTCGACGAGCGGCCGGCAACCACCATGGCAACGCTGTCCCCGACGAGAACGCAGTCGACCCCCGACTCGTCGGCAAGCCGCGCCGTGGGCCAGTCGTAGGCGGTGAGCATGGTCAACGGACGACCATGACGCCGCGCGGCGGCGAGATCCAGGACCGTGACCCTGCGGGGCGCGCCGCTGAACGCGGTCATGAAAGGCTCTTGAAGAAGGAATCGAGGTCGCCGTCATCGGTCGACTCCGGCACCATCGGCCAGGCTTGATCGTCCGCGATGGGCTGTCCGCCCTCATCGGGCAGCGGAACCGTCTCGATGTCGTCGGGGCCTGGGCGGACGGCCGCAGTCGCCACGGCGGTCGTGCCCGACGTCCCGTACTCGACGCGAATCCGATACCCGCCGATCTGGATCGTGCTGCCCGAGACAACCGTCACCTCGGCGCCAGCATCCACCTGCTTCCCATCCAGCGTGGTGCCGTTGGTCGAACCGAGGTCTCGAAGCATCACCCCGCCGTTCCGTTCGAGCAGTTCGCAGTGCCGTCGGCTCACGTAATCGGCCGAAAGCCTGACCGCGGCATCCTCGGCACGACCGATGACAGCCGGCAAGCGGCGAAACTTGTCCCGATTGGGGCTGCCGGGCTTCGCAAGGATGACGAACCGAACGTCCACGGATCCAACGGGTCCAAAGTGTCTCGGGCTGTGTCTTGGGCTCGGTCGGCCGCCACCCGCGACCTGACCGACTTCCACGCGAGTCTACATGGTCGGAGCGGTCCGGAATCACGGCTGGGAACGCCCCGGCGGAAATCCCCTGCCGGGGCCGGGTGACCTTGCGGCGGCCCCTCGCGCCCCTATAATCCCGGGGCTTTCCGGAGGAGCGGAGTTGCCGACGCTGCGTCGGCCCATCGCGATGCCGGGGGTGCCTGCGGGTGTAGCTCAGTTGGTAGAGCACCACGTTGCCAACGTGGTTGTCGTGGGTTCGAATCCCATCACCCGCTTCGTCCCGTGTGTCGGCGTCGTGTCGGACCGTCAGGGTTGCCTGGCGGCGTGACGTGAAGCCGGCGCGTTGTCGCCCTGCCGTCGTCGAACCGCTTTCCCCGGGACGTCTCCGTCGGCGGGAGGCAGCCTTCCCATCGACCCTCTTTCCGGAACCGGCCCATGTCAGCGTCCGATGCGTCATCCGTCGCCACCCCCGAGGCCGTCGAAGGCCTCCCCAAGCCGCTGACGCTCGACGTCACCGTCGAGAACGTCTCAACCTGCCAGCGGCGGGTGAAGGTGACGATTCCGCGCGACGACATCGACCGGTACCGTGACGACGCGATCGGCGAGTTGATGCCGACGGCGCTGCTGCCGGGCTTTCGGCCGGGCCGCGCTCCCCGCCGGCTCGTCAGCAGCCGCTTCAAGACGGAACTCACCGATCAGATCCGATCTAAGCTGCTCACCGATGCGATGTCGCAGGTCTCCGAGCAGCAGAAGCTCTCGCCGATCAGCGAGCCCGACCTCGACGTCAATGCGGTGCTGTTGCCCGACGACGGCCCGATGACGTTCGAGTTTTCGATCGAGGTGCGGCCGGAGTTCGAGATGCCCACGTGGAAGGGGCTTTCGATCTCGCGGCCGGCGCGGGAGATCACCGACGCCGACGTCGAGGAGGCTCTCACCGGCCACCTCCGGGAGCGGGCTCGGTTCGTGCCGCACGACGGCTCGCCCGGCGTGGGCGACCTGATCGTCGGAAAGCTCGTCTTCCGTGACGGCGACCGCGTGCTGTCCGAGGCCGAGGAGGCGGAAATCATCGTCCGCGACAAGCTCTCCTTCGCCGACGCGGAGCTGCCCGGATTCGCGAAGCTCGTCGCCAAGGCAAAGCCGGGCACGACCGTGAAGGACACCGTGAAGGTCTCTGACGAGGCGGCGCTCGAGGACGTCCGCGGCAAGGAGGTGACGATGGAGCTCACCGTCCTCGACGTGAAGCGGCTCGAACTGCCCGAGATGACTGCCGCGCTGCTCGAGGAACTCGGCGGATTCGCGTCGGCCGACGACCTGCGGGTCGCGGTTCGCAAGCAGCTCGAGGGGCAGCTGGAGTGGCACCGCCGGCGGCAGGTCCGCCAGCAGGTGGCGAGTGCCCTCACGTCGTCGGCGTCGTGGGACCTGCCGCCGTCGCTGCTGCGTCGTCAGGCCCAGCGGGAGCTGGAGCGGGCGATTCTGGAACTCCGCCGCAGCGGCTTCGACGACGACTCCATCCGCCGGCACGTCAACGAGCTGCGCCAGAGCGTGATGGCGAGCACCGCGCGGGCGCTCAAGGAGCACTTCATCCTCGAGCGCATCGCCGAGGACGAGGGCGTGGCGGACGCGGCCGCCGACTACGACGAGGAGATTCGCGCCATCGCGGCCCAGTCGGGCGAGTCGCCCCGCCGGGTTCGGGCGAGCCTCGAGCGGCGCGGCCTGATGGACGTGCTCCGCAACCAGATCATCGAGCAGAAGACCATCGACCTGATCACCTCCCACGCTTCGTTCAAGGACGTCGCCTTCGAGTTCTCGCGTCCCGAGATCGAGGCGATCGACCACGCCGTGTGTGGCGTAGTGGTCGGCGAGGAGGAGATTCCGGTCGCCACGCAGTCCGAGCCCGGCAGCCGCCCCGGCCAGCGGGGCTAGAGCCTGCGGACAAATTCCGGACCGCCGATCCGCCCCTCACCTCAGGCCCGACCCATGCCCCTTCACGACTCTCCATCCGCCTCGTCTCTCCAGCCGCTCCGGGCGGCTTCGGCCTCGTCCGCCTACCGCGACTACCAGCGGCAGCGGCAAATGACGCTCGGCGATCTGCTCCTCGAGAACCGGATCATCCTGCTGCAGGGCGAGATCTACGACGGCAACGCCAACGAACTGGTGATGAAACTGCTGTATCTGCAGAGCGAAAACCGCCGCAAGGACATCCACTTCTACATCAACTCGCCGGGCGGCAGTGTCACGGCGACCATGGCGATCTACGACACCATGCAGATTCTCTCCTGTCCGGTGGCCACGTACTGCGTGGGCCTGGCCGCCAGCGGCGGAGCCGTGCTGCTCGCCGGAGGCTCCAAGGGCAAGCGGTTCGTGCTGCCGCACGCGAAGGTGATGATCCACCAACCCTACGGTCAGGTCGGCGGGCAGGTGAGCGACATCGAGATCCAGGCCGACGAGATCATCAAGACCCGGGCGGTGCTCAACGAGATTCTCGCCAGCCACACCGGCCAGCCGATCGAACGGATCGCCAGGGACACCGACCGCGACCGCTACCTGTCGGCGGCCGAGGCGAAGGACTACGGCATCGTCGACGAGATCCTGACCAAGCCGCCGGTGTCCGCCGACGAAGGCGACAAGGACTGACCGACGGCAGGCCCCACCCCGAGCCAACACTCATCATGCCCCTGATTCCCTACGTCATCGAGAAGAGCGGCCGCGAAGAGCGGGCGATGGACATCTACAGTCGCCTGCTCAAGGATCGCATCGTGTTCCTGGGCACACAGGTGAACGACGAGGTGGCCAACGCCATCGTCGCCCAGATGCTGTTCCTGCAGTCGGACGACCCGAAGAGCGACATCCACCTCTACATCAACTCGCCCGGCGGCAGCGTGACGGCGGGGCTGGCGATCTACGACACGATGCAGTTCGTGACCTGCGACGTGGCCACGTACTGCATCGGGCAGGCCGCATCGATGGGCGCCGTTCTGCTGGCGGCGGGAGCCGCCGGGAAGCGGCGGGCCCTGCCGAACGCGCGGATCATGATCCACCAGCCGCTCGCCGGCATGGAGGGCACGGCGGAGGAGATCATGATCCACGCCAAGGAGTTCAAGAACATCAAGCACAAGCTCAACGGCATCCTGCTCAAGCACACCGGGCACCCGCTCGAGAAGATCGAGCAGGACACCGACCGGGACCGGTTCATGTCGGCGGCCGAGGCGCGCGACTATCGGCTCATCGACGAAGTCATCGAGCGGATGCCGACCGCGAAGTAGCCCGGTTCCCGTCGCTCCGCATGGCGTGGCCACAGGCCGGGGCGACGACGAAATCGACCGGTTTTCTCGGTCGATCCTGCCGTTGCGAGGCCGCCACGGCGTCTGCTAGCGTCTCACCCCCGGTGATGGACAACCGGCCGGCTCCCCAAACCGGCCGAGATGCCACCACCGCAGGCCGCATGGAGGCGGTTCGATGTGGTGGCAGCTTCGACGCGCACGGCGGATGAGCGCCCAGCTGGCTCTCGGGGTGGTCGCCTGCGCCGCCATGCTCGGCTGCAAGAGCGACCTCAGCCAGCAGCTGCTGGAGCGGGAGCTCCGCTACCAGGAAGACCAGATCTACCAGTTGCAGGACGAGCTCCAGGACAAGTGCGCCCGGCTCGACATGCTCGACGGGGAGAACGCGAGCCTCCGCCGGCAGCTGGGCGTCTCGCCCGGCGACGCGGTGAGCCGGCCCCGGAGCGGAACGCCCCGGCCATCGACCGGCCCGGTCGCCGTGCCTCCGGCGATCCAGATCCCGGAGGGGATTCGCACGCCCTCGCCCGCGGACATTCCGCTCGCCCCGCCCACGCTCGACAACATTCCGCCGCTGCCGGTGAAGCCGTCGGCCAGCCCGACCCCTGCGCCTCTCGCGCTGCCGGAGCCGGCGGAGGCGGCGGCCGCGCCCGAGCCGGTGCCCGCGGCGGTGCCGGTGTCCTACGACGAGCCGGCATCCGACGGCCGGCCGGTGCGGTTGGCGGTGAACCTCGCCGCGACGAGCCGCCTGGATGACGATGGCGACGGCGCGAGCGACGGCATCGCCGTCACCGTCGAGCCCCGCGACGCAGCGGAGAGGCTCGTCCCGGCACCGGGAGCCGTCACGGTCACCGCCTTCGACGTGCTCGATCCCTCGACGCCCCTGGCCTCCTGGACGATCCCCACCGAGCAGGCCGCGGCCCACTTTCGCCCGACCACGAGACTGCGGGGCCTACATCTGCCACTGCGGTGGACGGGCGTCCCGCCGACCGGCGACCACGTGCGGGTCGTCGTGCGGATCACCGGCCCCGAGGGGGCAGTGCTCGAAACCGACGCCACGATCCCGACGCGGTAACTCCGGCGAGACTACAGGCCCCGATCCTCGAGGAAGTTGAGCAAGTCGGCGACGCGGTTGGAGTAGCCCCACTCGTTGTCGTACCAGCTCACCACCTTCACGAAGTTGCCCAGGCCGATCGTGTCCACGGCCGAGAAGATCGAGCTGTGGGGGTCGCCCTTGAGGTCGGTCGAAACGAGTTCCTTCTCGGTGTACCGCAGGATGCCCTTGAGCGGCCCCTCGGCCGCCTTCTTCATCGCGGCATTGATCTCGGCCGGCGGGGCGTCCTTCGTGAGCAGGGCGGTAAAGTCCACAACGCTGACCGTCGGCGTCGGCACGCGGAAGGCCATGCCGGTGAACTTGCCCTGGAGCGCCGGAATCACGAGCCCCACGGCCTTCGCCGCGCCCGTGCTCGAGGGCACGATGTTGAGGGCGGCGGCCCGGGCGTCCCGCAGGTCCTTGGCGGCCGTGTCCACGGTCTTCTGCGAGTTGGTGTAGGCGTGGACCGTGGTCAGGAGGCCCTTCTCGATCCCGAAGGTCTCATGGAGCACCTTGGCCACCGGCGCCAGGCCATTGGTGGTGCAGGAGGCGTTGGAGATCACGTGGTGCTTCTTGGGGTCGTACATCTCGTTGTTGACGCCCAGCACGATCGTCAGGTCCTCGTTCTTGGCCGGGGCCGAGATCACGACCTTCTTGACGCTGTCCCGCTTGTGGGCGACGGCCTTGGTGGCGTCGGTGAAGAAGCCCGTGCTCTCCACCACGATCTGCACGTTCTCGCTGCCCCACGGAATCGCGCCCGGATCCTTCTCGGCGAACACCTTGATCTTGTGGCCGTCGACGATCAGGTCGTTGCCCTCGTACCCGACCTTGCCCTTGAAGGGGCCGTAGTTCGAGTCGAACTCGAGCAAGTGGGCGTTCGTCTTCGCATCGGTGAGGTCGTTCAGAGCCACCACCTGCACGTCGCCGTTGAGGCCGTACTTCTCGTAGATGGCGCGGTAGGTGAGGCGGCCGATGCGGCCGAAACCGTTGATGCCGACGCGGATGGGCACGGGCGATCTCCTGGGGCTGTGTCCGAGGCACCCGGCACTCCGCTCCGTTGCGGATGCCAGGCCCTTGAGGCGGGGCCGGGATGATACACGGCCCCGCGGCGCTCCCTCAAGCGGAGGCCACGATGGCCGCGGCGGGTACAATCCCGCCCATGTCCGCTCCCGTCGTGGAACTCGAGAACGTCCGCAAGTCGTTCGCCATGCCTGGCGGGGAGACGGTGGCCGTGCTCGACGTCGATCGCTTCGACCTGGACGAGCGGGAACAGGTGGCGCTCACCGGCCAGAGCGGGTCGGGGAAGTCCACGCTCCTGCACGTGATCTCGGGCATCATGCGGCCGGACACCGGCCGCGTCAGGGTCTGCGGCACCGACATCACCCGGCTCGGCGAGGCGGCCGCCGACCGTCACCGGGCCGACACGCTCGGTCTGGTGTTTCAGCAGTTCAACCTGCTGCCGGGCTTCACGGCCATCGAGAACGTGCTCGTGGCCATGTCGTTCGGCAGCGGCAGGCCCGACCATCGGCGGGCCGCCGACCTGCTCTCTTCGGTCGGCCTCGGCCACCGGCTTGATCACAGGCCAGCCGAACTCTCGATCGGCCAGCAGCAGCGAGTGGCCGTGGCCCGGGCGCTCGCCAACCGGCCTCGGGTGGTGCTCGCCGACGAACCGACCGCCAGCGTGGATACAGCTCATCAGGATCAGGTGATCGACCTGCTGACGACCACGTGCGCCGAGCACGACGTCGCCCTGCTCGTCGTCACCCACTCGCCGGAGGTCGCAGCCCGGTTTCCAAAAAGGCTGCGACTCGAAGATTTCAACCGGGCGGCCGTGCATCACGGCTGACGGTTTCCTCCCGCCCCCTCGAGCCACACCATGTCGCTCTTCGGCATCGCCTGGCGCACCATTCGTCAGCGGCTGCTCACCAGCGGCCTGACGGCGCTGTCGCTCGCCCTCGGCGTGGCGCTGGTCGTGGCCACACTGGTGATCGGCGACATCGTCTCCCAGGCGTTCAACTCCGGCTCCGGGCTCGGCTACAACATGATCGTGGGGGCCAAGGGCAGCCCCTTGCAGTTGGTGCTCAACAGCGTCTACCTCGTCAGCAAGCCGATCGAGAACGTCCCCTGGGCGTTCTACGAGGACTTCCTGCCGGCGGACGCCCGGGCCGACGGCACCGCCGGAACCTTCGCCGGCAGCGTTCGCACGGCCGTGCCGATCTGCATGGGCGACTACTTCAAGGGCTTCCGCGTGGTCGGCACGAACGCCGCCTACTTCGACCGGCTCACCTACGGCGGTGGGGTCGCTCTGGGGATGCCCCGCTGGCTCGCCCGCCTGCTCGGCAAACCCACCGCGATTTCACCCCCGCGATCGTTCGCCTTCGCCGCAGGCCGCAACTTCCGCGACGACGAGTTCTTCGGCGGCGTGCTCGGCAGCGAGGTGGCGACGAAGCTCGGGCTCAAGGTGGGCGATCCCTTCTCGCCGACGCACGGCGCCGACGACGGACTCGTGCACGACCCGTTCATGGTCACCGGCATCCTCGCCCGCACCGACACCCCCGTCGACCGCGGCGTGTACGTGAACATGGAGGGCTTCTATCTCCAGGAGGGGCACGCGAAGCCGATCGACGGCGCGCCGATCCGCCGGCCGGAAGGGGCAGCCCACGCCAAGGACCCTGCCCCATTGCCGCCGGAGCACCGCGAGGTGACGGCCATCCTCGTGGAGACGATCTCGCAGCCGGGGCTGCCCGCCGAGCTGGCCGCCATGGCGCTGCGGACGCGGATCAACGAGGGCCGCGACGGCCAGGCGGCTGAACCGATCCGGGAGATCAGCGTCCTGCTCGGGCTGTTCGTCCGACCATTGGAACTGCTGCTGCTGCTCATCACCACGCTCGTCGTGATCGTTTCGGCGATCGGGATCCTGGTGAGCATGGTCGGCTCGTCGCTCGAGCGGAGCCGCGACGTGGCCGTGATGCGGGCCCTCGGCGCCCGCCGCAGCCAGGTGCTCGCCACCGTCCTGATCGAGGCTGTCATCCTCGCGCTTGGCGGCGGTCTCGTCGGCTGGGTGCTCGGGCACGCGATCGTGGCCGCGATCGGGCCGATGATCACGACCAACGCCGGCGTCTCGGCGACGTTCTTCTCGGCGGCACCGACCGCCGAACTCCTGCTCGTGCCGTTCCTGATCCTGCTGGCGATCCTCGCCGCCCTGCTGCCGGCCCTGGCCGCCTACCGCACCGACGTCGCCAAGTGGCTGGGCTGACGTTTCTCGGCTCCTCCCCACCCGCTACGATGACGTCATGAAGAACCTGCTGCTCGGATGCGTCGTGATGCTGGCGACCGTGGCCGTCGCGAGCTCCGCCCGCGCGTGCCCGTTCTGCTCGGCGGTGTCGCTGACGTTCGCGCAGGAGATCGCCCAGAGCCAGGCGGCCGTAATCGCGAAGCTCATCGAGCCGCCGCCCGCGTCGGCGCTGGCACCCACCGCCGACGGGCCGCTCCCCAAGGGAAAGTTCGAGGTCGTCGAGATCCTCAAGGGGGGCGATCTCGTCGCCGACGCAGGCCTCACCGGCGGCGATGCGAAGCCGATCGAAACGATCATGCTCGAGGAGAAGCCGGTCGGCACGATGTTTCTGCTGATGGGCGTCGAGCCGCCGAACCTGGTGTGGTCGAGCCCGATCCGGGTGGGCGACCGGGCGGTCGCCTACCTGCGGAGGCTCCAGGGCCTGCCCGAGAAGGGGCCCGAGCGGCTCGCCTTCTTCCAGGAGCACCTCGAGGACGAGGACGAGACCCTGGCCCGCGACGCCTACGACGAGTTCGCGGTCGCTCCCTACGCCGACGTCAAGGGACTCAAGGAGAAGATGGATTCGGCCAAGCTGCTCTCGTGGATCGAGAACCCCAAGGTGCAGGCCAACCGGCGGCGGCTGTACGCCACGATGCTCGGTGTCTGCGGCTCCGACGCCGACGCCGCCCGGATCGGCAGGATCCTGTCCGGCGAAGGTCTCGCTCCCGAGCAGCTCGAGGCCCGCAGCGGGCTCGATGCGCTGATCGCCTGCTACGTGGCGCTCGAGGGCCCGGAGGCGCTCGATCTCGTCGACCGGCTGTTTCTCGAGCGGCAAGGTCGCGAGGTTCCGTTCACCGAGACCTACGCGGCGGTCATGGCGCTCAGGTTTCTCGGTGAGGAGTCGGATCTCGTGCCCCGCGATCGCGTGCTCGCGTCGCTGCGGCTCTTGCTCGAGGAGCCGAAGCTCGCCGACCTCGTGATCGCCGACCTCGCCCGCTGGCAGGATTGGTCGGTCATCGACCGGCTGGTGACGCTCTTCAAGGAGGCCAAGGCCGACAATATCTTCGTCCGCGAACCGATCGTGAACTATCTCCGTGCCTGCCCACTGGCGGAGGCCGCCGACGCCGTCGCGGAATTGGAGCAGATCGATCCCGAGGCCGTCCGCCGCGCGGCGACGCTCGCGGGCATCGCCGGGCTCGTCGCTTCCGGCTCGACGGCCCCGGCGGCGGATCCCGACGACAACTCCGGCCGGGAGACGGACATGCCGGCCGACGCGGCCGCCCCCGGGGCGTCGACGACGATCGCAGTGGCGCCCGTGCTCGCCGACGACGAGGCCACCGACGCCGTTCCCGGCCACGACCCCGCGGCCTCGCCGGCAGCCACGCCGACGACGCCTGCCGTGCCGCCCCGCCCCTGGTGGAAGTGGGTCGTCTGGGGAGCGGTGGTCACGGTCATCGCGCTGGCCTCTCGCGCGGCGATGCGGCCGACCACCGGCGGGAACCGCTGAGTTCGCCATGGGAACCGGCCTGTTCGACGCGCCGTCGCACTCCGCTCATCGGGACGACCGAACCCGCGACGACAGCGATGGCTATCGGGCAGTGTCGGGCACGGCGATCGCCGCCGTGGCCGTGGCAGCGGTCTCCCCCGTGGCGTTCTTCAGTTGGTGGCTCACGGTGGTGCCCGTCGTGGGTGCCGCGCTGGCGGCGATCGCGCTGCGTGACATCGCCGCCCGGCATCCGCTGCTCACGGGCAGGCCGCTGGCCATCGCCGCCCTCGCCGTGTCGTTGGCCACCCTCGCGGCAAGTGTCACCAGCCATGCGCA
>Ga0315904_10008882_pt1 | contig 13222 bp, 7 predicted proteins | sample LakEriMetagenome_6_FD_203529 | JGI IMG/M metagenome (GOLD analysis project Ga0315904, IMG submission 203529) | Freshwater fungal communities from buoy surface, Lake Erie, Ohio, United States - Buoy 12 MA120 | ecosystem: Environmental > Aquatic > Freshwater > Lake | place: USA: Lake Erie, Ohio... | reverse complement strand
CTCGAGGCCTTGACCCGGATTCTGGCCCGCAGTCAGGAGGATCCCGACCTCCGGACTGTGATGCGGCATCTGGCGCAGATGGTCATTGAGAGCACCGATGGCCCGAAGGCGATTCCTTCGGGGGGAGGCGGGCCCCTGAGGCGGATGCGGGCCGCCGCGACCGCCGGGCGGAGTTCGACCTCATCGTCGGGCGAGGTGACGACGGACGACACCACGGCGGTGCGGGCTGGAGATTCAGACACCAGCCGTTACATTGCCGCCGAACCCCCGTCGCGGGGTCGGAGTGTCGAGGGGCGGCAACCCGAGAAGTTTGTCCCGGTTGATTTTTCGCTGATTGAGAATCGCTGCCGACTGAAGGCCGAGGGAGCCCGCTGGGCTATCGCCCGCCGCCGACTGCTGGCCAACAAGGCCGATTTCGCCACCGAAGTCGAGCCCCTCGACAGGGATCTCATCGCTCGGGCCAAGCTGTTGCCGAACTGCTTCCTGTGGCTGAACCATCCGAACGGTCCGTCGAGCACTGACCCCGAACGGTACGACGAAGTGACCCTGTGCTTCGAGACGCTGGCCGATGCGGTCGCCCTCGTCAAGATGGTCGAGGAAGAAAAGGAAAACGACCCGTTCGAATTCGAGGCGGCTCTTAACCTCCTCGCCGAAGCCCAGTCGATGCTCCGTATTTCGGTCGTCAAGTTCGACAACTACGCCGACACCGACCAGCGCGATGTCTTCCAGTGGCTGAAGCACACCGCCAGTGAGCAGCATATTTTCATCCGCCGGTTCATGCGGCTGGATGACCCGGGTGACCCGACCCTCGCGGAAGAGTTGCGGGTCCGGATCAAGGCAGCGGTCAGCAACATCAACGAGGCCCGCAAGAAGGTCAAGCAGCACAAGAAGCTGTTCAGCAAACTGACGCACAAGTGCCAGTTGCTGGCCGAAGACACAGCGGCTGCCGAGGATTACTGGAAGGTCATCTTCCCGATGATCGACGAATTGCTCGAGGGGGGTATTCCTCCCGGCAATCGAGAGATTCGCGACGCCTTGGCGCCCGTGGTCGACACACTGCCTGAGTCGCTCGAGCTGACTCCTGGTGTGCAGAGTGTACTCAAGGAACTTGACCGGTTCATGGCGGCCCAGAACGGGGGCTACTACGACCCCGACGCCGAGAATCCCGATGCTCCGCCCAATCCCAGTGTCGCCGACGTGGCGCGGGTGCTGAAGGGGAAGGCGATTGTGCTGATTGGTGGCGAGCGTCGGCCCGCTTCCGAGAAGGCGCTGATCGAAGCCTTCGGGTTGACCGACCTGCACTGGATCTCGACCCGCGAGCATGAATCGCTCGACTGGTTCGAACCCTACATTTCGAAGCCGGAAGTCGCCGTGGTGCTGCTCGCCATTCGCTGGTCGAGCCACTCGTATGGCGACGTGAAGCTCTTCTGCGACCGGTACAACAAGCCGCTGGTTCGCCTGCCGGCGGGTTACAACCCCAACCAGGTTGCCGTCCAGTTCGTTGCCCAGTGCGCGATGCCGACAGCCGAGGGCGAGGCCGTCGCTCCTGCCGAAGCAGTGGAAGAGTAAATCCAGCTCTCTCTCAGCCCGCAGTTCTGCGGCTTGAGGAGCGTTAGACAACCGGGCCCGCTCGTCTTCCCAGGCGAGTGGGCCCGTTCGCTTTCGTAACACCGCTCAGGGTGGCATCCCCACCGCGGCGAGGGCACCACCACTGGCGCCACCACAGAGATTGCCACGCTTGTGGCCACACCGTTGCGCCGTCGGTTCGGTGGCCAGCGTGCGTCCCTGGCCGGCTCCCGAGACTGTGCACTTCGGGACGGATTGCACGGGACTTGCCAGCGCGGGACGGTCCCCGGCCAGCACTCACAACAAATCGCTGAGCGGTCGCTGAGGTGCTGCCTCAGGCAGGCATGGTCACCCAACACTTGGCCTGTCCAGGTGGCGTTTCGGATGCCGCGCCAAACCCGCGCCTTACTCCTCCCCCAGCGAGATGGGCCCGCTGGCTGGTAACACCCCACTCAACGGACATTTGTCGCAGTCGGGCTGACGACCGCACCAGCGCTCAGCCACCTCGCTCAGGCCGCTCCAGAGTTCACGGCGGTCGACTCCCCCCTCGGCCGCGATGGTGGCCAGCAGATGCTGGGTCGCGTCCCTGTCGGTCGATTCGTCGAACCAGCCATGTCGCCAGCCCACCCGCTGCACACCACGCTGGAACGGGAACGTCTCTGCTCCCAGCATCAGCCGCAACTCTTCCGCCAGTCCACGGGAGAGCCCGGGCAACTCCGCGAACTTTCGCCACTCGGCCTGCGACAGTTCAATCCGCCAGGTGTTCGGGGTCTGTGCCAGCCGCCCGGAGATGTGCCCGCTCGCTGGGGCGAGACCGCTGTCGGTGGTCTCGTGCAACGACGGCGGCACCACAGCTTTCCACCAATGGGCCACTGCCTGGAGTGCCGCCGCGTGAGTCTTCCGGCGACTGTGACGGTGGAGTTCCGCCGCCAGTTCCGCGATCGGCTGGGCGGTGCACCAGTGAGGATCGAGCAGCGGGCTGTCGGGGGTCGCGAGGGCAGTCGACGAGACAGGAGTTTTGGACCGAGCACTGCGAAGGTTTGGGGCAAGGACTTCCAACACCCCCTGCCACGCCTCGGAGGCAGAACGAATCGGCCAGCCAGGGGCTGGAGGGAGTTCGTTTGTGAGCAGTTCGGCCACTTGCCGCCAATTCGACCGCATGGGAGCAACCTTCCGACAGGAATCTCGTCGAGCCGAGTGCCCGCTTAGGGAGACTTGCGGGCCGCCGTGGGGAGCTTCCCGAACGATGCGAGCGGTGCCGAGCGACGCCCGGGAGACTCTGAGATGAACAAGGATTTTCGAGTGTATCGGGAGGCGGCACGACTGACAGGCGTGCTGGTGGTCCCGACGGGGCCAAGATGAGAGCCAAGTGAGGTGAGCCGCTTTCAGTGAGCCTGGCTGAGTCAGCCCGGTTGATCAGGGCCGGAGATGTCGTGAGGAGCGGTGGGGCTCGCGGTCATTTTTTGGCGGCGGGGGGCCGGTGGGTGACTGGTGGGCACGGCAGGTCTGCTTTTCCCGTTGGGAGGGGGTTGGTATGGTTTGGAGGACGTGGGGGGGCAAGCGTCGCCCCCACACCATCCCCGAACAGTCGGATCGTGACGGAGGGCTTGGGTATGCGCCGGTTGGGAATCTGTGGAGCGGTTGTCGCCTTGCTGGCGGCTGTGATGTGGACCGCCCCCAAGAGCGCGGCTCCGGGGGGATCCCGCCGGGTGCTGGCTGCCGAAAGCGGTTTGAAGTTCTTCCGGGGCAATCTGCATACCCACACCCTCTGGAGTGACGGAGACGACTATCCCGAGATGGTGGCGCAGTGGTATCGCGATCAGGGGTACGATTTTCTGTCGTACACCGACCACAACACCCTGCAGGTGGGTGACAAATGGATCGACGTGCAGAAAAGCGCCGGCGGGGAAGAGGCGTATCAGAAGTTGAAGACCGCATTTCCCAGTGACTGGATCAAAGAACGCAAAAGCCCGGAGGGCCGGCTGGAAGTCCGGTTGAAGACGTTCGCGCAGGTCAGCACCGAGATCGCGCGGCCTGGAAAATTCCTGCTGATCCCGGGGGAAGAGATCTCGGACCGGTACGGCGGGTTGCCGCTGCACATGAACGCGACCAACCTCAAAGAGGTGCTGCCCCCGTTGGGAGGCGACAGCGTCTACGAAGTGCTGCAGCGGAACACCGACGCCCTGGTGGCCCAGCGGGAGCGGACGGGGCAGCCAATGCTGATTCACCTCAACCACCCGAACTTCGGCTACGCGGTGCGGGCCGAAGACCTGATGCGGGTGCGGGGGGAGAACTTTTTCGAGGTCTACAATGGGCATCCCGGCGTGCACAATCGCGGGAATCGCGAGCATTCGGGAACAGAGCGGCTGTGGGATGTGATCCTGGCGAAGCGTCTGTCCGAACTGCGACTGCCGGTGATGTATGGGCTGGCGACCGACGACGGGCACAACTACCACAACCGCGAGGGGAAGACTTCGAAACCCGGGCGCGGGTGGGTGATGGTCCTGGCCCGCGAGCTGACTCCCGCCGCGCTGATCGCCAGCCTTGAACAGGGGCAGTTCTACAGTTCTTCCGGTGTCTCGCTGAAGTCGGTGGTCTCGTCGGCCGAGGGGCTGGAGGTCGAGGTCGCACCGCAGGCGGGGTGTACTTACAGCATCCAATTCATTGGGACCAGGCGGGGCTTTCCCCCCGAGGGGAAGCCGGTGCTTGATGAGGCAGGAAAGGAAGTCTGGGCGACCGCGGAGTACAGCGAGAAGATTGGCGAAGTCTTCCAGGTGGTGGAGGGAGTCCGTGCGAATTACAAATTTGGCCCCGACGATCTGTACGTGCGGGCGGTGGTGACTTCTTCCAAACTGCATCCCGATCCGTCGGCCCGAGGGGAATTCGAGCGGGCCTGGTGTCAGCCGGTGAGGGGCCCGGCAGCCGTAACTCCCGAGTAGGTGGGGCAAGTCGCTCCGAGGCGACGGCGCCCCGAGGCCACGGCGTCGGCGGCGGAACTGGGCCAGAGTTGCGAGGGGATCTCCCTCGGGCCGTGGCTGTCGCCGTGGTTGTTCAAGTGGGCTGGGTAGACCGAGGACACCCGGATCTGCGACTGGGGCAGTTTTCGGGTCGATGGACCGCGACTGCGGCGCCGCTGGCCCTGCCCTGCCCTGCCCTGCCGGCAGCGTCCCGGTGGGGGAAAGCTCAAAGGCTGGGCAGTCAGGGCCGGAGGGGTGGTTTGGGAAAGTCGGTCTTGCCCCGCGGGCCGAAATCGCGATGATCTGGCCCATCGCAACGTCTGGGCCTCCAATTCCTCAGGGAAACCAACCTCTCCATGAGCACGACCACCGTTCCCCCGGTCCCTTGGCACCGTCAGATTGACTGGCTCGGGTTGATGCCGTTTTTCGCCATGCACCTGGGAGTCCTGGCGGTCTTCTGGGTGGGGGTGACCTGGCCAGTGTTCATCGTGGCGTTCTTCAGTTATGTGATCCGGGGGATGGCGCTGACCGGGTTTTACCACCGCTATTTCTCGCACAAGGCGTTTGCGACCAGTCGGTGGTTCCAGTTTGTGTGGGCGTTCATCGGCTGTGCGGCGGCGCAGCGGGGCCCCATCTGGTGGGCGGCCCATCATCGCGATCACCACAGCTATTCCGACGAACCGCCCGACGTGCATTCGCCGCACCAGCATCACTTTCTCTGGAGCCACATGGGGTGGTTCATGACCACCGAGAACGCCGCGGTCAGGGAAAAGCGGGTTCCCGACCTGCTGAAGTTTCCCGAGCTGGTGTTCATCGACCGGCATTTCTGGATCGCCGTGGTGACCTGGGGCGCGGGCTGCTGGGGCCTGGGGGCCCTGCTGCAGCGGTGGTTTCCGACGTCGGGAATTACCGGTGCGCAGATGTTTGTCTGGGCGTTCGTGGTGGCGACCGTGTTCCTGTACCACGTGACCTACTGCATCAACTCGCTGGCGCACGTGATTGGCTCCCGCCGGTTTATCACGACTGACCAGAGCCGGAACAACTTTGTGTTGGCGCTGTTCGCCTTTGGCGAGGGCTGGCACAACAATCATCACTATTACCCCGCCTCGGCCCGGAACGGCTTCTACTGGTGGGAGGTCGATGTGACCTACTACATGATCTGGGCGTTTTCGAAGCTGGGCCTGGTGTGGGATGTGAAGCCCGTCCCCGAGCGGGTGCTGGAGATGGGCCGAACGGGGAACCCAGCCCTGGCTGGCTCCGTCGCGGGAGAATGACGCGTCTGTGCTCCAGGGACAGTCACTCAGCGAGGCTGGCATGAGTTCTGGTGGGGCTCGGCGGGAGCAGATGCCTTCCGGTCGCATGCCCCCGGAAGGCCCGCCGGCCATCCCGCCGCGCTTTGCCTTGCCCGGAACTCCGCAGGTTCCAGCGGGGTCGCTAGTGACCGGCCCCTTTGGAGCCGAACCCGGTGTGACCGAACCAGCTTGTGCTGCTTCAACCGCGCGCCAAGCTGGTCCTGTGGCGAACGGGTCGCTCCGAACCCCTGGGGGAGCCCACGGGTTGGCTGGTGCATCGCTCCGGCTCGTTCCGACAGCTGGCGCGAGTCCGCAGGTCGAGAGCCAGCCACTTCCCCCTGCGACCATGGCCGAATCTGCTCCGCAAAGAGGTGGCCCTCCTGTTCCCCAGCCGAGTGACCCCCAGCCGAGTGACCCCCAGTCAGCGGACTTGGTGACTGGCTCCTCCCAAGCGCTGGTCCCTGAACGCAATATTCGCCTGCGGGTGGCCTACGATGGAACTCGGTACTTCGGCTGGCAGGTCCAGGCCGAATCTCCGACCTTGCAGGAGGTCTTCGAACGCGGCGTCCGGGTCCTGACGGGACAATCGGTCGGGGTGCTCTCGGCTGGCCGCACCGATTCCGGTGTGCATGCGCTGGGGCAGGTGGTGAGCGTTCTCGTGCGGACGCCGATTCCTCCCTCCCAGTTCGGGCGAGCCTTGCAGCCGCACCTTCCGCCCGATGTCGTCGTGCTCGACAGCTGCGAGGTTCCCCCGGCGTTTCACGCGACTTTCTCGGCTCGCTGGAAGACTTATCGATACGTGATCGACAACAGTCCGGTGGCTTTGCCGTTCACGCAGAATCGGGCCTGGGCGCTGCGCCGCCCGCTCGATGTGCCGGCGATGCACGAGGCGGCCCAGCGGTTGGTGGGCCGCCATGACTTTCGCTGTTTTGAAACCAACTGGCCGAACAAGGCGACAAGTGTCCGCACCATCCACGATCTGCGGGTCTACCGGACCGCGCTGTGGGGGGCATGGTCGCGCATGCCACCGGCTCGGTCGGGATCAGGCTGTACGGGGACAGCCCTGGCAGACGTTCCGGGAGTCAGCGGGGCGGAAACGTTCGTCTGCCTCGAGGTGACGGCGGACGGGTTTCTCTACAACATGGTGCGGAGTATTACCGGGACACTGATCAATGTGGGGCGCGGCCGCTGGACGGCGGCCGACATCGAGCGGATTCTCCACCGGCAGAACCGCTCACTGGCAGGTTCCACTGCCCCGGCCTGCGGCCTGTACCTGGTGCACGTCGAGTACGACACCCCGTGGCCCGGCACGCCCGCGACAGCCGACGATTAACCCGCGCGATCGACACTTGGGGCCACATTGCGCCCCAGTGCGGAAAAACTGTGAATCGCCAAAAAACGGACGGCGGGGGGCGTCACCGCCCCCCCGCCGTCCGGAAAGTTTTGCCTCAGAATCGGGGCCTGTCGGCCACGGCCGAGAGACAGTGCCCAGGGCAAGGGCTCAGTTCCAGGCCAGGGGCGACTTCCAGGCCGAGCGCAGCTCCTCGGTTCCCACGTCGACCACCGTCGCGCCCGTCATCCCGCGGATGGTGAGCCGTTGCTCGGCGCAGACCGCCCCCAATTCCACCAGGGGCAATCCGGCGAACAGCTCCCGCACCGCGGCGGCCTGCCCGGCGGGGACCTCAATCAGGAACCGCGTGTTGGACTCAGAGAAGAGCAGCACCGCGTCCTCTTCGATCTGCGACTGGGCACCCAGCAGCCTGAGGTCAAGCTGGGCCCCCAGCCCCCCGGCGAACGCCATCTCGGCGACCGCCACCGCCAGCCCTCCTTCACTCAAGTCGTGGCAGGCTCGCACCAGCCCACTTGAGATAGCCCGGTGCATCCGTTGGAACAGTTGAGGGGCCCTGGTCAGATCCACCTTCGGAACCTCTCCCCCGGCAGCACCGGTCACCAGTCCAAAATGGCTGCCTCCCATTTCGCGGTGGGTGGTCCCGACCTGAAACAGCAGGTTCCCCGCCTGCTTCAGGTCCATGGTGACCGCGCGCGAAACATCCTCCATCTGCCCCAGGGCGCTCACCAGCAGCGTCGAGGGAATCGCCACGGTGACCCGTCGGCCATCACGATCCACATAAGAGAACTCGTTGTTGAGGCTGTCTTTGCCGCTGATGAACGGGGTGCCATAGGCAATCGCGACATCCCGGCATCCCAGGGCGGCCCGCACCAGCGTTCCCAGCGTCTCGGGCCGCTCGGTGTTGCCCCAGCAGAAGTTGTCGAGAATCGCGATCCGTTCGGGGTTGGCACCGACGGCGACGCAATTGCGGACCGCCTCATCGATCGCCGACGCCGCCATCCAGTACGGGTCGAGATCGCCCAGGTGCGGGTTCAGTCCGTTGGAAATTGCCAGTCCCCGGGGGGAGCCCAGGTCGGGACGCACCACCGCCGCGTCGGACGGGCCATCGTTCCGCACCCCGACCAGCGGTTTGACCACGCTGCCCGCCTGCACCTCGAAGTCGTACTGCCGGATCACCCACTCTTTGCTGCAGACATTCAGCGAGCCAAGAATGGCTTTCAGGTCGGCGTCGTACCGCGAACGGACCGGTGGGGTGAAGGCCTTGGGCTGCGGGGGGCGGTACTCGGCGGTGCGGACCACCGCCGGTCGCCCTCCATGCAGAAACTCCATCGCCAGGTCGCCCACCGGCTGATTGTGATACTTCAGCACCAGCCGCCCCGTGTTGGTGAATTCCCCAATCACCGTCGCCTCGACCCCTTCGGCCCGACACAACGCCTCGAACTCGGTCCAGTTCGCCGGGGGGACCGACAGCACCATCCGCTCTTGAGCTTCCGAAATCCAGATCTCGGTGTAGCTCAGGCCGGTGTACTTGAGCGGTGCCCGCTCGAGCCAGACCTCGGCGCCGGTCTCTTCCCCCATTTCCCCCACGGCGCTGCTGAAGCCCCCGGCCCCGCAGTCGGTGATGGCGGTGAACAGCCCGCGATCCCGCGCCTGCAGGAGGACATCCATCAGCATTTTCTCGGTGATAGCGTTGCCAATCTGCACCGCCCCTCCCGAGAGGGTTTCGCTCTGCTCGGTCAGTTCGGCCGAGCTGAAGGTCGCCCCATGGATGCCGTCGCGCCCCGTCCGGCCTCCCACCGCCACAACGTATTCACCCGGCGAGACATGTTTCGACTCGCAGCCGACGGGAATCATCGCGACGTTACCGCAGAACACGAGGGGATTTCCCAGGTAGCGTTCGTCGAAGCAGATCGACCCGTTGACCGTGGGTATGCCCATGCGGTTGCCATAGTCGCGCACCCCCGAGACAACCCCGGGCATCACCACCTGCGGATCGAGCACTCCAGGGGGCAGGTCTGTCCGGCCGGGACGCGGCGGGGCGAAACAGAAGACATCGGTGCTGGCGATGGGGCGGGCCCCCAGGCCGGTTCCCAGCGGGTCGCGGATCACCCCTCCCAGACCGGTGTTCGCTCCCCCGTAGGGTTCGATCGCCGAGGGGTGGTTGTGCGTTTCGACCTTCATGCAGACATTCTGCCCGTCGTCGAACCGCACCACCCCGGCATTGTCGCGGAAGACGCTGACGCACCAGTCATTCGCCCCCAGTGAGCGGCGGATGGTGTCGGTGGCGGCGAACACGGTCTCCTTGAGCAGGTTCTCGAACTGCACCTCGCGGCCAGGCTCGATGTACTTCACGCGGCCCCGCAGTGTCTTGTGCGAACAGTGCTCGCTCCAGGTCTGCGCCAGGGTTTCGAGTTCAATGTCGGTCGGGTCGCGCCCCAGCGTGGTGAAATACCCGCGAATCGCCTGCATTTCGGCCGGTTGCAGGTACAGTTGCCCTTCCCGGCTCAGGCGTACGAGATCTTCGTCCGACATCCCCCGGATCGGCACCGTCACCAGTGCGAAGTGGTACTGCGACCCCAGGGTGAGGCTCGACAGTGTCAGCGGTCCTTCGACCACCACCTGGATCGCCTCATTGGCGATTACCCGCGAACAGAATCGCGACAACTCACCCGCGTCGCAGCCGGGGTCAATCCAGTATTTCTGGCAGGAGCGGACGGCGGTCACCGGGTAGCCTCGATCCTGCAGCGCCGGGAGCGCCGTCGCGGCGACATTGTCGGTCACCCCGGGCTTGAGCAGCACGTTCAACTGCCGACCGGGCCGAGTCGCAGGGGTGGAGTCGGGCAATTGCCGAACCACGAATCGCTCGACCACGCGATCGACCAGGAGTTCGGTGGCGAGGGCCTCGACCTGCGGGGCCGACAACGCTCCCTCAATGAGGTACGACTGCGCGCCGACGACCTGCCGGATGCTCCCCAGCCCCAGGGCCCGACTGCGCTGCAGGGCTCCCTCGCCCTGGCGATCCACGCACCCCTCACGCGGGGCAATCTCCACTTCCCACAATGTGCCGGCCATCGTTGCCTACTCTTGCTCCTGATGTTCCTCGGTCGTGGCTGCGAACTCCCGCAGCCACTCGGCCCGCCGTGCCTGTCCCCGGGCCAACAGCTGGCCCACCCCGTCCGCATCATCCACCGCCAGCCGACCACGCCACTCCCGCAGCGAGTCGGCAAACCGATCAAGTTCCCCCAGCACCTGTTCCCGATTGGCCTGCAGAATGGCGGTCCACAGCCCAGGATCGCCCGCGGCAATCCGCGTGGTGTCGCGAAACCCGCTCGCCGCCAGGGGAAATGCCTCTGTGGGGAGATTCCCGGCCAGTATGGCGGCAACCACATGCGGGACGTGGCTGCCAATTGCCGCCAGGCGATCGTGTTCCTGGGGGCTTAGCAGCACCACCCTCGCTCCCAAGCCGCGCCACAGTGCCGCCAGTCGAGCCTGTGTCGGCTGGCTGGCCAGGCCGCAGTCGGTCAGCACGCAGCGACGCCCCACAAAAAGCTCGGGATCGGCGGCGAGATAGCCCTGTGACTCTCCCCCCGCCATGGGGTGTCCCCCCAGGAACTCGACTCCCTGGGGCAAGACCTCTGCGACGGCGCGGCAGATGGATTGCTTGACGCTCCCGGCGTCGGTCAGGAGGGTCCCCGGACGACAATGCGGAGCGGCCGCGGCGATCCCCGCCGCAATCCGATCAACCGGCGTGCAGAAGACCAGCAGGTCGGAACGGGTGGCGGCAGCGGCCAGATCGCTGGTGGCGGTGTCGATCAGCCCCCGCTCCACCGCGGCCTCCAGCCGGCTGGCATCGCGGCCCACTCCCACGACCTCGCGGGCCAGCCCCCGCCGTCGCAGGCCGGCCGCCAGTGACCCGCCAATCAGGCCGACCCCAACCACGCTGACCACCCCCCAGGGAGTGGGCTCGGGTACGAGCGACTGTGTGTGCGACATGGGCCCCTTGTGTGCTGTTCAGCCGTGTCCGAGCGACTTCTCGAAGATCACCAGGTTGTCGCCCCGGTCGGGGTCCCAGCGAATTCCCACCATATCGTACATTCGCGCGATCGCGAGGTGCAGCATGGGACGGTGCTGGTTGTGACATTCAAAGCGGATCGACTCGTACCCCTGCTCCCCCGCCCAGCCGTGCACGGCGTCCATCAACTGCGACGCAATCCCCATCCGTCGAAACGGCGGGGTGACCCCGTAGAACCAGGAGAAGAAGACGGTCGGCTTCAGTTCGAACCCCAGGTAAAACCCAATCGGCTCCCCCTGCTGGCTGCCCACCAGCATCAGCACGTTGCACCGCCCCTGGAACCGGCGACGAAAAAACGCCACATCCCGCGAGGGCCGGAAAATCTGGTTGTACAGACCGGCGATCACCGGAATGTCATCCGGCCCGACAATGTCAATTTTGACTTCCGCCATCGCTCCGCCTGTGTCCGGCCCCGGGGGCCCTTAGGGTTTCAGGGTCGTCAGGTACTCGACCAGGTCCCGCAATTCGAAGGGGGTCAGTTTACCCGCCAGATCTTCCGGCATCGCCGATTTTGTGCGGACCTGCTCTTCAATCTCGGGCTTGGGAACGCTGACCACCACCCCTTCGGCTGTCACCAGCGTCACCTGCCGATCGTCTTCCTCCCGCAGCACTCCCACAACCTGTCGCCCCGACGTGGTCAGCAGCAGCATGGCCTCGAAGCCTTTGGCGATGGTCTGGTTGGGCAGCACAATCGACTCGAGCAATTCGCCCCGCGTCTTGTCGGCGGCAATCTTCGTCAACTCGGGGCCGACCTTGCCTCCCCGACCACGCACCACGTGGCACCGCAGGCAGGAGACCTCGGCCTTCTCGAAAAAGATCCGCTCGCCACGCCGGGCATCGCCCCCCTCCAGGGCGAGCCGCGAGGATTTTAGCGGATGGCTTTCGTCGGCGGCTGTGAAGCGAGCCAGCAGGGGCTTCAGTGATTCAGCCCCGCGAGCCCGCGCCGCCTCTCGCAGATCGAGCAGCACTCCGGCTGGCTCCCCTCCCTCCAGGCCGCGCTGCAACGCCCCGGTCAGCAGGTCCAGGCCCTGCTCGCCCGAGAGTCGGCCCAGCACGCGGTAGGCCAGTTGGCGTTCGCCCTGCGTTCCCTCACGCAGCGTCCGCTCCAGCGTGGCGGGCAGCAGTGTCGGGTTCAATTCGGGAAGGTGCTCGAGCGCGGCCATTCGCACCTCGGCCACCGGGTCCCGCAACCAGGCCTCGGCTTGAGTCGAAAGCTTGCCTCCACGCAACCGGGCCGCTGCCCGCAAGGCTGCCCCCCGCAGTTCCCCTGGCTGGCCGGGGTCGTTGATCAAGGGGACGACCGCTTCGGCCAACTCGGCGATTTCGAGGCGGGCAATCGCGTCGAGCACCAGGGGACGCAACGGGGCGGGGCCTTGCAACAGCGTTTCGGCGTGACGGGTGAGCGCCTGGGCGGCCGGTTCACCCGGGCGCGGTGCGAGCGGCCGCCAGTCGCCCAAAACGGGGTCGCGCGGCCGCGGCTGCGTCCAGTCGGCAAGCAGTCGCAACGCCTGGGTGCGGAGAGGCAGAGGCAACTTGCTGTCAGCCGCCATGGCGGCCAGTCGCCCCGCTCCCTCGTCGCCCCCCACCCGATGATTCGCCCCCATCACACGCCACAGGGTCGCCTCGGAATGCGTCGCCGCATCGACCTCGCGTCGCGCCAGGGCGGGCAGCTGATCGGGCAACGGCAGGTCGTAGATCGCCCGGGCCGCCTCGGCGACCAACCCCGGGTCCCTGTCCGCCAGGCCCAGGGCCACTTCCGGACGACGCAGCTTGCGGAAGGCCAGCAGCGCGGCCAGCCGCACGGCGGAATGCTCGTCAGCCAGCGGGATGCGCAGCCAGAGTGGGTCGGGCAGGCCAGCCAGGCCTTCGACCAGTGCGTGCCTGAGGTAGACGTCGGCATTGTCGTTCGCACGTACCGCGGCGATCAGGGCCGACCCGACGCGGTCAGTCGCAGAGGCGTCGGTGGCCGCCAGTTTCGCCAGGG
>Ga0315904_10008881_pt1 | contig 13223 bp, 15 predicted proteins | sample LakEriMetagenome_6_FD_203529 | JGI IMG/M metagenome (GOLD analysis project Ga0315904, IMG submission 203529) | Freshwater fungal communities from buoy surface, Lake Erie, Ohio, United States - Buoy 12 MA120 | ecosystem: Environmental > Aquatic > Freshwater > Lake | place: USA: Lake Erie, Ohio... | reverse complement strand
CTTTACTGGGCGGTTGATGACCGTGTCTGACATTTTTTAATCCCCTATATTCGTTAGTTAGTACTTTTAATTTTTTGCATGGATGTATTGCTTTTTACTTCATCAGTAATTGGGGAATTACTTTTATTGCTACTTGTTGTTGCTGTGCTTTGGGAAATCGCACTCGAAGGCATTGCTCGCAGTAACGCGATCTCGCCTTCGAAATCTTCAAGGGAGGCAAAGTTACGGTATACCGAGGCATATCTCAGGTAGGCGACCTCATCGAGTTCTCGGAGTGGCGCGAGAATTGCCAATCCAACTTCCTGTGCTTCGATATCTGCCTGTCCAGTTGCGCGAAGGGATTCTTCGACGCGCTGTGCAAGCAAAACTAGATCATCTTCATTTACTGGTCGTCCCTGGCACGCCTTGCGCACGCCAACCAAGACCTTCTCGCGGCTAAATGGCTCTGTAGCACCGCTTCGCTTGATGATGTTAAGCAGAGCTACTTCTTGTGTAGAAAATCTCTGTCCGCACTCTGGACATTCGCGGCGGCGGCGGATCTGTGTGCCATCTTCAACAGGGCGAGAGTCCACGACTCGAGAGTCATCGTGTCTGCAAAACGGGCAGATCATCTCGGCGTGTCCTTTCTAGTAATTCCCACTATTTTTCAAAATTCGCTGTATTGAGCGGAACGAGAAATATACGCCATAAACACAACTTATGGAAACTTTTCCCGTTCCGACCCCTACATATAGTGGAAACCATAAAGGATTCGTTGAAGGTTTACCGGTATTGCTAGCCCTTCACGCTCACACCCGCGTGTCGCGAGTGTGGGGGCGCTCCTAGAAGCTCTGCTGCCCGCCTAGGTATGTAGCCGAGACCTTGATCTCGCGCATAGCGTCCGCATCTGCGGTCAGCGGGTTGGCATCGACAACGGCAAAGTCGGCGTACTTGCCGACCTCAATACTGCCGATCAGATCCGCTTTTCCAAGGGCTTTGGCTCCACCCATGGTGTGGGCCATGAAGGCTGTAGCTGCATCAATCTTCAAATCATCAGCGCCGAGCTCTGTGCCGTGCACAGTCAGGCGATCCATTGCAGCAGCCATCGCTTCAAATGGATTTGGTTTGCCCACTGGCGCATCGGATGACAACGCAAATGCAACATTGTTCTTTACGAATTCGCCGAGTGGATTAAAGCGCTCGCCAATTTCGTTGCCGACAGCTGTCACAACACCATCTCCCCAATTGTGATGGTGAATAGGTTGATTGACCGCAATGATTTCTAAATCTGAAAGTTCATGTGATTGTTTTTCTTGTGGCAGACCACAGTGTTCGATTCGAACAATTGGAAAATCACCCTTAACGCTCTTGATATTTTCTTTACGCATCGCACGAGCTGATGAAATAACCATTCCGATTGCAGTTGGTGATTGCGCATGTGTTGCAATGTGATAACCCTTGTGCGCGCAATCCAAAAAGATTGATTCAAACTCTTGTGCATCGTGATAGAGCTGGCCTTTGCGATTCTTATCTGCTTTATACCCTTCAGGGAAGTAAGCAGTCCAACCGCCCAATGTGCCATCGGCATACATCTTGATGCCATTTGCTGTCAGCATTGTGTTATCAATTGCGGCGTCCGCACTGAGCTTTTGTGCATGGCCTACTTGTGAAGAAATCAAATACATTGAATAACGAACCTTAAGACCGCCATTTTTCTTGGCATCTTTATATGTATCAAATTCGCGCTGGCTTACTTGCGCATCCCCCACCGAAGTCACACCATGACGAATGAATTCGTGCTGTGCTTGCATAAATTGCTTTGTAAGGACACTCTGATCATCAGGCAAGTGAAAGTTCGGTCCGTGATTTGTAACCTTTACGCCATCTTTGCCAGTCAAGATGTCACAGGCTGCATCCCAAATAACACCTGTTGGATTACCCGCAGCATCGCGCTCGAATGCTCCACCCTTTGGATCTGGTGTTGCAGATGTGATTCCGCTTTTTTCTAGAACCAATGTGTTTACTGCTCCACCGTGACCGCTGGCATTCATCACATAAATATCGCGACTCGTGCTGACCTGATCGATATCTTCTTTAGTTGGGTGGCGTCCTTCTTCCAGGTTGCGGTGTTCATAACCAAATGCACGCAGTGGAACACCAGCAGGCAACGCAGCTTCTGCCTTTTTTAGAATCGAAATGATTTCGGTAATGCTCTTTGCTTTGCTCGGTCCAACATCAACCCAATCCATCATCTGTCCATACATCAGCGGGTGTGCGTGGGGATCAACAAAGCCTGGCAATAAGAATGCGCCCTTGAGATCAATGACCTCTGTGGCCCCTGCAGATAGTTCTACTGTGGTACCGATTGCGCTGATTAATCCATCTTTGACTGCAACCGCATCAGCGCCGGCCGGAATATTCGCACTTGGCGAAATTATCTTTGCGTTAATAAAGACCTTCATTTGGTATCCGCCGGTGATCCTGGCTCTGTCACAACAATGACGCTTGGAGTTTTAATACTCAACGCTTTCTTGAATTGCGTATGCAACTCTGCCGGTGTGCGAACGCGAGATGCGTTCATTCCAAAACCTTGTGCAACAACTGTTAAATCAAATGATGAAATATCCACACCATTTCGATCTGCCTTGGCACGATCAAATGAGTCGCGAATTTCTCCATAGCCTGCGTTATCCCAAATGATTGTCACGATTGTTCCGCTGACATCACGAGCAGTGGCAAGCTCTGAGATAGTAAATAAGACGCCACCATCTCCGGCAATAATCACAACAGGATCATTAGGAGCTGCCACCTTGGCGCCGATTCCCATAGGAAGTGCGGGCCCTAATGTGCCAAGGCCGTATGGTGCAAGCCAACGCTTAGGAGTTGACCACGGTGTGTAGTGATGAGCGGTATATGCCAACTGTGTTGAATCAATAGAGACAATGGCATTTTCTGGCATTAACTCTGAAATTACATCGAGCCACTCAAAGTGTGAACGAGATTGATTAGTCCAACCAATGTCGCCTCGCGCAGTTGCAGCATCAGTTGCAGCACTCTCATAGCCACTTGCAAAACCACTTGCATTGAGCGCAGCCACTAACTCTTTTGCAAAGTTTGCCGCATCGCTGACAACACCGATGTCTGCCTTTAGCCCTGATTGCAATTGAGTAGCGTCTAAATCCACTCGAATCATTGATTTTGGCTGTGGCACTCGCTTGCCCGTATAAATAATGTCTACATCGCTAAATTCTGTACCGATTGCAATAACCAGATCAGCTGATGCAATTAGTGATTGTCCCCCGCTAAATGGCAGCGTTGTTCCCGCGTTTAGGCGATGCCCATCAGGCAACAACCCACGTGCATTACCTGTAGTGATTAAAGGCGAATTTAACTTCTCCGCGAGCGCGGTAATTTCTTTGTGCGCATAATTGGCACCGCCTCCGCAGATCAGAACAATCTTCTTTGACGCACTGACCTTTGCAACAACTTTGGCAAGATCATCAGCGCTCACGTGACGAGCAGGCAATGCAACATCTACTTTTTTAATCTCTGAAACATCTTTACTCAGCACATCAAATGGCACTGAGATATGCACTGGTCGTGCGCGATTAACCTTCCAGCTAGCAAAGGCTTGTGCAACAACTTCGGCAAATTGATCTGGGTCAGTGACCGTCACACTGGCATCGGTTAGCTGTGTGAAAAACCCTGCTTGATCTGGCACATCGTGAAGTGGTCCACGGTTTTTGCCACTGAGTTCTGATTCGGTACTTGCAGCCAAAACCAACATCGGAATCGAATCGTGCCAAGCCTGTGCAATAGGTGTTGCAGCGTTTAATACACCTGGGCCCGATACCAATACACAGACACCAGGCTTTCCTGAGATGCGCCCATATCCATCTGCCATAAATCCAGCGCCTTGTTCGTGACGCGGAACAACTCCTTTGATGCCTGTCTCTGTAATGCCTCGGTAATACTCGATGGTGTGAACACCCGGAATACCAAAAATTGTGTCTACGTCATATTGCTTTAACAACTTCATTGCTTGGCTACCGAAACTCACTTTATTTACCTGCCTTTGCATTGAAGAAGTCGATGACGTTTTGTGCTTGAACCGTAATGTATGCCTTTTGTGTAAATTGTGAAAGATAAGCAACATGAGGCGTCAGTAACACTTTTGGGTTATTGAGCAATGGGTTATCACTCTTTGCTGGTTCGCCATCAATCACATCTAGCGCAGCCCCTGCTAAGTGGCCAGATGCAAGCGCCGCAGCCAACGCATCTGAATCAACGATTGATCCGCGAGATGCGTTAACAAGGTATGCCCCTGGTTTCATCGCTGCAAATAAATCCTTATTAAATAAGTGTTTGTTCTCAGCTGTTGCAGGTGCATTTATTGAGAGGACATCGGATTCTTTAACTAACTCATCAAAGCTGACGGATTTGAACTGTGGATCTGGTGATTGAGTTACAAAAGGATCGTGAAAAATCACAGAGCCAAACATCGGCGCGCCATAACGGGCAATTAATTGGCCAATGCGACCAAAACCTAGAACACCTAATTTCAATGTGGAAATGCGCGGTGGCACAACTGGGTATGGCGTCTTAAACCATTCAAGTCTTTGCGCAGCTGCTGCAAACTTATCAACACCGCGAAGCATCGATAAAGTGATCGAAATACTGTGAGAAGCAACCTCTTCTGAGGCGACTCCACCGAGTGCGAATAAGGAGATATTGCGATCTGCCAACACCTTGGTATCGACATTATCTGTTCCGGTACTGAGTAATGAGACAACTTCAAGGTTTTCAAGTTCATCAAGTAACTCTTTTGAAACAGTGGCATAACCAACCAAGAGTGCTTGAGCATTTTTTGCAGCAGCTGCGATCTCTTTTTGATCATGCGTTTCGAGTTTAATAACCTCGAAGCCAGCTGCTTTAAGGAGCTTTATGCCCTCGGTTGGATCTAAATCATCTGTATCTGTATATACCGCTAAGCGGCTCATTGAACGTGTTCCAAGAACTTCTTGGTGCGCTCGTGTGATGGATTTGTAAAGAATTGATCTGGTGGCAACGCTTCAACAATTTCACCTTGATCAAACATCAACACTTCATTAGCCACGCGACGAGCAAAGCCCACTTCGTGAGTAACAACGAGCATCGTCATGCCATCTTCTGCCAACTTTTCCATCACCTTAAGCACTTCGCGCACAAGCTCTGGATCCAAAGCACTGGTTGGCTCATCAAAGAGCATCAATTGCGGAGCCAAAACAAGAGCACGCGCAATTGCTACGCGCTGTTGTTGACCACCTGAAAGCTCGGATGGGAAAAAAGTAGTGCGATCGCCGAGGCCAACTCGCTCGAGCATATGAATTGATTGTTCGCGAGCGTCTTTCTTTTCAAGGCCCTGCACTGTTGTCAGTGCACACATAACGTTCTCAACAGCGCTTAAGTGTGGAAACAAATTAAACTTCTGAAAAACCATACCGATACCGCGGCGGCGAAGAGCTAAAACTTTTTCGCTCTCAGGCTTTGCGCGTGATCCATCAGCGTTTCCAGCGATTAAATCGCCATTAAACAAAATCTTTCCTGAGTGCACTGGCTCGAGCAGAGCGATCAAACGCAAGAGAGTTGATTTGCCTGATCCCGAAGGACCCATGATTGCCTTTACTTGGCCCGCATTGATTGAAAAATCAACACCTTTGAGAATGTGGTTATCGCCGTAATACTTCTCGACTTTTTGAACATCAATCAGGCTCACTTGGAAACCTTCCCACTCTTTTTGTTTGTAGAAATCCATGCATATCGCTTCTCTAGACGAGATTGCAAAACCATCAGCACTGAGACAATTACTAAGTAATAAATGAGTGCCGCAGCGTAATACTCAACATATCTAAAGGTTGCAGAAACTCCATTACCCGCACGAGTCAACAACTCTTGCAATGAAATAACAGATGCCAATGATGTGTACTTGATCATTCCGATGTACTCATTAGCAGTTGGCGGAATCGCAATACGAGTGAGTTGCGGAATGATTACTTTGCGCATCACTTGTGTTGGTGTCATTCCAAGGGCGCGGGCTGCAAGTGCTTGTCCTTCATCAACGCTCATAATTGATGAGCGCAAGATCTCTGCCATATAAGCACCTTCAAGCAAAGACAAAGCAAGTAACGCTGCTAAGAACGGGCTGTACCACTCTTGGCGTAACGCAGGAATTAATTGTGGAAGTGCATTCCACACAATCAGCAATAACAAAAGCGCTGGGATCGCGCGAAATAGCCAGATATACACACCAGCGAATGATTTAAGAACTGGGTTCTTGCCTAGTCGGAAAATTGCCAAAAAGAAGCCGAAAAAGATTGCCACCATTTGAGAAAGCGTGGCAAGTGATAAAGAAATAGCAGCACCCTTGAGAAAGGCGTTACTTACTAACACTTCAAAAAATAACGAGCTTTCGAAATCCATGTGGCTCCTTAAGTCAAAATGCCCCAACTTTATAAAGAAACAGATGCTGGCGAACTGATCGCCAGCATCTGTTTCTCTTTACGCTTTTATCTTTCCAGGTTGCCCTAGGGTTTAGATTGGCGCACCAACGGAGGTGAGCTTCTCTGGATCCAAGTTGTACTTCTTAGCAATCTTGGCAAGTGTTCCGTTGTTGATTAACTTCTCAACGGCCTTTTGAACTACAGGAGTAAGAGCTGCGCCCTTATTCATGTATGCAGCGAACTGAACATCACCAAGGAAGTATCCCTTAGCAACTTCTAGACGCTTCTTGTTCTTGCTCACGATGTCACCACATCCGACGTCAGTTTCGATGAGTCCATCGACCTTGCCATTTAGAAGTGCGCCAACTGTCTCTGAAACCTTTGGATAAGAAGAAATTGCAATTGGCTTCTTTCCTGTGTCTATACAGACCTTGTTCTGAGCAATCAAAATACCTTCATTGCTTGACGCACCTTGTGCAGCCATGCGCTTTCCGCAGAGAGAAAATGACAAGTCAGTAATCTTCTTTGGATTTCCCTTTGCAACAACAACGCCCGCACCAGTCTCTAGGTAAGGAACCCCATCTGCAACAGCTAAACGCTTATTGCTGAGGTAAAGCGCAGTCCAGACGATGTCGCAACGACCTGCGTTAAGTGCAGGAATAAGTCCATCGAATGATGTTGCAAGTTGCTTAATCTTTAACTTAAGTTCTTTTGCAAGTGCTGCTGAAGCATCAGCATCAAATCCAATAATCTTTCCTGAAGTTCCATTTGAGTAGTACTCCATTGGTGGATACTCAGGATCAATACAATTTGTAAGCGTTCCCTTTGTTACAAGATCCGCTTTCCAATCTGCTTGTGCTGGCGATACTGACCCTAGTAGTAACGCCAAAGTTGCGATCGAAACCGCAAGAACTGATTTCTTTGAATTCACTGATACTCCCCTATACCTAATTGGACGGGGAAAGACTATGGCGCATTTGCCGTACAGACAACCGGTATTGGGGTGAAAAAACCTGTGAATCTAGGCGAGCAAGAGAGCACCCTTGTGCGCCTTGGCTAAATTCTGGTCCAGGGTCCATAGAGCCGCGCCAATGCTGCTGGCCGTTGCACTGATCAGGGCATCGGCTGCCCGAGACCTGCCTCTGGCCATCGCCGCGAGCGCTGCTATCTCTTCATCCACCGGGTGGATTGCGGCTGCAAAGGTGCGAAGCAGTGACTTCACTCGTTCCACATCGCGGACTGACTTCTTTGCTGGCCAAACCAACATCTCCATAAATGAAATAACCGAAATTTCAAAGGTATGCGAATCAGAATCAATTGCCGCAATGGCAACATCATGGTGTTCGTCAGATGAATCAAAGAAAGCAATAAGCACTGATGTATCTAGTAAAACTCTCACCAAGAGTTTCTTTCGTCATTTAGATCAAAGCCGTCATAGAAACCAGTCAGCGCGCCAGCAAAGTGCATAACTTCATTGCTATTGGCTGCTTTAACAATACTTATCGAGCCATCTTCTAAATACATGAATCGCACATTGTCCCCTTCAGATAAGCCTGCTTTGCGCAATATATCTACGGGTACTGTCAATTGATTCTTGGAACTGATCCTGCTTGTGGATGTTCTGCCTCGGCGCTGCGCAGCAGCGGTGGGCATAGATTTTTTGTTGCCCTGTTTCTTAGCCTTTACTTTAGTTGCCATAAGTAAAGGCTAACAGATTAAGCCAGCGGAACGCGGATCTTCTGCCCCGCCGAGACATTGCCATCAGATAAAGAGTTGGCAGTAACGATGGCATCAACCACAGAACGGACGTCTCGACCATCGGCCACTGTCCGTGCAATGGTCCAAATTGAATCGCCACTGCCCACGGTCAAAACCACATAACTAGAAGATCCTGAATCGGCAGAAGTGGAGACCACATCGCCAGCACCTGCCTGAAAAGCAAAGCCGGCTAGCAAAACAACAGCAAGAGAAAGCACCACGAGAGTACGAGCTAATCGACCACGGCGATTAAGCCCTGACGGAATGATCAATGTAGAAGCTGCGTATGTACTCATGGTCTTTACTCCTGCTGCAGTTAAAACCTTGGGGAAGGTTTTTCGAACACTTGTTCGATAGGAAAACCATACCCCCACCCACTGACACATGCAAGTTATTTTCGAACATATGTTTGAATTTTTTCTAAATCTGCCCTACCCTTTACCCCATGAGCACAAAGAAGCCTGTAGCCAAGAAATCAGCCCAAGTCACCGAATTGCCGGATGGTCCAGCGGACGCCCACGGCCTCACCGCCCGCCAGCTCAAGATCCTGACCGCCATCAAGGAGGCAGTCGACACCAACGGCTATCCCCCAAGCATGCGAGAAATCGGCACCCAGGCAGGCCTCTCATCCCCAGCATCAGTTAAGTACCAGCTCGAAGAGCTCGAGAAAAAAGGCTTTATCCGCCGCGACCCAACCCGTGGCCGCGCTCTAGAAGTATTGCTCCCAGGTGAATCAGAAAACTCTGCCCCAGTAGATAAAACTAAGTACATCCCACTTGTTGGTCGCATCGCAGCCGGTGGACCAATTACTGCAGAGCAAGAGATCGAAGAGACTTTCCCACTTCCAGAATCCCTTGTTGGTTCAGGAGAACTCTTCATGCTCAAAGTTGTTGGTGAATCAATGATTGAAGCTGCAATCTGCGATGGCGATTACGTAGTCATCCGCTCACAAAAGGATTGCAATAACGGAGAAATAGTTGCCGCCATGATCGATGGCGAAGCAACAGTTAAAACCTTCTCCCGCAAGAACGGTCACATCTGGCTCCTACCCGCCAACCCATCCTTTGAACCAATCAATGGCGATAACTGCGAGATTCTTGGCAAGGTAACTGCGGTGATGCGGAGTGTTCGGTAGTTTTTAGCTCTTAGACGAAAATTTAATCTGTTAGTTGACAGCAGCCCTGTCGGTTACACAATTTTAAGTCTAGGCTGACCAAATGAATCAATTGAAAGCAATTTGGTCAAAATTTCGTGCGCTTAAAGTGTGGCAGAAAGCTTTTGTCATACTTGTGATCTACGTTCTCATCGCTTCAGTCACGGGAATCGGCAACTCTGACGATTCAACTAATTCCACAAATGAAAATTCCGCTGTCGAAAGAAGTTATCCAGTTGAGTATGTTCGACATGCAGTAGTCAACCCGGCAACCATCTCAGTAGCTTTCAATGTCACGAATGATGGCACTCAATCAATTACGCCTAAATGCACCATACGCATGCAAGATTCTAGCGGTACATATAAAGGTTACGATTTCTTTGATATCACAGATGCGATAGCAGCAAATCAAACGAAACAGATAATTGTTCAGCTCACAATTACCAACGAAGGTGCGGAGTTCGCTGATTCCTTTTCTGGAGAATGCACTGCAACAACTTCCGATACCGGCACAAACGCAGGTGTTGAAGTAGTTATTTCAGATATTGAAAACTTTAGTGCAACTGATGGTTCTGAAGGTTGGTACTGGGGCGCCAGCTTTAAGGCTGACCAAGAGCCTATGACTCAAATGGACTGCACGGTTAAAGCTTTAGATAAATCCGGAAAAGTTATAGGAACTACTTCATACCGGGGAAATACATTGAATGATGGAACAGTGATTGGCTACGGAAATAATGCTCAATCATTAGTAGATTCAACCAAATCAATGGTTCTTGCAATCGAATCTTTTGATGTCACGTGTTCACTCTAAAATTACAAAATCTTAATTCGGTAGCACGGTAATTCTGAAAAACCAAAAACTATTTGTTCTTGGCAGTTTTCGGTTTAACTCCCAAAGCTTTCTGGCAAACAGGTCCTCTAGGTTGATGACAATGGTACGTACCTGCACAAGCGCCTTTACGGCAATTGTGTCCGCCTTGGCCGTCTAAGCCACCTCCATGGGAATAAGCCGGAGAAAGCAAACCAAAGATAAAAACAAGGGACACGGCCAACGTCAATAACTTCTTCATGTCTAAAGAGTTTCACTTACTTGATGAAACTTCAAGGTTATTTCAGAAAAAATAAGAATGTTACTTAGCAACTTCATCCGAGTTTGAAATCTTTACAAACCAAGCGGCAACTGACGCAGTGATCACTCCAACGAGTGAAATTCCCATGATCATCAATGCCACTGCTAAAACACGACCTTCTGTCGTTACTGGAAACCTGTCTCCATATCCCACCGTTGTCACCGTGGTCATTGCCCACCAAATACCGTCTCCAAAATTTTTGATGTTAGACCCTTCAACCATTCTCTCTGAGATTGTTATCTGTACCGCTGAAATGTAAGCAACAAATAGGGTGGTTATTGCAACCTTTAGGGTTATTGCGAATTGTCGGCCTATTGCAACTTTTTGAATTGCTAAGCCACCGAAAGAAATCACTCTCATGAGTCGCAAAGGTCTTAAAAATGGGAGGAGTGACGAGGCTATTTCCAATGGATGTTTCAACAAATACTCTTTCTTGCTTTTGGCATTCACAATGCCCAACAATAAATCGAAAACAAACGCGCCCCAACAAACCCATTGTGCGATATCAATAAGATTTTGAATGCCTGGTGAAACTTTACTAACGAAGGCCGGGTAGGAATAGGCCACCAGAAATACCAGAGCCAAACAAGTGAGCATTTCATTCCATAAACGTTTCATTTCATAACCCTACTAATCAGAAAGACGATTTACGAGGATTTCTGCAGTCTCTCCCCATGGAAAAGCTTGCGCTTCGCTGGAAGTTAGTTGTACCGGTCAGCGCGATTGATTGATATGTTCTGCGTTAAACAATCGGAGTAGTTGGTTCTTCCTCGACTTGTTCTGCCACAACCGTTGCTGCGTTGATTCCCCAGGTGTCATCCGTCTTTGCTAGCGCATACATCATTGGGTATTCGGTCCCTGATTCAGCTGTTACTCGGACATTAAACAAGAAGTCATTGCCTTCTTTAATGCAGTTACCAACGCTGTATGTGCGGGAGTTCAAAAGAAATCCATAGCCTGATGAGATGATTGAAATGAATTCTTCTAGTGAGCGATTTGATCTAAACGATTCTGTTGCAAAGCCAAAAGCGCTTTCGAAATCTTGCTTACTAAAGGCAGCTAGTTGTCCTTTGATCCATGCACTGCCGCCATCTATCTCTGTTTGTGAACAACCTGGTTGGGGTGTGGCGCTTTCTTGTGTTGCCGTTTCGGTTGTGTTCGAAGAAGAGCAGCCGGAGAGCAAGAGTGTTAGCGCTACTGCAAGTGCGGTGATTGTTGCTTTGCTCATGTTATTTAGTACTCCCCTTAGGTAAGAAAGATACAAGAGGACGCTTCATTGCGCAGGAGGAAAGAAAGGTTCAGGCGTAGAATTTGGGCATGGAATGGATCATTAGCACCTTCGCGCTCTTGGTGATTCTCTACTTTGTTAAGGATGCTTCGAGTAAGAAGAAGTAAGTACTACTTGCCCTCATCTTGGGCTCTGGTTAAGCGTTGTGAGATAAATACTGGGATCAGTGAAATCAAGATAACAACTGTTGCTACCACGTTTACAACGCTTGCGTTATTTGGACGTGACATTTCTTTGAGGATCCAGAGCGGCAGTGTGTCCACACCTGGTGGGGCGGTGAAGATTGTTACGACTACTTCATCAAAGCTCAGGGCGAATGCGAGTAGCGCACCTGCTACGAATGCGGTTCTAAATTGTGGGAATGTAACTAATCTAAATGTTTGCCAGAGGCCTGCGCCAAGGTCTGCAGATGCTTCTTGCAATGAAGGGTTCATTCGCTTTAGTCGAGCGAATACGTTGTTAAAGACCATGACGATACAAAATGTTGCATGGGCGACGATCATGCCAAAGTAGCCGATATTAAAACCTGCTGGCGATAAGAATGAGTTGTAGGTATTGCTAAAGGCAACGCCTGTGACAACGCCAGGAAGTGCAATAGGAAGAACAACTAAGAGATTGACTGTGCCCTTGCCAAAGAAGTTAAATCCTTTGAGCGCAAAGGCAACGAGGGTTCCAAGGATTGCAGCGATAAATGTGGATCCTGCTGCAACGATGATTGAGTTAAGTAGTGCGGTGCGAATAGGTTGATATGTCGCTGCGAATTCCCACCATTGCACAGAGAAAGTGGCAATTGGCCAACTAGAGATATTTGATTCATTAAAAGAGTTAAGAATGAGCACCAGTAGTGGCACATACATAAAGATAAGAACGAAAGTAACTAATGTAATCAGGATGATTTTGCTGGTTCTGGAAAGTCTTAACATGGCTACATTCGCTCCAAAGAACCTGTGCGGCGAGCGACCATGAGATAGATAAGTACGAATGCGATTGGCACCATTGAAAACGCTGCGGCAACTGGTGGGTTGAGGTTGATGTTGGATGCAATGATCGAGCCGATCATTTGTGTGGAGCCACCGGTGAATTTAGCTACGAGGTAATCCCCCAGGCTTAAAGAGAAAGTAAAGACAGAGCCAGCGATGATTGCAGGAACAATTAGCGGCAAAACAATGCGGTAGATAGTGGTGAAACCTTTTGCGCCCATATCACTTGAGGCATCAAAGAGATTTGGCGGGATCTGGCGAATTGCTGTGAAGACAGGAAGTGCCATGTATGGAAACCAGAGATAGGTAAGCGTCAAGATAACAATTGGAATCGAAAATGTTGGACCTGAGATTCCAATGGGGGCCAGTGCCCAGTTGAAGAAACCTTCTTCTGTAAAGACTAAGCGCATTGCAATGATCTTTACTAAATAACCTGCCCACAACGGCAGTGTGATT
>Ga0315904_10008878_pt1 | contig 13224 bp, 9 predicted proteins | sample LakEriMetagenome_6_FD_203529 | JGI IMG/M metagenome (GOLD analysis project Ga0315904, IMG submission 203529) | Freshwater fungal communities from buoy surface, Lake Erie, Ohio, United States - Buoy 12 MA120 | ecosystem: Environmental > Aquatic > Freshwater > Lake | place: USA: Lake Erie, Ohio... | reverse complement strand
CGCGATGGCTACCCGCACTTCGAGACGATCTCCACCCGCTGGATGGACAACGACGTCTACGGGCACGTCAACAACGTCGTCTACTACAGCTTCTTCGACACGGCGGTGAACCGTTACCTGATCGAGCAGGGTGCCTTGGATCCGACCGCCGGTGCAGCCATCGGGCTGGTGGTAGAGACCCACTGCAACTACTTTTCGCCCTTGTCATTCCCCCAGCCCGTCCAGGCCGGCCTGCGGGTGGCCCATGTCGGGCGCTCCAGCGTGCGCTACGAGATCGCTCTCTTTGCCCACGAGCAGGAACGCGCGGCCGCCGCCGGCCACTTTGTGCACGTCTACGTCGACCGCCTCACCCGGCGCCCGGTGGACCGTTTTCCCGAGGCGCTTGAGAAGGCCCTCCAACCCTTGAAAGCCCACGCTCATGACCGCTGAAACCACCCCTTCTGCGCAAGCCGCTGCCGCTGTGGACCAGGCCATCACCACGCGCCGCTCCATCCGCGCCTACCTGCCCACGCCCGTGCCGCGGCAGACCATCGAGGAGATCCTGGCGGTGGCCTCGCGCGCGCCCTCGGGCACCAACACGCAGCCTTGGAAGGTCTATGTGCTGACGGGTGCGGCCCGTGAGCGCCTGAGCGCGCGCATCTGCGCCGCCCATGACGACCCGGCCCAGCGCAGCCAGCACGCCGAGGAGTACGCCTACTACCCGACCGAGTGGCGCTCGCCCTATGTGGACCGCCGCCGCAAGGTGGGCTGGGACCTCTACAGCCTGCTGGGCATCGCCAAGACCGACAAGGCACGCATGCATTCGCAGCATGCCCGCAACTACACGTTCTTTGACGCGCCCGTGGGCCTGATCTTCACCATCGACCGCGTGATGCAGCAGGGCAGCTGGCTGGACTACGGCATGTTCCTGCAGAGCATCATGGTCGCCGCACGCGCGCGGGGTCTGGACACCTGCCCGCAGGCGGCCTTCACGCAGTTTCACCGGCTGATCAGCGAAGAGCTGCAATTGCCGCCCGATGAGATGGTGGTGTGCGGTATGGCGCTCGGCCATGCCGATCCCAAGGCCATCGAGAACACGCTGGTCACCGAGCGGGAGCCGGTGGCAGGATTTGCCCGATTCCTGGAGTGAACCCATGCAAGAAAACGAGATGACGGTCCGGTCGGGCCTCGCTGGCGCCCTGCGCCACCGCGCTGGCCCGATGCTGGCCCTGGGTTTGGCCATGCTCTTCCTCGGACTCTTGCCCGCTCCCGCCTGGGCCGCCGAAGTGGACGGCCGCAGCCTTTCGGCCTGGTGGGCTCTGCCTTTCGCCGGCATGTTGCTGTCCATCGCCATCATGCCGCTGGCGATTCCGCACATCTGGCACCACCACTTTGGCAAGATCGCCGCCGGCTGGGCCCTGCTGCTGCTGGTGCCGTTTGCCATCACCCAGGGCGCGGGCCTGACGGGCGGCATGCTGGTGCACGTGCTGCTGGCCGAGTACATCCCGTTCATCGTGCTGCTGACGGCGCTGTTCACGGTGGCCGGCGGCATCTACGTGCGCGGCAACCTGCACGGCAGCCCGGGCTTGAACACCGCCATCATGGGCATCGGCGCCGTGCTCGCAAGCTTCATGGGGACCACGGGCGCGTCCATGCTGCTCATTCGTCCGCTGATCCGCGCCAACGACAACCGCAAGCATGTGGCGCACGTCATCGTCTTCTTCATCTTCATCGTCAGCAACGCCGGCGGTTCGCTCACGCCGCTGGGTGACCCGCCGCTGTTCCTGGGGTTCCTCAAGGGTGTGGACTTCTTCTGGACCGTGAAGACCATCTTCCCGGAAACGCTGTTCCTGGTGGGTGCACTGCTGGCGATCTTCTACGTCATCGACAGCTACTGGTACCGCAAGGAGGGTGTCCGGCGCGCAGACCCCACACCGGACGACCAAGCCTTCGGCATCCAGGGCGGGGTGAATTTCCTGCTGTTGCTGGTGGTGGCGGTGCTGGTGCTGATGAGCGGCACCTGGAAGCCGGGCATTTCGTACAACGTCTTCGGCACGCCAGTGGAGCTGCAGCAGATCGTGCGAGACGGCCTGCTGATCGTGGTGACCTTCGTGTCGATGGCCATCACCAAGCGTTCGGTGCGCGAGGACAACCAGTTCTCCTGGGCGCCCATGCAGGAGGTGGCCAAGCTCTTCATCGGCATCTTCGTCACCATGGTGCCGGTGCTGGCCATGCTCAAGGCTGGCGAGGCCGGTCCGTTTTCCGCCGTGGTGCGCTCGGTCACCGGCCCGGGCGGTGAGCCGCTGCCCTGGGCCTACTTCTGGTTCACGGGCGTTTTGAGCTCCTTCCTCGACAACGCACCCACGTACCTGGTGTTCTTCAACCTGGCCGGGGGTGACCCGCAGGTGCTGATGACGACTGGGGCGGCCACGCTGGCGGCCATCTCGGCCGGTGCCGTGTTCATGGGGGCCAACACCTACATCGGCAACGCGCCCAACTTCATGGTCAAGGCGATCGCTGAGGATCGCGGCATCCGCATGCCCAGCTTCTTCGGCTACATGGCCTGGAGCGGCTGCATCCTGATCCCGCTGTTCGTCATCATGACCTTCATCTGGTTCCGCTGAAGGAGCGACAACGCATGAGCCGACCAGCCGTTCTTGTCGCGCGCGCCGTTTTCCCCGAAACGGTCGCGCGCCTGCGCGAGCACTTCGACGTCGAGGACAACCCCGGCGACACCATCTTCACCAAGCCCCAGTTGATCGAGCGCCTGCACGGCAAGGCGGGCGCCTTTACCACCGGCAGCGAGCGCATCGACGCGCAGGTGCTGGACGCCAACCCGCAGTTGCGCGTGGTGGCCAACATGGCGGTGGGGTACAACAACTTCGACGTGGAGGCCTGCACCGCGCGTGGGGTGCTGGCCACCAACACGCCCGACGTGCTGACCGAGACCACGGCCGATTTCGGCTTTGCGCTGATGATGGCCACGGCCCGCCGCATGGCCGAGAGCGAACACTTCCTGCGCCGGGGCGAGTGGACGCGCTGGGCTTACGACATGTTCACCGGCAGCGACGTGCATGGCGCCACGCTCGGCATCCTGGGCATGGGCCGTATCGGCCAGGCCATCGCCCGGCGCGGGGCGCTGGGCTTTGGCATGAAGGTGATTTATCACAACCGCTCGCGCCTGGCCGCTGAGCAGGAGGCCCCGCTGGGCGCGCGTTACGTGGACAAGGCCACGCTGCTGCGCGAGGCCGACCACCTGGTGCTGGTGCTGCCGTACTCGGCCAGCAGCCACCACGCCATCGGCGCGGCCGAGCTGGCGCAGATGAAACCGACGGCGACGCTGACCAACGTGGCCCGCGGCGGCATCGTCGACGACGCCGCACTCGCGGTGGCTTTGCGCGAGCGCCGCATTGCCGCCGCTGGGCTGGACGTCTTCGAGGGCGAGCCTCAGGTGCACCCGGACCTGCTGACCCTGCCCAATGTGGTGCTCACGCCGCACATCGCCAGCGCCACCGTGGCCACGCGCCGCGCCATGGCCGAGCTGGCGGCCGACAACCTGATCGCCGCGCTCTCTGGCGGCAAGCCGCCCGCCCCCATCAACCCGCAGGTGTTGCCGCTGCGCCCCGCATGACGACGGACGCCTGGACGGTCGCGCTGGTCGCGCTGGCCGTCGTGAACGTGGTGCTGCTCGCAGCGCTGTGGCTGCGGGGTGGCCGTGGTGATGGCGGCGCCCACGAGCGTCGCCACGCCGAGACCCTGGCGCAGATGGAACGGCTGGAGCGCGAGCTGCGAGATGAGCTGGGCCGCCAGGCGCAGGCTTCGCGTTCAGACCTGGCCGCCTTTCAGCAGACCCTGCTGGCCCAGGGGGCGGAGAGCGCACGCACCCAGAACGAGCAGCTGGGCCACCTGTCGCTGCGCAACGAACAGCGCCTGGGCGAGGTGCGTGCTGCCGTGCAGGAACAGCTCAAGGCCCTGCAGGAGGGCAACGAGCGCAAGCTCGAGCAGATGCGCGCCACCGTGGACGAGAAGCTGCACGCCACGCTGGAGCAGCGTCTGGGCGAGAGCTTCAAGCAGGTGGCCGAGCGCCTGGAGCAGGTGCACCAGGGGCTGGGCGAGATGCAGGGCCTGGCGCGTGACGTGGGCTCGCTCAACCGCGTGCTGACCAACGTGAAGACGCGCGGCATCTACGGTGAGGTGCAGCTGGCCGGCCTGCTGGAGCAGGTGTTCACGCCGCAGCAGTACGCCGCCAACGTCGAGACCGTGCCAGGCAGCGGGGCGCGCGTGGAGTTCGCCATCCGCCTGCCCGGACGCGGCGATGACGGCACCACCTTGTGGCTGCCCATTGACGCGAAGTTTCCGCGCGAGGACTATGAGCGGCTGCTGGACGCCCAGGACCGTGCCGACCCGCAGGCCGCGGAGGCTGCTGCGCGGGCCATCGAGGCCCGGCTGAAGGCCGAGGCCAGAACGATCCGCGAGAAGTACGTCGCCGCCCCGCACACCACGGACTTCGCCATCCTCTTCGTGCCCACCGAGGGGCTGTATGCCGAGGCCCTGCGCCGCCCCGGGCTGGTCGAGGCGCTGCAGCGCGAGCATCGCGTGTCGCTGACCGGCCCCACCACCTTGCTGGCCACGCTGTCCAGCCTGCAGATGGGCTTTCGCACGCTGGCGCTTGAAAAGCGCAGCGCCGAGGTCTGGCAGGTGCTGGGCGCGGTGAAGACCGAGTTCGGCAAGTTCGGCGATGTGCTGGCCAAGACGAAGAAGAAGCTGTCCGAGGCCGCCAGCACCATTGACGCTGCCGAAGTGCGAACCCGCGCCATGGCGCGGCAGCTGAAGGGCGTGGAATCGCTGCCCGAGGTCCAGGCGCAGGCGCTGCTGCCCGGCGCCCTTGAGACAGACCCCGAGGAAGAGGACGGCGCCACCAGTGGCTGAAGGCGTGGGCCGTCCGGACGGGTCTGCGCCCGGCTTTAGCGGGCGCACGCTGCTGGCCTTGGTGGTGGGCCAGGTGGGTATCCACGCGGCCATGGCGGGGCTCAGACTGGCCGCACCCCTGCAGGCGCTGCGTGAGGGTTACAGCGCCTGGTCCGTGGGGCTGCTGATGGCCTTGTTTGCCGCTGCGCCGGTGCTGCTGGCCATGCCCTCGGGCCGTTTGGCCGACCGTCATGGTTACCACCGGCCGGTGGGCATTGCGGTTGCGCTCTCGCTGGCGGGGGCCTTGTGTGCGTTGGGCTCCACCCTGCTGGAGGGGCCGCCCCACTTTGGGCTCCTGTGCCTGGCGGCCACGCTGTGCGGCAGCGGCACCAACATGGGCATGCTGGCCATCCAGCGCACGGCCGGGTTGGCCGCGCGGGACAGCACCGAGCGCGTGCGCATCTTCAGCTGGCTCGGGGTGGCACCTTCGTTTGCCAACGTGGTGGGGCCGGTGGCGCTGGGTTTCATGATCGACTGGGGCGGGTTTGCCGCCGCCTACGCGCTGATGCTCCCGCTGGTGGCGTTGACCTTCTGGAGTGCCAGGCGGGTGCCTCGCCTCAAGCCGGTGACGCAGAGCCCCAGCCCGGGCGCGGGCAGCGGCGTGTGGAGCCTGCTGGCGGTGCCGGGCATGAAGCGCCTGCTGCTGGCCAACTGGTTGCTGTCTACCTGTTGGGATGTGCACGCCTTTGCCCTGCCCATCATCGGCCATGACCGCGGGTTCAGCGCCTCCACCATCGGTCTGATCCTGGGCACTTTCACGCTGAGCGTGAGCCTGATCCGCCTGGCGATTCCCGCAATCGCCCACCGCACGGAAGAGACGGCCGTGATCCGTTGGGCGATGGTGGCCACGGGCGTGGTGTTTGCCATCTACCCCTTGGCCACGCAGCCCTGGCAGATGGGCGTGTGCGCCGTGCTGCTGGGCATCACGCTGGGCTGCACCCAGCCGATGGTGATGTCCACTCTGCATCACCTCACCCCCGACAACCGCCACGGCGAGACCCTGGCCTTTCGCTCCATGGCCATCAACCTGTCCAGCACGCTGATGCCGCTGTTCTTCGGTGCGGCGGGCGTGGCCGTGGGTGCCAGCATGCTCTTCTGGGCGGTGGGAGCCTCCGTGGCTGGCGGATCGTGGGCGGTACGCGGGCTGAGGCAGCACCTGCTGCCGTAGCCCCGCCGCCATCAAGCCCTGCCTCCGTCAGGCCAGAGGGCCTGCGGGCGACACGCCCTTCAGGGCCTCAGGTCCGTCGACTCAGGCCAGGCCCTGGTGTCTGAGCAGGGCGTCGATGCGGGGCTCGCGCCCGCGGAAGGCTTTGAAGTTCTCCAGCGCCGGCCGGCTGCCGCCCACCTCCAGAATGGTGTGCAGGTAGCGCTGGCCGGTGGCCACGTCCAGCGGGTCGGTCTCCTCGAAGGCGCTCCAGGCGTCCGCGCTCAGGACCTCGGCCCACTTGTAGCTGTAGTAACCCGCCGCGTAACCCCCGCCGAAGATGTGCGAGAAGGCGTTCTGAAAGCGGTTGAAGGCCGGCGGGTGGATGACCGCCACCTCGGCGCGCACCTCGTCCATCACGCGCTGCACATCAGCTTGGCTGCCGGGCTCAGAGTGCAGCCGCATGTCGAACAGGCCAAACTCGATCTGCCGCAGCGTGGCCAGCCCGCTCTGGAAGTTCTTGGCCGCCAGCAACTTGTCGAACAGCTCGCGCGGCAGGGCTTTGCCCGTGTCGACATGCGCGGTCAGACGGCGCAACACGCTCCACTCCCAGCAGAAGTTCTCCATGAACTGGCTGGGCAGTTCCACCGCGTCCCACTCCACGCCGGCGATGCCGGAGACGGCGAGGTCTTCCACTTGCGTGAGCATGTGGTGCAGGCCATGGCCGAACTCGTGGAAGAGGGTGATGACGTCGTCATGCGTCAGCAGCGCGGGCCGACCTCCTTGGGGGGAGGCGAAGTTGCAGATCAGTCGGGCCACGGGCGTCTGCACCGCGCCGGCGCCATCGGGCCGCCGCCAGCGCGCCTGCGCATCGCTCATCCAGGCGCCGGGACTCTTGCCCGGACGGGCGTGCAAGTCGAGATAGAAATGCGCCACCGTGGTGGGCGCGGCGTCGCCAGCCTGGGCCGCGGGCCGCTCGATGCGGTAGAACTTCACGCTCTCATGCCATACGGGAGCCTGGTCTTCGACGATGCGCACCCCGAACAGCGTCTCGATGATCTCGAACAGCCCCTGCAGCACGCGGGGCAGCGTGAAGTAGGCGCGGACCTCCTCCTCGCTGTAGGCGTAGCGCTTCTCGCGCAGGCGTTCGCTGGCGTAGGGCACATCCCAGGCCTGCAGGTCGTGCAGGCCCAGTTCGGTCGCTGCAAAGGCCTTCAATTCCGCGAAGTCCTTCTGCGCCGAAGGGCGCGCGCGCTGGGCCAGCAGGCGCAGAAAGTCCAGCACCTCCTGGGGGGTGTCCGCCATCTTGGGTGCCAGGGACACCTCTGCGTAGCTGGCTCGCCCAAGCAACCGGGCCTCTTCCTGCTTCAGGGTCAATTGTTCCTGGATGATGGCGCTGTTGTCCTGCCCGGCCGGGCCGTGCTCGCTGGCACGGGTGACGTAGGCTCGGTACAGCGCCTGACGCACGCTGCGGTCATGCACATGCTGCATGGCGGGCAGGTAGCTGGGGGCGTGCAGGGTCAGGCGGCAGCCTTCGACGCCGGCGGCCTGGGCGGCCTCACGCGCGGCAGCCAGGGCGTCAGCCGGCAGGCCGGCCAGCTGCGATGCGGGCACGTCGAGCGAGAACGCGTCGGTGGCGTCCAGGACATGCTCCGAGAACTGCTGCGCCAGTTCGGCCCGCCGCGCCTTGATCTGGGCGAAGCGCTCGCGGGCGGCGCCCTCCAGCATGGCACCCGACAGCTCGAAGTCGCGCAGGGCGTTGTCCAGCGCGCGGCGCCGCGCCGGCGTCAGCCCGCGGTCTTGCTGCCGCAACGTCTGGTAGCGGGCCATGAGACGCCGGTCTGACGAGATCCTGGTGTGAAAGGTCGTCACCGCGCCCAGACTGTCGCTATAGGCCGCGCGCAGTTCCGGGGTGTCTGCCACCGAGTGCAGGTGGCCCACCTGGCCCCAGGCGCGTTCCAGCCGTTCCGCGGCGACGTCCAGCACGGCCGACATGGCCTCGTAGTCCACGTCCACTTCGGGGCCCACCGCCCGCTCCAGCGCTGCCTCGGCCTGGGCCAGCAAGGTCTGCACGGCGGGCGCCACATGCTCGGCGCTGATGCGGTCAAAGGCGGGTCTCTGGCCAAAGTCCAGCAGTGGGTTCGTGTCGGTCATGGTCGGGTTCATGGCGGGGTTGATCTCGCAGGATCGGCGGAGGGTCGAAGACGGGTTCAGGTGCTCAGCAGGCTGCGCTCGGCCGCCTCTACCGTGTTGACCAGCAGCATGGTGATGGTCATCGGACCCACGCCGCCGGGCACAGGCGTGATCCAGCCCGCCACCTCGCGGACGTCTTCAAAGTCCACATCGCCTTGCAGCTTGCCTTCTTCATTTCGGTTGATGCCCACGTCGATGACCACCGCGCCGGGCTTGACCATCTCGCGCATGACGGTGTGGCGCCGGCCCACGGCCGCCACCAGGATGTCGGCCTGGCGCGTGTGCAGGCCCAGATCGGGCGTGGCGCTGTGGCACACCGTCACCGTGGCGCTGGCCTGCAACAGCAGCAGCGCCATCGGCTTGCCCACGGTGTTGCTGCGGCCGATCACCACCGCGTGCTTGCCGCGGATGTCCACCCCCGTGCTCTCGATGAGCTTCATGCAGCCGTAAGGCGTGCAAGGTCGAAACCCAGGCAGCCCGCTCATCAACTCGCCGGCCGACAGGGTCGAGAACCCGTCCACGTCCTTGTGCACATCAATGGTCTGGATCACGCGGTGCGGGTCGATGTGGCGCGGCAGGGGCATCTGCACCAGGATGCCGTGGATGCTGAGGTCGGCGTTGAGCGCTCGGATGCGCTCCAGCAGATCGGCCTCGGTGAGGCTGCCGTCGTACTTCTCGAACACCGAGTGCAGGCCGTGCGCTTCGCAGGCCTTGACCTTGTTGCGCACGTACACCGCACTCGCCGGGTCGTCGCCCACCAGGATCACGGCCAAGCCAGGGCGCCGGCCTTGTGTCGCCAGCACCTGTGCGCGCTGGCCCAGGTCTTCCCGGATCTGGCGGGACAGGGCCACGCCATCAATCAACTTTGCTGTCACACGGGCTCCGCAACGAAGAAGGCCGCTGGGGTCAGCGGCCTTCGAGGGGTGAGGGGGGTCAGGCCTTGGGCACGGCGCCCAGGGCGATCTTGAGGAGATCGGCCACGGTATTGGCGTTGAGCTTTTCCATGATGTTGGCTCGATGCGCCTCGACCGTCTTGATGCTGATGCCCAGGTCGTCGGCGATCTGTTTGTTCAGTCGGCCTGCCACGATGCGCTCCAGCACCTGGGCCTCGCGCGTGGTCAGTCGGCCCAGCAGCGCCTCGCGGCTGACGGCCTCCTGGTGCTGGCTGAAGGCGTCACGCGCCTGGTCCAGCATGCGCTCCACCAGGCCCAGCAATTCTTCCTCCTTGAAGGGTTTCTCGATGAAGTCCATCGCGCCCTTCTTCATCGTGGTCACTGCCATGGGGACGTCACCATGGCCGGTGATGAAGACCACCGGCAGCGGGCTGCGGCGCTCGATCAGCCGGTCCTGCAGTTCCAGGCCGCTCATGCCGTCCATGCGGATGTCGGCGATCAGGCAGGCCACTTCGCGAGGGTCGAAACGCGACAGGAAAGACTCTGCCGAATCGAAGCATTTGACGCGGTAGTCCTTGCCTTCCAGCAACCACTGCAGAGAGTCGCGCACGGCTTCGTCGTCATCGACAACGTACACGGTTCCTTTTTTGGGGATCAGGCTCATGGCGTTGTCTGGGCGGTCAGTTCGAGGGGGGTGTCGGCCTCGGCCGGCGGAGCGGCAGCATCGGGGCGGACGGGGAGTTCAACGGGCAACGTGAACGAAAAACGGCACCCCACAATGGCCCCGGCATTGTAGAGGTTCTGGGCCTTCATCCGGCCTCGGTGCGACTCCACGATGGAGCGGCACAGCGACAGGCCGATGCCCAGGCCTTCGGCCTTGGTCGAGAAGAAGGCCTCGTACAGGCGCGACAACACTTCCTCGGGGATGCCCGGCCCGGCGTCGGTGACGCTGAACTCGATGGTGCCGCCTTCCTCGGGCGTGTGCCGCGGCACCACGCGCAACTCGATGTGCCGCCGGGAGGCGGGCAGTTGGGCCGCGTCGATGGCCTCGGCGGCGTTCTTCATCAGGTTCATCAGCACCTGCTCGATGAGGATCGGGTCGGCCTGCAGCGTGGGCAGGCGCTGCGCGACGTAGGTGCGGATGGCCACCTGCCTGCGGCGCAATTCGATGCCAGCCAGCTCCACGGCGTTTTCCACGATGGTTCGGGCCTCGGAGGGCTGGCGCTGCGGTTCGCTGCGCTTCACGAACGAGCGGATGCGGTGGATGATCTGGCCTGCCCGGGCGGCCTGGTTGGCGGTTTTCTTCAGCGCGGCGACGAGGTCGTCCTTCTCGATGGTCTCGGCCGTTACGCGCGAGACCATGCCATTGCAGTAGTTGGTGATGGCGGTCAGCGGCTGGTTCAGCTCGTGCGCCACCGACGAGGCCATCTCGCCCATGGTCATGAGCCGGCTGGTGACGGCCGCTTTCTCGGCCTGCTGCTTGGCCTGCTCCTCGGCGCGCAGGCGCGCGGTGATGTCGGTGGCGATCACCATCTGCGCCAGCCGCCCGTCAGTCCACTGCAGGTAGCGCGAGCGCACGTCGAACCACTTGTTCAGCGACTCTACGTAGACCTCGCGCAGGTCGCCCGCGGACTCGGTGAGCTCCTGCACCGGCAGGCCCGACATCGGGTCCAGGTCGTCCTCCAGATCCTCGTTGAAGGCGGTCGTTGAGTGTCCGGCCGTGAGCTTGGAGTGGCCTCTGGCATCGGCTCCGAACCACAGCCGGTACGAGCGGTTGGCGAACAACAGGTCGGACTGCTGCACCGACAGCACCGAGACCGAGGCGTCCAGCCCTTCGAGCACCGTGGTGAACCGTTCGTGCGAGGCCGAGAGTTGGTCTCGGATGCGCTTGGCCTCGGTGATGTTGGTCATCGAGGTCATCCAGCCCGTCTGCTGGCCCTTGGGGTCGATCAGCGGAGAGACGTACATGCGCGCGTCAAACAGCTGCCCGTCCTTGCGCGTCAGCCGTACCTCGATGCCGCCCGCGGGGCTGCGGCCCTGCATCTCCTGCTGCAGCAGGCGGTTGTTCTCCTCGATGCGGTCGGGCGGCCAGTACGGATACGGGGGCCTGCAGCCCAGCAGCTCGCCTTCTGAGAACCCGCTCATCTGGCAGAACGCGGCGTTCACGTAGGTGATGCGGCCTTCCAGGTCCAGCGCCCGCATGCCCGTGAGCATGGAGTTCTCCATGGCGCGGCGGAACTGGGTCTCCTGCACCAGGGCCGACTGGATCTGGGCGCGCCTGCGCATGTGGCGCCAGGTACCCAGCAGCATCCACACCGTGAGCACTGACAGCGCCACCACCATCCAGAACAGCGTGTTGCTGATCAGGCCGATGGAGGTCCGCCAGCCCTCGCCGCGCAGGACGACACCGTTCAGCGCGGGAGTCAGAGGCACTTCATGCACCAGCGCCCCGCGCTCCTGGGCGCGCCCAGGCATGGGGGTGTTGGTGCTGGCCAGCGCGGTAGCGTCGGCGCCCAGTGCGGTGATGCGGTGGCGCCGTGCCACGTCTGCAGGCACCAGGCGCCACACGAGGGTCTCGACGGCGTACTCGGCCACCAGCGTGCCGGCGAAGCTGCCGCGGTCGATCAGCGGCACGTGCAACTGGAATACGTAACGGCCGGCCGCGTCCTTGAAGGCTTCGGAGTAAACGGGCAGGCGCCGGTCGCGTGCCCAGGTGAAGGCTGCCTCGCTCGGGTCCGTCGTGCCTTCAGCGGGCAGCTGCAGCCCCGGCCACGCGCCTGAGGAGACCGCGTCGGCCTGCTGCGTGGGGCCACGAAGGCTGGCGCGCACGCCGCGGCGGGCACTCAGCCAGGTGATGTGGGTGATTTCGGGGCGATCGCCCGTCAGCGTCTGCGCCTGCTGAGCGAACTCCTGGGTGCTGATTTCGCGGGTGACCAGCTCCCGGGCCAGGCGCGCCAGCTGCTCCTGGTTCTCGATCAGGCGCAAACCCACCTGCTGCTGGGTGATTTCGGTGTCACGCACCACCGACTCGAGCTCGCGGCTGATCTCCTCCTGCCTCAGGTACCAGAAGGCGCTGGTGATGGCCGCCAGGAACATCAGCACCGAGACCAGCGGACCCAGGGTGGCCAACCGGTCCTGACGTGAGGGCGGCAGGCGCCGCCACCACCGGGCAGCCAGCCGGCTGAGCCTGGTCAGCCACAGCGAGCCTGGCGTTGGCACGGTGCTGCGCGAATACATCGGCGGATTATCCGGGCAGGTGGCGTGGCGGCGCGGGGGAGGGTGCGGTGGCCCACGCGTGAGTCTCGATCAGTGCCGCAGTACATCCAGTGAATTCCATAATGCGAAAAGGATAGTCACTATTTGAAAATGGAAAGCTCTGTGCGACACTTCTCACAACAGCAATTCTTCTTCGAGGAGACGGCCCCATGTCAGCCACGCCAGATCAAGCCTCCGGCACCACCGACTACGACATCGATGCCCAGGAAACCCGCGAGTGGCTGGACGCGTTGACGGCCGTCATCGAGGCTGAAGGTCCGGATCGCGCGCACTTCCTGTTGGAGCAGTTGCTGGAGGAAGCGCGGCAGCACAGCGTTGACATGCCGTTCTCGGCCAACACGGGCTACGTCAACACCATCGAGGCCGACCACGAGGAGCGCAGCCCGGGCAATCTCGAGCTGGAAGGCCGGCTGCGCGCCTACATGCGCTGGAACGCCATGGCCCTCGTGGTCAAGGCCAACCGCCTGGATCCGGCCGATGGCGGTGACCTGGGCGGCCACATCAGCTCCTTCGCCTCGGTGGCCCACATGTTCGCGACGGGCTTCAACCACTTCTGGCATGCGGACAGCCCCGACCATGGCGGCGATCTGCTGTACATCCAGGGTCACAGCGCCCCAGGCATCTACGCCCGTGCCTTTCTGGAAGGACGGTTGAGCGAGGAGCAGCTGACCAACTTCCGCCAGGAAGTGGGCGGCAAGGGCCTGTCGAGCTACCCCCATCCCAAGCTGATGCCGGAGTTCTGGCAGTTCCCCACGGTTTCCATGGGCCTGG
>Ga0315904_10008876_pt1 | contig 13226 bp, 17 predicted proteins | sample LakEriMetagenome_6_FD_203529 | JGI IMG/M metagenome (GOLD analysis project Ga0315904, IMG submission 203529) | Freshwater fungal communities from buoy surface, Lake Erie, Ohio, United States - Buoy 12 MA120 | ecosystem: Environmental > Aquatic > Freshwater > Lake | place: USA: Lake Erie, Ohio... | reverse complement strand
GCCGGCACGCCCGAGGACCAGCAACTCAAGGCGATGTTCGGCAAGCCGGTGCGCAGCCGCAAGAGCCAGCGCCAGCGCATCCGCTACTGCAAGATCAACGGCTACGAGATTCTGGAGCGCGGCGAGTGGGCGGGCAAGTACATCCCCGTCGTGCGCGTGATCGGCAACGAGTTCGAAGTCGATGGCCGGTTGTACCTGTCGGGCTTGGTGCGCAACGCCAAGGACGCGCAGCGCATGTACAACTACTGGACCAGCCAGGAGGCCGAGATGCTGGCTCTGGCCCCCAAAGCGCCGTTCATCGGCTACGGCGGCCAGTTTGAGGGCTACGAGACGCAGTGGAAGACAGCGAACACGCAGAACTGGCCCTATCTGGAGGTCAATCCTGACGTGACGGACGGGGCGGGCAACGCGCTGCCGTTGCCGCAGCGCTCTCAGCCGCCGATGGCCCAGACCGGGCTAATTCAGGCCAAGATGGGCGCTTCGGAGGACATCAAGGCGTCCACGGGGCAGTACAACGCCTCGCTGGGCATGACTAGCAACGAGCGCAGCGGCCGTGCCATCATGGCCCGTCAGCGCGAAGGCGACGTAGGAACCTACCACTATGTGGACAATCTGGCCCGCGCTGTTCGTTATGTTACTCGTCAGCTGGTGGATCTGATCCCCAAGATTTACGACACCCAGCGCATCGCTCGCATCATCGGTGAAGATGGCGAGACGAAGATGGCCAAGATCGACCCGACGCAGCCCGAACCGGTGCGCAAGATCGTGGACCAGCAAGGCATCGTGCTGGAGAAGGTCTACAACCCCAGCGTCGGCAAGTACGACGTGGTGGTCACGACGGGTCCGAACTACGCCACCAAGCGCCAGGAGGCGATGGAGTCGATGGGTCAAGTGCTGCAAGGCAATCCGCAACTGTGGGGTGTGGCTGGCGACCTGTTCGTCAAGAACATGGACTGGCCGGGCGCGCAGGAGCTGTCCAAGCGGCTGGCCAAGACCATCGACCCGAAACTCATCAGCGACGACGAAGACCCGGCTATGCAGGCGGCTCGGCAGCAGATGGAGGCGATGGCGCAGGAGATGCAGCAGATGGCCACCATGCTGCAAAACGTGCAGCAGTCGATGGAGGCGCAGAAGCTAGAAATCGACACCTTCAAGGCTCAGACGGACGCCGAGGTCAAGGCATACGAGGCCGAGACGAGGCGTTTGCAAGTCGTGGCGGCCGGTATGCAGCCCGAGCAGGTCCAAGAGGTCGTCATGCAGACGCTGCGCGACGTGATGACCACGGGTGATATGGCCATCGCAGCCCGCACGGAGATGCCTCAATGACGTGCGAAGTTTTCATCGGGCACCTGTTTTTGGCCCGCGACGTGGCACACTCGTCGCACCTGAACACACGCTCGTTTGCCAAGCACTCGGCGCTGAACGAGTTTTACGACGAAGTGGTGGAACTGGCCGATTCGTTTGCCGAGGCGTACCAAGGCAAGTACGGGCTGATCGGTCCGATCACGTTGCAGTCCGCGGCCAAGACCAACAGCGTTGTGGAGTTCTTGGAAGACAATCTCAAGACGCTGATGGACATGCGCTACAAGGTAGTTGAGAAGGAATGCACTCCGTTGCAGAACATCCTCGACGAAATCTTTGCGCTGTACTACCGCACTTTGTACAAGCTCAAATTCCTCGCGTAAGGACGCATCATGGAACTTCTCCAGCCAATGTCAAAGGCCGACTACCCGGCCTACACCGCAACCGCGGGCGCCACGGCCGGCGACACTACGGCGTGGGCGCCTGGTCCGCAGGGTGTGGTGGTATGGTGCGACCAGCCTTGCTACGTTGAGGTCGGCGTGGCGGCAACGGCTACCAACGCCAGCACACCCATTCCTCCCTACACACCGATTCCGTTTGCGGTGCCGGCAAATGTGACCGGCGCACCTTGGCGCGTAAGCGTGCTGCGTATTGGTTCGACTGACGGCACGGCGTACTGCAAGCCGATCAACAAGCAATGAGCTTCTTCGGCGTCGATCTGCGCAATGCCTTGCCCATTGGGCTGGGTGGGATTGTGTCGTTGTTCTCTGGCCGCGGCAACGATCAGGCGCTGAATGACCTGTTGACCGAGGACAACAACAACTTGGTGCAAGAAGACGGCGCCCTCATCCTTCTGGAGTAGACCATGCCCGATCTCAAGATTTCCCAACTGACCTCTGCCGCAACCCCGTTGGCCGGCACCGAGGTACTGCCCGTCGTTCAAAGCGGCTCTACCGTCAAGGTCGCCGTCTCCGACCTCACCGCAGGCCGCGCGGTCAGCGCCTCGGCGTTGACAGCTTCATCTGGCAACCTGACGTTCTCCGGCACCGCGCAGCGGATCACGGGGGATTTCAGTAACGCGACGGTGGCGAATCGTCTGATATTTCAAAGCAGCACGGTAAATGGGGGCACCAGATTTACTATTATTCCAAATGGCACATCTGCGGTTGCGGGATTTGACGCACACTCTTCCAGCTCAGATCCGGGGGGAAATGCCTCCCGCGCCTCTTTGGTCGTTGTTGGTGGTTCCGACGTTCGCGTTATTTCCGACATTAATGGCACCGGCACCTACCTGCCGATGACCTTCTACACCGGAGGCAGCGAGCGGGTCAGGGTTGATACGTCGGGGAATGTGGGGATTGGAACAACTGGTGGCGCGGGTTACAGGCTTGACGTTACTGGCACGGCCCGTTTCACAGGCATCACGCGGTTCGACAATGCGATTGACCTGAAAACTGCAACGCTCAACTACGTCTATTTTGACGACGCGCTTGCGTTTGCAAGGAACGGTGTTGGCGAACGCATGCGCATCGACGCATCGGGCAACGTGGGGATTGGGACGGCGAGTCCGGGGACAAAACTTGATGTATTCAATACGGGCACAACGACAACTGATTTCAGAGTTCGCAACAGTACAGTCAGTCTTTCGTCGTTTGTTGACAGCGGAGCAAGTTATGTAGGCGCGTCAACAAACCATCCGTTGTTGCTCATCACCAACAACAACGAACGCATGCGCATCGACTCCTCCGGCAACGTGGGGATTGGGACGACCTCTTTCGGCGCGTCGTCGCAAGTGGTGCTGGCAATCGCCAACGCCACCGCAGTCCCCACCGGCAACCCCACGGGCGGCGGCGTGCTGTATGTGGAGGCTGGGGCGCTCAAGTACCGGGGATCTTCCGGCACCGTTACCACCATTGCCAACGCCTAAGAGGCCAACATGAACTGGAAAATCGACTTTCTCAAGACCCTCACCAACACCGCGCAAGGCTACGTCGTGGAATGCGGCTGGCGCTGCACGACCGAGCAAGGGCAGCACAGCACGGGCGCTTACGGCACCTGCTCGTTCCCAGCCCCGGCTGACGCCAGCGGCGACTTCATCCCCTACGACAAACTGACCGAGGACATGGTGCTGGGCTGGGTCTGGTCTTCCGGCGTGGACAAGGCCGAGGTCGAGGCCAACGTCGCGCGCCAACTTGATGCGCTGATCAACCCCGCGCAAATCATCCCTCCGCTGCCGTGGGCCGCATGAACACCGACATCCAACTGAGCCTCACCGTCGAGGAAGTCAACGCCGTGCTCCAGACGCTCGGCAACCTGCCCACCTCCTCGGGCGCGTACCCGCTGATGATGAAGATCAAGGCGCAGGCCGAGGCTGCGGTGCAATCCAAAAAGGTTGACACCGTACCCGAAGTGGTGTAGTTTTAGCGTACTGGTCCGCCCGACCAGGGTTCTTCGGAACGAACATGGACGAACAAACCCCAGTGGTTGTTGCGGAAGAAGTCCCTCCGCAAGAGCAGGCAGCGACGGCCGCGCCTGAATCTGACCAGACGCCGGAAGAAGCCAAGCCTGCTGCCAAGACGTTCACCCAAGACGAGGTGGACGAACTGATCAGCAAGCGGCTTGCAAGAGAGCAGCGCAAATGGGAGCGCAAGCAGGTACAGCAACCTGCGGCTGCACCGCCCAAGGATGTCCCGCCTGTAGACAGTTTCGAGTCCCCGGAAGCCTACGCGGAAGCGTTGGCAACCAAAAAGGCCGAGGAACTGGTTGCACAGCGAGACGCCCAACGGCACCAGGCTGAAGTGCTGGAGGCGTATCAGGATCGTGAAGAGCAAGCTCGGGAGAAGTACGACGACTTCGAGCAAGTCGCCTACAACCCGAATCTGCGCATCACGAACGTGATGGCCGAAACGATCCAGGCTTCTGACGTTGGCCCCGATGTAGCCTACTACCTCGGCTCCAACCCGAAGGAAGCGGATCGCATCTCCCGTCTGTCCCCGTTTCTGCAAGCCAAGGAGATTGGGAAGATCGAGGCCAAACTGGCTACCGATCCTCCGGTCAAGAAAACCACCGCCGCGCCGCAGCCGATCACGCCTGTGTCTGCCCGCACCACGGGCTCCCCAGCCTACGATACCACCGACCCGCGCTCCATCAAGCAGATGAGCACAAGCCAGTGGATCGAGGCTGAGAGGCAGAGGCAGATCAAGAAACTGCAAGCGCAAAACCGCATCTGAAAGGAATCACCGTGAGCAATTCACTGCTTACCATCGACATGATCACGCGGAAGGCTCTCGAAATCCTCGAGAACAACCTCGTGATTACCCGCAACGTGAACCGCCAGTACGACGACTCGTTCGCCGTGGAAGGCGCCAAGATCGGCTCGACGCTGCGCATCCGCCTGCCCGACCGCGCTCTGGTGACGGACGGCGCTGCCCTCCAGACCCAGGACGACAACGAGCAGCACACGACCCTGACGGTCGCCAGCCAAAAGCACATCGGCATCAACTTCACGTCGGCCGAACTGACGATGCAGCTGGACGACTTCGCTGACCGCGTGCTCAAGCCTCGTATCAGCCAACTCGCCTCCAGCATCGACGCCGACGTGGCCAACGCCTTCAAGGGCATCGGCAACTCGGTGGGCACGCCGGGCACCACGCCGGGTACCTCGCTGGTGCTGCTGCAAGGCCAGCAGAAGCTCAACGAGAACGCTGCCGTGATGTCGCCGCGCTACGCGACGGTCAACCCGGCCGCCAACGCGGGCCTGGTCGAAGGCATGAAGGGCCTCTTCAACCCCACCGACACCATCAGCAAGCAGTTCAAGGCTGGCATGATGGGCACCGGCGTGCTGGGCTACGAAGAGATCAACATGTCGCAGTCCATCAAGGTCTTCACCACCGGCACGCGCAACGCGACTGGCGGCACGACCTCGGCGGCGGTCACGTCCAATGGTGCCACGGTCATCGCCATCACTGGCGCTGGCAACAACGCCACGGTCAAGGCTGGCGATGTGTTCACGGTGGCAGACTGCTTTGCGGTGAACCCGCAAACGCGTGAGTCCACTGGCTCGCTGTTCCAGTTCGTCGTCCTGTCGGACGTGACGCTGGGCAGCAGCGGTGAAGGCAACCTGACGGTCGCAGCCATGTACCCGGCCACGCACGCGCTGGCCACCGTCAACACCCTGCCTGGCAACAGCAAGGCCGTGGTGTTCGTGGGTGCTGGCGGCACCGCGTACCCGCAGAACCTGATCTACCACAAGGACGCCATCACGTTCGCCACCGCCGACCTCCTGCTTCCGCAGGGCGTTGACATGGCTTCGCGTGCCGTCCACAACGGTATCAGCCTGCGCGTCGTGCGTCAGTACGACATCAACAACGACCGGATGCCCTGCCGGATCGACGTGCTGTACGGCTACAGCGTGATCCGTCCGCAGATGGCCGTGCGCCTCTGGGGCTGACGAAAACAGGGGGCTTCGGCCCCCTACTTCACATCTGAACATCGAAAGGAATCATCATGCCTCTTCCGAATGGCTCTGGCGGCTATCAGGTTGGCGCGGGCAACGTCAACGAACCGTTGGTCTTTCCGCAAACCGCGCCCACGGCGCTGACGGCCGGCGCAACGGCTACGGCCGCGCAACTGGCCGCTGGTCTGTTCACCTTCAACGGCACCGCTGGCAACCTCGTGCTGCCCACGGTCGCGCTGCTGGAGGCCGAGCTGCCCGCGGTGCAGAAGGTTGATGCCGCGTTTGACTTCTACGTCATCAACATCGACGCCTCGGGCTCCGATGCGATCACGGTGGCGGTCGGCACGGGCTGGACGCTGGTGGGTGCGGGTGCGGTGGCGGCGGCGACTTCCGGGCACTTCCGTGCTCGCAAGACCGGCGAAGGCACTTGGACCTGCTACCGCATCTCTTGATGGCGCTGCCCCCGGTGCAAGCCGGGGGCTCATCCTAGGAGCATTTCATGCCGAACACCAAGGCAGTAGGTGTGGCGTTCGCGGACCCTGAGTTCGAGAGCGTCACCGTTACCGGCGCTGTCGCCGCCGCATCGGTGGCCGCCACCGGCGCGGTCAGCGCCACGCAGCTCAAGCTGAACGCGCCCGTCATCAAGACGGCTTCGTTCACGCTTGCCGACAACGAGAACTTCCTCGTCTGCAACGGCGCAGGCAGCATCACGGTCACGTTCCCCACGGCATCGGCCAGCACCGGCCGCGTCGTGTGGATCAAGACCATCGCTGCGCAGACCGTCGTGTCCGCGGGCACCAACGTCAAGCCCATCGGCACCAATACGGCCGGCACCGCGATCCTCGCGGCGTCTGCCGGGGCCTGGGCGATGCTGGTGTGCGACGGGACCGATTGGGTCATCATGGCGTCGTGATAAGGTAGGGGCTTCGGCCCCTACCTCTTACACATCATGGCAGTCATTTACCTTCGACACCCCCTCCACGGCGCCAAGGTTGCATCTTCCGACATGGAGGCGAACTTCGACATCGCGCAGGGATGGGAGGTTTTTGATCCCGCGGCGCCGGCCGATCCGCCTGCGCCTGAGCCCGTTGTCAACGAGTTGCCCCGTCGCGGGCGGCCACGCAAGAACGTAGAACCCACCGGAGTCTGATATGGCGACTGCCACCGCTGGCGACCAGATCAACGGAGCACTTCGCCTGATCGGCCAACTGGCAGAAAGCGAAGTGCCGTCTGCGGCTACGTCGCAAGATGCGTTGGCGGCAATGAACCAGATGATCGACTCGTGGAACACCGAGCGGCTGTCGGTGTTCTCCACGCAGGACCAGACGTTTCTGTGGCCCGCCAGCACCATCAGCCGCACGCTTGGCCCCACCGGCGACTTCGTGGGTAATCGGCCCATCCTGCTCGACGACGCGACGTATTTCCGCGACCCGGGCACGAACGTCAGTTTCGGCGTCAGGATCATCAACCAGCAGCAGTACGACGGCATTGCGGTCAAGACCGTGACTTCGACGTACCCGCAGGTGATCTGGGTCAACATGACGTACCCGGACATCGAGATGTACATCTACCCGGTGGCCACCCGGGAGGTGGAGTGGCACTTCATCTCAGTCGAAGAGCTGTCCAACGCGGCGACGCTGGCGACCACGCTGGCCTTCCCGCCCGGCTACCTGCGCGCGTTCAAGTACAACTTGGCCTGCGAGATCGCCAACGAGTTCGGCGTCGAGCCGCCGCCCCAAGTGCGCCGCATCGCTATGACCAGCAAGCGCAATCTGAAGCGCATCAACAACCCGGACGACGTGATGTCGATGCCGTACTCGCTGGTGGCCACGCGGCAGAGGTTCAACGTGTACGCCGGATCATACTAAGTATGTTTAACTGTTGTCGTATTGGCTATGTTTGCCGGCAATGAAGCCTTTATGGCCTTTGACCGCGCGCAACAACCCTCGGCGCTTGTACGCGTCAATGAAGTGCTGCGCGTTTTGCTGATGTGTGACAAGTTCCAGGTTTTCCAGTCGATTGTTGGCGCGGTCAAGGTCTTTGTGGTTGATCTCAAGTCGGCCTGGAATCGGGCCATTGAACGCTTCCCACATCAGTCTGTGTACGCTGCGGCGCACATACGCTCCGTTGTGGCACAGCGACGCAATCATGTACCCTTTGAGATTTCGCACCTTCACGGATCGACTTGCCGTGTTGCCGGCCCACGTTTTACCGCGCTTAATGTTGCTGGCGGTAGCCAAGCTGGTGCCCAAGAACTCGGCAACCTCTCGCAGCAGCGCGCCTTGCTCAAACATGCGCTTGGCCTCGGCCACTCTGTCGCCGTCCAACGTCTTGCCCCGCGCAATCCGGCGCACGTTGCCGTGATCGCTCACCTCGTACAGTTGTTCAAACCCAAGCACCGGCTTCCACGTTTCCATCTGCCTACTCCTTTCAAGGTGAACGGAGTATAGCATGAAGACTCCGATCCTCGGTCAGTCCTACGTTGTTCGCAGCCCCAACGCTGCGGCGGCGCGGCTCGTCAACCTTTACCCCGAGGCGCTGATTGAGGGTAAGGAAGCGGCGTACCTGCAACGCTGCCCGGGGCTGCGACTGGTCGCAACGGTTGGCACCGGCCCCATCCGAGGCATGTGGTCGCTGGGCGGTAACCTGTACGTTGTCAGCGGAACGAGCCTGTACAAACTCACCTCGACGTATGCAGCGACACTCATCGGCACCGTGATCGGCACGGAGCCGGTCAGCATGAGCGACAACGGCACGCAGTTGTTCGTGGCCGCCAACGGGCCGAGCTACATTTACAACACGTCCACCGGCGTCTTCCAACAGATCAGCGACCCGGACTTTCCTGGCGCTGTGACGGTTGGTTTTCTCGACCAATACTTCGTTTTCAATGAGCCCAACAGCCAACGCATCTGGGTCACTGAACTACTTGACGGCACCAGCGTCGATCCCCTTGACTTTGCCAGCGCCGAGGGCTCGCCCGATGGCGTGGTGAGCCTCATCGTAGACCACCGCGAAGTGTGGGTGCTCGGCACCAACAGCGTCGAGGTTTGGTACAACACGGGTGGACCTGACTTCCCGCTGCAACGCATCCAAGGGGCATTCAATGAGATTGGCTGCGCTGCGGCGTACTCGGTCGCCAAACTCGACAACACCGTCTTCTGGCTTGGCGCCGACGCCCGTGGCCGAGGCATTGTCTACCGCGCCAACGGCTACAACGGTCAGCGCATCAGCACGCACGCAGTCGAGTTTGCCATCCAAGGCTACGGCGACATCTCCGATGCCATCGCCTACACCTACCAGCAAGACGGCCACTCGTTCTACGTCCTGACGTTCCCCAGCGCCAACGCCACTTGGGTGTTTGATGCAGCCACGCAGGCGTGGCACGAGCGCGCGGGCTGGACCAACGACCAGTTCACTCGCCATCGCAGCAACTGCCAGGCTGCGTTCAACAGCGAGGTGCTGGTGGGCGACTACGCCAACGGTAAAATCTACGCCTTTGATCTGGACGTGTACGCTGATGACGGCGCGGTGCAGAAGTGGCTGCGCTCTTGGCGAGCGTTGCCGCCGGGGCAGAACAACCTCAAGCGCACCGCGCACCATAGTCTGCAACTCGATGCGGAAACAGGCGTTGGTTTAAACGGGGTTGACCCGTTTGACGTGTTTGGCTACCTGCTCACCGAGAACGACGACTTTCTTGTCGCAGAGGACGGTGACAAACTGATCATATCCACCGCAACTGTGCAGGGTGTTAACCCGCAAGCAATGCTGCGCTGGAGCGACGACGGCGGCCACACATGGTCCAACGAGCACTGGCGGTCAATGGGCCGCATCGGCGAGTACGGCTACCGCACCATCTGGCGCCGTCTCGGCATGACCGTCAAACTGCGCGACCGCGTGTACGAGGTTAGTGGTACGGACCCCGTGAAGATCGCTATCATGGGTGCTGAACTTCTCATCAGCCCCACGGATGCGTGATGACCACCCCTAGCGCCACTCCCACCCCTATCACCCCGCCGCGGGTGCCGTTCTTCGATGAACGGTCTGGGTTGATCTCGCGCGAGTGGTACATGTTCTTTCTGGGGCTATTCAGGACGGAGCAGCAGATAGACGATTGGGCCAAGGCGCCGCAGGCCAGCGATACCTCAGGCGAGATTACCAAGGCGGCGCAGGAGGCGCAACTCGCGGCGCTGCTGCGGGCCGAGGCGGGCAACGCAGCCCAAGACGCGCAACTCAGCGCTGAACTGTCATCAACCAGAGAAGAGCTTGCCGCTTTGCGAACGATGGTGCAGGGTTTGGCCGTAGCACCGCCGCCGCGCGAGTTCAAGCGGGCGCGCTACGGGTCGTTCTACGACACCACGACGCAGACGGCGACCGTCATCAACACGGCCACGGCGATCACGTTCAACACGACCGACCTGAGCAGCGGCGTGCGCATTGGCACGACGACCTCGCAGGTCATTGTGGACACCGAGGGCGTCTACAACTTCCAGACCTCGATCCAACTCGACAGCACGGTGGCGACGGCCGAAGAGTTCTACCTCTGGTTCAGGCTCAACGGGGTCGATGTGACGAACTCGGCAAGCCAGTTGCGAACGCAAGGCAACAATGCCGAGGTGTTCGTCGCGCTGAACTACTTCTTCAACCTCAAGGCCAACGACTACGTTGAACTCATGTTCTCGGTGAGCAACCTCGGCGTGCAGCTGCTGGCCTCCGGTGCCGTCGCGCCGCATCCCGGCATCCCGAGCATCATCCTCACCGTGAGCAACAACATCCAAGGAGTCCAGTGATGGCCGTGTATCTCTCACCTCTCGGCGGTGCCGGCTGGCAGTTCTTTGACAACAACGGCATCCCGCTGGCCGGTGGGCTGCTTTACACCTATGCTGCCGGCACGACCACGCCGCAGGCCACCTACACGACATCGGCGGGCAACGTCGCCAACGCGAACCCCGTCGTGCTGGACAGTGCGGGACGCATCGCCAATCAGGTGTGGTTGACCGAGGGGCAGGTGTACAAGTTTGAGTTGCGCACCTCGGCAGGCGTGACCATTTGGACGAAGGACGACATCAGCGGCGTCAATGACTTCTCTGACTTGAGCGCGCAACTGGCTGCGGCCGGCGGTTCGGCGCTCATCGGCTTTCAACAAGCCGGGGCCAGTGCCAAGGTGTCTACGGCACAAGAGAAGATGCGCCAGCGCGTCAGCATCCTCGACTTCACTGGCGTCGATCCCACCGGCGCCACCGACAGCACCGCTGGCATCCAGGCGGCGATCACCTACGCCAAGACGCTGACCTCGCCTGAACTCATCATCGACGCGGGCACGTATCTCGTCAATGCAACCCTGACGTTCGATCTGCCGAACTACAGCACGATCCGGTGCTTCGGCCTGATCCGCTCCAGCGTGTCGAACAACCCCGCGATCCGCATCGGCAGCACCTCGGCCAACACGTTCAGCCTGACCGTGACGGGCATCAAGGTCGAGCGCACATCGGTGGACACGAGCAACCTCTCCACGGGCGTGCAGCTGCGCAACCTCGTGGCGTCCTACGTCGATGTGCGGTGGTGCCGGAACTTCGAGGATGGCGTCTACTGCTACGGCGATCAGGCCAACGGCGGGTTCTCGTACAACGAGATCCACCTCGGGTTCATCCATGACAACAAGCGCAACCTGCACCTGAACGCGGCCTCGCCGGGGTACTGCAACGAGAACAACTTCTACGGCGGCACGTACAACCACAGCAGCGGCTACCCCGCGGTCGCCACGACGAACCTGCTCGTGGCGCACTTCGCCTCGTCCGTCCTGAACAACAACCGCTTCTATGGCCCGTCGTTCGAGGACAACACGGCGCTCGCCACGGCGGCCGTCATCAACGGCGACAACAACGTGATCTACTGGCCGCGGATCGAGAACCCGGCGATCCAGACCACGTACCAGATCCAGTTCACCGTCAACGCCCGCGAGTGCCGCGTGATCGGCCACGGGTTTACGATGGTGAACACGAACATCAGCGACCTCGGCTCGGGCAACATGTACGAGACGCGCGAGGGCGCGGTGATCCGTTACCAGACCCCGGCAACTGCGGGCATGGCGGTGCTCAAGCTCCAGTCCTACGCCAGCGGCTCGGCCAAGGTGCTCTCGGGTCTGGACACGGCCGGCACCGAGCGCAGTTACATCACGGGCGACGGTGACGCCTACCTCAAGCGGGCGCTGGCGCTCGAAGGCGTGCCGGCCAGCGGCACCGCGGGCGCGGTCACATACGGCGCGGGCACGCAGTTCACGGTGGGTGGCGCAGGCGGTGCATCGGCCCTGCCTGCCACGCCGCTGGGCTACCTTCGGGCCTGGGTCGGCACGACCGAGGTGGTCATTCCCTACTACGCGAAGGTTTAACATGATCCCCCGCGACAAACTGCTCCACATCGCCCTGGGCGTGCTGTGGCTCTGCGCCACGGCAGTCAACCTGCTGGTGTACACCGTCTTCGGCCTCGGCCCCGCGCTGGCCTACGGCACGACCGCCTTCGGCATCCTCTACGAGGTGAACCAATGGGTTCGCAAGGAGGGTCAGCCTGACCCGTGGGACGCTGCCGCTACGGCTCTACCTGGCTGGGTGATGTTCGTGATTTTGGAGGTCTGGAAATGAGCGTAACACCGAAGGTTCTGGTGCAGCCCGTGCTGTTGGCAGTCGCAACCACTACGCAGTACACCGTACCGGCTGGCACGCGGTGTATCATCGACAAGGCTACGGTGGTCAACACTACGGCAACGACCCGCACATTTTCAGTCTACCTTGTCCCCAGCGGGGGCTCCGTGGCTGCGTCGAACTATGTTGTGGAATCCCGCGCCGTTGTGTCAGATGAGACGTACTTGTGCCCCGAGTTGGTTGGGCAAGTGCTTCAGCCCGGCGACTCTATTGCAACCGAAGCCAGCGCAGCCACGGCGCTGGCGTTGCGCATCAGCGGACGTGAGGTGACCTGATGTTCCAGTTTCTCATCCCCGCTGCTGCCACGCTGATCGGCAGCGCGCTGCAATCTCGTCAAGTCGGTAAGGCTCAAGCGGCCGAACGTGAGCAGCAAGACAAGGCGCTTGCGCTGCAAGAGCGCATGTACGAGGAGGGCGTTCAGCGCCAGCAGCCCTTCCTCGCCGGTGGCACCGAGGACTACAACCGTCTGCGGGCGCTGATGAGCGGTGGGCCTGGCGCTGCGCAGCAGTTCCTTCAGATGGACCCGGGCTACGGCTTCCGACTGTCCGAGGGCATGAAGGCGCTAGAGCGCGGCGCGGCGGCGCGCGGCGGCCTGATCTCCGGTAACGCCCTGCGCGGGGCGCAGCGGTACGGGCAAGACCTCGCATCGCAGGAGTTCGGCAACGCTTACGGCCGGCTCGCTGGACTGGCAAACATCGGCCCATCCGCAGCTGGCGTGATGAACACGCTGGGGCAGCAGTACGCTACCGGCGCCGGCAACATCTACGGCGCGA
>Ga0315904_10008875_pt1 | contig 13226 bp, 14 predicted proteins | sample LakEriMetagenome_6_FD_203529 | JGI IMG/M metagenome (GOLD analysis project Ga0315904, IMG submission 203529) | Freshwater fungal communities from buoy surface, Lake Erie, Ohio, United States - Buoy 12 MA120 | ecosystem: Environmental > Aquatic > Freshwater > Lake | place: USA: Lake Erie, Ohio... | reverse complement strand
TAGTCTCCGGGCGCACCACAAACGGCATAGTTCCCGAAAGGCGCAGGTAAGTCTCGACGCTGGGAATCTCGCGTGGCGCAATTCCCTTGACGGCCTCGCCGATTGCCTTGATGTGCGCGGGAGAGTTACCACAGCAGCCCCCGACGATATTGATCAGCCCCGACTCGGCCCACTCGCGGAGCATCGGCCCCATGGTCTCAGGCGTCTCCGGAAAGCCCGTCTCCGAGAGGGCGTCGGGGAGGCCCGCGTTGGGGTAGGCGATGATGGGAATATCGGCGATCTCGGCGAGGCGTGCGAGAATCGGGCGCATCTCTTTTGGCCCCAGCGAGCAGTTGAGCCCGACGGCGGTGAGTGGAAAGTGGCGTATGGAGTACCAGAGCGCCTCGATGTCCTGGCCTGAGAGATTTCCCCCGGCGAGGTCCACAAAGCACGATGCCATCACGGGAATATCGCGCTCTAGCTCGGTGAGTAGCGCGCCAATGGCAAAGAGCGCCGCTTTGAGGTTCAGCGTATCAAACGTCGTCTCGCAGAGCAGCACGTCCACGCCGCCCTCGACCAGTGCCCGCGCCTGCCGCCCGTAGGTCTCGACTAGCTCGTCCCAGGTGACGTTGCGATAGGCGGGTCGGTCCGCGTCCACCACCACCGACGCGCTACGGTTCAGTGGCCCAATGCTTCCCGCGACCCAGCGTGGCTTGCCGTCCTTGGCAATCGCGGCATCCACCACTTGCCGACAGATCCGCGCACCTTCGAGGCTCATCTCATCCGCCCAGTCCTGAAGGCCATAGTCCTCCTGGGAGATCGTGGTCGCCGTGAACGTATTGGTCTCGATCAGCTCTGCACCCGCGTCTACATAGGCCTGATGCGTCTCCGCGACAATCTGTGGTTGGGTGATATTTAAGAGATCGGGGTTGTTTTTAACATCCTTAGGGTGATCTTTGAAGCGCTCCCCCCGAAAATCAGCTTCCTCTAAGCCTTTTTTCTGGAGGAGAACCCCGTAGGAACCGTCAATGAGAAGAATACGCTGGGCAAGATGCGCCCTAAAATCGGCAGACATGCCGCTATTCTATCACCGTCGAGCAGTGGTTACCCCGCCTGCATTCTTGAGCCACTCCGCCATCTTCACTGGATCTTTGGCAAGATTGTAGTCCGCTTTTGCAATGAGATTCCCGTCCGCATCAATCACGGCATAGAGAGGATTGACCAAGTTGTCAAAGAGCTTCAGCGCGAGATCCGCATTGGCTTTACCCTCCGCCGGCGAAGCGTACTTGCCGCCGTCGGTGTAGAGTCGCACCCGAACCAGCTTCTCTAGCTCCGTCTTCACCGCCACTTCGGGGAAGACGCGCGTCTCGACATCACGGCAGTTGGTACACGTGTGGCCCGTGAAGTCAATCACCAGGCGCTTGCCACTCTCACGAGCAATGGTTTTGGCTTTCTCCAGATCCCGCTCCCAATCCAGCTCGTTAACGCCCTTGTGGCTCCCAAACCCTGTGTGATCGGCAGGAGGGAGGAAGCCCGAGGTCAGAGGGTGCAGAGGACGACCCGATGTCCCGTAGAGGCTGTAGAGCGCTGCCGCGATAAAGAGCCCCGACCAGATGCGACGCGGCACCGTGGGCTTGTCCTGTGGCGTGTTGAAGCCCACGTAGAGCTTTCCGATCAGCCAGAGGCCACACCCAAAGAATACCACCGTGTAGAGTGCCAGGCAGAAAGGCACCGTAAAGAGATTCCAGTCCCAGACAAGATCGGCGTTGGAGAAGAACTTGACAGCAGCCGCTAATTCTAAGAAGCCCATCACGCCTTTAATCGTCGTGAGCCAGTCACCCGACTTGGGGAGTTTTTTCAGCAAGCTCGGAAAGAGCGCAAGCAGAAAGAACGGCAACGCAAGCGCCGTGGCAAAGACTCCCATCCCTAGAACCGCACGCCACGCATCTCCCCCCTTTGCGGCGAGCACCATCACGGTTCCTACAAACGGCGCAGCACAGGTGAAGCTGGCGATCACAAAGGTCAGCCCCAGCAAAAACACGCCAAGATAGCCGCCCGTCTTGCGGCCCGCTCCGGTGAGCTGCTGGACTTTACTAGGAAGCTTTAGCTCCACGACTTCGAGCAGTGCCAACCCAAACCCGATAAAGATCAGTCCAAAGCCGACATTCACCATCGGATTGGCCGCAAAGCTTGTCGCTCCCGCCGCACCGACCGTAACGGCAGTAATAAAGCCAAAGATCACAAAACTGACGATAATCCCGATGCAGTAGAGACTCGCAAGCTGTAAGATCGTCCGATTCACCGCGGCGGGGCTCTCGATGCCTTTAGCCGTCGCCACTTTGGTAAAGTAGGCAAACGTCACGGGGATCATCGGAAAGACACAGGGGGTAATGAGCGCCAGTAGCCCCGCTCCAAACGCCGTCAAGATAAACGCCAGCAAACCCGTCGGAGCGCTTTCGCCCCCCGTCGCGGAGCCGGAGGGGGTGGCGAGCCCCAGCGAGCCGGGGGAGGCAAACTCAGCGCGTACGGCTCCGGCTTCAACGGTTAGTGGCTCCAGTTTGATTTCTTCTGTGGTCGGGGGCAGGCACCCGGAATCATCGCATGCCTGGTAGCGCACGGAGACTTTAAGTGGCAGAGTGCCAGGTGTAGCACTCGCATCAACCTGAATGGCTTGCGTAAATGTCGCCTCGTGGCCGTGCACTCCCACGGTTGCTTTATCTGCGGTGCTGTAAAACGGCTCTGTCTTGGACTCCGTGGGCTGTCCGGCAGCCGTGATCCCCTTGCCCTCAACGGTCACACTCGTTGGAGTGAAGAGACTCTCATCGGCAGCGAGGCCATAGATGTGTGTCCCACCAATAAGCTTCGCCGAGATCGTCACCGTGGCAAACTCACCGGGTCGCGCGGGAGTCGGTGCGACAGTTGCCGTGAGGGTCGGCTTTTGCGGCGTGGCAAAGGCGCTGGACACTCCGACGAGCGCGACCACAAAGAAGGCAAGGAGGCGTCGCATGGCTACTTGCTCACCATCAGAGGCGCGGTAACCGTCACCGAGTCGGGAGGCAGACAGCCCGTCTCATTACAGCCTTGGGACTTGAGCGTGGTAGCGAGCTTTAAGGCACCAGGCTTGACGGTCTTTGCCAGCGCGATAGGAACCGTCACGGTGATCGTCCCTTCATGAACACGCGTCTTTTCGTGCATTTTAGGGGCAGGCCAGACCGCCTTTCCAAACACCACGCCAGGGATCTTCCCATAGACCAGCTCAGATGCAATCGCGAACTCATCCCCCGGCTTGGGGTCGTAGATATGAAAACCGGGAGCCATCGCGATAGTGAGGGTTAGGGTTGCCTTCCCTCCTGCTTTGACACTTCCCGGAGCCGCGCTCGCCTTCACGGAAGACAGAAAGCCGGGCATTTTAGGAGCCTGAGCGGGAGCCGAAACGGTAAGCGACGAGATCAGTGCAGCCACGGCTGCGGTGCGAATCCACATAATCGTAAAGTCCTCTTGTCCTATAGTACAAAGATCACCGGGCAATTAGTTCCTGTACTCGATCTCCCAGTCTACAATATCTAAGTTCGGCTCGTCCACTAGCGAGAGGACGTGATCGCGCACATCGTTCTCGGTGGGCTCCCGGCGGTCGTCGGTGTTGCGCCTGAGCTGGTTCTGGGCGGTGTCAATCGTAATGAACTGGTTGAGTGAGCCGGTGTTTCGTCCATCGCCGAGGGCATCCCAGACCTTAGGAGCATCTTCTGCCCCCTGAGGAATGTTATTGGTGGCGATAATATTGAGCTGAACGAAGCGCTGCGTGCTGTTGGGCAGCGTGTTGAGATCTATTTGAAACGAGACGACTTTTGTCCCTCGGACAATCGGCGTGGACTGATAGGGAAGGCCCAGTGGCGTGAAGATTCCCTCGACGGGGTTCTTGAGAACGCCGTTACTCAGACACGAGTAAACCCCGTAGCCAGGACCGCGGTAGTTGTAGGCAACAAACCCCACAAAGCCCTGCCCGGCCGTGGCATTGGCGGCAGCGAAGCCATTTCCCCAAGGACGATCTACGACAGGCACAGGGCCACTGTCGGCGGGATCGGCGGTGCGGTTAATCGTGACAAAGTAGTAGTACGGCTGACCCGACTCCGAAGTCTGCACCTCGCCTCGGAGTGCAAAGGTCACTCGGAGCAGTTTTGGTGCGACAAAAGAGCCTGCGGGCGGTACCTTGGCGCAGCTCGTGAGAATGACCAGGGGAAGAGTAAACAAAAAAAACGATATCTTCATGATTGGTTTGGAGTCGTGCAACGCGGTCTACCTTCGATGGGCGCGGGAGCGGGTGCGGCCCATACCACTTATTTTATGGGAGTGTGCATGGCAGATCGCGACGGCGAGGGCATCCGCAGCATCGTCTGGCTTGGGCACTTCGGCTAAGTTTAGCAAACGAACGACCATCGCTTGAACTTGCTGCTTCTCTGCCGCACCGGTTCCCGTCACGGCGGACTTCACTTGCATCGGGGTGTACTCCATCCACGGCAGGTTCCGCTGGGCAAAGGCCAGCAAGATCGCGCCGCGTGCTGCCCCCACGGCAATTCCATTGGTGACATTCTTGTCAAAGAAGAGCTTCTCGGAGGCGACTTGATCGGGCGTGTAGCGATCCAACAGCGTGTTGATATCATCGTAGATAGACTTCAGACGGTCGGGAAGGGCCATGTCCGGCGTTGTCAGCAAGACCCCCACGTCCACCGGTATCAGGCGTCCCTCTTCGTAGCGGATCACCCCAAAGCCCGTCGTCGCCGTCCCCGGATCAATTCCCAGTATCGTCACGAGGTCAGGATACCACCTCTGCCACCAGAAACCGACTCAGCGCAGCGCCGTCAACGGCAACGACGACGTAGAGATTGGGGCTCGGTGCATTGACCAGCAGCTCTGTGAGTTTGCCACTCGCGTCCACGGCGACGCGTGCTGGCACGACTCGAAAGAGCCGGAGCCAGGGCATGGGCTCGGGGTGGCGGGCAAGGCAGAACGCGGGAAGCGTCGAGAGCAGAGTCGCCTCTTGCTTCTCCTCATCCCAGTGCCGCCAGAGACAGACATCACCGGGAAGCCAGATCACGCCCTCGCCGGACGTGAGCAGGCGACCAAACGCAGGATCAGGGTCACCCCCAAAGCGCTCTGGGTAGCGCTCTTTCAGGCGTGGGTCAATGGGCAAGAAACCCTCCGCACGTCCGCCCACCAGAAACAGCCGCGCGACTTTTGAGCGAATCAGTGCTTGGTTGGCTTCAAGCAGCACCAAAAGTTCGTCAAAGCCCCCCGTCGCGATCACGTTCACAGGCTCCGGTGCACGCTCCAGCGCCTCAGCAAGCTGACCGGGTAGAACTTGCTCCGCACCTTGAGCATCGTCGTACGGATCGCCCTCACCTAATAGGAACATCATGAGATTGAGGCGTTGCCTAAACGATCCACGGCGGTAACGACGGCTTGCTCGACCAGTGCGCTGGTGTCGTGGCTGGCGTGGTCGCCGGGGAGGATGACGGTACTCCAGCGCTCTCCCGTGCGCCACTGGACGGCGTAGACGAAGGCTTTGTCCACGGGTTGCCAGGAGATGACACCGTTGCGGATACGGATGCCTTTGGGCGTGGGTGGTGGCGTGCTGCCCAGCCAAGGGCAGGCGGGGACAAGCGCGGGCTCGGGATAGACAACCGTGGCGAGGCGACCCGCCATCGTACGGATGTCCTCCTCCATGCCTTTTCGTAGAGCAACGGCGGAGAAATGCAAGTGGCCACTGGGAGTGCCGGAGAGCCCACGTGCCACTTTAATCTGGTACTCGATCTCCAGCGGTGGGTACTTGCTGGTGTAGAGCCCCGGCCACAGGTGGCGCTTGAGCTTGTTCTGCTCCGCCCACCAGAGAAGCAATATCGGAAAGCTCTGCCCCGCCTGATCTATCTTCCAGTAGAGCTGCGGTGCGAAGTAGTCCGCCCAGCCCTCCTGCATCCACTTGCGGCTGTCACCGTAGAGGTTCTCGTAGGAGTCGTAGCCGGTGATCTGGGGCGGATAGCCGGGTCGCCAGATACCAAAGGGGGAGATTCCAAACTTCACGTGCGGCTTCTCGGCCTTGATCTGCTGGTAGAGCGTCTGGAGAAAGTCGTCTATGTTCTTGCGCCGCCAGTCCGAGCGGGAGAGCTTGCCACCCGAGAGGGTGTAGCGCTTCCAGGACGGATCATCCGGGAAGGGCTTGGCAATCTTGTCTTTCTCGTTGATCCAGATCTTGTAAGGGTAGAAGTAGTCGTCCACATGCAGGCCGTCAATGTCGTAGCGACGGACAATATCCATCAGGACATCGAGCGAGTGCTTACTGGCATCGGGCTCACCGGGATCGAGCCACTGAAGATTGCCGTAGGGCTTGACGAGATCGGGGCGCTTGACCGAGATATGGTTGGCTGCCAGTGAGCTCTTCCCCCCCGGCTGCCGCACTCGGTAGGGATTGACCCAGGCGTGTAGCTCGATTCCCCGGTCATGGGCCTCTTTCACGGCTTCCGCGAGAGGGTCCCAGCCAGGGTCTTGGCCTATGGTTCCGGTGAGGTACTCGCTCCAGGGCTCTTTCTCCGAGCGGTAGAGGGCATCACAGGATGTTCGCACTTGCAGCAAGACCGCATTGAGCTTGAGGCGCTTGGCACGCTCCAGAAGCGCGATCAGCTCCGCGCGCTGGCCTTCAGGAGGCAAGCCAGGCTTGCTGGGCCAGTCAATGTTGTTGACCGTGGCCACCCAGAGCCCCCGAAACTCCCGCGCAATCGGGGGGGGAGTTTGTCGAGCCTGGGCTTGTGCTTCCTTTTCGCCCACAACGAGTGCGGCTCCCGCTCCGGCGGAGAGGGTCAAAAAATCACGTCGTTTCACAAGAGGGAGTTTACCCGAAAAGAAAGAGCGCCTCTGGTCAGAGGCGCTCTTTCTTTTCCCTGGTGAGGAGGCTACGGCCCGCTACTGCTCATCGCCTCGGGAGCGTGGATCAGGAAGTAGATACGCCCAATGAGAAGCGCCATACGGGCCATGATCGTGTTTCCAAACATCGCGCCAAAGGCGATCATCATGGCGTAGCGACCGAACTTGGAGACTTTACTGATGGCTCCCGTACTTTTCTGCTCAAACGAGAAGAAGAAGTAGACCATCACCGCCGTCAGAATCGCCATGAAGAGCCAGTTGTTGAGCACCGTGGCGTAGGAAGCGATGGGGTACTCTTGGTTGATCTTCGTCGAATCTACCCAGAGTGTCTTGGTCGCAGCCGTCTGGATCTTGGGCCAGTAGTCGCCCGCAAAGCCCTGGAACTGCTGTCCGGCGGCGAGACCGATAAACAGACCGAAGATCAGGCGTGCCATCCAGCCGTTCTTCTTCGAGTAGATAAAGTAGAACAGCGACCCGGCGGGGAGTAGTAAGATCAGCCACCACTTGCCGTCGTTGACCATCGGCTCCCACCAGTTGGTCTTGAGCACATCGTTCCAGTTTGCCGCGATGGCATAGCCACCCGCAAGCCCGAGATACAAGTGCTCAAAGAAGCGGAAGACTTTATTTTCTTTGTAGAGAACCGAGTAGATTCCCAGCGTTGTCAGCACCCCGAGGAGCACGACAATGGTTTTCAGCATTCCCTCAGACATGGTTAGCGTCCTCCCTCGGCGGCAGCGCGCTGCTTGCGCTCCACAAACATTCCAATATTTCCCAGCACGATCAGCACCACGATCAGCAAGTGCGAGAGCGAGAGCGAGGCCGAGGCCGACGATGCGAAGCCTTCTTTTTGCAGGAGCAGCTCGTACTCGCTTGCCCCCTTGAGACCGATCAGCATTCCCTGAAGCTGCCCGGACTCGACATAGTTCACCGCTTCCGTCGCCATCACCGAGGTCGGGCCGTAGAGGGTCGGGATCGGTGATTTTCCGGCACGCTGGTAGAACTGAATCCAGACAGGAAGCGTGGCTGAGGCAGCGAACTCACAGATCAGGGAGACATCGTTCACCCCCTTGATGCCCTGCATACAGGCAACCTGGCTGATCGCCGTTCCTTTGATGTCTTTGCCCATCGCGCCAGGCAGATCGTTGACCGCTGTCTTAAGAAGCGCAACGGCAGCCCCTGCAGGTCGGTAGCCCCAGTTGACATAGTCGCGGCCATACTGGTAGTCGTACTCTTTGGCAAGCTTATCTACCACCTGCTGACCCAGCTCACGGCCCTGCGGGTCACTAAAGCCAAAGATGGCGAACTTGAGCTTGCGCATCATCAGGTGCCGCACCGTGGCCTCGCACTGTGAGAGATTCTCTGCCAGCGTCCCTGCCGCAAAGTTGCAAGAGACAATCACGATCTTGTTCTTGGCAACGGGGTCTGCGGCCACTTTCTCGATCGTGTCGTAGTAGCTCTGGGTAAAGCCCGTGATTGCGGGCTTGGGGAGCGGTTTGGTCACGATGGGAAAGAGCAGCGGGATCGCAATCACAATCGCGAGGAGCAGATAGAGCATCCGCCGGTCGAGGTTGTTGAGGATATTCATGCTTACAGTTCCTCCTCGAAGTAGGAGCCACGCTCCAGCGAGAGCCAGAGTCGCAGCGATGTCGCCAGGGCGCCGACGGCAAGGCCAAAGTCAATGGCCATGGTCGCAGGGTTGCTGGCTTTCTTCAGAATCCACTGCCCGATATTTTCCAGGCGCAGGTTGCCTAGTACATCGGTCTTGCCATTGGGGAGCCAGTTGGTGAGGGCCTGGCCAATCGGGACATTGCCCAGCATCACCAGCGCAGCGGCCACCAGAAGAATCGTCGCCTCAATGGAGCGGACGCGGAACGCACGGTAGGCTGCCGAGACAATATAGAACGCGATAATGGAGAACATGGTCGCATCCAGGTTCTTCATCAGCCCGTTGTAGAGCAGACTGTCCAGAGTCTCTAGCCAGCCTCCCTTACTGCTGTACTCTTTCCCGATATGGGCAAAGGCCATCAGGAAGATCGCTGCAATCAGTGTCGCAGAGTTGCCCCAGCCTGCACGCTTCATGGCGATATTGCGCAGGTGCACCGACATGAGCGAGTAGATCCCCAGCCCAATCGCAAAGGCTTGGAGAACCAGCGCCCAGTCCGAGACATCCTTAAACTTTGGGGTCAGGAAGTTCTCTTGGGTGACGAGCTTCTCCGCCGCCTCGGGGCCGAAGGGCTTGTCGGGCGTTGTCGCCTCCAGAGCCGCTTTGAGCGCAAGCTGTGCATCTTCCGGCGAGAGCTCCTGGAGTTTTTTGATCGCTTCGGGGTCAAGCGCCTTGCCCGCTTTCTGGGCCTCGGCGGCGAAATCAGGCGCGGTCTGTGTTGGTGCGCCGTATTTCTTAATCAGGTCTTGCTTATTGGCAACGACGGCGTGCGTGGGGTAGAAAAACTCCACGGCATAGAAGCAGCCCGAGAGAAAGGTAACGAGGACAATCAGGGGTTTGCGGAGCCGATTGGGCACCAGGGTGAGCACAAAGAGGATTACGATCCCGATCAGCAGCCCTACAAAGATCATTCCCATCTACTTGCCCTCCTCTTTCGGCCCTTGCATCAGCTCGCCAATCGGAACGCTCTGGTCGGCGAGTAGGTTCTTAAACAGGTTCGGGTTCACAAACGTGGTGCAGAGTGCCCCCACAACGACCATCGCGAGAATCCCGATCTTGACCCGGTCTTGTGCGACAATCGAGCCCATGAGAGTCGGCTGGCGCGTGAGATAGGCGGTCGCGGCGTAGTACTCATCACCGATAATCACGTAGTCACAGGCGGCGATAAAGAACGGAACTTGCGTGGTACTCGGGGTTCCCGCCACCTGGATCGCTCCGACCATGTTGGCGTTCTCCGCCATGATCAGCGACTCGGCAAAGAACGTCCCAAAAAGAAACGTCGCAGCAAATTTTTCGCGCTGGATCATCCCAGCCACACCGGCGGCGTAGGCAAACTGCTGGTTGGACAGGTAGCGCACATCATCGGGAGAGTAAGCATCCCCACGCCCCGCTTGGTTGTAGGCATTGGAGATCGTGTCTTCCGCGATGGGGAGCATGGCGGAGTTGTAGACCGGCATCTGCACCCGAGTGCCGTAGCGCGCCGCCGACGATGCCACGTTGGCACAGATGGCTAGCGCTTGGAGCGTGATGATGTCAATGCCATCGGAGAGACCAGTGGAGAGAAGGATCCCGCGCCCCATCTCGACAGCGCGTCCCACGGCTTCGTCAATGGCTGAAAGCCCCGGAATGCGCCGGATGAAGTACTGTTTTCCTTGCTGGGCCGAGACCACGGTCACGACGATGACAATAGACATCGTCAGCAACAGGATCAGGGCAGGCCAGGTTGCGTGGTTCATATAGTTTTATCCTCAATGCGACGGATGAGAGCTTCGACGCCGCCAGGCTCTGCCAGCAAGCGCCCAAATACCTGCATCCGGTTCAGCCCGACCAGCGGGCCGAAGAGTGGTGTGAGTGCGATCAGGCTCTGGGAGAGCATAAAGGCCATGGGGCGGTGCATCTCCAGGGCGATAATGGCGGGAACACTCAGCCCGCGCTTGACCACTTGCGTGGAAATTTTTTCAAGAAGTGCCTCCCGCTCCGCCTCGGGGAGCGGCTCACTCCAGTGTGCAAGGCTCATGACTTACCCTCTTCGCGAAGCCGGAGGGGGTCGGCGGAGCCGGGGGGAGGAAGCAGCGCCTTAACCGACTGGCGAACTTGCTGCTCGTTATCTGCGGAGAAGCGCAGGCGAATCCCCCGGAAAGAGTCGAGGCGCGAGGGGATCTTTAGGGTCGAGAGATAGATGCCCTCTTTTCCCACCATCGCCCGCCGCACATCGCTCCAGGCTATTTCGAGCTTGATCGCCGGGCCACAGGAGCAGAACGCACCGGTTTTGGTGAGCTTGTAGTCCACCGGGAAAAGATACTCCGCCATCGCTCCCGTGAGAGCCACGATGGGAAGAAACAGCCCCAGTGGGTAGGGAAAGGCAAGCCGCCAGAACGCGAACGCCAGCCCGTAGCCCAGTGCGACCAGCCCAATCTTCTGCGGCTCCTCCCGCAGTCGGTGGATGCGCCAGGCCAGGATTACGTCCTCACGAGCGTTGCTTTTCTCTACGAGATCCTTCGTCAAATCGGGTGGAGTATAGCCGCTTAGAGGCACTTTCGTCAATGTTCTCACACGCTCTTCTACGAGCTGCTCGCTTTCTGGGGGGACTTGCGTGACTGACATGCCTGTGATAAACTTATGACCAGAATACGATTCCAGTCAATATGGGAAGTAAAGAGAACAACTGCAGTGGTGGAGACGAGACGCGGCGGGCTATCTTAGAGGCCGCTCGTAAGCGTTTTTTGTACTATGGTTTCAAAAAAACTACCATCGACGAGATTGCTGCAGATGCGGGGATTGGCAAAGGATCGGTCTATCTGCACTTTGAGACCAAGGAAGCACTCCTCCTCACACTAGCCCGCGACGTCAAGCGCAATGTCACCGATCAGATGCGAGCCATTGCCGCCTCACTTGCCTCGCCCGAAGAGAAGCTGCGGCGGATGCTCTTGGCGGCGATTCTCTCGGTTCACGATGTGGCGCAAGTGACGGTTCATGGCACCGAGCTTGTCAACGAGCTGCTCTCTCCGCGCCTGATGCAGTGTGGTCAGCCCGAGCGTGAGGCACAGCTTTCCCTCCTCACTCAGGTACTCACCGAAGGAGATTTCGAGCTACCAAGCACACCCGCCGAGGCGGCCTCGCACTTCTTACTAGCCATGGTGCCTTTCTTCCCGCCCTATCTCAACCCCTGTCATGCAAGCCCGTCTTGTCGTAAAGGGCTGGAAGCTCAAGCAAATGCGATGCTAGACTTTCTGCTTCACGGGATTCGGAAGCGCTAGAAATTTTTGGAACCCACTGACCAAAAAACGAATTTAGTCAATAAGAGTAAAACAATGAAAAGTGAAACACAAACACAGATTTTCGAAAAGGTGATCCTCCCCCACGAACCCTCTCTCTACGGCCCCGCGATGGCTCTCACCCGGAGCGCCTCAGACGCTGAGGATCTCGTGCAGGAGACACTGCTGCGTGCCTACGACCGGTTCGATACCTACCGCTCGGATGGGAGCCCGCGTGCCTGGCTCCATACCATTATGCGGAATCTTTTCTACAACATGTACCGTAAGAAGTCCCGTGAGCCGCGCCAGATATCCTTGGAAAACGCCGACGGTACTGCTATCGAGCAACCCACAGCACCCAATGCCTCACCAGAGCGCCAGGTACTCTCCCAGCTGGAGGGGGCCGCACTGCTCCAGGCCGTTCGCACGCTCCCGGAAGAGTACCGGCGCGTCGTGGCGATGGCGGACTTACAGGGCATGGCCTACCAGGAGATCGCGGAAGACTTGGCCATTCCTGTCGGAACGGTGCGCTCGCGCCTCTCCCGTGGCCGCGAGCGTGTTCGGCGCTCCCTGATAGCCTGGCACCCGGAGACAGCTCCGAGCCTCACCCGCCGTACAGCCCTAGGCTAAGCGCGGGTGGGAGCCGCGAGGGTGACCCCCACGGTTGTCCCTTTCCCCTGCTCGCTCTCCAGCAGGAGAGTTCCCCCATGCGCTTCCGCAATCGCGCGGGAGATCGCCAGACCTAGGCCCGTCCCCCCGCCCCGCCTGGCGCGGGCGCTGTCTACTCGGTAGAAGCGCTCCCCGAGGTGTGCAAGATGCTCCGGCGAGACCCCCTCCCCCGTGTCGGTGACGGTAAAGCCACTCGGTTGAGCAACGATACGGACTTTCCCATCGGCGGGGGTGTGACGCAAGGCATTGTCCAGTAGGTTCAGCAGTAAGCGATGCAGCAAGTGCGAATCTCCCCAGACCGACTCCTGCGCAACCTGGATCTCCATAGAGGCCCCCATCGGGTGGAGCTTTTTCACCTCGGAGACCACTTCTTGGAAAAGCACCGCCAGAGAGACTTCAGACTCTTTTAGCGAGAGCTGTGCATGATCCGTGCGCGCCAGCAAGAGTAAGTCTTGCACAATACGGCTGGTTCGGTCGGCAGCGCGATCAATCTCAACAAGTGTCTCGCGGTAGTCTGGGGTAAGATCCGGATCCGCAAGCGCGAGGCTAGAGTTTGCCTTGATCACCGTCAGCGGTGTCTTTAGCTCGTGCGAGGCATCGGCGACAAAGCGCTTCTGGCGATCAAACGAAGCTTCTAGGCGCCCCAGCATTCCATTGAAAGTCTGCGAGAGGCGTGCGAACTCATCTTTACCACGTACCGGCATCCGCTCCGAGAGATCCTCGACCCCAATGCGCCCCGCCGCCTCCGT
>Ga0315904_10008874_pt1 | contig 13227 bp, 7 predicted proteins | sample LakEriMetagenome_6_FD_203529 | JGI IMG/M metagenome (GOLD analysis project Ga0315904, IMG submission 203529) | Freshwater fungal communities from buoy surface, Lake Erie, Ohio, United States - Buoy 12 MA120 | ecosystem: Environmental > Aquatic > Freshwater > Lake | place: USA: Lake Erie, Ohio... | reverse complement strand
GGTGAGCTCCGGGAAGAGTGTCGCGGCTTGGAATGTCCGGCCGAGTCCGCGTCGTGAGCGGTGTGCCGGAGACAAGGTGGAGACGTCTCGCCCGAGCAGCTCGATTCGCCCGTGGGCAGGGACGAACCCGCCGATGGCGTTCATGAGCGTCGACTTCCCGGCGCCGTTCGTGCCGATGAGCCCGACGATCTCGCCGCGGCGGACCTCGATCGACACGCGATCGACGGCGCGGTTGCCGCCGAAGGTGACGACCACGTCGGTGGTGGCCAGGACGGGTCCGTCGGTTGCGGGCGCGGCCCGTTCGACTTTGAGTGACGGCGGGACCGAGTGGCGTTGTTGGGGGAGAGCCGGTGGGAGCCGACGTTCCACCCACGCGAGGAGCGCGTCGCGTGATGCGTAGCCGAGCTGGGCGAAACCGCCCGGGAAGTAGAGGAGCAGGAGCAGGAGCCCGACGGAGGAGGTGAGCAGAGGCGCCAGCTGATTTCCTGGGAAGAAGAACGGCAGCCCGATCACCCAGGCGGCGCCGATCACTGATCCGGACGTGGCTCCGAGCCCGCCGATCACCACGATCGCCAGCAACGTGAGTGAGTCGTCGAGGGTGAAGTACCGCTCGACGGGAAGCGGCAGCCCTTGGGTCACCGATGCCAGGAGCGCACCTCCGAGCCCTGCGATCGCTCCGGCGAGAGCGAACGTCCTGAGCTTCACCATGGTGGGGTCGATGCTGTAGGCAGCAGCGGTGTCCGGGTTGTCGCGAACCGCGATGGTGGACCAACCGACCGGACTTCTGCGCAGCCGTCCCACCACGAACAACAGCACGCCGAGCACGACGAGGCACACGTAGTAGATCGCTCGCTGGGACGTGATGTCGATCCCGAAGACGTCCGTCCGCTCGAAGAGCACCCGCTCACGCTGGTTACCGGTGAGGAGCGGTCGGCGGTACAGGTACTGCACTGCGGCATGCGCAAAGACGTACGTGCTGACGGCGAGCAGCAGACCTCGAACCCGCAAGGCTCCTGCGCCGATCACGACGGCGAGCAACGTGGTGGCCAGCGAGGCCAGCAGGACCGCGAGCTCCCACGGGAGCGGCTCGAGGCCGGCCTTGTTGATGCGGAGGTCGCCGAAGCGGATGTCCCATTCGAGACCACGCTGGAATCCGGCGGCGAGGAGCGCCCCGATGCCGGCGAATGCCATCTGGCCGAGGGAGAGCTGTCCCGCCCAGCCGGTGAGCACCGTCAGTGAGACGGCGGCGATCGCCCAGGCGGCGATGAGTCCGTAGGTGAGGTGCCGCGATGGCTGGGTGACCACGATCGGGAGCACCAGTGCGCCGAGGCCGAACACCCACAGCCCGACCCGGTCGACCTGTCGGACCCACCACCGTCCGCGGAGGCGTTCGGGGACCGGCTTCACTCGCGGCGCGAACGAGAACGGCTCGGCGTCCGCATGTCCGCGGCTCTGGAAGAAGACTGCGACGAGAACGACCAGCAGCAGGAGGAAGTCGACGAGTCCTCCCTGATCGAGGAAGTTGAAGCGGATGACGCTCTCGACGACGCCGATCGCGATGCCGGCGACGAACGCTCGGGGGAACGACACCATCTTGGCCACGACAGCGGCGACGAGCGCTCGGATGAGCGTGTTGGAACCGAGCAGCGTCAGCGACCCGACGCGAGCGTTGGTCTGTGCCGCGATGAGGCACATCGCGATCGTCGCGAGAACGCCACCGACCGCCCACACGAACGACGACACGAGCTTCGGGTTGATGCCGACGAGCCGGGCGAGGTCTCGGTTGCTGGCTGAGGCCTTGACGGTCTTGCCGAGCGTCGTGCGCGTGAGGTACCAGGCGAGCAGGCCGGTGATCAGTGGCACGACGATCAGGGTCGACACCTGCGGACCGCTGAGCCGGAACCCGAGACCCAGTACGTCCTCGAACGTCGAGCCGATGGCTCGCGGAAAGAGCGCAGACTTGTCGGTGAAGTCGGGGAAGGCGATCACGATCAACATCGACAGCTGAGCGATGCCGACGGTGGCGACGAGCACGATGACTCGGGGCGCCTGGAACAGTCGCCGGATGACGCCCAGTTCGATCACCAGCCCGTATGTCGTGCCGGCGAGCAGCACCAGCGCCACGGCGATCCAGTAGGGCACGTTCCACTCGACGACCAGCAAGGACAGCAATCCGGCCCCGACGAGACCCATGCCGCCGACGGCGAAGTTGATCACTCGCGTGGCGCGATAAATCAGCACCACGCCGGTCGCCAACAGTGCATAGAGCAGGCCGGTCAGTGCGCCGTCGACGACGAGTTGGCGGGTGATCCACGTGGCGATCACGTCAGCCGCCTTCGTGGCCGAGGAACACCGCGCGGACCAGGTCGTCGCGTTTCGCGAGTTCGTGTGAAGGCCCCTCGAAACGCACCTGGCCCTTTTCGAGGAACACCGCGCGATCCGAGAGCTGCAACGCGATGTTCAGCGATTGCTCGACCACGACGATGGTCATCCCGTCCTGCTTGAGACGCTCGACGATCTGCAACAGATCTTGGACGACGACTGGTGCGAGCCCCAGCGACAGCTCGTCGATCAGCAACACCCGTGGGCGGTGGAGCAGGGTCATCGCGAGCGCCAGCATCTGCTGCTGCCCGCCCGACATCGAGCCGGCCAGTTGATCTTGGCGTTGACGGAGGTCGACGAACAGGTCGAGGACATGGTCGATGCGGTGGCGGACGTCGTCGGGGTCGGAGCGATACGCGAACGCACCCATCTCCAGGTTCTCGGCCACGGTCATGTCCGGGAAGACGCCCTTGCCGCCCGGCAGCATCTGTACGCCCATGTGTACGCGGCGCTCGGGTGCGACCAGCGTGATGGTCTCTCCGTGCAGCCGGACGACACCGCGCGACGGTGTGCCGAGCCCCGCGATGACCCGCAGGATCGTCGACTTGCCTGCGCCGTTGGTCCCGAGCAGCGCGAGCACCTCACCGGACCGGACCTCGAAGCCCACATCGAACAGGACCTGCACTTGTCCGTAGGAGAAGTCGATGTTGCTGATCTGAATCGCCGGCAGTTCCGCGGGTGCGGCGGCGCGTCGCTCCTGTTCGGCGAGCTCCTCTTTCAGTTCGGAAACCACGAGCGACAGGTCGTGTCGGATGTAGTTCGAGCTCCGCAGCATCATGAACCCGCCGATCCCGATGGATGGGATGCCGAGAATCAGGACGGCGGGTCGCGGTCCGGTGATGTCGACGAGCAACGCGGCGACCAGTGCGCCGATCGTTGCTCCCCCGAAGAAGATGTACAGGCTCGTGATCGCACCGCCCATACCGCGCAGTCGGTACGGGACGATCGCCATCGTGACGGGTCCGATCATCGTGAACGCCAGCATCAGCAAGATGCCGGTGGGAATGCCGGCGATGCCGAACGCGATGGCATTGGGCATCGCGTATTGGATCGGCAGCAGGATCGAGACGGGCATGATCAAGAACCCGATCATGCGGACGGCGCTCGTCGGGTCACGTCGGAAGTTCTGATCGAATCGGCGGGCGACGAACGGCACCAGGAGAGCGGGACCGATGCCGGTCACGGTGGCGAGCACGCCACGCTCGAGGGTGTCGAGACCGAAGCGGTCCTCCACGTACAGGCTCGACAAGATGCCGCCGGTGAAGATGCTGAAACCCAGCGCCATGAAGCCGAGCATCACGGTCTTGAAGGTGCGAATCTGCTTGAGCCGAGCAAATGCCGCTTCGATCGAGATCGCCTCGCGGGGAAGATCGTCGTCGAGCACATCGCCGAGCACCGACGTCATCTCCTGCTGGCCTCGGCGTGGTTCGGGCATCCGGAACGCCATCACTGCGAGCACGAAGACGGGAATACCAAGGATGAAGTACGCCCATCGCCATCCCTGCGACCCGCCGACGACATAGGCGATCCCGCCGACGATGACCGGGCTGAGGATCCGGAGGAGCGACCCTGCGGCCATCGATGCAGCGCTGATACGGCCTCGCACACCGATCGGATACGCGTCCGCCAGGATCGAGCCGTGCACCGGTCCGGTGTTCGCCTTCGACACCCCGACGCCGAGACGAGCGACGAAGAGGGTGAACATGTTGACGGCCAGGCCGCTCATGAACACCATCACCCCGAAGATCAAGCTCGAGATACCGACGATGCGGTTCCGACGAAAGCGGTCGGCGAGGTACCCCATGGGAAAAGCACCAAGGATCAGGAACGCGCTCGACGCACCGGCGAGGAAGGTGACGGCGCCGTCGGAGACCCCGAAGGTGTCCCGGATGTCCGGCGCGAGCACGGTGAGTGCGGCGTTCTCGAGTTCGTCGAGGCTGTTCAGCGCCAACAGCACCCAGAACGTGAATGCACCGCCGAATCGCAGCCCCTGCTTCAGACTCATCGGCTCCGCGCCGACGCCGGGCAGCAGATCATCGGCGAACAGGACCTCCCGTCGCCGCTCCTGCTCGGCGTGCCGCTCGGCTTCCGCGTCGAGTACTCCGGCGGTCATGGCGGCGAACGTGCCCACCGAGGGCGCATCCGCCTCCCGGCTCAAAGGTGCCGCGGGCTCCATCACCGGATCTCGAGCTGGCCGCTCGCCGGGTTCCACTCGAACACGAACACGGGAGCATCGCCGTCACGGCTCGGCGGAGGACCGAAGAAGTACGGCTCCGGAAGACCGGGGAGCTTCACGTCGCCGATCGTGTCGCCTGCTGCCTGGAACGTTGCGTAGTTCAGGTTCGGCCCGGCGTAGGTGGCGAGCTCGTCGAACAGGGTCATGATCTTGCACGCGTATCCCATCGACACCCACATCCGGGGGCCGTCGGTCCAGTCGTCCGGACTGATGAATTCGTTGCCCGCAGCGGTGTAGTCGTCGATGCACCCCACCATGTCGGGCTCGCTGTAGATCGCTGCGTTCGGGCCGTACTCCCCGGCGGCGACCGCTCCATCCAGGACGGACAGATCTCGGCCCGCTTCGGCAGCGAAGGCCTGCAACGTCCCTGTCAGCGTGCTGAGGATCTTTGGCCGGTAGGCGGAGGTCTCCAACGCGCCGGCGATCGACGACCCGTCATTGCCGGCCGTCACGACAGACGCGACGCCGAGGGACTCGAAGCGCTGCAAGATCGCTGCGTTCTGCGATTCCGTGGCGGCGGTGTCACCGATCGGAGCGTCGTTGTATGCGATCTCGACTGGCTCGAGACCGGCGGCGGCGAGAGCCGGAAGGATGGTGTCCTCGATGAGGCCTTGGTTGTCGATCGTCGCGTACAGCGCGAACGGCTCGACGAACGCATCGGCTTCGGCGAGTGCAGCGATGGCGTCCGTCTGGGCGTCGGAGCCTTCGATCGAAAACCACGGCGCCTTGGCGCGGCCCATCAGACCGTCGTTCACCGACCCGCCGAGCACCGCCTTCTCGTTGAGCTCGAGGTAACACGCAGGGGCATCACCCATGAAGAAGCCCATCACGACGAACACCTCCTCGTCCTCGGTGAGCTGCACGCAGACCGCATCGGCGTTTCCACCGTCGGCGATCGAGATCGGCGCAAAGACCGGCTCGATCATGCGGCCGTTGATGCCGCCCGCGGCATTGATGACGTCGATCCGCGTGCGGTAGGCGGCTTCGTAGTCGCCGTGATTCACCGACGCCGTCTCGACCGAGCCGAGATCGATGTAGGTGATGCCGATCTTGATCGTGTCATCAGTGATTCCGGGTGATGCACCGGCCAGCGTCTGATCGACGAACTCCTCCGCGTCGGGAGCGACGGTGGTGTCGGCCGCGGCAGGTTCCGTGCCGCCGGTGTCCGACGTGTCGGCGGTTGTCTCAGCGGTGGTCGTCGCCTCGGTGGCTTCGTCAGTCGCCGGTGTCGCAGTCGTGGTGAGCGCAGCGCCCGAATCCGACGATTCATCCGAACCGGAGGTACACCCTGCCACCAGCACCAACGCTGCAGCCGCGACAGCCCATGCGTTCCTCATTTCGTCCCCTCTCGAACAGACACACCCCTGTGTCGTGATAGCGCTAACAATATTGAACCGGCGCGGGGTCGTCAAGCGCGGGCTGACCTCCATCGGATCGATCGCAGGTGCGTCGGCTTGTACGAGGCGTCGCTATGTTGCTGCCGTGGCTTCGACGCGCCGGACCCCTGTGATGGCCGACGTGGCCGAGCGCGCGGGCGTGTCGATGATGACGGTGTCCCGCGTGCTCAGTGGCCATCCGAACGTCACCGCCGCAACGCGTGATCGTGTGTTGGAAGCGGTCGAGCAACTGGGCTACCGCGCCAACCTTGCTGCGAGAAGCCTTGCCGGCGGGCGATCCCACGTCCTCGGAGCGATCAGCGTGCAGCCGGAGTCATGGGGCCCCTCTCGAACCGTCTCCGGCATCGAGGTCGCAGCACAGGCGGCCGGTCAACTGGTCAGTTTCCGAACCGTGTGGGACCCTTCTGCCGCGTCCATCCGTGGTGCCATCGACGAGCTGCGATCGGCCCAGGCCGAAGGGATCATCCTCGTCGCTCGTGTCCGTGCAGCCGTCGAAGCGCTCGCCGAGGTGGCTCCCGACATACCGGTGGTGATCACGTATCCGACCGCAGCACCGTTGTCGGTGGGGCTCGACAACGTCCTCGGAGCTCGCCTCGCCACTCGACATCTGATCGCCTGCGGTCACCGCGAGGTGGTCCATGTCCGTGGGCCGAAGGGCTGGATCGACGCTGACGACCGCGCAGCAGGGTGGCGTCGCGAGCTTCGGGCCGCAGGATGTACCGGTCGCACCGTCGTGGGGGATTGGACACCCGGATCGGGGTACGAGGCCGGCCGCCTGCTCGCCGCCGACCCCGCAACCAGCGCGGTGTTCGTCGCCAACGATCAGATGGCTCTCGGCGTGATGTTGGCGCTGCACGACGCCGGACGTTCCGTACCCGGCGATGTGAGTGTCGTGGGTTTCGACGACGTGCCAGAAGCGGGGTTCTACCTCCCGCCGTTGACAACGGTGCGTCAGGACTTTGCTGCGCTCGGGCGTGCGAGCGTCGAGCGGGTTCTTGCGGCGATCGATGGTGAGCAGGCCGACTCCGTGACCATCGAGCCAGAACTGGTCGTGCGGTCGAGTACGGCCGCCCCGCGCTCCCCCTGACGGAGGCCGGGCGACATTGCGGCGCAGCGTCGTTCCAATCGATCTCGGTGCGTGAGTGAGTGAGTGAGTGATCACTCACTCACTCATGTACCGTGCTGGCCATGACAGGAGTCCGATCGACGGCGCGTCATCCGATCCGGGTCTCGCCCTTGCCGCAAGCGGAACGACGCCAGGCCATCATTGCGGCAGTGCTGCCCCTGATCGTGGAGCGCGGGGCGGCAGTGACGAGCCGAGAACTCGCCGCAGCCGCCGGCGTCGCCGAGGGGACGATCTTCAAGGCCTTCGGCGACAAGGACCAGCTGTTCGCAGCAGTGGTGGAACACGCTGTCGATCCGACGGCGTTCGAGGTCGCCGTTCGCGCGCTCGATCCGCAACTGTCGTTCGAACTGCGTCTCGTCGCAGTGACCGAGCTCATGCAACGACGGATGCTCGATCTCTGGCGCCTTCTCCATCAACTGGGTCGCCTGCCCGATGACGTCACCGGCACACGGTTGCCGGACAACCCTGCCGTCGTGGAGGTGTTCGAGGCGGCACGAGATCGCGTTCGCGTACCGCCGCTCGATGCCGCCCGCCGCCTCCGGGCGATCATGCTGGCGCTGAGCAACCCGATGCTGGTCGATCCACCGTTGAATGCGACGGACATCGTCGACGTGTTCCTTCACGGCTCAGGGGTCGCTCGATGAAGCTGTGGCGTCTGCTGGCCCGGTACCTGCGAGTTCGCCGCCGGGCTCTCATGGCACTCGTCGCGCTGCAGACCCTGCAGACGACCGCTGGCCTGTTGCTGCCGAGTGTCGTCGCTCGACTGATCGATGAGGGCGTCCTCGTGGGAGACCAGGGCGTCATCTGGAGGCTGGGTGCGGTCATGCTGGGCATCTCGCTCGTCCAGACGCTGCTGACCGTGGCGGCACTTCGCTTCGGTGCAGTGGGATCGATCGGATTCGGGCACGACGTCCGACGCGACGTCTTTCGCCGGGTGATGAGCTTCTCGGAACAAGAGGTCGGCCGCTTCGGGGCCTCGTCGTTGATCACTCGGCTGACCAACGACGTCCAGCAGGTGCAGTTGCTCCTCGTGATGGTGGCGACGATGATGATCACCGCGCCGCTGACGATGGTGGTCGGCATCGTGCTCGCGGTACGGCAGGACGCGCAGCTCGCTGCGATCCTTCTCGTGGCGGTCCCGCTCGAGATCGTCGTGCTCGCATCGGTCGTGGTGCGCATGATCCCCCAGTTCGTGAAGATGCAGGACGGCGTGGAACGCGTGAACACCGTGCTGCGCGAGCAGATCGCCGGCGTCCGTGTCGTCAGGGCGTTCACCCGTGAACCAGAGGAATCGCGCCGGTTCGCCGCCGCGAATGCCGAGTTGACCGATGCCTCCATGCGATCGGCGCGAATGTTGGCCGCCACGTTTCCGGCAGCGATGTTCGTGGTCAACCTGTCCACGGTCGCCGCCCTGCGGCTGGGCGCCGACAGGGTGGCGTCCGGCGAGCTGCAGGTCGGCTCACTCGTGGCGTTCTCGAGCTATCTGCTCCAGATCCTCATGTCGGTTGTCATCGCCACGTTCATGATCTCGATGATCCCCCGGTCTGCAGTGTCGGCCGGCCGGCTGCTCGAGTTGCTCGACACCGAACCGTCGATCGTGGCGCTGGTCGATGCAGTTCCCTCACCCTCCTCATCGCTGGAGCTCGAGTTCGCCGATGTCACGTACCGCTATCCCGGTGCGGAGCACGCCGTTCTCGATGGCGTCAGCTTCCGTGCTCGTGCCGGCGAGACCACAGCGATCATCGGGTCGACGGGTGCCGGCAAGAGCACGATTCTGCGGTTGGCGGCGCGCCTTGCTGACCCATCGCTCGGGACCGTTCGGCTCGACGGTGTGTCGCTGCGCTCCTACGACCCCGCGTGGCTCTGGTCGTCGATCGGTTACGTACCGCAGCGGCCGACGCTGTTCTCCGGCACCGTGCGGTCGAACCTGCACGTCGGTCGCCCTGACGCCTCGGACGAAGACATGTGGGCTGCCCTCGAGGTGGCCCAGGCAGCAGGCTTCGTGCAGGCGATCGCTGGGGGCCTCGACGGTGAGATCGCCGAGGGCGGCGCCAACCTCTCGGGCGGGCAACGACAGCGTCTGGCGATCGCACGTGCCGTGATGGCCAAGCCGGCGATCTATCTCCTCGACGACAGCTTCTCCGCACTGGATCTCGCAACCGAGGCGCGTGTCCGTTCCGCCCTGGCCACGGTGACCGGCGATGCGATCGTCCTCGTCGTGGCCCAGCGGGTGTCGTCCGTACGCACAGCCGGGATGATCGTCGTGCTCGACGATGGGGTCGTCGTCGGCGTGGGCCGGCACGACGAACTCGTGACATCGTGCGCGACCTACGCCGAGATCGTCGATTCACAGCAGCAGGTCGCGGCATGAGCGACGGTGGTCGTGACACCGACGAGCGCTCGGCGCCAGTGGCGTCAAGCACCGAGGGTCTGCTGCGCAACGAAGGAGCGCGCGCGAGGACCGGTGCCGAGCGGTGGAACGGAGCCATCCCCGTCGAGTCGAGCCGCAACGTCCGAGAAGCGCTTCGTCGCCTCGGGGCCGTCCTCGGCAGCGAACGGCTGGTCATCGGAGTCGTCGTCTGCTGCACGGTGCTGAGCACTGGTCTGGTCGCAATCGGGCCCTGGCTCATCGGGGGAGCGCTGGATCTCGTTGTCGATGGTGTGCAGCGAGGTGCGGTGGACGCGAGCCGACTCCATCAGCGCCTGGTCGTTCTCGTCGGCGTGTACGCCCTGGCCTGGGGCCTCGGCCACCTGCAGTCCACGTTGCTCACGGGTGCGCTGCAGCGCACGATGTACCGACTCCGGGAGACGGTTCAGGGAAAGCTCCAACGTCTACCGTTGCCGTACATCGATCGCCACGCCAGGGGCGATCTGCTGAGCCGAGTCACCAACGACATCGACAACCTCGCGCAGAGCCTGCAGCAGTCTGTCAACCAGATTCTCACGTCGCTTCTGCTCGTGGTGGCCGTCGCCGTGATGATGTTCGCGATCTCGCCGACGCTCACGGTCGTGGCCGTCGTTGCTGCGCCGGCGACGATGTGGGGGGCCAAGCTCATCTCGGCACGAGCGCGACCTGGGTTCCTGCAGCAGTGGGCAGCGACCGGGTCGCTCAACTCGCTCGCAGAGGAGGCGATCACCGGCCATGCCGTGCTCACCACCTACGGACGTCAACGCGAGGCGTGCCTCCGCTTCGATCAGGAGAACGACCGGCTGCAGGCCGCGGGAGCATCGGCACAGTTCGTGTCGAGCCTCATGCAGCCTCTCGGCGTGTTGCTCGGCAACCTGCAGTTCGTCGCCGTAGCGGTGGTCGGCGGCATACAGGTCGCGAGCGGCTCGATCTCCATCGGCGGGATGCAGGCGATGATCCAGTACGTCCGGCAATTCGGACAGCCGGTCCAACAAGTGGCCTCGATGGCTGCAACCCTGCAATCCGGGCTCGCATCGCTCGAACGCATCGTCGAGCTCCTCGACGCCGATGAAGAACCTGGCGACCCACAGGACACCCGACGTGTTGCTGCAGCGGCTATGTCAGTGCAGGCGGGTCGCGTCGTGTTCGACGACGTCCACTTCTCCTACGACCCGGCGCAGCCATTGATCTGCGGACTGGACCTCGTCGTCGAGCCTGGCCAGACCGTCGCAATCGTCGGTCCCACCGGCGCCGGCAAGACGACGCTCGTCAACCTCCTCCTCCGGTTCTACGACCTCGACGCCGGTCGCATCCTGATCGACGGTGTCGACAGCACCGAGATGCCACGGAAGCAGCTGAGATCGATGATGGGGATGGTGTTGCAAGACGCATGGTTGTTCGGCGGCACCATTCTCGACAATCTGCGGTACGGCAATCCCGACGCCACTGAGGAGCAATTGCTCGAGGCGGCCCGTGTCACGTATGTCGACCGGTTCGTCCATTCCCTGCCCGACGGCTACGACACCGTGATCGACGAGGATTCCGGCAGTCTGTCCGCCGGTGAGCGCCAACTCGTGACCATCGCTCGGGCATACGTCTCGGAACCGAAGATCCTCATCCTCGACGAGGCCACCTCGTCCGTCGACACGCGAACCGAAATGCTGATCCAAGGCGCAATGAACGCCCTTCGGTCCTCGCGGACGAGCTTCGTCATCGCGCATCGCCTGTCGACCATCCGGCGTGCGGACATCATCGTCGTCATGGACGGCGGTCGCATCGTGGAACAAGGAGACCACGACCATCTCCTGGCGGCCGGTGGTCCGTATGCGCGCCTCTATGCATCGCAATACGCGGGTGAAGCGACGTGATCGTCGAAGCGACCGGCGTCGAAACAGAGAGCGAGCTTCAGCGACGATCGTCGGCCGGAAACGGCGATGCGTTGCGTACGACCCACAGCATTCGGCACGGAACCGGCGTCGAGGCGAGCGCAGACGTCATCCCGTCACGGGGTCTGTTAGATAGTTGGTGTAACTGGGCTGGACGTATCTCCGAAGGATGGTTCAGAAGAACGGTGAGGCCGCCCGACGCTGCGGCGACTGGACCCGAAGGTCGACGAGTTGCGGCCCGACCTGCGGGAGGGGGCTCCAACGGCGTTTCGCTCGCCTTTGTCACGACCGCCGTGTGTGCGGACGGGCGGCAGCTGGATCAGGATGCTGTCCATGATCTGTGGGGCGGTGATGGTGGGCGTGATGGCGTGTCGGTAGACGAGTGCGGTCATGCGTGTGCCGTCGTGTCCGAGGGTGTCGGCGATCTGCTCGAGTGGCACGCCGGCGGCGCTCATGATGCTGGCTGCGGAGTGGCGGAGTTCGTGTGGGTGCCAGTGCCCGAGTCCGATGTCGGTGGTGAGGGTGCTGAAGGAGCGGCGCAGGTTGCTCGGGTTGATCGGCGTGTACTCGCTTGTCGAGAACACCAGCTCCTCCGGCCCGATGAGCGGGAGTCCGTCGGTTGCTCGTGCGGTTTCCTGATCGTGCCGGTGGGCTCGGAGGGCGTCGACGACGATGGAAGGTGCGGAGAGAGAGCGGCGGGCGCGACGGGTCTTGAGTTGCTCGTCGATGTTGAGTTGCTTGTTCTCGAGCTTCAACGATCGGCGGACGTGGATGACGCCGTGGTCGAGGTCGATGTCGCCCCAGAGGAGGCCGGTGGCTTCGCCGGGTCGGAGGCCGAGGGTGACCATGGTCAGCCAGAGCGGGTAGAGCCGGCGGGTGCGCGCGTGCTCGAGGAGGACTTTGGCTTGCTCGACCGTCAGGGCGCGGCCGGGTTCGGTGCGGCGGGCGTCAGCGGGGAGCTCGACGTGGCGGGCGATGTTGGTGGTGACGAGCTTGCGGCGCAGTGCGTAGTCGAGGGCTTTGCCGAGCACCGAGCGAAGCTTGATCAACGACTCGCGCGAGTAGTCAGTCGCCTTGAATGCTTTCTCGACATCGGAGGCCTCGAGGCTGCGGAGACGTTTCGAACCGAGCAGGTCGGTGAGCGTGTTGACCGCCCACATGTTCAACTCGATGGTGCGGGGTCGGAGGTTGCGGGCGGGGAGTGCGTTCGTGCTCCACTCCGTCAACAGCGACGCCACGGTGACGTTGCCATGGGCTGGGGTGGTGCCCTCGTCGGTGTCACGGAGCAGATCTCGCAACAACCGTTTCGCGGCGGCTTCGGAGGTGGCGGACTTCTTGCGGCGTTTGCCGTCGACGGTGACCTTGGCGAACCAGCACTGTTTGTTTGTGTCGAAGTAGACGCTGCCTTCTCCGTTACCGCGCGTCTTGACACCGCGATCTGGTGTGTCATTCTTCGTTCCCATGGTCCGCTCCTCCCGACCGACTGAGAACAGAGAATACCGGTTCGGGGACCAACGGGGGGACCAACAGGAACTGAACGTCGGCGAACGTCCACGAACGTTGGCGAACGTCGATCCAGCTCAGGAGGTATGAATCGGACGTCGGCGAACGTCAGTGAACACGTTTCAACTGCATGGCATGGAAGAGGTCAGGGGTTCAATTCCCCTCAGCTCCACGAAACCCTTGTGCAGCAAGGCTTACAGCCGATCTGGACGAGACGGGAATCAGGCACACAACCCAACTCACCTCTTCCAGGGAGCTTCCGTGTCTGCTGTCCTTCCGTCCGATCCGAG
>Ga0315904_10008871_pt1 | contig 13231 bp, 5 predicted proteins | sample LakEriMetagenome_6_FD_203529 | JGI IMG/M metagenome (GOLD analysis project Ga0315904, IMG submission 203529) | Freshwater fungal communities from buoy surface, Lake Erie, Ohio, United States - Buoy 12 MA120 | ecosystem: Environmental > Aquatic > Freshwater > Lake | place: USA: Lake Erie, Ohio... | reverse complement strand
AAGACCGATGAGGCGTCAGCCTTTGTTTCAAAATTCGCTCGACTAATACGACTGATACTCGACAATTCAATGGAGAATACAGTGCTATTAGAAAAAGAACTCATGGCATTGAGTCTCTACATCGAAATTGAGAACAAACGTTTTGAGAACAAATTCACTTGGGAAATTGAAGTGGACCCTCAACTAGATGCAGCCCATTTGCTTTTGCCTCCCATGGTTATTCAACCCTACGTAGAAAATGCCATTTGGCACGGGCTGTTGCATAAGGACACCCCCGGAATATTGCGCATTTGTTTGCGCTTATCAGGAGATTTTCTGGAAATATCGATTGAAGATAATGGAGTAGGAAGGCAGGCTGCTATTGACTGGCGCAGCAAGACATCGTTGAAAACCAAATCGCATGGTCTGGATGTTACCGCCAAGCGCATAAGGAATTTCAATGGAGAAGATTTCATCGGAAAGGCAGTAACCATAACCGATTTATTTACTCACGATGGTCAACCGGCCGGCACCTCAGTCGTGCTGAAATTGGCCCTTTTACGCAATACACCTAAAGCAACCTCATGATGCAAACCAATTTGAAAGCTGTAATAGTAGATGATGAACAGAGTGGTATTGAAGTGCTCGAGTACACCTTGAAAAAGCACTGCCCCGAAATTGAAATAGTACAATCGTTTTCGTCATCTATGGAGGCTTTGGCAAAGATTCCGACCATCATGCCTGATGTGTTGTTTATTGATGTAGAAATGCCGCAATTGAACGGATTTGAGCTGGTTGAAAAATTGTCGGAGCACCAATTGCAGGTAATCTTCACTACTGCCTACAACGAATTCGCTTTGAAGGCATTTCGAGTATCTGCGCTTGATTATTTGCTCAAGCCCATTGATGTCGAAGAACTGAAGGCTGCAGTTTCCAAGTTGAAGACGATTGCGAAGCCTGATCATCATGCTATGGATGCTCTTTTGGAGTACATCAAGAGTCAAAAACAAATCAATAAAATAAGTATATCTACCGAGAAAGGTATTCATTTTATTGATGAGGAGGAGGTCGTTTATTGTTTATCTACAGGGCCATATACCGTATTTTATTTGACGAGCGGACAAGAGGTGGTTTGTTCAAAGTCATTGGGGGAATATGAGAAAATGCTCTCGGATCGTGGATTCTATCGTATTCATAATTCATCACTTATTAATGTGAAGCACTTAAAACGGTTTATCAGAACGGATGGGGGTTACGTTGAAATGAGTGATGGGAAAACGCTGTCCGTTTCGAGAAGAAAAAAGGATGAGTTTTTAAGCTATTTAGGGCATTGACCAATTACCTCAAAAAAATGGCCGCTTGTTAACTCAATCAAGCCGTTTTTTATAAAGGTTAGAAGAAACTAAAAATCTTACCCGAACATTGTGCTGAAGAAGGCGAGTAGCTAATTACTACCCAGGAAATAGATGTTGATAATTGCTTGCTACGATTCTATGTTTAAAACGATATCATTCATAGTTGGTTTTACGCTTTTGTGCATTTTGGGCGGAGGCGTTTCCACGTTACAGGCTCAAGATCTTTCACAGATAGGACAGGCTCATCCTGTTCGATTGAGTGGTTCTTTGAACGTACAGGCCGGTCCTTACTTGTATTTCGGAGATGGAGATCCACGCAATGATCCCTTTTGGTGGCAGCTGACGGGTTCGCCTTCCATCAATGTCTATGGCTGGCAAATTCCATTCACGTTCAATTATGGTAGCCGAAACCGGTCGTTTAGCCAGCCCTTTAACCGATATGGAGTAAGCCCATATTACAAATGGCTCACGCTGCATGCCGGGTACCGAAGCATTCGCATGAATCCCTATGTTATGTCGGGCATCCAGTTTCTCGGTGGTGGAGTAGAAATGAACCCTAAAGGTTTTCGTTTTGCTGCATTTTATGGGCGTTTTGCAAAACCGATCTCTCAAGATACCAACGCCACCATTACCGAATCTCCCATCGCAGCATTCAAGCGTATGGGCTATGGAGCCAAGGTTGGTGTTGGTAACAGAAGGTCGTATTTCGACATTTCCCTGGTGAAGGTGTATGACGAGTTGCAGTCGATTGCTGTGCTCGACTCCGCTGCTCTCAAACCACAAGACAACGCAGCACTTGGCATTAGTAGTAAGTTGGCCGTAAGCAAGCGCGTGACGTTCAGTTTCGATATGGGACTTAGTCTTCTCAATCGCGACATAAATATGGTCGTGATCGATACTGTTCAGCGGTACAACCCATTTCCGGGCTTCTTTCAGCCACGTGTAGGCATTCAATTGTTGAAAGCAGGCAGCGCAGCCATCAGCTACAACCATAAAAACTTCGGATTGAAGGTTCAGGCTAAGCAAGTCGACCCGGACTATCGAGCATTGGCGGCATTTTACCAGCAAACCGACTTACGTTCCATTACCATTGAACCTTCCATTCGATTAGCGAAAAACAAAATCAAACTGAGCGGAAGCATCGGCAGGCAACAAGACAACATTACCGGTCGTAAAGCATTTACTTCGGTGCGCACAATCAGCTCAGCGAACGTAGCCCTTCAGCCAACGAAAAACTACAACCTCAATGTGAATTTCTCGAATTATGGAACCGCTCAGGAACAAGGACTGCGTGTGGTGAACGATACATTTCGTGTTGCACAAAACAACCTCAGCCTAAGTCTTTCACAGAATTATACGTTCATCAACAAGCTGCGTTCCATGAACTTCTCCATGAATGTCAGCTATCAGGAGTTGCAAGATTTAAATCCTTTCGGAACCTATGCAACCGGCGAGAATCAGGTTTGGTTTATGAATCTCAATGCCAATCATATTCGCTTGCGCGACAATTTTGGTCTTCTCGGCGGCGTGAATGTGAGTCACAATACATTCTATACCGGTTCCTATTTCCTTGTGGGACCTACCATTGGTGCTTCGAAACCATTCAGGAATGATAAGCTTCGCACAAGCTTGAACGTTTCGTACAACAAAGGTTTCCAAAGTGGACAGCCTGCCGGGGCAACGCTTAATAGTTTCGCAACGGTTGCTTATCAGGTTAAAAAGGCCCATCAATTCAACCTCACGATTAACGCACTGCATAATAGTACTCCTTTTGTAAGTCCTTCCGGAGGTTCATTTACGGAAGTCCGTTTTTTGGTTGGCTACACACTCATTTTTCAACGCAAATCATAACTAACTCATGAGAAAACAAGCGCTCGTAACAATTCTGCTCCTGTGTTTCGCTTGCATCAAACTTGCAGCACAGCCCTACCAATTGTCGATGTCGATCAATGTAAACCCGCCTTATTCGGCTGATTACACGGATTATTTCTCAAGTTTGAACCAGATTACGGTAACGATTATAAACTCGTCACCAACCGAACAAAACATTTACCTGGCGGGTTCAATATCTACAACGGATAATGAGATTTTTGTTCGAACCGATGAGGATGTGCGTTGGCCGGGTTCTGCACTTACTATTCCTTCAGGGCCATCGACCACAACGCTCAATGGCACCGATTTGCGCCCGTTTGCAGAAAACAGCTCGGTGTCCTATGGCGGTATTACTCCGCAAGACATTGTTGCCGGATTATTGCCGGAAGGAGAATATCAAGTGTGCTTGCGAGCGTATGATTACGATAACCTTCAACCGGTTTCAGCCGATCACTGCTCTAATACTTTTACAATTGCCTATCCGCCGCCACCGGCAATCAATACACCCGAATGCGGCTCAAGCATTTCGCGTACGGCTCCGCAAAATATATTATTCAATTGGCAGACACCTCTCGGTATTCCGGCTACAGCCCAGGCTCGTTATCGCTTCACGTTGGTTCAATTGCCGGATGGTATCGACGCCATTTCGGCATTGGCAAACACGGCTGATCCTGTATATACTGCAGAGACACAAAGCACCAGTTTGAATTACAGTACCGGACAGCCCATACTGCAGTCATCTCGCATGTATGCCTGGCGTGTTCAGGTATTCGATGCTTCGGGAAATACACAATTCCAAAACGAAGGGTATTCCGAACCATGCACCTTCAATTACCTTGAACCGGGGAGCTCAGGAAACCCTTTTACGTTGGTCTTTCCCTTGGAAGGTGATACACTGCCATGGGAGAAAATGCCCATCATGCATCGCTTTGACCCATATTCAAATGATTACGACCATTACGAGCATCAGTTTACGCTACGTCGAAACGGAACGCAAGTGGATACCTATAATGCCAACAATAACTGGCCTCAAGGACCCCAGCAAAGTCAAAGTGAATTCCTTTCGGGAATCACTCAGGAGCAAAGTCAGCACTTGAATTTATATAAGCCTCTCAGCGCGGCCGGAATTGTGCCGTTCAATTCGGGCGAAGTTTTCGATTGGGATGCCGATATCCAGTTGCAACGTTCCAGCGATGCATATCTCACGGGAAGCCTCGCAGGTTCATTTGTCAGCGGAATGGGACGCCCTCGACCCATTGCACCTATGAATAACGACACGGTGGGAAAGGATCTCGAGGTGACCTTGCGATTTGCGACGTCAGCTCCGCCATCTCGCTTAACGCCGCCATTCGCCCTCATGCAGACTTCTGGTCCGAACCATATCGTTAACTTCTTCAATAGTGGTGTTGACGAACGCTGGCTCTTGGAGGTTAGTCGAACACGTGATTTTGCGACTGTTCTTGCCAGTAAGTCGAAGAGAATTGGGCAGGGCCTTTCCTATAATGCAACCTCTTGTTCAGACCAATGCCTGATTGACTCGTTGTATCGCGATGAAACGTTTCTGTATACCCCTGCAGATACGGGTGATTATTATTGGCGCGTGCGGTGGATGCTCGATCCTGTATCAGCTTCAGGGCCTTCTTATCATGATGGACCCATCTGGAAATTTGTAGTGAAAGATTCTCTTTCGACCGACCCGGAGCCTCCTACACCGGGGGAGTGCGTGAACACGTGCGATGGACCCACGATTTATCCCTCGGAACGTGTGCCTGTTACAACGGCTGTCGTAGGCAATGTTGTTGCCATCGGTATGTTCAGCATGACCATCACCGAAATCAATTGGATCAGTACAACAGCAAGCGGCAAGGGAACCATTGTGGTACCCTTTATGCGCGCTCCTATGAAAGTTCTTTTTAATTCCGTAAAAATTAATGCGGCCAATCGAATCTATGAGGGCGATGTGCGGGGTGAATATGATAATTCCGGAATTATTCCGGCGGGCATCATAGAAGGGGTAAGTCATTTGGCGTCGCTCGATGAAACGCAGGCGCGAAATCTTAACTCCTTTGTAAACGGCACAGGACGTCTGGTTTCGCAGTTTGCCGGAGATACTCCTATGGGCTTACCTATTGGGCTCGATCAAACCGTCGACGATCAGCGTGTGACGATTGGAGTGGTTGGGCTTGAATTCACACCCGAAACCGCACGGTTGAATGCCATGGTTTCGGTTGATATTCCTGCGGCGCATGGATGGCTAAGTTTGGGCGCAACCGACATCTGCTTTCACCCGGATGGTATCGGGGGCGATGGACGCGCCATGTTATACCTGCCACTCGATCACGTTATTCCCTTTAGTGATAGCATTTCCCTTCGTTTCAATCGAACTAGATTCAGTGAAGACTTTAGTGCGGTGGTTGACTCAGGTACATTTGTAAGCTGGGACTGCCGTGGTTTCCGTTCGTTGGCCATTGATGGTGCGGTCGTATTCGGTCGGGATATGTTGGTGGAAGATTTAGCAGATGGAAGGGAAGGCACGCATCAAATAGAAGCTCAGTTCACAGCCAAAGTGCGCCGAAGAAGTCAGTGGCTCACGCGCATCAACTTCAATCATCCTTTCCAGGTGAAAGGTGTTCCCGGCTGGGGCTTCGAGGTGGAAGAAGCATGGCTCGATTTTGCCGACACCGAAAATCCGGCAGGATTCCAATTTCCGGCGCAATACGTTTTTGATACTACATTATACAATCCAACCGGCGTGGATATCTCAGACGAGGATGCTTCTTTGTATTGGAAAGGCTTTTATCTCAAGCGACAATCGATTCGCATACCACCTGAGTTTAAGACATACTCCAATCCAAGCAACCGCCTGACATTTGCGGTAAACGATATGCTTATAGACCGCTCAGGCCTTTCAGCTAGTTTCCGATTGGAGAATTTGTTTGAAGTGACCGACGGTAATCTCAGCGGTTGGGGCTTCTCGATGGATACATTGATGGTCGATGTTGTTCAGAATTCGTTTTCGCGCGGTGGTTTTGTAGGTGAGATCCAGATTCCTATAAGCGACTCGGCGCTGGTATATACTTCCATGATTCGGCAGAACCTTGTTTCGAAAAACTTCCGTTATGAGCTGCGGGTTACACCGAAAGATACTATTAATGCCGACTTGTGGGCAGCAGAACTAGCTCTGCATCCAACATGCTATATACAAGCGACCATCGATTCATCGGGTGTTTTTGCACGGGCTGAATTGAGTGGTAAGATGAATATCAACGCAAGTCTTGACGGAGTAGGTAACGTCAACTTCCAGTTAATGGAATTTGAGGAGCTGGGCTTCCAAACGCGAGCTCCTTATATCGACTGTGCCGATTGTTTACATATGGGCTTTGCTAGTCCGCAGAAATACATGGGCGGATCAAGTGCCGATGACAGCGGTAGCGAAAGTGAAGAAGAAAGTAACGGTGGATTGAGCGGTTTCCCTGTCAACATTGAAGGAATAGGCCTTACCATGCGCGATGGAGCCGGAGGATTAAGAGCAGGAATTGAATTCACACTAACGCTCAATCTGACCGGCGAGAGCAATACTTTCTCTGCGGCTACCAAACTGGCTATCATGGGTAAGCTCAATTTGGGTGGTGGTGCTCAGCAAGCTTGGGAGTTTGACGGTGTTGATCTGGACAGTATTGGTATTTCCGGATCCGTTGGAGTAGTTGAATTGGCGGGGGGGCTGCGTTTTTATAACGGTGATATGACATATGGCAATGGCTTTAAAGGGATGATTCGGGCGACATTCAAGCCGGTCATATCTGTTCAAGTGATCGCACAGTTTGGAGAGAAATCTGGTTTCCGTTATTGGATGGTAGATGCTCAAACTGTATTCACCCCGGGAATTCCGCTGATGTCGGGGCTTGACATTTTTGGCTTTGGTGGAGGCGCCTGGTATCATATGCGTCGCACGTCGCCACTGCCTTCAGCTGCCGACTTGAATACTGTAACCGCTGATGGCGATGAACCTCCGGGGCTCACCTTAACCGGAGTCACGTTTGTGCCGGATCAAACGATAAGCTTTGGATTCGAGGCGACTGTTATATTCGGAAGTAACGGAAATGGCCAAGCCTACAACGCCGACGTCTCCTTTGGTGCTGAATTCAATAGCAATGGTGGTATAACTCAAATGTATTTGGAAGGAAACGGTTACTTCATGTGCGCTGTGACGGATAGAAGCAATCCTCAAATTCATGCATCCGTTCGCATCGCGTATGATTTTACACGGAATATTTTCGATGCGCGTTTTGCTGTTATCGTGAATGTGGCGGGAGGAGTACTGAGAGGTATTCATGCGGGCGGCCTTGCAGGCCAAGTGCACATCTATGCATCGCCCGAAACATGGTTTGTTCATGCAGGAACGCCCACGACTCCAATAGGTCTGGATATTGCCGGGATCTTCCAAGCCCAATCGTATATAATGGTGGGAATGAATCTGCCTGAAGCGTTGCCACCGCCTGCAAATGTTACAAGTGTTATTACGCCATCAACTATTGTTCGTCACCCCGGATTGGCCGATGGAGATGGCTTTGCGTTTGGTACACGAACAGATTTTAATACGGGTCGACTCGGGTTTATGCCATTCTATGCTCGATTGCAAATGGGAATGGGCTTCGATATTGCGTTATTGAATTACGGGCCGGATGTTTTCTGCGAGGGTGCGCCTCCGGGCTCTACTATTGGTGTCGATGGCTGGTATGCAAATGGTCAAGCGTATGCCTACATAGGAATGGATATCGGTATCTATGTGGATATATGGGTTGCAAGCGGAGAGTTCAGTATCATCAATGCGAATATGGCAGCACTCCTTCAGGTAGGTGCTCCAAACCCAAGTTGGATTCAAGGAACATGCGGAGGTAACTATTCTATTTTGAACGGCTTGGTTCGCGGAAATTGCCAGTTTGAATTCAAGGTTGGTGAAGAGTGTCGTCCTGCTATGGAAAACGCCCTTGCCAGTGTCGATGTCCTTGAGGAATTAGTACCATACAATGGCGAACAAAACGTAGACTGCGGAACCAATCCCGAGGCTTCGTTCAATGCTGAGGTAGATACACCATTCGACTTGAATGAAATACTCAGCGATGGTTCGGAGCGTTTGCGTCGTTTCCGTTTTGTCGTGGAAAGGTTTGATTTGAAGAAGGGAACGATGTTGGTTCAGACACGCCGCACCACCTCACCCGACAAGTTCAAGTCCAGCTTGGTTCCGGCTGCATTTCTTGATCCGTTTACCAATTATACGGTTTCTATCAAATTGCGCGGAGAAGAATACAACTTCGCCACATCTTCCTGGGGGCCGGCATTGAAGCGCGATGGTTCACTTATCGTAGCCGAAAGAACAAATACCTTCAAAACAGGGGCATATCCGGATCGTATTCCGGAGAGTGCTGTTTTGTTCTCTTATCCATTTAATACTCAGCGCTATTTCTTGCAGGGTGAGTGCAACGATGGATTGGTGCGGATAAAGGCTACCATGGATCCGCTTTTCACTACATCACCAACCGCCACCACCGTGCGCAAATTCAATGTCCGTTTTATTCCTATTGATGGCGGACCGGAGATTAATACTGCTTTGAATTATAACGGTGTCAATATAACATTCGAAATTCCACCACTGCTCAACAACAAAGTGTATGCTTGTCAGCTGATTTCAAGGGATAGTTCGATCTACACCATGCAACAGAATATAGCCAATATGGTTGGAACCACAGCCGGAGCAGCCGGCAGCCTTGCAGGGGCTTCAATTACGGCAAACCAATTGGCTTCGGTAACGGTAGCTCAATTCTCAACCCTGCAGCAGTCGTTCGCTTCATTGGGCTCTGGTGCTGAGGCCAGAAGCAATCGCATCAATGGACGTTCGGTGCGAAAGAATGAGAAGTTGTTATACGTTTTCTTCTTCAAAACCTCGCAGCACAACACCCTTATACAAAAAATGCAGGCCCAAAGCCCACATTCGACCGCATCAGAATCGTTTGGAAGCATAACCTGGTTGGAGCCAAAATATACCGGTGGCGAGAAGTTCGATGTGTATGATGTGTATGGCTTCCCTTACATCGATGGCACCACGACGCCTATGCGCACTAAGTCTCTTGTTCATTTTGCAGATGCGCGCAGTGGTAACTGGAATACAACCTACACACAACCCGTTATCTACGATTTGTATCAGCTATTCAGAACGGGCGGGTATACCGGACTTAAACTGCTGCGATCGAATCCTGATACGATTGGAATTCCTCCGCGCTGGACAGTAAGGTTTGATGCTGATTACATACCTACTGCTCCACTTTCGCCCAATGAATTCTTACCTCTGAGCACATCGCCCAACTCGGTATTTTCGAATTTAGTGAGCACACAACTTACCTTATCGACTATGTCATCTACTTCCGGTGGTGCTATTGATGCGTTTGCCGGTATAGGGGGAGGAGGACTTTTTTCCGCGCCAAGCTCATTACAATTAAGAGTCTCTACCGGTTTAAACACCTACTTCGATTATCAGCGTATGGTTACTATTGGCAATAATGTGATGCTTTATTATGGACACCCTTCAACCAGTGAGTTTTACACCTACAGCGTAAAGACTAAATTCATTCAGTTTTTGGGGTATGGGTGGAGGCCTATGTTCAGGGGGCAATACGAGGTAAACTACTTCTATAGAACTCCGGCATTTTTGTGTCAAACTCTCGACAACTTTATTCCAATCGACAACCGTAAACCTTATACTTACTAATTTATGAATCGCATAATTTTTAGTTTGCTTGCTCTGATAGCATTTGCGTCAAATGCGCAATCGCAGAATGAACGCATTCGACTCATTGCACGTCAGTATGCCGACTCGGTTGTGTTGCGCTGGGCTCCGCTCAATGCTGTGGAATGGGCACAAATGAATCGTTACGGATACAAATTAGAACGTTTTGAAATCAATGATAACAGCACCAAGAATATCAAACCGAAACAACTCGGTCCGGATAGTATTCGCCCTTACAGTTTGGATAAGTGGAAGGCATCATTTCCGGCGAATCATCCGTGGGCGCCTGCAGCTGTTCAGGCACTTTACGGGAAGCAGTTCAACACCTCTATGGAGGGAGCCTCTTCTATTAAGGCCCAATCGCAAGAGGCCATGCTGCGTTATTCGTTTGCCCTGCTCATGGCTGATCTGGATGCTCCGACGGCACAAGGCCTAGCGTTGCGCTGGAGCGATACCAAGTTGCCGGCTGCTGGTTCTTTGCAGTACCGACTCATTTCTCTGCACCCCACTTTGAAAGATACGGTGGAGGTAGGTATTCGCTTGGGTGACCCTATCGAAGAAGTTCCCTCATCTCCTTTACTGGAGGCTGAAAGCGGCGATAAATCGGTTACGCTGCGTTGGGATGTTATGCCGGATAATCCTGTATTTACAGCATTTTGGTTGGAGCGCAGCGGTGATTATGGTAAAAACTGGGCACGCATCAGCGAACGCCCTATCATGAAAACAGATCAACCGGGAGCCGCAGATCAGGAACGATTTGTTTACTTCACCGACACGCTCATCACCGAAAACTATAAGCCTTATTGGTATCGTTTGCAAGGGATCACTCCATTTGCTGAATTGTCGGCCTATTCGCCCATTCAAATATCCATGGGTAAAGACCTAAATGCGCCACCTGCACCGGTTATGAAAGAACCAAAAGATGTAAAGGGTAAAATCCAGGTCATGTGGGAATACCCGGATACTCCTGCGGATTTCAAAGAGTTTCGCATCGGTAAATCCAACCTTATCAATGGCCCTTTTCAGCCTGTCGAAAAGGCTGTGCTGCCTGCACGTGCTCGAACCTGGATTGATGATGGAACCGATGCCCTTGGTGAAAACTACTATGTCGTTTATGCCATTGACACTTCGGGAAATGTGAGTACATCACTTCCGGCATATGGATTCTTACTCGACTCAATTGCGCCGGGTAAACCTTTTAAACCTATGGGAAGTATCGATACAACCGGGGTGGTGAGATTGCATTGGAAGCTCGGTTCTGAGCCGGATATCATGGGATATCGCGTCTACTTTGCGAACTCGCCCGACCATGAATTCAGCAATAAAACGCCTCTTCCGGTGCGCGATACGGCCTTTGTAGATACCATCACCCTTAATACGCTTACCAAGAAAATCTACTATAAGATTGTAGCGGTCGATCGCAATTACAACCACAGTGTATACAGCGATATTCTTGTTCTAACAAGACCCGATACTATCAGGCCCGTTGAACCAATCTTTGCTGATTTTCGTGTAAAGGAGCAGGAGGTGCAGCTTCAGTTTGTACCCAGTAGTTCAGCAGATGTAAAGGAACATCGACTCATGCGACGAGAGACGGGCAGTACCCAGTGGAATGTTATTTCGAAATGGCAAAAGCCCGAAGTGAAGCGTGAGTTTTCCGACAAGTCCGTAAAAGGCGCGCAGTATTACGAATACACACTGGTTGCTATCGACAGCGCGGGTAACGTTTCTGACTATGCACCAACGGTTGATGTACGCGTCATTCCTAAGCAAACCAGAGAACAAATTGAGCAGCCCGTAGCTACTTATCTTAAGGATAGGCGAGTGATTGAATTGAAATGGGGCAAGCCGAAAGGGGAGGTTGACTATTATACAGTGTTTCGTGGTAAGGATGGCAAGCGTCCTGTTTCACTTACAACCACCGATGGAACAGCAGTGCGCTTTGAGGATAATAGCTACACAGGCAAAGGCAAGTATGTTTATATGATACAGGCTGTATACAAAGACAAAGGACAATCACCATTCACGGTATTCAACGAAGTGGTTGTAGAGTAGGGAAGTACCCGAACTATCAGTGGTTAACCGCTAAGAAATGAAGCACTGCATTTTCCATGCGTGAATCAGCATAGGAGTAGTCTTGGCGCTCGAATTTCTTGCCTGTGACCTGCTCATAGAGTTCGATGTAGCGAGCTGATATCTGGCCGATCCATTCATCTGTCATTTCAGGAACGGTCTGTCCATCTTTGCCCATGAAGTCATTTGCAATGAGCCACTCTCGCACGAACTCTTTACTCAATTGACGCTGTTGTTCGCCGCTTGCTTGGCGCTCGGCGTAGCCCTCAGCATAGAAATAACGCGATGAATCGGGCGTGTGGATTTCGTCCATCAACAGAATTTCATCACCCCGTTTACCAAACTCATACTTGGTGTCGACCAAAATGAGTCCTTGTTTGGCGGCTATTTCGGTGCCTCGAGCAAATAGCGCTCGAGTATACAATTCGAGTTGGGTGTAGTCACTTTCCGATACGATTCCCTGAGCTATGATCTGCTCGCGCGAAATGTCTTCATCATGACCTTCACTGGCTTTGGTAGTTGGTGTGATGATGGGCTCCGGCAAGCGGTCGTGTTCCTTTAAACCTTCCGGTAATGTTACTCCGCACAATAAGCGCAATCCGCTGTTATAGGTGCGCCATGCGTGGCCTGTCAGATATCCGCGTATCACCATTTCAACCTTGAAGGGTTCACAACGATAGCCGATGGTGATATTCGGATCGGGGCTTGCCAAGCGCCAGTTGGGCACTACGTCGGCGGTTGCATCCAGCATATGCGCCGCAATCTGATTCAATACCTGGCCTTTGAATGGAATGGGCTTGGGCAACACTACGTCGAACGCAGAAATACGGTCACTAGCTACCATCACCAGCAAGTCATCGCCAATGCTATATACATCGCGTACTTTGCCTTTGTAAAAGGCAGTTTGATTAGGAAAGTTGAAGTGTGTGCCGCTAATCGCCATTTGAATTGCAAGTTGAAAATTGAAGGTTAAAGGTTAATTCGCCACTAGTCATTAGTCACTAATCACTACCTCGGCATTCCCCCTTTCATCCCCTTCATCTGTTGCATCATCTGAGCCATCTGGGTCTTGTTGGTCATCATCTTCATCATCTGCTTGGTTTGGTCGAACTGCTTCATAAGTCGGTTTACCTCATCAAGAGATCGGCCGGCACCTTTTGCAATACGGGCC
>Ga0315904_10008870_pt1 | contig 13231 bp, 12 predicted proteins | sample LakEriMetagenome_6_FD_203529 | JGI IMG/M metagenome (GOLD analysis project Ga0315904, IMG submission 203529) | Freshwater fungal communities from buoy surface, Lake Erie, Ohio, United States - Buoy 12 MA120 | ecosystem: Environmental > Aquatic > Freshwater > Lake | place: USA: Lake Erie, Ohio... | reverse complement strand
ACCATGGATCAGGCCGCGCGAAATCTTCGCACTTGGTGCGGTCTGGGCTGGCAAGAAATCGCGCAAGTCACCGCCACCAACGCGGCCGATCAGCAAGGCTGGCTCGACACAGGCCGCCTCACCGAAGGCTCCCTCGCGGACTTGGTTCTGGTGGACGATGGGATCAATGTCCAGGCAACTTACGTTGCCGGAAACTGCGTTTATTCCGTGGCGTAGCCTTTGATTTCCCTCCTCCCCCTGCCCCTCCTCCCAATCCTGTGGAGGCAGGTTGGGCAGAGGGGAGTATGACGAATTTTTGGGCTCCCCTCTCTCCCCTCTCTCCCCTTCCTCCCAGGATTGGGAGGAGGGGTAGGGGGAGGAGGGTACAATCCCTCCATGACCCCCGGCCCTAAATCCCGCGCCTTGGCGGCGGCGCTCCGCCAGTTTGAGTCTCCGAACGTGACGTTTCTCGCCGACGATGGGAGCTTTCCGATCTTCTGGGAGGAAGCCCACGGCTGCACCGTCACCGACGCCGACGGCCAAAACTATCTCGATCTCACGGCGGCCTTTGGTGTGGCGAGCATCGGGCACACCAACCCCGCTGTCTCGGCGGCGATTGTGGCGCAGGCCCAAAAACTCATTCATGGGATGGGCGATGTCCACCCGAGCCGCGTGAAAGTCGAGCTGGCGCAGAAGCTGAGCGAGCTAACACCGGGCGATTTAGGGGGGGCGCTGTTTGGCACCTCGGGCGGCGATGCGGTGGAGGCGGCGCTGAAGACGGCGCGGGTCTTTACGGGAAAGCCCGGTGTGGTGGCGTTTACGGGCGGCTACCACGGGCTGAACTTAGGGGCGCTTGCGGTAACGCATCGCCCAGACTTCCGGGAGCCCTTTGCCGGGCAGATCGCGCCGTTTGCGATTCACAAGCCGTATGGGGAGTTTCTGACTGCGCTGCCCGACGGTGTGGGAGCGGTGCTGGTCGAGGCGATTCAGGGGCGGGGGGGGATTGTGGTGCCGCCGCCTGGCTGGCTGGAGTCGCTGAAAGCGCTCTGTGAGAAAAGTGGCGCACTACTCATTCTCGATGAGATCTTCACGGGCTGGGGGCGTACCGGCGACTGGTTCGCCTGCGAGCACGAGGGCGTGGTGCCCGATATTCTCTGCGTCGGAAAAGCGCTGGGTGGGGGGCTGCCGATCTCTGCCTGTCTTGCTCGGCCCGACGTCATGGCGGCGTGGGGCATCTCGACCGGGGAGGCACTGCACACGTCGACGTTTTTAGGAAATCCTCTGTGTTGTGCCGCCGCGCTTGCGGCTCTCCGTGAGCTGGAGCGACTGGGCGCACCTGCGCTCGCTAAGCAGCGTGGGGCATTTTTTCAGGAGCAGCTCACGCGGCTGCAAGCGCAGCTCCCGACGAAAATTCAAGCCGTGCGTGGGCGTGGACTGATGCTGGGCATCCAGCTTACAGATAGGTTTGCCGGGGAGCTAATGGTGAAATTGCTCCACCGTGGCGTGATTGTCTTGCCCGCAGGCGAGGGCGATATCCTAGAGTTCACGCCGCCCTTTGTGATTTCTGAGGAGGAAATTACCCATGCGGTCACTCAGTTGGAGCTAGCACTGTCTAAGTAGTTCGAGCCTAAGCGGGCGAAATAACGGTCGCGCCCTCGGGGAGCTCGGTGCTCCCTGAGAAGCCCACAAAGATCGGCTCCGGGTGCAGGAGGACTCCCCAGGTCTGGTGGACACACTTCTGCACCTTTTTTGCGGCTTCGATGATATCTGCGGCGGAGCCACCGCCTTGATTGACGAGGGCGAGAATATGTTTGCTGGAGAGCCCGATGCCACCTGCGAGCGTCTCGCCACGCATGAGTCCGGAGCGCTCGATGAGCCATGCTGCAGGAACTTTTACCGTGCCATCCGGTTGGACAAAGCGTGGTGCTGAGCCAGGGGCTTCAGAAGTACGGAGAAGGGGATTCTTGAAGAACGATCCTGCACTGCGGCTATCGGGATCGGTAGGATCAACGACCATGCCTTTCTGTGCCCGGATCTGCCGAACCGTAGCGGCAACCTCAGTAAGAGTGGGGGAGGCATCGGGGCCGAAATGGTGGATGAGATCGCGGTACGTGAGATTCGGGGCGGCGTTTTCTTTCAGCGCAAACGCTACCTCTAAGATCAGCCAGCGGCCCAGCTCCTCGGTGTTGAAGCGGCTGTGTCGGTAGGCAAAGTGGCACTCGGCATTGGAGAACGTGCGTACCTCCAGGCTCTGGCGATCCAGTGCGGTCACGGCCGAGATGACATCGGCGACTTCTTGACCGTAGGCCCCAACATTCTGAATGGGGGTGGCTCCGACGGTTCCAGGAATCCCTGCAAGGCACTCGACACCGGCAAGGTTTTGCGACACGCAGTGATCCACGAAGTCGTTCCAGTCCATGCCTGCGCCAATCGTCAGCCCCACCTGATGGGTAAGGCTCGGGCGGAGCACGAGGCCCGGCCAGCCTGAGTCCGCGATAACCAGGTTGCTACCGCCCCCTAGAACAAAGACAGGGAGAGCACGGTTTTTGGCCTCAACGAGAGCGATATGTATCTCTGCTGGAGTGGTAGGAGTGCAAAAAAAACGAGCAGGGCCACCAATTCCTAGGGTGGTATAAGGGGCGAGGGAGACATCTTCCGAAAACACGGCACGTAGTGTACCACGAAAAAAATAACGCTCGGCAGGCTGCCGAGCGTTATTGGGTTGAAGGAGGGGAACTACCAGCGTCCGCCGCCACCGCCGCCGTAGTCACCACCGCCACCGGAGCGACCACCGCCGCCGGAGCGACCACCGCCGCCGGAGCGACCACCGCCGCCGGAGCGACCACCGCCACCGGAGCGACCACCACCGCCGCCGTAGCCACCACCGCCGTAGTCACTACCACCGCCACCGTAGCCACCACCGCCGCCAGAGCGACCACCGCCGCCACCGCCGTAACCACCGCCGCCGCCACCGCTGTAGCCGCCACCGCCACCGTAGCCACCGCCGCCACCGGAGCGACCACCGCCGCCACCGGAGCGACCACCGCCGCCGCCTTCTTCACGAGGGCGAGCCTCGTTGACGGTTAACGAGCGTCCGCCGTAGCTGGAGCCGTTAAGCGCAGCAATCGCCTGCTGGGCATTGTCATCGCCCTGCATCTCTACAAAGCCGAAGCCGCGTGACTGGCCGGAGAACTTATCCGAAACCACCTGTGCGTCATCAACTGTGCCGTACTCACCAAAGATCTTCGCCAGCTCTTCTGACGTGACTGAAAAGGGCAAACCGCCCACATAGATTCGCATGGAATCTGCTCTCCAAACAGGAAACGCGCACTGATTGCTTCCTGGAACGTCCTTGCCCCCGTCAACGAACGATGCGCATCACCGACGCACCCGAGTGCTCGTTCAACCAACATCTAAAGCAGAATCCGCCAAGTTAACCGAACGCTGTCCGCAGAAGTCGCTAAAACCATTTGTATCTGGAGGGAGGGCCTCCCCCATTGCACCGGAATAGAGTATATCCCATATGCAGCGCAAGTTGCAACCAGGTACAATTAGTGAATGAAGATCACCGTTTTAGATGCCTCTCCCGCACTAGATGAACTCGACTGCGCTGCACTGTCCGCCTTAGGGGAGCTTACAGTGCACTCAGCGACGTCAAACAAGGCATTGTCGGCACACTTAGAAGCAGCAGAGGTAGTCGTGCTCAATAAAGTGCGTCTGGACGCCGCCGCTTTTGCCGCTGCTCCCCATCTGAAGCTGGTCACGGTGCTGGCTACGGGCTACGATGTTGTCGACACCGTTGCGGCTCGCGCTGCCGGAGTGACGGTCTGCAACGTGGCAGGCTACTCGACTGCCTCGACTGCCCAGCACGCCATCGCGCTGCTTCTGGAGCTGACCAACCAAGTGGGAAGGCATGCCCAGTCCGTAGCCGCAGGGCAGTGGCAGACCCGTGGAATCTGGAGCTGGGCCGAGACCGACTTAGTGGAGCTAGAAGGTAAAACTCTCGCGCTAGTGGGCTACGGCGCGATTGGAAGCCGCATTGGCAATGTCGCCAAGGCCCTGGGAATGCGCGTCTTGCCGGTCACCAAGACCCCGCGCGAGGGGACGTACACACTGGAAGCCGCTCTCCCACAAGCCGATGTTGTTCTTTTACAGTGCCCGCTGACCCCGCAGACGCGCCACCTAATCAACACGGAGACGCTGGCCCTGCTCCGTCCCGGCACGTTTCTGATCAACTGCGCCCGTGGCCCTGTGATTGACGAAGCTGCCGTCGCCGCCGCACTGCACTCCCAGCACCTGGCCGGATTTGCCACCGATGTGCTCTCCACCGAGCCGCCCGCTTCGGACAACCCCTTGCTCAGCGCACCCAACACCCTCATCACGCCCCACCATGCCTGGGCAACCCGCGCCTCACGAGAGCGCCTTCTGGCCGAAACGGCGGAGAATATTCGAGCATTTTGGGCGGGAGAGCCACGCAATGTGGTCAATCCGTAAATTTTTAAGCAGGGCCGTAACCAAAAAGGCCATAATGACGTTAGTGACTACAGGAGTTTTATTGTGATGCGACGCCTGACTTTGATGACGGCTCTTCTAGGGCTAACTGTATTGGTAGCCCCGACGGCTCTAGCCGCGAGACCGAAGCTGACCGTAGCCCCGCGCTACGGCAAAGCGCTGATGCCCCGCGCCTGGCAGCCGGTCACGGTGACGATCACCAATCCGGCTGACGGTGCCGCCTTCACGGGCGAGGTCGCCCTGATGCATGGAGGAAATACGTGGAGCACACCGGTGTCACTGGCCGCGGGCGCATCGGTCGCCACGGTGACTCTCAACATCTACGAGCGCCCTGAGATGGGGACATGGCTACAGCATAAAGTCATTCTGCGGAGCACGCGCGGCGAGATCGTAAGCGAGATGAGCTGGAGCCCTGCCACACGCCCCGAGCGCGTCCTTCCGGTATTAGTCATCAGCAAGGACGGCGCTCCAGGGGAGTGGGCTCGGTTTGACGGTCAAGCCAGCGGCCTGCATCATGCCTCGGGCCGCCTGGTTCCCGCTCGCCCCCGTGGAGTGCCTCGGGACGAGCTGCCTGAAGAAGACTACTTTGCTATCGTCACCACAACACCTAACCAGCTCACGGAGCAAGCAGGGGAGCTGGATCCGTTCGGCATTGTCGCCGTCGAGCCCGGTGTCACCCTGAGTGAAGCCCAGAAAGGTGCTCTGAGCCGCTGGAGAATTGCGGGTGGAGCCGCCGTGACAAGCTCAGGCATTCCTGATTTTGCGCGTCTGGTTGCCCCCAGAAACTACGTGGCCTCGTTGCGCTCTAACGCACTGCTGGAGCAGGAAATCCCCGAGGGCAGTATCCAGAAAACGGGTAGGCAGCTTTTTCCAGAAGTGCTTAAGACCTCCGGGGTGCAGGCACCGCCGTTTTCGACCATCGTGCTCTTTCTGGGAGCCTACTTAATCGCTGTCGTGCCGCTCCAGTATAGTATTCTGCGCCGCCTCGACAAGCGCGAGTGGGCGTGGGGAACGACGCCACTTCTGGCCTTTGGGTTTACTGCAGGCGCGTACTTTGTGGGAAACCAGGGGCGAGAGCGCTCCGTGACCTACAACTGCGCCGCCGTGATCGAGACCGGAGCCGGACAAAAGACGGGAGCCGCTGTCGCTCGCTTTGGGCTCTACTCCCCGACCCGTGCCACCTATAGCCTCGCCGCCCCGACAACAGACACGGTCTTTTTCTCCAGTGTGGGAGATCAGCCGTCGCTAGAGAGCCAGCAGCTCCCCGGAAAGGCCACACGCCTCCCGGACTTTTCCGTGCCCCAGTGGGCCATGCGTAGCGTGAGCCTGCACACAACCAATCTGTCTCTGGGCAATGGCATTGAGGCGCAGCTAAAGCGCGAGGGAGAGCTCCTCACGGGAACCATCACCAACAACACGGGCGCACTCCTCGAAAATGTCCAGGTGTACTACGGTGGCGGTAGGGCACAGTTTGCAACTCTCTCCCCCGGACAGTCCCAGCTCGTCCACTTTACTTGTAATTATAGTGATGTGATAGATTTAGGATTCCAGGGTGCTGCCTACTACGCACCGCTACTCGCGACGACTCTGGATACTTTAGTGGAGTTTCCGTACGAAGCACAGCGTAAGGACGAGGCGATGATCACCGCCTTTACCCGCGAAGAGCTTGTGCCGGTGAGAGTGGAGGGCGTGGCCGCGACCGCGAAAAACATCAACAATGCGCTCATTATCCACGCGCCGGTTGACGCTCCCTAAATTACGGCTACAATAGCGGCATGCACGTATTATTTCTGGGAGGCACGGGCCTCATCTCGACGGCGATTGCTCGCAAGCTCCTCCAGCGCGGCGAGCAGGTGACTTGCTTCAACCGGGGGCGCAGTGAGAACCGGCTGGAGGCGCACCCGAACCTGACGATTCTCAACGGCGACCGGAGCGACAGGGCTACGTTCGAGGCGCTTTTTGAGGGCAAGCACTACGATGTGGTCGTGGACATGATCTGCTTTAGCCCCGACGATGCCGCCTCCAGCATTCGCGCGTTTAAGGGCCGCTGCGATCACTTTCTTTTCTGCTCCACGGTCTGTGTCTACTCCGGCCCACCGATCACGATCCCGACACCCGAGAGCGAGCCCTATCACTCGATTGGGGGCTACGGCAAGAACAAGGCCGCCTGCGAGCAGCTCTTCCTAAACGAGCCGGACTTTCCCGCCACAGTCATGCGACCGTCGCACAGCTACGGTGAGGGCGGTATGCTGATTCGACCCGTCGGCGGCTGGGGCTCGTTTGGCACTTTCCCTGATCGCCTCCGCAAGGGCCTTCCGGTGATCGTCCCTGGTGATGGCACGGGGCTCTGGGCAAGCTGCCATGTGGACGATGTCGCGGAGGGCTTTATCTCCGTGATGGGCAAGAAAGCTGCTGTGGGGGAGTGCTTCAATATCACCGGCGAGGAGAATATGACCTGGAACGACTACCATAAAATCGTCGCCGAGGTCGTGGGCGGGACATTTAACCCCGTCTATATTCCGATGAGCGTTCTGGAAACCCTCGCCAAGCCCGACTGGACCGGTGGCCTGCGTGAGATCTTCGGCTGGCCCAGTATCTTCACCACCGATAAGATCAAGGCGATAGGCGGCTACCCTGGCCAGAGCATCTCCTGGCGCGAGGGCGCCCTGCGAACCATCGCCTGGATGGAGACCAATGGCAAGGCGCAACACGCCGAGAGCGATACCTACGAAGATCGGCTGATTGCGGCCTGGAACCACGCGATTCAAGCTCTTCCCTCGCTGGAGGCATAGGTGCGGCCCGTGGGCAAGAACACTCTCTGGCTGGTGGTGTTCTTGCTCGCCCCGGTGGCGCTACTGAACTACTTGGATCGCCAGATGCTCGCCTCCATGAAGTTCTCTGTGATGGCGGAGCTGGTGGATATCAAGAGCGACACGAGCTGGGGGCTGATGCTGGCGCAGTTCAAGTGGGTCTATGCCTGCCTGAGCCCGATTGGTGGCTATCTGGCGGATCGGTTTAGCCGCCGTGGGATTATCTGCGCCAGCCTTGCAGCCTGGTCGGCGATCACGTGGTGGACGGGGCAGGCGACCGGCTATGCAGAGCTTCTCACTGCCCGAACCCTGATGGGGGTAAGCGAGGCGTTCTACATCCCGGCAGCACTGGCGCTGATCATGGACTACCACACGGGAGCGACGAAGTCACGGGCGACAGGCATTCACACGGCGGCGATCTATATCGGCGTGATCTTGGGTGGCTTTGCCGGCTTTGTCGCCGATGCGCCAAGCTTGGGCTGGCGCTGGGCCTTTCATACCGCTGGGGCACTGGGCGTTCTCTACGCCCTCCCGCTCTTTCTTCTGCTCCGCGATGCTCCCCGAGCCGTAGTTTCAGAGACGGCTCCCCAAAACTCGCCTTTATCGGCGCTACGGCAGCTTTTAGGCAACCCCTCGTTTCTTCTTCTCACGGCCTACTTTGCGCTGGCGGCGTGGCCGGGCTGGATGATGAAGGACTGGATGCCGGCGATGCTAAAATCCCAGTTTGAGATCAGCCAGGGGCGGGCGGGAGTCTCGGCGGGGCTCTATGTCAATCTGGCAGGATTTGTGGGGCTTTTTCTGGGGGGACTCTGGGCAGACCGGCTGGTGCGCAAGACGGTTCGGGCACGTGTGCTTGTCAGTGCGGTGGGAATGGCGCTGATTATCCCCGCACTCTTTGGCCTCGGCTACGCCCCAACACTGACGGTGGCGATCTGTTTTTTGGCACTTTTTGGCCTGGGCTTTGGGCTTTTTGACTGCAATAACATGCCGATTCTCTCGCAGCTTGTGCGCCCGGAGCTTCGGGCGACGGGCTATGGTCTCATGAACTTTGTGAGCGTGAGCCTGGGGGGCTTTGCCGATATCGGGGTGGGTAAGCTCCGTGATGCCGGGGTCGCCTTTCCCGTGATTCTGAGTCTTGCCGCCTGTCTGGTGATTGCCAATGTCTTTCTGGTGCTACAGATTCGTCCCCAAGGAGAGCCGATCCCTGAGGGAGTGCGCGGATGAGCTGGACGAAACTGGCGAGCCTGCCGGACCCGGAGGGCTTTGCGGGCGCATTTGCGGGCGTGAGCCGTGGCACGCTGCTCGTGGCGGGAGGGGCGAACTTTCCTGAGAAGCGTCCCTGGGAAGGCGGTACGAAAGTCTGGACGGACACCGTTTTTGCGCTGGATCGCCTACAGGGAGCCTGGAAGGTGGTGGGGAAGCTACCACGTCCGCTGGGCTATGGCGTGAGTGCGTCTTACCGCGATGGTGTGATCTGTGTGGGTGGGAGCGACCTTAGCCAGCACTACTCCGAGGCATTTCGCTTGGAGTGGCGGGCAGGAAGACTGCGCACCCTACCCCTACCTGCGCTGCCGATCCCGCTGGCAAATGGCTGTGGGACTCTCGTCGGGGAGACGCTCTATGTCGCTGCGGGGCAAGAATCCCCGACCAGCAAGACGGCAAGCAGGCGGGTTTTTAGTCTCCATCTCTCCCGAGCTTCCTCAACCTGGAGAGAGCTGCCGCCCGTGCCTGGCCCTGGTCGGATTCTGGCGACGGCGGCGGCGTTTTCCGGGAGCTTCTGGCTCTTTGGCGGGGCAGAGCTGTACACCGATGAGAGTGGTCTGGTGAAGCGTCGCTACCGGCAAGATGCCTACCAGTACACGCCAGAGAGGGGCTGGCGGCAGCTCGCCGACTTGCCTTCGCCTGTCGTTGCGGCACCCTCACCGGCTCCCACCTCCAAAACAGGGATCTTTATTCTCGGCGGCGACGATGGCTCACGAGTCGGCCTGCTCCCCCAGGAGCACCCTGGGTTTTCCAAAAGCGTCCTGCACTACGACCCGAAAACGAACCAGTGGGCACGCGACGGCGAGACCGGCGTGGCTCGCGTGACCGTCCCCGTGGTGCGCTGGGGAAAGCGGTGGATTATCGCAGGCGGGGAAGCCCGACCCGGTGTCCGCTCCCCCGAGGTCTGGTCGTTTGAGCTTTAGGGGCGCACTATTTTTTGAAGGGGTTGGAGAACTTGGGATCGCTGATGATCGTGTTGTCCGTTAAGGTGCGCAGGAAGGCAACGAGGGCATCGCGGTCTTCTCCTGAGATATTGAGTCGCTGGGGCTGATTATTGGGCCCCTTGAGCCTATTGTCGAGCGCCGGGCCATTTTGCACGCCGCCGATGTAGTGGTCTACCACTTGTCCCAGAGTCGCGAAGCGTCCATCGTGCATGAAGGGGCCGGTGACACCAATATTCTTCAGAGAAGGCGACTTGAAGATGCGGGTCTCGCCGGCATCCAGTCCATTGCTTCGGGAGTTCGCATTGAGCGAGAACGTCGGGACACTGTGGCAGCCCGCGCACCCGGCACCGCCTTGGTTGGGAGCGAGCAGATAGACCTGCTTGCCGCGCTCCTCTTGCGCGGTGAAGCCCGCAAACGGCGCCCCCACATTGGCGCCCGGCTGGCCCGGATTAAAGACCTTGGCAAACTCCGTATCAAACTTGCTGTTTACCGAGACCATGCTGCGCTCGTACTGGGCGAGCGCTTTCTGAACGCGATCCTCGGTGATATTGCTATCGCCAAAGACCCACTTGAAGAGCTCAGGGTAGTAGGGCAGGGTGCTCATCTTACTGGTGAGAGCCGCAAATCCTCCGTGCGCGGCGTCAAAGCCCATCTCTGTGGAGTCTTGGATCGGCTGCGTGGCCTGTGCCTCGACACTGGCGGCACGGCGGTCCCAGAACATCTGCATCCCTTGGTAGAAGCGGATATTGCCCAGGCGCATGCTATGCGCCCCCGTGAGGCCGCCCTCAAAGCCGACGCTAAGCGTTTTGTTATCTACAAAGCCCTGGCTCTGAACATGGCACGTGGCGCAGGCAACGGTGTTGTTGCGGCTGAGGCGCTTGTCAAAGAAGAGCACGCGGCCTAGTGTCGCCCCTCGGTCGGTGATGGGGTTGTTGGCGGGAGTATTGTTCTGCCCCCGTACATTGGCATCGTAGTGCACCGGAAACGCAGGGTTGGCGTAGTTAAAGAGGCTGTTCACATCCAGCGTGGTGTACTCTTTGGTACCCGCAAACGGATCCGGCGTAGGGGTAGGCGTCGGAGTGGGGGTAGGTGTCGGTGTTGGGCTTGGTGTAGGACTAGGTGTTGGTGAAGGCGTGGGGCTAGGCGTGGGAGTTGGCGTCGGCGTTGGCGTCGGCGTGGCACCGGGGGCTGGTGTGGGCGTGGGAGTCGCATTGGGATCGGGCGTCGGTGTAGGAGCCGCCGTTGGCCCCGGAGTCGCGGTTGGCGCAGGCGTCGGCGTGGCGGAAGCGCCCCCGCCGCCGCCACAGCCCATCGTGGCGAGGGTCAGCGCTTGCAGGCCCAGAACGGCGGAGATAACAAAGCGACGGCGGTGGGTGAGCAAGGTTTTGGTATCCATAGTGGCCTCAGGGTAAATCTTAGTCGTGAAGAAGTCATGAAGCAAGCTGGGGACGTGGCATATAGGCGGGGCCTGAAAGTCCCCGCGCCCAGAGGGCACCCAGCGATGCTTCGCATCAAGCGGCCCGAGGCCGCGTAGAACGCTTCTTTCTCTGCGGGCTCGGCCCGCTTCGCCAGAGGCGGCTTAGACGGGGACTTTCAGGCCCCGGATTTATGGGTACAATGGCAACCATGAACGACAAGCGCTGCTACGAGCTTCGTATCTACACGGCGGGGGAGGGCAAGCTCGATGCCCTCAATGCCCGCTTCCGCAACCACACGCTGGGGCTTTTTAAGAAGCATGGGATGACCAGTGTGGGCTACTGGATGCCCTCGGAGAAAGAGAACCCGGAGCGCAAGCTCTACTACGTGCTCTCGTACCCGAGCCGGGAGTTTCGTGATGCGGCGTTTAAAGCCTTTGGGGCCGATCCCGAGTGGCAGGCGGTCTATAAAGAGTCCGAAAAAGACGGCAGGCTGGCAATCAAAGTCGAGTCTCAGTTTCTGCACATGCTGGACTTCTCGCCCAAGCTCCCGGCAAAGTCCGCACGACAGCCACGGGCCTTTGAGCTTCGCACCTACTACGCCTCACCGGGGAACTTAGCGCGGCTCCAGAATCGTTTTCGGCAGCATACCGTCAAGCTCTTTGAAAAGCACAAGATGACCAATATCGCCTACTGGGAGCTGGATGCCGATCAGAAAGGCGCGGATAACACGCTGATTTATCTCATGGCCTATCCCAATGAAATGGCTCGGAAAGCGTCGTGGGACAGCTTTCGCACCGACCCGGCGTGGCAAGCGGCGCGAGAGGCATCGGAGAAAGAGGCGGGGGGAGCGCTGACGCTGAAAGAAAAGGGCGTGATTTCCCTGCCTCTGACTCCCACGGACTACTCGCCGCTGGTGTAGGTGGACGGTATAATGCGGGTCATGAGCGAGACTGAGCAAGCACAAATCGAGGCACTGCGTCGGCGAGAAGATGCCGGGGAAGCTCTCAGCCTTTCTGAGGCGGCACAGCTCGCGGCGTTTTATGCTCAGGTTGAGGCAGAGGAGGAGGCGCGGCTTGCTCCTCGCCGGGAAGCGGAGAGAGAGAAGCGTCGCCGCTACCTGGCAGAGCTGGAGGCGATCCTCACGCAAAAACGCGAGTCGCTTCAGAGGCTTGAGCTACTTGTCCGTGAAATTGAGACCCTCGACCAGAAGGAATCCCGGCTTCGGGCTACTGTTCAGGGCTGATGGCACTCTCGCCCGTTGAGCTTCAGGCACTTCGCCAGCTCTATCGCTTCCGTTGTGGTTACTGCGGTGTTTCGGAGACGGAGGCTGGTGCGCAGCTAACGGTAGATCACTTCCAGCCCCGCTCCGCACAGGGAGCCGATAGCCTTGAGAATAGCGTCTATTGCTGCCCTGCCTGCAACACTTTTAAGGGAGCCTACTGGAATCCCGTTAGAGGAAACATATCTGGAAGCTCTGCCGGATGGCACTGTGCGTGGCCTCACTGAGACAGGAGAGTTTCATCTCCAGCGGCTACATCTCAACCGTCCTGCCCTTGTTGCTCATCGGCTCGATCTTCTGGAGCGTCAGCAAGAGCGAGAGCGTACTGCTCGGATTGAGACAGAGCTGGAGCAGGTACGCCAGCAGAGAGATGCTCTTCTACAGCGCGTCCCTCGCGAGTAGCCCCAACACTATTCGCCGCTGATCTAGGCGGGTGCGGCACGACAAAGCGCCTTGACTCATGTGCGAGCCAAGGCGCTTCTTAAGGGAAGCCGAGGCGAATCCTACTTGCGCCGTCGCTTGACGATCACCAGTGTCCCCCAGTGCCAGAAGCGCCAGCGTGCCCGGTTTGGGGACGAAGCATTCCAGGCACTCTACGAGGAAGGCTACAACCGCGATGCTCGTGAAATTTTGCAGCCGCTCGGAATCTCTTGAGTTTACCTCTCTAGCAAAATCGTTTAAGTTTAAAGCCTCCCCGACGGTAGAACGCGTAGCTGGAATGTGCTAAAATCTCTCTATGCGTAAGACCATCGTGGGTATCGGACTGGGAGCCGGTTTATTAGCGGTTTCTTTTGGCGTGGGAGCCGCGCCGTCGCAAACTTCCCCTTCACTTGCCGGAGGGGGCCGGGGGGAGGCGAAAACCAAGCTTTCCTACAACCAAGATATTCGGCCCATTCTTGCCGACAACTGCTTCCCGTGTCATGGCCCGGACTCGGCGTCTCGTAAAGCCGGGCTGCGGCTCGATAAGCTTGCCGATGCACGAGCAAAAGGCGCGATTGTGCCGGGCGACCCGCTCGCCAGCGAGCT
>Ga0315904_10008868_pt1 | contig 13233 bp, 12 predicted proteins | sample LakEriMetagenome_6_FD_203529 | JGI IMG/M metagenome (GOLD analysis project Ga0315904, IMG submission 203529) | Freshwater fungal communities from buoy surface, Lake Erie, Ohio, United States - Buoy 12 MA120 | ecosystem: Environmental > Aquatic > Freshwater > Lake | place: USA: Lake Erie, Ohio... | reverse complement strand
AAAGTTCTCTTTCGGGCTGTTCTGAACCGGCTCACTAGCCGGTCAGGGGCCTATTGCGCAAGCAGGAGGGGGATGAGCAATGCGGCCAGGAGCGTCACCACGAAAGCGCCCCCGGTCGCCCAGATCACCTTCTTCTTCAGCATGGGATTCTTGGGAGCCGCCTCTTCCGTGCCGGGGATTGTAGAGCCGTCTTCCCACTGGCCTTTGACGCCGATCGGCAGGACCGCAAAAAAGCTGATCCACCAGGCGAGGACGAAAACGATGATTCCGCCTGTGAGGCTCATCAGTGGTGACCTTTGGGGGTTTCCATCAATTCCACCAGCACACCGTTGGAATTCTTAGGATGGACAAAAATGATCATCGTGCCGTGCGCGCCGATCCGGGGTTTGCCAAGGACGGTTGCACCGCGCTTTTCCATCTCGGTCACCGCCTGATTTATGTCGGCTACCTCGAAACAGACATGGTGCTGGCCGCCTGACGGATTTTTCTTGATGAAGTTGGCAATCGGAGACGCGTCGTTCAACGGCTCGATCAATTCAATCTGGCTGTTCGGCAGGTTTACAAAGCAGACCTTGACGCCCTGCTCCGGCATGTCGAACGGCGTCGTGATGTCGGTTGCGCCGTAGAGCGTGCGGTAGGTTTCGCACGCCTGCTCGATATTGGGGACAGCAACGCCGACATGGTTCAGCGGGCCAATCTTGAAATCACTCATGTCGCTTCAGCTCCTCAGGACTATCACTTCGATCAGGGGGCGGATACCAAACTCCGCTTCGCACGCCTTGCGCAGTGCCCTGCCGACAATCTTCTCGACGATCTCGTCATCCATCCGGTCACGCTTCTTGATCCCGTCGAGGGCGCGCGCTGCGGCCACATCCAGGGGCTCAAGGCTTTCGTCCGCGGTGCGGCCATCGGATTCAGACAGGCCTTTCACCGCGATTACGGGTCCATCGATGGGCTCGCCTGAAGCATCCAGGCATACGGTTGCAAAGATCAGTCCGCTGACGGACAAGCGGCGGCGCTCGATCAGCCCTTCGGCGGCTTCGGGCACAAGGCGCGAGCCGTCCAGCATGAGGCGCCCGGCGGGCACCTCGTCGATGATTTCCGGCTCGCCCGGCGCAAGCCGGATGAGGCTACCGTTGCGAGGCGTCAGCGCAGACAGCACCTGCAGGGATTTCGCATAGGCCGCGTGCTCGACAATGTGCCGACGCTCCCCATGCACCGGGATCGAAACGCGCGGGCGCACCCACTGGTACATGCGGCGCAATTCATCCCGGCACGGATGGCCAGACACGTGGATCGGTTCCTTTACCATGCGGGGCGTGATGATCCGGATCCCCTGCTCCGCCAGCATGTTCTGCATCGCGTAGACAGAGCTCTCGTTGCCCGGGATCAGGCGCGAAGAGAAGATGACGGTATCGTCCGGCCGCAGCGAGACGTGGCGATGATCGCCGCGCGCAATGCGCGACAGCGCCGCATTCGCCTCGCCCTGGCTGCCGGTGCAGAGGTAGAGGATGTTTTCAGGAGGAAGGTAGCCCGCTTCTGACTCGTCAACGAATTCCAGGTTGGGGGGCAGGATGCCCACGGCTTTGGCCGCGCCTGTGATCTTGTGCATGCTGCGCCCGACCAGGCAGACATCCCGGCCCGCCGCGTTCGCAGCTTCGATGATCGATTTGACGCGGGCGACGTTCGACGCGAACGTCGTCACTGCAACCGCGCCCGTCTGCTGCGCGATCAGGTCGATGAGACCCTTGCGGACGGTGTCTTCCGATCCGGCCTCGCCGGCCTCGAACACGTTGGTGGAATCGCACACCATCGCCAGCACGCCGCGGTCACCCAATGCCGTGAGGCCTTCGATGTCTGTTTTCGCACCAACGAGCGGCTCAGGATCGATCTTCCAGTCGCCGGTATGCAGGATCATCCCTGCCGGCGTCTCGATGGCCAGCGCGTTGGGTTCGGGTATCGAATGAGTGAGGGTCATGTAGCGGACGGTAAATGGTCCGGCCGTGACCGAAGCTTCCAGCGAAATGGTTTTGAGCCGTTTCGTATCGACCCCGCGCTCCTGCATCTTTCCGCGCACCAGCTCGGCAGTGAACGGCGTCGCATAGATCGGCGCCCGGGTTCTGAGCAGTGGGTACAGGAGGCCGATGGCGCCGATATGGTCTTCGTGCGCGTGGGTCAGGAACACCGCATCGATATGCTCGCCGACCAGATAGGCCGGGTCCGCGCAGATAAGGTCGATGCCGGGCGTCGTCGCGTTACCGAACGTTACCCCGACATCGACGATGATCCAGCGGCGCGAATGGGCCGGCCCGTAGCCATAGGCATTCAGGTTCATGCCGATTTCGCCGCACCCGCCGAGGGGCAGGAATACGAGTTCGTCTGTCGTCGCAGCGCTATCGGGCATCAGGTCTCAACGGTTCCGTTTCCAGACTTCCAGCAATCCACGGATCAGGACGTCCTGGTCATAGTGATCGATGGTTTCGCTCGCGCCTTCGAAAAGGGAGGCTACACCCCCTGTGGCGACGACGGTCATGGGAAGACCATACTCGGCTTTGACGCGCCGCACGAGCCCATCAATCAGTTCGATATATCCGAGAAAAACGCCGGATTGCATTGCCGAGACCGTATCCTTGCCGATTACTTGGGCAGGCTTCTGGATGGCAATCCGGGGAAGCTGGGCGGCCGCCTCATGCAGCGCACGCATTGAGAGATAGATGCCGGGCGAAATGATGCCACCCTCGAACGCACCGTCAGCGGCCACAACGTCCAGGGTGGTTGCCGTGCCGCTATCGATGACGATCAGCGCCCCGGGATACTTCACATGAGCTCCGAGCGCCGAAGCGATCCGGTCCGCACCGACCTGCTCGGGGTGGCGAACGCGCAGCTCGACGCCGGTCTTTAGCCCGGGTTCTCCGATGAACATGGGTTCGACGTTCAGGTAACGGCGCGCCAGTGTACGGAAATTGAACTGTGCCTGCGGCACCACGGTAGAAATGACGCAACCCCTGGTTTTGCTCAAATCCACGCCGGACATGTCTGCCAGCCGCCAAAGCCACGATGCATGGTCATCGGCGGTCTTGGTCGGATCGGTGGCGCTTCTCCAGCTGTGAACCCAGTCATCCCCGTCATGCAGGGCGAAAACGGTGTTGGTGTTTCCTACGTCAATGGCGAGCAACATGGCCCCTCAGCTCCTGCGTATGTCGACTTCGCCGGCCCTTATGGAGCGGCGTGTTCCGTCGGGCAATCGAAGCAGGAGGGCACCGTCGTCCTCCAGGTCCTCGAATATGCCTTCGGCTATGCTGTCCCCGGTCCGGACCTGAACCGTCTGGCCGAGGGCTTCTGCCCGTTCAAGCCAGTCCTTGCGAGCCCCCCCGAAGCCTTCCCTGGCCTGCGTGACGCGGCGCGCGAAAGCATGGCGGAGGCTGGAAAGCACTGCATCCACGGGTGTTCCTGGCCTCATGCCGAGGTCAAGCAGGCTGGTGGCGGGCTGGGTCACGTTTTCGGGAGGCGGTACGAGATTGATGCCGATTCCCGCGGCAACCCAGAAATCCGCTCCGCCGCCGCCTGTTTCCACCAGGATCCCCGACACCTTCCGGCGATCAATCCGGACATCGTTGGGCCACTTGACCCGCACATCCGTCCCGGGCGCATGTTCAAGCACCACATCGGTCACCGCCAGAGCGGCTGCAAACGGCAGGCGGAGGGCCACAGGGAGCCCGCCGGGCTCTCGGAACAAGGCGGTCGCGTAAACATTCCCTGCCGGCGAAACCCATTCCCGGTCCTGCCGGCCACGTCCTGCGGTCTGCTGGTCCGCGACGATCCACTGATCGTGGAAACCGGTGGCCACCCGGCGCTTTGCTTCCGTGTTCGTGCTGTCGATGATGCCCATCCGGTGAACGGGCCAGCCCTCGCTCAACGCAGCAACCCCGCCGCAGCGAAGGTCGCCCAGCCGCCGGTGCCGAGTTCGCTGATGAACACCATGAACACCACGCCCGCGACGACCGAGCAAAGCACAACCGCGCCCATCACCGACACGTCCACCCGCTCGAACCGTTCGGTCGGTTCATCGAACCACATGATCTTGATGAGCTTCAGGTAGTAGCCGAGCGAAATGACCGACGAGATGACAACCAGGATGGCGAGTGGAACGAGCCCTGCCTCGAGACCTGCGCGCAGAACTTCGAATTTTCCGAAGAAGCCACCGAACGGGGGCAAGCCGGCAATCGAGAAGATCAACACGGAGAGCGTAACTGCCAAGACCGGGTTGTTGCGGGCCAGACCGCCCAGTTCCGAGATGCCTTCGACCATGCCCCCGCGGCGGCGCATCGCCAGCACAGCTGCGAACAGCCCGAGCGAAGTGACGGCATAGATCGTCGAGAAGGTAAGCAGCGCCGCGGCGCCGAACTCCTGCCCCGCCGCCACCGCCACCAGCGCATAACCGACGTTGGCAATCGACGAGTAGCCCAGCAGGCGCTTGATGTTGGTTTGCACCAGTGCGCCCAGCGAACCGATGATCATCGACAGGCCCGCGATGATCGAAACGATGATCTGCCACTGGTCGATCGCCGATCCGAATGCCGTGAACAGCACGTTCGCGAAGACCACCGTCGAAGCCATCTTAGGCGCGGACGCGAAGAAGGCGACAACCGGCGTCGGCGCCCCTTCATATACATCCGGCGTCCAGACGTGCATCGGCGCAGCCGAAATCTTGAACGCGAGGCCGACGATCATCAGCACCATGCCGAACAGTGCGCCGGTCGTGACGCCGGCTTCGGCAATTCCGGCAAACGATGTGGTGCCCGTGAAGCCGTAAACCAGTGACGCGCCATACAGCAGCATGCCGGAGGCCAGCGCGCCGAGTACGAAGTATTTCAGGCCAGCTTCTGACGAGCGTGCCGAGTCCCGGTGGAAGGCAGCAAGGACGTAGGATGAGAGGCTGAGTGTCTCGATGCCCATGTAGAGCGTCATCAGGTCGGCGGCCGACAGGATGATGCCCATGCCGAGGCTCGCGAAGATGATCAGCAGCGAATACTCGTAGCGGATGGTTTCATGCCGCTTGAGGAAGCCCTCGGAGATGATCAGCGCGACACCCGCAAGTACGAAGGTAATCACCTTGGCGAAGTTCACGAAGGTGTTCGTGCGCACGAGACCGCCGAAGGCTTCGCCGCCAGCAAAGTGGAGCGCAGCCAATGCCGCAGCCGCAAACAGCGACAGCACGCCGTACTTGAACGACAGCGAGTTGAAGCGGTCACCGAAGATGGCGCCGAGCAACACGCCGAGAAGGCCCGTCAGGGCAAGCCAGAGTTCCGGCGCGACCGTCATCAGGATGGAGGTGATATCCAGCATGTCCTACTGGCCTCCGGCCATGAGTGACAGTATCCGCGTCGTGGAGCTGTCAGTAAGATTGAAAATCAGATTGGGCGCGATACCGAACAGGATCGTGAGGGCTGCGAGCGGGGCAATGCAGATCCACTCGACCAGGTTCATGTCCTTGATGTCGCTTAGTTCCGGATTGGTGATCTCGCCGAATACTGTGCGCCGGTACAGCGTCAGCATGTAGACCGCCGAAAAAATCACGCCGAGCGCGGCGCCAGCCGCCGCCCAGGTGGCCGCCTGGAAGCCACCGACCATGGTCAGGATCTCGCCGACGAAACCGCTGGTCCCCGGCAGTCCTACGTTGGCCATGGTAAAGAGCATGAAGAAGGAGGCATAGATCGGCATACGGCTGACGAGGCCACCATAGGCGGCAATCTCGCGGGTATGCATGCGGTCGTATACAACACCAACGATCAGGAAGAGCGCGCCCGAGATCAGGCCGTGGCTGAGCATCTGGAAGATCGCGCCCTGTATCCCAATGTCATTGAACGCAAAAATGCCGAGCGTGACGAAGCCCATGTGCGCGACAGAAGAGTAGGCGATCAGCTTCTTCATGTCTGTCTGCCGCCACGCGACCAGCGAGGTGTAGACGATCGCGATTACCGCCAGCGCAAACATGAACGGCTGGAACATCGCGCTCGCATCCGGGAACATCGGCAGCGAGAAGCGAAGCATGCCGTAGCCGCCCATCTTCAGCAGCACGCCGGCGAGGATGACCGAACCGGCGGTCGGCGCCTGCACGTGCGCGTCCGGCAGCCAGGTGTGCACCGGCCACATGGGCAGCTTCACGGCGAAGGAGGCGATGAAGGCCAACCAGAGCCAGGTCTGGATTTCCGGCGCAAAGGCAAACTTCTCAAGTACTTCAAAGTCTGCCGAACCTGCGGCGAGGATCATGTAGACCATCGCGATCAGCATCAGCAGCGAACCGATCAGCGTATAAAGAAAGAACTTGAACGCTGCGTAGACCCGGTCCTTGCCGCCCCAGATGCCTACGATCAGGAACATCGGGATGAGGCCGGCTTCGAAGAAAATGTAGAACAGCACCAGATCCAGCGCGACGAAGACGCCGATCATGAAGGTCTCGAGCACGAGGAAAGCGATCACATATTCGGTGACGCGCTTGTCGATGGAGTTCCAGCTTGCCAGCAGGCAGATCGGCGTCAGGAAAGTCGTCAGGATGACGAGGGAAAGCGACAGGCCGTCCACGCCCAACTTGTAGCTGATCGGTCCGTACCATGCATATTGTTCAACGAGCTGATAACCTGCCGCCGAGCGGTCAAATGCGAAGAAGGCCGCGACAGATGCGGCAAACGTCGCCGCCGAGATGATAACCGCTGCCAGAAGAACAGCCTTGTTCGACTGCGCACTGGTCTCGCCCTTGCTGCTGCCGGCCGTGGCTGCGCGCACGAGCATTACGAGCAGCGCGCCTGCCAGCGGCAGGAAAGTCAAGACGGAAAGGATCGGGAAACCGCCCATCAGCCTGCTCCTCCCGACCGGAGCCAGAGTATTGCACCGAAGACGATGGCCGCTCCGATGATCACGAAGGCGTAGTGGTAGAGATAGCCTGTATGCATCCGCGACAGGCCGCGCGAACTCATGCCGGCCAACTTGGCAAGGCCGTCAGGACCGATGCCGTCGATGATCTTCTTGTCTGCTTTCCAGAAGATGTTACCGAGGAAGGCGGATCCGCGCACGAGCGTCGCGTTGTAGATCTCGTCGAAGTACCATTTGTTCGAGAACAGGGCATGGAGCGGCCCTCCACTGGCCGCAACGCGTGCGCCGATACCTCTGTTGAAGAAGTAGGTGAATGTTGCGATCAGGAAGCCGGCAACGGTGACCACCAACGGCGCCCAGAGCACCCATTCCGGCACATTGTGACGGTCATGCAAAACGTGGTTCTCGCCAGCGCGGTAGATCGCACCCGCCCAGAATGTCTCGTTCTTTGAGTCCACAAATGCATCGTAGAAATAGACGCCTGCAAACATGGCCCCAAGACTGAGCAGCGCCAGCGGGATGAGCATCACAAGCGGGCTCTCGTGCGGCTTGTGATCATGGCCGTGGCCATGATCGTCATGGGCATGGTCGTCGTGCGCGTGTGCGTCATGACCATGCGCTTCATGCGGCGCCGGGCCATGGAACGTCATGTAGATCAGGCGCCAGGAATAGAAGCTGGTCAGGAAGGCCGCGAGGAGGCCGAACCAGAAGGCGAGCTGCGCAAACGATACGCTGGCCATGACACCCGCATAGCTGCTCTCGAGGATCGCGTCCTTCGAGAAGAAGCCGGAGAAGCCAAACTTCGTATGCGGAATACCCAGGCCAATGATGGCAATCGTGCCGATCATCATCGCGGCATAGGTCAGCGGCATCAACTTCGCGAGCCCGCCCATGCGGCGCATGTCCTGCTCATGGTGCATGCCATGGATAACCGAACCGGCACCGAGGAACAGCAGCGCCTTGAAGAAGGCGTGGGTGAAGAGGTGGAACATCGCCGCCTCATAAGCGCCGACCCCTGCCGCGAAGAACATGTAGCCGAGCTGCGAACAGGTCGAATAGGCGATCACGCGCTTGATGTCGTTCTGTGCCATGCCGACGGTGGCGGCATAGAGCGCCGTCACCGCACCGACGAGCGCAACCATTCCGGACGCATAGAAGGTATACTCATAGATCGGCGACAGGAGGCAGACGAGATAGACACCCGCCGTCACCATCGTCGCCGCGTGAATCAGGGCCGACACGGGCGTCGGGCCTTCCATCGCGTCCGGCAACCAGACGTGCAGGAAGAACTGGGCCGATTTGCCCATTGCGCCAATGAAGAGAAGGATGCCGATCAGCTCCAGCGCATAGACGCGCTCACCGAAGAACACGATCACGGACTCGCGCGCCGGCAATGCTTCGGCGAAGGCATATGGCGTGATGACCGCGTTGGTACGGATAGCGTCCAGCACCGGGGCGAACTCGACCGAGCGGAACATGAAGAACACCGCCATGATGCCGAGCGCCAGACCAAAGTCGCCCACGCGGTTCGTCACGAACGCCTTGATGGAAGCATCGTTCGGCGCCTTCTTCGTGTACCAGAAGCCGATAAGCAGGTAGGAGGCGAGGCCCACGCCTTCCCAGCCAAAGAACAGCTGGATGAAGTTGTCTGCCACCACGAGCATCAACATCATGAAGGTGAACAGCGACAGGTAAGCGAAGAAACGCGACTTGTGCGGGTCCTCACTCATGTAGCCCCACGAATAGAGGTGCACGAGGCCGGAGACGCCGGTGATCACCGCCATCATGACGATCGACAATGTATCTACTCGGATTGCCCAGTTGGCCTGGAAATCCCCGATGTTAATCCACGGCATCAGCGTGATGATGCGCTGCTTCAGTTCCACCGCCGCTACTTCCGCACCCGCTGTCAGGTACGCGTCATAGCCAGACGCATGGTGCACAGCTTCCACCGCGCCGCTGAGCCCGGCCACATAGGCGAAGAGCTGGTAGAGTGACAGCGCGCCGCAGGACAGCACCACGCCCGTGGTGATCGCCATCACGGCACGGTCGCCGATCCATTTGTGGAACAATCCGGTCAGCGCAGCGAAGCCGGGCGCGAGGACGATATAGATGAGCAGGCTATCCGGAAGCATACTGAGGGTCAGCCTTTCATCAGATCGACATTCTCAACCGAGATGTCACGGCGATTCCGGAAATAGACGACGAGGATAGCAAGCCCCACAGCCGCCTCCGCGGCCGCGACTGTGAGCACCAGCATCGCGAAGATCTGACCCTGGATCGTTCCGGTAAACACAGAGAAGGCGACCAGGTTGATGTTCACGGACAACAAGATCAGCTCCAGCGCCATCAGGATGACGATGACGTTCTTGCGGTTCACGAAGATGCCGACCACGCCAATCGTGAACAGCGCTGCCGAGACGATCAGGAAATGCAGGATGCCGAGTTCGGTCATGTCAGATCCCCTGCCCCGGAGCCGGGTCCTTGAGTTCGGTGGCGTCCGCGCGGCGCCGGCCGGTCTGGGCACTGACATTCTGACGCTTGACGTTCGGCCGGTGTCGAAGCGTCAGCACGATGGCACCGATCATCGCGACCAGAAGGATCACACCGGCCAATTGGAACAGCAGCAGGTATTGCGTGTACATCACCGCGCCAATGGCTTCGGTATTTGTTTCTGCGCCCGGCGATGGATCAAACCCATCGAAGTTGAGCGAACCACTCGCGCTCCAGACGAGCGCGAGCTCGGCCACCAGGATAACGCCGATCAGGAGCGCAAAAGGCCAATAACCCAGACTTCCCTGCTTCAGTTCGACGAAATCGACATCAAGCATCATCACGACGAACAGGAACAGTACCGCAACCGCGCCGACATAGACGACGATCAGCAGCATCGCGAGGAACTCGGCCCCGATAAGAACCATCAGGCCGGCGGACGAGAAAAACGCGAGGATCAGCCACAGTACCGAGTGCACGGGATTGCGCGCCGCAATCACGAACAAGGCCGACAGGATCACGACAGCCGCGATCAATCCAAATGCGATCAGTGCCACAGCCTTCTCGCCCCTTTTCTGTTCCGGTGAAGCCCCTGCCCGCCGGTCTGCGTTACTGGTTTCGGCCCGCTACCGGTACGGCGCGTCCAACTCAAGATTCCTGGCGATCAGCCGTTCCCAGCGGTCGCCGTTCGCGAGGAGGCGTTCCTTGTCGTAGAACAGCTCTTCACGCGTTTCGGTTGCGAACTCGAAGTTCGGCCCTTCGACAATCGCGTCGACCGGGCAGGCTTCCTGGCAGAAGCCGCAATAGATGCACTTCACCATGTCTATGTCGTAGCGTGTGGTGCGGCGCGCGCCGTCTTCGCGCGGCTCGGCTTCGATCGTGATGGCTTGCGCCGGGCAAATCGCTTCGCACAGCTTGCAGGCAATGCAGCGCTCTTCGCCGCTCGGATACCGGCGCAGCGCGTGCTCACCTCGGAAGCGGGGTGAAAGCGGGTTCTTCTCGAACGGGTAATTCACGGTCGGCTTCCGGCGGAACATTTCCAGCGTGGCCACCCAGAAGGCGCCCAGAAAATCCGTCAGAAGTGCGCCGCGAAGGGTCTGCGCGAGGCTCATGACTGAACTCCGAAATAGGTCACATACCCAGCCACCACGACCACGGCAGCGAGCGAAGTGGGCAGGAAAATCTTCCAGCCAAGGCGCATCAGCTGATCGTAGCGATACCGGGGCACGATGGCCTTCACCATGGCGAACAGGAAGAAGAGGAACAGGATCTTCAGCATGAACCAGAAGAGGCCCGCGAGGCTGAGCAGCAGCGGCGGCATCGATCCGGCGGCGTTCGCACCGATGGCGACGGGCCCATGCCAGCCACCGAGGAACAGGATGGTCATCATCGCGCACATCAGCACGATGTTGAGGTATTCACCCAGCATGAAGAGAAGGTACGGCGTCGAGCCATACTCGACCTGGTACCCCGCCACGAGTTCGGATTCGGCTTCAGGAAGATCAAACGGCGGACGGTTGGTTTCAGCCAGCGCCGAGATGAAGAAGATGACGAACATCGGGAACATCACGACGATCAGCGGGAAGTTCTGGAAGCTGAACGCGTGCCAGTTCTGCAGGCCGCCGGCCTGGTTGTTTACGATGTCGCTGAGGTTCATCGAGCCGACCAGCAGGATGACCGTGATGATCACCAAGCCGATGGAGACCTCGTAGGATACCATCTGCGCGGCTGAGCGCAGCGCGCCGAGGAACGGATACTTCGAGTTCGACGCCCAGCCGCCCATGATGATGCCGTAGACACCCAGAGAGCTGATCGCGAAGAGATAGAGGATGCCGACATTCAGGTCCGAGATCACCCAGCTCGTGCCGCCCTCGATACCCGGTGCAACCGGGATGGCCGCCCAGGCGGCGAAGGCCAGCGTGCAGGTGAGGATCGGCGCAAAGATGAAGACGAACTTGTTGGCGCCGGCCGGGATGACGATTTCTTTCAGCAGGAATTTTCCGAAGTCCGCAAACGACTGGAGCAGGCCGAACGGGCCCACCACGTTCGGGCCCTTGCGCATCATCACGCCGGCCCAGATCTTCCGGTCCAGCAGCAGCAGGAATGCGATCGACAGCAGCAGAACGAGCGTGAAAAGGCCGATCTGGCCGAGCACCAGAAGCGGCCCCCAAAGGCTCCCCAAAGACTCGATTGCATTACTCATGGCGCCGCACTACTCCGCTGCAACTGCGGTGTCTAGGCTGGTCGCCAGCGCAGAACACTCAGCCATTGTGCGCGAAGCGCGTGCGATGGGATTGGTCAGGTAAAAGTCTGCAATCGCGCGGCCAAACGGCGCGTTGCCAAGGCCGCCGACTGCCTGCGGGGGCGCCTCAAGGAGTGCCGGGACGCCCTTGGCGCCAGGGGCATATCCACGACCGGAAAAGGCCGTGTTCTGCCCCGTCTTGCCGCGCAGGAGCGCGCGCAGCTCGTCGGCTGTGTCATACGCAAGCACTTTGCCGGTGACGCCCGAAAGCGCCCGGAAAATGGCCCAGCCTTCGCGGGCCTCGCCCTTCGGCTGAACCGCCCGCGTGGTCATCTGCACCCGGCCTTCGGTGTTCACATAGGTCGCCGTGATTTCGCTGTACGCCGCGCAAGGCAGCACGATATCGGCCCGCGCCGCACCGGCATCGCCGTGCGAGCCGACATATATCACCTGCGCCGAGCCGAGCTGCGACAGGTCCGCTTCATCGGCGCCCAGCAATACAACGGCTTTCAACGCGCCGCCGAGAATGTCCTTCGTCGCCTTGCCGCCTTCGGCCGGGATAAATCCGGCATCCAGCGCCCCGACCCGGCCGGCCGCCGTGTGCAGCATGCCGAACCCCGCCCAGCCGTCAGAAACAGCGCCGGTTTCCTGTGCGATCGACAGGGCGGCCGACAGGATCGCGGCGCCGTCGCCGCGGCAGGCCGCTGCTTCGCCAACCACGATCATCGGCCGCTTCGCGCCCTTGAAGAAGTCGCGTACCGCTGCGCCGTTCAGCGCGTCAGCCGACGTGCCAAGATGCGTGTACGGATAGGTCAGCTCAGCCGCCTCGCCAATCACGGCAACTTTCAGATTGCCCCAAAGCCAGGATTTGCGGATGCGGGCATTCCAGACAGCCGCTTCGACGCGCGGATTGGCGCCGATCAGCAGCAACGCATCCGACTCTTCGACTCCCATCAGGGTCGGGTTCAGAAGGTAATGTTCTCGCACGCCGCTGGTGCCATACTGTGCGCCCGCAGGCCGGCAGTCGGTATTCTTGACGCCGAGGCCCCGGAAGAAATCGAGCGCCGCTTTAGCCTGCTCTACTTCGATCAGGTCGCCGGCAACCACGCCGATCTGGTCCGCGCCGACAGACAGCACAGCTTTAACCGCGTCCAGCGCCTGCGGCCACGTCACCGCAAGCAGCTTGCCATTCCGGCGTACGTACGGCCGGTCGAGCCGCTGGCGCGCAAGACCATCCCAGACGAACCGGGACTTGTCCGACAGCCATTCCTCGTTGATCTCTTCATTCGTCTCCGGAAGGATCCGCATCACAGCGTCCCCTTTCGCGTCGATCCGGATCGCCGCGCCCATGGCATCCATTATGTCGATAGACGACGTCTTGCGCAGTTCCCAGGGCCGCGCATTGAAGGCGTAGGGCTTGGACGTCAATGCGCCGACCGGGCAAAGATCGATCACGTTGCCTGACAGTTCTGACGTCAGCGACTTTTCCAGATAGGTCGTAATCTCGGCGCTCTCGCCGCGCGATATCATCCCAATCTCCTCGACGCCCGCCACTTCCGCAACGAAACGCACGCAGCGCGTGCACTGGATGCAGCGCGTCATGATCGTCTTGACCAGCGGGCCCATGT
>Ga0315904_10008865_pt1 | contig 13234 bp, 1 predicted proteins | sample LakEriMetagenome_6_FD_203529 | JGI IMG/M metagenome (GOLD analysis project Ga0315904, IMG submission 203529) | Freshwater fungal communities from buoy surface, Lake Erie, Ohio, United States - Buoy 12 MA120 | ecosystem: Environmental > Aquatic > Freshwater > Lake | place: USA: Lake Erie, Ohio... | reverse complement strand
GGTCGGTGTCCGCCGTGAAAGCGTTTGAACGCGACTCGACCACTGGGTCGATCGACAAGGTGCCGAACGATCCGCGGTTCGCCAGCGGTGATCTGTGGGGCCTGCATAACACGGGACAGGCCGGCGGAAAGACCGATGCCGACATCGACGCCCCCGAGGCCTGGGACATCTCCACTGGCAGCAGTTCGGTCGTGGTGGCCGTCATCGACACCGGCATCCAGATCGACCATCCCGATCTGAAGGACAACATCTGGACGAATCCGGGTGAGACGGCGGGCGATGGCATCGACAACGATGGCAACGGCTTCATCGACGACGTCAACGGTTGGGACTTCGCGAATAACGACGCGTCTGTATACGACGGCACGTTCGACGACCACGGCACCCACTGCGCGGGGACGATCGCCGGCCGGGGCAACAACGGCACGGGCGTCGTGGGCGTGAGCTGGAATGCGAAGATCATGTCGCTGAAGTGGATCAACGAGTTCGGTGGAGGTGATACAAGTGACGCCATTTCGGCCGTGAACTACGCCACGATGATGAAGTCCCGCGGCGTAAACGTCCCGATCACCAGCAATAGTTGGCGGATCTTTGGCTCGAGCGCGGCTCTCAAGTCGGCCATCGACGCCGGTGGTAGTACCGGAATCATGTTCGTGACCTCGGCAGGCAACTCCGCACTCGACAACGATGCGATTCCCAAGTATCCGGCAAGCTACGATTCCGACTGCATCGTCGCCGTAGCGGCAACGGACCGTAACGACGCCATCGCGTCGTTCAGCAACTACGGCATGAAGAGTGTCGACCTCGGGGCTCCTGGCGTCAGTATCGTGAGCACGGTTCCCTCCAGCACATACGATTCCTACGACGGCACCAGCATGGCCACGCCGCACGTCTCTGGCGTCGCCGCCCTTGCCATGGCATACCATCCGTCGCTGACCCTAAGCCAACTCAAGGAGTCGCTCCTCGCATCCGTCGACAAGATCCCCAGCCTCGCTGGCAAGACGGTCAGCGGTGGCCGTCTTAATGCCAAAAATACGCTGGAGTTCGTTTATGAACTCGCCAATCCCTCGCTAAAAATGCTGTCCGTCACGCCCACGGGCAGCGTGAACGCTCCGATCCATGAGATCACCGTGACGTTCAGTGAACAGGTCGCGTCGCCCGCAGTCGTAGCTTCGAACTTCATCCTCACTGGGGATGGAGTTGATGGCATCTTTGGCACGATTGACGACGTGACCGTTGCATTGAACAACGCGGGTGTCACGCAGACCACCGTGGGCGTCCTAAAGATCGTGCCTACCTCCCCATTAACCACTACAGAGCGCTACATGCTGACGCTCAGGGGTACCGGTGCGAATCCGCTGCGGACCCTTAAGGACCGGGCTCTCGGCCAGTGGGGCTTCGCACCGAGCGGCCAGGATGTCGTCAAGACCTTCCGGGTGAGAAACCTGATCGAGCCGAATGACTCCCTATCGGAGGCGATGTCAGTCGCCGCCGCGGACGGCAGGATCGTCCTTGATGGCACGATTGGCGACGGCCCGTACGTGAGCCGGGACGTCGACATCTACAAAGTGGAACTTGCCGCCGGCCAGCCGCTGACGATCGACATCGATGCCAAGTCTCTGCCCGGAGGGAGTGCGCTCGACTCGTTCGTGGCCGTCTTCGACGCCAACGGCAAGACGCTAGCCTTCAATGACGACGACGCCACGGCCGACAGCTTCTTGCGATTCACGTCACCGGCAAGTGGCACCTACTACGTCGCCGTTTCGGGCCTGGGCAACGGTGGCTACGATCCAAAGGTGGCGGGATCCGCCCGCACCGGATCGGCCGGCGATTACTCGCTCGCCCTGACGTTCGGATCGACGTCGGCCGCCCTCTCCGCCACCATCGGACCCGTCGCGCCCGACCCACGGGCTTCAGCCGTCGAAAGCATCCCGATCAAGTTCAACCGGCCGGTGCAGGGATTCGATCTCTCGGACGTCTCCCTCATCCGCAATGGGTCGCCCGTATCGCTTGCTGGCTTCACGCTCAGCCCCGCGGCCGACCGGTCGATCTGGACCCTCGCCGGCCGCGGCCTCCAGGAGGCGACCAACGCCAGCGGATCATACGGGCTCATGGTCAAGGCGGCCGGCAGCGGCATCGCCGACCTTGCCGGTCTGCCATTTCTTGCCGATGCCATCGATGAGTGGCAGACCATTCTTCCCTTGCCACCGCCCACACCGCCATCCACCGATGCTGGCGACATGCTGGCGAAGGCCCAGCTTGTTTCGGCAAGCGCGACGATCTCCGGTGCCATTGGCGACGGGGAGTTTTTGGGCCGCGACGTTGACCTCTACCGACTGGTGCTCGCCGTCGGCCAGCGACTCGTGGTGGATATCGACGCACAGTCCCGGATGCCCAAGAGCACGCTCGACAGCGTGGTTCGGGTGTTCGGTGCCGATGGCCGCTCGCTTGCGGCCAATGACAACGACGTTCGGCCCGGCCTGGCGTCCCGCGACAGCTACCTCGAGTTCACGGCTTCGAAGACCGGCACGTACTTCGTCGGGGTGTCAGGATTCGGCAACGCGTCGTACGACCCGACCCAAGTCGTAGCGGGCCGCAAAACGGGGTCGGTGGGAGCGTACACGGCGAAAATCACGCTCGACGCGGCGCCCGGCGGCCTGACCACGGCCCTGGCCTTCGCCGCCCTGCCGGAACCCTCCACCGCGCCGGCCAAGAAGCGATCGGCCCTCTGAGCGGGTTCCGGATCGCTCCCCTCCCGCCGAAAAATGGCGAAGCCGGGCGGCTTCGGCTATACCCGAGTAGGTTAGGGCATATTTCCTGGTTTTCCCAGGCAGGACGTTTTCGTGTTGCCACCGGAAAACTTTTTCCCGCCTGATCCGTATACGTCTTTGGGGGCAAGTCTGCGGCTTGCCCTGCCCGAAATTGACCCGGGATAGCCGGCGAGCGGTTTCCTAGATGCTTCAAAAGCGACTGCGTGTTCGCAAGCCGATCTCGCTCCACGAAGAAGGATTTCTGTGATGATGGATTCCGTGTTTCGTCCCTGGTCGTCTCGCCTTCTAAGCCCGCACGTCCGCCGTAAGCGCTCCTCCCAGGGTCGTGTCAGAGCGGGCACCACTCCGCGCGGCGTGGAATCACTGGAGGATCGGCGACTGCTGGCGTTTCAGTATTCTGGTGTTTCTTGGACAAACACCACTTCCACTACAGAGGCCTACCAGTGGAACTTTGAAGTCTTCAACTCCAGCCCCGAGAATCCAGCAACGCTCTTTGTCAGGCAGAACGACGCCCAAGATCGCTGGGAGTTTTCCGAGAACACAAGTTTCTCTGGCCTTCCGCAGATCGACGAGCTTGGGCCGACCTTCGGCGGATCACCACCGGTGGTTGGACCGGGGTACATCGTTCCTGGCTCTGTTGCGAGTCGCGATACGAGCCGCCCCACCTACTACTACTACAACGATGTCATCTGGAACCCACCTACTCGGGAGGATTTCTACCTGAGTCGCCTGCGGGTCACATGCGCTCCAGGAACCATCAATCCGACCTTTTATCTTCAGACAAACAACACGTTCCGGTTAGCCATTGAAGTTGATTTCAGCAATGCGGCGCCTGGCAGCACCGGTCGTGTATACGTCAATGCTCCTCTTCAAGACAATGGGTATCCGACTACTGTTCCGATAAAATTTTTACAGGGTGCGAGTTATGACTACGACACGTTGAGCACGAAGTTCATCACGAATGAAATCTACGTGAACTCCCAAATCAACGCACGCTTCAACAACTACTTCGCTGCAGGGCCCTCGCCCGACTACTCTACTGCCTCACTGGTGCCGATCGGTCAACTGCCACCGACTGGATTGATCGAGATTTCGAGCGACCTAACCGGCGACCTGACTGCTTTTGTGTCGGAGGGCGACTTTCGCCTCTTGCCCAACGCAACGATAAACGGCGAGGCTTCCATTAAGCTCGGCGCAGGGCAGATCGCAGGGACACTGACGACCCTCGGTGATCGATGGGGATTCGGGGGCAACGGCGGCAATATCGACATTCAAGGAACCATCAACTCCGGTACCCAGAATGTCCTTCTCCAAGTGAACTCCCTTGATGCGCGCCGGGTTTCAACCGGCCCAACTGGTAGCATCAAGGGTACGGGAACTTTGAGCGTCTTTAACAATGGCGGTGACGGCGGGGCCGTTGATATTCGCACGTCCGACTTCAGTGTGACGAGTATTTACGCGGGCAGTGCCTACACCGAAGCGAGTGGTGTTGCTGCCGATATCGGGATCGGGATCGTGCAGACCAGCGGGAACCTCGTACTCAACGCGCTCCCGTCATCACGGGGGGCTATCGCACTGGAGGCGTCTGACACCGCCACGATCCAGCTCAAGGCCTCGTTTGAGACCGAGGCGTCCTTGAGCATGAGGGCCGGGTCGCTCAAGATCGACAATCCGATCAGCACGAAATCGGGTGATGTTTCGTTGACCGCTACAACTGGCGACGTGGTCGCGGCCAGTAACGTTGCCGCCGGACGGACTGGCATTGGCCAGGTGGTCATCGTGAGCGAGAAGGGCAACGTCAACATGCTCAACTCGGCTTCCGTCTCGGCTTCGGGCGAGGCAATTCGCATCGAAGCCCCGCTGGGCGACGTCACCAGTATCTCCCGGCTGCAGGCCGCTCGGCTGGTCGTCAAGTCCGGAAAGACCGTCTTTTCGAACACCGCAGTCGACGCAGTGGAGGTGGTGGCGACCGGAAATGTGACGATCAATGATCTCGACAGCCTCACCGTGACCGACATCACCTCCACGGGCGGGGCGATCACAGTCGCCGCGGATGGCCAACTCACGCTGGAAAACATGGTAGCGGGCAGCGGTGATATTTCCGCCACCACCGGGAGCGTAGGGCTGCTCGCCAAGAAACTCCAGACGATCAATGGCACCATCGCCCTCAAAGCCAATAGTGGAACGGTCGTGGTTCAGGGCACTGTGCTCGTCGGCGACACAGGCTCTCCGAAAACGAAAGATGCTTCCCTGACGGCCTTGGCAGGCGACGTCTTCATCGACAGCACATCGTCGATCGTCGTGCCTGACCAGCTAATCCTCGACGCTGCAGCGGGCCGAGTGCTGACTCCGGGACGTGTCGCCGGAATCGCTCTCGACTCCAGCGGTTCCGACTATACGTCTGCTCCAAAAGTCGTGCTGTCGAGCGGCGGGGGCGCGACGGCAAATGGTGTCGTCGGCGACGGGCGGGTCACGAATCTTCGTATCACGAATGGGGGCAGCGGTTACACGACCGTGCCGCAGATCGTCATCGACGCCCCCGCGGCTGGCGGCACGCAGGCCACGGCTATCGCCAAGGTCGCCAACGGGGCTCTCGTCTCGGTCTCGATCACCAACGGCGGCAGCGGCTACAAAACCCCTCCCAGGGTACGCGTCGTCAGCGGTGGCGGTCTCAACGCCACAGTGGCTGCGGAAATCAACGGGCTCACCAGCATCACGGTCGCCTATCCGCCGGGCAGCAAGCCAACGTCGTATCAAGTGCCGCCGCTCGTGGTTATTTCCAGCGGAGACGGCGGCGTGGCTGGGCCAGCCTCCATCGGTTCGGGAGGCTCGATCCAGACGATCGCCGTCGCGCAGCCCGGAGGCGGCTACACTGCGCCCCCGACCGTACACATCGCTGATTCGACTGGAGCAGGCTACGGGGCGACCGCCTACGCAATCCTGACGACCGGGGTGACTGCTACGACGATTGGCACTGGAGGCACGAAGTATGGGGGAGACGCCACCGTAACCTTCCCGGCTCCCGGTCCAGGTGGCACCACGGCGCAGGGCCAACTGTCGCTTGGCCTCACCGCAAGTTCCTTCACGTCCGTGGCGATAGGAGGCTCCAACTACGCCACCGGCGACCTGGTCGAGGCGGTGGCAGGCACTGGGGCTCGGTTTCGCTACGACATCGCGGGTGGCCTGCCGTCTCTCACCATCCTCGATGGTGGTCGCTGGTACACGGTCGGCGACGTTCTCTACCTAAACGGCAGCGGTGGCACCGGCCTGAGGTATACGGTCGCAGCGGTGGACGCCGGCGGCCGCATTACCGTGGGCTCGATCACGGCAGCCGGCAGCGGCTATGCCAACGGCAACGTGCTCGCGAACTTCGGCGGATCTGGGGCCCGCTATGAGGTGACTGCCTCGGCCGGTGCCATCACAGGACTCAAGTTGCTGCAGCCCGGCTCGGGGTACACGAATCGGCCCACCACGCTCATTGGCGGGAGTGGCATCAATGCGTCGATCGTGTTTTCTGACGCGGACTATCAGGTCGTGGGCGTCACAGTCGTCGATCCGGGATCGGGATACGCGGCATCCACGGTCACCCCGACCTTCAGCACCACCACGGGCATTTCCGCCACTGCCACTGGTCAGACCACGTCCATCGTCGGCGCGATCGCAGTGAGTGCCGGCGGGCAAAACTACAACCCTGCCACCACCACGATCACACTGACGTCCACAGGGTCGGGCGGCGGCGCGACCTCCTCGGCCGTCTCGACGGACGGACTCGGAGCGATTCGTTCGATCAATCTCGCCGCCGGTGGCACCGGCTACGTCACCGCGCCAACCGTGACAGTGATCGACGACAGCGGCATCGGCTTCGGAGCCACCGCGGTGGCGAACTGGAACCCTGTCACCCAGGTGGCCACGGGTTTCACGATCACCAGCGCCGGCTACCGGTACAACCCGGCCACGACACGGGTGGTCGTGACTCCGGTCGGAACAGGCGCCATCGCGGAGGCAAATCTCACTGGGGGTGTGCTGTCGATCGGCGTCTTGGCTGGCGGGTCGGGCTACAACCTCGCATCTCCGGTCGTCACAGTCGCAGCTCCAGCCGCCGGAGGCGCGGCGGCGATGGCGACCGCAAATGTCGACGCATCCGGTGCCATCATTGGCATCGACATCACCAATCCGGGCTACGGCTACGCCGCCGGCGAAACCCCTGCCGTGACGATCAGCGGCGGAAATGGTGACGCAATCGCCTCGACAGGCGTTGTTGGCAACGTGGTCGGGAGCGTGCGGATCACCAACAGCGGCTCCGACTACAGCCCCACTGCGAGGCCGACCATTACGTTCATACCCTATGGCTCAGGTGCCACGGCCTCGGCCGGCATCACCGTCGGTGGCATTACCGGCTACGTCGTCGATCTCCCAGGTAGCGGCTACCTCGACGCTCCTGAAATCACCGTGACGGGCGATGGCGTCGGGGCTGAGGCTGTCGCCACGGTTGTCGCCGGCGCCGTGGCGTCTGTCAGGCCGAAATCCGGCACCTTCGGGACGGACTACACGGTCGCCAATGTCGCCGTCACGGGCAGCGGGTCGGGGGCCTCCGTGTCGGCCCTGATCAGTGGCGTGACGAGTGTTGATGTCACCTCCCCGGGCGCAGGCTACGTCGCCCCGCCGCAGGTGATCTTCGACTCACCGGCTGCGGGGGGAGCCACCGCCACGGGCACTGCAGAGGTGGCCGGCGTAGCCCAGCTTGCCGCCGGCAGACTCATGTGGCGAGCGCTTGAAAAGCCACTCAACGCCGTATTCGACCAGTTCTCGATCGCCGCCATCGACATCACCGGCAGTGGCGACCTCGACATCGTTCGTGCCTCCGGCGATCTCACGCTCGAAGGCGCCACCACGAAGGACGGATCGATCAGCGTCTCGGCCCAGAAGCTTACCGTCACGGGTCCGGTGATCGCCGGGGACTACAACAACACGAAGAGCGAGACTGTGTCGCTGGCGTCCCTGGGGAATGACCTCGTGATCGACGCCGCGGTGACCGCACCGTCTGCGGTCGTCCTGGCCGCGAATGCCGGTGCGATCACCAGCTCAAATGCGGCATCGGCCGGGCTGGTCGCCACGAAGAACCTGGTTCTCTCGTCGCTGAACGGAGCCACGGTGAAGACCAAGGTGGAAACCGTCCGCGGCATCGCCTCGGCCACCGGCGCGGCCATTACGGTCAACGAGGCTGACGACATCACCCTCGGCACGGCCGACGGCGACCTTGTCTCAAACAACGGCGTCGTCTCCGTGACGGCTGGCGGAGCGATCTCCGTCAGCCGGGTGGACGCAGGCGTGAGCGGCTCCGTCGTCCTGAAGGCCGCCACGAACATCCTCGACGCGACTGGCGATGCGACCGCCGACATCGTGGCGTCGTCCACCTCCCTGACCGCTACCGCCGGCAAGATCGACATCGACACGGATGTTTCCGTACTCTCGGCGTCATCGCCGCTTTCGAGCATCGAGATCGACAACAGAAGGATCACCGAACTCGCCCTCCAGACCGTCACGGCTCGAAACGACATCCGCGTGGCGACGGACGGGGGGATGACCGCGGCGACCGTCAACTCCACCCTTGGCAACGTGCAACTCACCGCGGGCGGCGACCTATTGGTGGACGCAATCTCGGCCGTCTCGGGCCGCGTCACGCTCGAGGCCGCCGGCAGGGTGGGCTCGAGCGATCCGCTGGCGACCAAGGCTAATGTGACGGCCACGGGTGCCCGCATCACGTCGGCGTCGACGATCAACCTTCGCACGGCCGTCGGCTCCCTCGGCGCCCAGGCGCCAGGGGCGATCACCATCGTCGAGGACGACGCGATCACGCTCGGTGAACCCAACGGACCGGCCCAGTACAAGCAGGTGATCTCGACCGGTGGAAACGTCAACGTCACGGCCGGCGGGACCATCTCCGCGGTCGACGTGCAGGCTCCGGCCGCATCTGCAGGCATCACCCTGACGAGCACGACCGGGGGCGTGGTGCTCGGCAGCGTGGCGGCGAACCGTGGGAGCGGCACCGTCGCGATAACCGCCAAGCAGTCGATCACCGACAACGACCCAGCGGTCGACCTCACCGCGGCATCAACGACTCTGACCTCGACGGATGGCTCCATCGGCTCCGCAGCGGATGCGATCGATCTCGACGTATCCACGCTACGGGCGACGGCGTACCGCGACATCCGCTTCAACAACCCTGCGGCAACGCCGCTGACGATTGCGGGTCTGGTCACGGCCGGCGGCGACGTCGTTGGCTCCGTCGGTGGCGTGGTTTCGCAGACCGGCGACATCACGGCATACGGCTTCGTAAGCAGCGTGACGAATCTCATCAATGGAAGCGGCTACTCCGCGGCCACTCCGCCAACCGTGACCGTCTCGACACCCCAGATCCCCGGCGGTCGGACGGCGACCGCCACGGCGTCGGTCGACGCGCTGGGGCGCGTGACCGCGATCACGATCGCCGATGGCGGATCGGGTTATCTTGTGGCACCGACGGTAACGATCACTGCTCCGGCGTCGGGCACGCAAGCCCGCGCCACAGCTGTTCTGTCTGGCGGCTCCGTGCGACTCACGGCGGCGGGCGGAATGACACAGTCGGGTGGCGCGATCAAGGCTGCCACCCTGGCGGTCAGCAGTACCTCCGGCGCGCTGGCTCTCATGAATCCGTCCAACGACGTCGATTCGGTGTCGCTGGCCACCGGACTTGGAGACGTGGCGTTCATCGATGCCGACGGATTCACAGTCGCTGCTCCCGGCGTGACCGCAGGCGGTTCACCTGCCGGTGACGGATTCGTAACCCTCACTGCGGTCACCGGCAACATTACGTTGGCTGCCAATGTCTCGGCCGTCAACGACGGGGTTACGCTCAATGCGAGCAAGGGCCTGATCATCCCCGCTGGAGGCTCGATCGACGCGAAGACATTCGTGTGGTTCGCACAGGGCGACGCACCGAACCCGCTGTTCCCTGGCACCTACACGATTATCGGGCCGAATCGCACGGATGCCGGCCCCCTAAAGATCACCTCGACGGCCGATCCGCTCGTCATTGCCGGAGCTACCACGGTTGACGGCAACATCACGATCACGGCTCCGAGCGTGCGGGTCGTCGATGTCATCAGGACCAGTACGGCAGGCAACTCGGTGACGGTCAACGCGAGCAGCGGTGACATCACGTTCGCCGTGAACGGCAAGCGCAGCATCGTGACCGATGCCGGCCCGATCTCACTCACCGCGACGAACGGTGTCGTCGTCGATGTGATGCCGACCAACACCAGCGTCGCAGGTGGACCGCTGACGATCGCGGCGAAGTCCGTGGACCTCAAGACGAACGTTTCATCCGTCACGTCGACGACAACCGCGGGACCGGTGATCCTCACTGCGACAAACTCTTTGACGCTGGGTGCGATTCAGGCCGCTGGACAGACCGTCACGCTCGCCGCCGCCACCGGGATCACTCAGCCGACGGGCAGCATCACTGCGAAGGACCTCACCGTCACGAACACCACGGGGGCCGTCACGCTCACATCACCGTCCAACAACGTAACGAACGTCTCGATCGTCGATGGAGACGGAACCGTCTCCTTCGTGAACTCCGGCACGTTCAGTGTCGTTCCCCCCGGCATCTCCACGGGCACCCCCCAGACCGGCGACGGGGACGTATGGCTGAAATCCGTCTCCGGTGGGATCGCCATCAACGCCAACATCGCCGCCCCAGGTGATCGCGTTACCCTCGAAGCCCGAAACGGCGCGATCTCGCAGTCCGCCGGCACGGCGATCGACTCCACGTCGCTCGTGTGGTACGCGAAATCGGCTCCGAATCTCACGGGCACGTTCACGATCGTGGGCCCGAACCTCACCTCCGCCGGCTCGCTCGTTCTTGGCCCCTACGCTATCCCTGTCATCGTCGCGGGCGCCAGCACCGTCGACGGCGACATCACTATCACCGCTCCCGATGTCGTGATCACCGACCCCGTGATCGCGGGCGGTTCCAGCCGCTCGATCACCGTGACGGCCACCAACGGCGGCATCGGCGTCCAGTCGAAGGGCCTCCTCCAGACCGCGGGTGGCCTGGTGTCGCTGTCGGCGACCGGTGCTATCACGGCGGCCAATGCCGGTACGTACACGACGGTCACCGGCTCCGAACTCGCGGTCTCGTCCGGAAGCGCTGCCGTCCTGTCGGCGAACTCCACGAGTCTGGGCAACGTCTCGATGAGTGGGCCGCTGACGCTCACCGCCAAGGGAACGCTGACACAGAAGCCCTCGGCGACCATCCAGGCCGCCGCCCTCGACATCACCGGCGCGGGCAGTGCGATCACGCTGGCGAACGCCGGCAACAACGTCGGCACGCTTTCCGTTCGCAATGGCACCGGGGCCTTCAGCTACCGCGACACCAACGAACTCGTGATCGACACCATCCTCGCCGGATCCGTGACCCTGTCCGTCGGGACACCGATCGTGTCAGGGCCGTCCCTGTCGCAGACTGCCTCAGGCTCGATCACAGCGACCAGTCTTAACATTACGTCGGCCGCGCGGGGTGTGCAGCTGACCAACTCCGCCAATGATGTCGGCACGCTCACCGTGAGCAATCCCGGCCGCGTGGTCTCCTTCACCGACAAGAACGAACTGGTGATCGCAGGCATTACCGGCAGCACCATCACGCTCGATGTCGGTGCGCCCCTGACGCAGACCGGGCCGATTGTCGGCACGTCGCTGTCGGTGACTTCGCGAAACCGTGGCATCCAGCTCACAAACCCGAACAACGACGTTGCGTCACTCTTCGTGAGCAATCCCGGTCGCGTCGTCAACTTCACCGACAGGAATGACCTCTCGGTCGCGGGCATCACGGGTGGCATCATCGGCCTTGTGGTCGGCAACAACCTCACGCAGACCAGCCCGATCGTGGGTAGCTCCCTCACGGTCACCGCCTCGGCCGGGTCCGTCACGCTGACGAACGGCGGGAACAACGTGCCCGCGGCGACGATCACCAACGGGACTCGGCCCGTTTCGTTCACCAACGCAACGGCTCTCGTCGTCGGCGGACTCACCATGGGTGCGGGTAATCTGGTGGTGGGCGGCACCCTCACGCAGAGCGGCCCGATCAAGGGAACCTCGCTCGGCATCACCTCCTCTGCGGGCAGCATCGACCTGCGGAACGCCGCCAACAACCTTGACTCGCTGTCCGTGAGCAACGGCGGTCGACTCTTCTCCTATGCCGACAGTAGCAGCATAGCCATCACGTCGGCTGGGACGCTCTCCGTCGGCACCGTAACCGCGGCCCAGCAGATGACCGTCACGACGAACAACGGTGGCGGTGTCGACGTGGGTCCGCAGGCCAACGGCCTGCTCCAAGCCGGCGGCACCCTCGACCTGCGAGCGGTGCAAGGGTCGATCGGCATGCGGAACAACGGTCGCATCGTAGGCAACCCGATCCTCCTGCCACCTGGCAAGGGTATCCAGATCGGCGGAGCGATCACGACGGTAAGTGATCTCAATGCTTCGATCGCTACCGTTAACTCGCTGCCGGCCATCCCCGGCTCGACATACGAGATCCTTGTCGCCGCTAGCATGACACTGACGCAGCAACTCGCCGTGAGTCGGCCGGTGACGTTCCGCGGCACGTCGCAGAGCATCGTGCTCTCCGGCACCACGACCGTCGTCAATGGCCTGCTACTCGATTCGGGAGCCAGCGGTAGCACGATCCGAGACATCGCGTTCAGCAGCTTCAGCGGAGACGCGATCCGCCTTACCTCGGCGACGGGCATCACCATCAAGGGCATTCGTGCCAGTAACTCGGGCAATGGCCTGTCGATCAACGGCACCAGCACCAACACGGTCGTGCAGGGCAACACGTTCGACCGCAATCAGACGGGTGTATCGCTCCTCTCGGCAACCGGCGCCCTCGTCGGTGGCACAGTCACGGGTCAGGGCAACGTGATCTCCAACGCCGTCCGTCAGGGCGTGTTCGCCTCCGGGTTCTGCACGGGATCCCAAGTCGTGAAGAACTCCTTCCCCGGCACCGCCACGCCATACAACGTATCGGCCTCGCGAAACCTCACGATCGTCAACTGATCCGGTTCGCGCTTGATCCTCGCGCTCGAGTGCATGGCAGGTGAAAGCCGACCGGCCGTGAGGCCGCGGGCGAATCACGCTGGACGCCGCGTCGTGTGGTGGTTCGCCCCACGCCTCACGGCGTTGGGCTTGGACGGCGGCCGTGAGAGATTCATGTGGGAGCGGCTCCTGAAAGCCCACCGGTGAGCGCCGCTCACCCCGCGTTCTCGACGACGTCCGCCCCGCCGCCGTGCGACGCCCGGGCGAACCGGATATCGAGCGTCCGCAGGTAGCTGTGCAGCCCTGCGTCCTGAATCGGCAGGATGTGGGCCGGGTGGCCCGACTCGTTGTGGTGGGAGTGCCAGAGGCCCGGCGGCGTTACGAACACC
>Ga0315904_10008864_pt1 | contig 13234 bp, 12 predicted proteins | sample LakEriMetagenome_6_FD_203529 | JGI IMG/M metagenome (GOLD analysis project Ga0315904, IMG submission 203529) | Freshwater fungal communities from buoy surface, Lake Erie, Ohio, United States - Buoy 12 MA120 | ecosystem: Environmental > Aquatic > Freshwater > Lake | place: USA: Lake Erie, Ohio... | reverse complement strand
CGCACCCCCGGCCAACTGCTCGACGCCGCCTGGATCGCCATCGCCGGCGGCCGGCCCGGCGACGTGCCCCGTGAGGTGTGGCTCGTCGCCATCGGCGTGGCGTCGACGCTGCTCGCCTGGCTCGTGCTGCGGGCCGGCGCCCGTCCCCCGCGGCTCGATGACAGGCCCCGGCGGCGGCACCCGCGGATCGATTGGTCGCGAGTCGATGAGCCGGCCGACGCCGCCGACGCCGCCGCACGGCCCGCGACTCCGCGCAGGGTCGCCGCATGAGCGCCGCACTTCGGGTGGCCTTGGCCGTCGCCGTGATCGCGTTCGCAGCCCCCGGTCTGCGGGCCGAGCCGCCGGTTGCCCCGAGCCCGGAGCAGGTCACGCCCGTCACCCACACGGTCGAGGTCGCGCCGGCCGGCGCGGGCAGGCTCGGTCCCGTGCCGCTGCCCATCGGCGAGGCGGACCGCAAGGCGACTCCCGCCGCCCGTCAGGCGACCGACTTCAGGCTGCTGGCCGCGATCGCGGCCGCGTTCGCCGTGCTGGCGGGCTTCCGCTTCTTTACGCCGGGCCGGCGCCGCGTCGCGCTGCCGCCCGATGTCTTCGAGGTGCTCGGCGAGGCGCCGCTGGCCGGACCGCACACGGCGCGGATCGTCCGTTTCGGCCCCAAGACGCTGCTCGTGGCCGTGTCGTCGAGCGGCTGCCAGACGCTCGGCGAAATCGCCGACCCGCAGGCCACCGACCGCATCGCGGCCGCCTGCCGCGGGCCGCAGGTCCCGCCACGCGCCGCCGGCCGCCCACCGCGCGGCCCCCGGTCCGGCGCCGCCGCGGTGCTGCTCGTCGCGGCGCTGGCCGCCGCGCCGGTGCTCGCCGCCGACGCCGCCGCCAATGCCCCAGCCGAACTGCCCGTCACGCCCATTGCCCCCGCGCTCGTTCCCGCTGCACCGGCCCGCGCGATGGTGGAACCGGCCGCCGACGCGGGGTTCGGCAGGCTGCTGGCGGCCCTGTCGCCGGGCACGGCGCTCCCCTCGGCCCTCCTCGTCGGCGTCATGAGCCTCGCGCCCGCGGTGCTCCTGATGACGACCTGCTTCGTGCGGATGTCGGTGGTGCTGGGCCTGCTCCGGCAGGGGCTCGGTGCGCCGCAGATTCCCTCCAATCAGGTCATCGCCTCGCTGGCGATCTTTCTGTCGGCATTGGTCATGTGGCCGGTGTGGAAGCAGGCCTGGCGGGACGGCGTGGAGCCCTATCAGCGGGGCGCGATCACCGCCGCCGACGCGGCCGAACGCGGCTCGCTCCCGATCCGCCGCTGGATGGCCGCGCAGATCGAGCAGGCCGGCAACCGCGACACGATGCTCCTCTTCCTGGCCCGCCATCCCGAGGGGCCGCGGAACATCGCCACCTATGACGACGTCCCGGTGGAGACGCTGCTGCCGGCCTTCCTGGTGAGCGAACTGGAGACCGCCTTCGCCATCGGCTTCCGCCTCCTGCTGCCGTTCCTCGTGCTCGACCTCCTCGTGGCCACGCTCGTGGTCTCGACGGGTCTGGTGATGCTGCCGCCCACGCTCGTCTCGCTGCCGCTCAAGCTGCTGGTGTTCGTCGCCGCCGACGGCTGGACGCTCGTCATTCAGTCGCTCCTCGACGGCGTCCGTGCGACCACCACCTCCTGACCGCGGGCCATGCCGATGGACACCGATCTCGTCGAACTCGCACGCTCGGCGCTCCTCTCGGGGGTGGTCGTGATCGCGCCGGTGCTCGTCGTCGGCTTCGTGGTCGGCACACTCGCGGGCCTCGTGCAGGCGGCGACGGGCGTGCATGAGCAGGTCGTCGGGCTCGTGCCGCGGCTCGCGGCGATGGTGGCGATGCTCGTGGTGTCGCTGCCGTGGATGGTGGAACGGTTCGTGGAGTTGTTCCGCTCGGCGGCGGGCGGCTCGTGACGCCGGTTGTCCAAGGGATGCGTTCGTGGGTCGGGGCTACCCCGGCCACGTCTCCGGACGTTCACTGCGGCCTTCCGGGCCTTCGCTCCCTGCATGTCCGCTGCGCTCCGGCATCCATGCCTCCGCTTGCTTCCAGAGCCCGTCGACATGGCAGGGGTAGCCCCTCCCGCAACAGTGTCCCTAATACGTTCTGCCCCAGGATTCCCTGTGCTGTCGCGCCGACCCGCTCGCCTGCCCTGATCACGCCGATTTGCCCAACCCGGCGTGCGGGCGGCATGAGTTGTGTCGCTGGCGGCCGCACGCCACGCTCCGCATCCTCACGCCGACCCGCGCGCCTGCCCTGATCACGCCGATTTGCCCAACCCGGCGTGCGGGCGGCATGAGTTGCGTCGCTGGCGGCTGCACGCCACGCTCCGCATCCTCACGCCGACCCGCGCGCCTGACCTGATCGTGATGTTTCACGCAACCCCGCTCACCTGATGGAATCGTGGAGACGCTGATGGTTGGTTGGACACTCGCACAAGCCCCGGGCGAAAACGCCGTCCTGCATGCCACACCGCAACGAGATGCCTGACAACCAGCCTGAACGAAGAGAGTGCGCGTCGTGAACGCCCTGGAAGTGATGCTTGCCGAACCGGAACTCGCGGCCGCGGTGCTCGCGCGGGTGGGTGGGGCCGCGCTGGTCGCCACGGCGGCGGTGTTTCCCGCGGCCACGCTCCGCGTGCGGGCCGCGCTGGCGATTCTGCTCGCCGCGGTCGCCCTGCCGCTGGCCGCGGCGCACCGCGGTGCCGCGCCGCTGTCACCCTGGCCGCTGCTCGTGGCCGGCGAGGCCGTGGTCGGCCTGGGCTTCGGTCTGTCCGTGGCGATCGTCCTCGCGGCCGCGGCCTGGGCGGGAGGCATCCTTGGCAGCGTGGCCGGGCTTTCTTGGGCCGACGACTTCGATCCGGAAGGCGACGCCCAGGCCGCGGGCATGGCGCGGTTGTGCCGTTGGCTCGGGCTCGGCGGCTTCCTCGCGGCCGGCGGCCATCTGGCCGTCGTCGCCGGTATCGTGGATGGCGTCCGCACGCTGCCGATCGGTGCCGCCACCCCTGCCGACGACACCTTCATCGCCGGAATCGCCGCCACCGTGACGGCGCTGCCCGGCGCCGCGGTCGCGATGGCCGTGTCCTTGGCCCTGCCGGCGATCACGGCCGTGCTCGTGTTCCACCTGGCGAGCACGGTCTGCCTGCGGACGATCCGCTTCGTGCCGGGGCAGGGGATGCTGCAAACCCTCGCGGCCCTGGTGCTGCTCGGCGCCGTCGCCCTCGGCGCGGAGACGTGGGGCGGCGGTTTCGGTGTCGTCGCCCGTGCCCGGGTGGAAGGAATCGGCGCGGACGGCGGGGTGCAGGTTTCGGCTTCGGGGGTGTCGACCGATGGCTGACGCCGCCGACCGCACGCTGCCCGCCACGCCACGCCGGCGCGAGGCCGCCCGCCGCGCCGGGATGATGCCCGTCGCCGCGCTGCCCGCCTGGGCCGCCGGCGCGGCGACCACGCTGCTGCTGCTGCCCGCCTGGGGCCGGGCCACGCTTCCGGCCGCCGCCGACATGGTCCGCGACGCGATCCGCGCCGGCATGTCGCCGCGGGCCGCACCGGTCGAATGGGCCGCCGTGACGCCCGCGGCGATCCTCCTGCCCACGATCGGTCTCGTGCTGGCCAGTGCCGGCGCATCGCTGGCCGTGCGGTTCATCCTCGACGGCCTCTCATGGGAGCCGGGCCGCGTCGCACCCGACCTGCAGCGCATCGATCCGCTCGCCGGGCTGCGGCGAATATTCTCGGGGGCCACGCTCGGGGCGGTCGTCGGCAGTGGCTGCGGGCTCGCCGCCCTCGTCGCGGCCGCGACCCTCGCATCGGGGCCGCTCGTCGCCCTCTTCGCCGCGTCCGCCGTGCCGGCCGCCGGCCCGCAGGCCTGGGCCGCCGCGTGCCACGTGCTGTTGGCCCTCGTGGCGACGGCCGCCGCCGTGGCCGCGGCGCAGTGGGGCCTCGCCCGGCTGCGGTTCGAGCGCCGCATCCGGATGACGCCGCAGGAGTTCGCCGACGAGGCCAAGAGCACGCAGGCCGACCCGAAGGTCAGGCTCCTGCAGCAGCGCCGCCGCCAGGCCGCGTGACCGCCGGTCTTCAGGCCGTCGCGGGCGGGACCTCGTAGCCGTAGCGGTCGATGAAGAACCGGCAGCGGCGGCCGATCTCTTCCGTCATCCGTGCGTCGTGACGGAACGTGTTCTTTCGATACTGCTTCATGGCCCGCGCCTGGGCCTCGAGCGCCGGCCGCACGCGGTCGAAGCCGCCGAGGTCGAGCCGCGTGTAGGCCTCGGCCAGTCGGCCCACCGGGTCGGCGACGAGGTCCTCGTAGCGGAGTTCGTGGAGCCGATCCGGCGCCAGCCGCGGGCGGTCGCGGTCGAAGGCGGCGTACATCTCCTCGAAGGCGGCGAATGCGTAGCGCTCGAGTGCCGCGCCGTCGTCCACCTGCAGCGCCTGCACCTCGTGCAGCGACCGCCAGAGCCGCAGCGTCGACGGGAAGACGACGAACGGGTCGCGGACGATGTGCAGGAACCTGGCCTCCGGGAACATCTCCGCCAGCACTCCGACCCGCGCCGTGTGCGGCGGGCTCTTGAGCACCGGCCGGCGCGGGTCGCGGACGGCGAGCATGCCGAGGAACCGCCGCAGCGCCCGCCGCCAGCGGTCGCGGTCCGCCGCCGGCAGCTTTTCCAGGTCGAGCGCCTCCGGCACGTCGCGGCTCGTGACCGGAAAGGCCATGCGGCGGTAGGGGGTTGGCGCGCCGAGGTTCATGAGGGCGAACTCATCCTCCTGCGGGCGGTCAAAGCCGGCGGCGACGTCGTCCATCGGCCGCTTCGCCGGCATCATCCAGGCGAGCGCCGAGGTGAGTGCGTCCTCGGTGAGGAGGAAGTGGCCGGGCGCGAGGCACTGGTAGGTGTTCGGGCAGCAGAACCGGTCGTCGAGCATCGCCAGTTCGTGGAGGAGCGTGGTCCCGCTGCGCCAGTGGCCGATGATGAACAGGGGCGGCGGCGTGGTCGGAACGTTCCGCAGGCGGCGGCGGAAGCGGGCCTCGCTGAAGGGCTCGCAGAGCGAGTTGAAGGCCGCGGCGGTCGAGATCGTGGCCATCAGGCCCCACTTGGACAGCGACGCGCGGCCGCCGTGCTCGGCCACCAGCGGCAGCCACACTCCCAGCGGCATGCCGTGCCAAAACCGTGGGCTCCACCACGGATAGGCGTGGAACTTCCGTTCCTGTTGGGCTGGAGGCGGGGAGGGCTGCGACACGCTTGCCGTTCCGGGGTGGATGGTGCGGCCGGGCCGCGGTTCGCATCCTAGCCGCCCGCGGACAAAGCCATCCATGGCCGTTGTCCACGAGGCCGACCGGTCGCAACGCCGAGGTGGTCGCCGGGCCGGCAAGCGGTGCATCCTGCAGCGGCAGGCTCGTTTCACAGTCTGCCGGCCGAAGGCGCGTCACCGGGTGGTGGCGGGGTTGTCGGCGGCCATGCGGCCGCGTGCGGTCGGGGCGGCGAGCAGCCCGGCCATGGCGTCGGCCAGCCCGGTGGCGGTCGAGCCGGTCACCCGAAACCGCTCGGTGCCGGCGGCGTCGAGCAGCAGCACCGTGGGGAAACGGTCGACGGCGAACTGGCGGCAGGTGGCGGCGTCGCGGTCGGCGTCCACCGCCACGCACACGAACCGCCGCGAGGAGTCCACGATCCGCGGGTCGGCGAGCGTTCCATGGGTGAGTTCGGCGCTCCACCGGCACCATGAGCCGCGGAACACCATCAGCAGCGGCCGGCCGTCCTCGGCCGCCCGGCGCAGGCCCGATTCGTAGCCCTCGACGCATTCCACCGCCGTCGGCGTCGCGGCAGCGGTCGGAAAAAGCGGTCGGGCATCGATCACGGGTCCGGCCGGCCAATCCGCCGCCGGCGGGACCGCGTGTTCATCGCGGACTTCGCAGCCGGCGACGGCGGCGGCCAGCATGCAGGCCGATGCGTGCCGGTGTGCCCGGAGCCAGCGTGTCACGTCGCAGCACCTCCCGGCCGGGGGTGGCGCACGCTGCAGGCGTGCGCTGGCGGCCGAAGAAGACGCTGTATGCCGGGCCAACTGTCGGCGCCAAGGCCGCCTGCCGCGGCCGTGGCAGGCGTGGCAAGCCAGGGGGACGTGGCTGTTGTCCATCTTGCCTCAGCCCCCGGCAGCGGCAGGCCGCTGGCGGCGGGAGACCTCGGAATCGGCTGCCGGAGGCGGGGGCCTCTGTGGCACCAGCCGGATCCGCTACCTACAGTCCGGCGGTCTTCCCCGTGCGGTGAACCGCTGCCATGTCGATGCGTTCGGCTCTCGTCGTGATTCTCGCCGTGGGGCTCGGAGCGGGCTGTCGTCTGGTGCAGCGTCGCGACCCCGTGCCGCCGGAGCTCGCCAACGCGCGGCGGCTGTGCAACGAGGGCCTCTCGGCGGTCGACCGCAATGATCTGGTGCAGGCCGAGGGGCTGCTCGAACGGGCCGTCAAGAGCTGCCCGCTCGACATCGACGCGCGACGGCATTACGCCGACGTGCTCTGGAAGCGCGGCGAGCGGATGGAGGCCGTCGGCCAGATCGCCGCGGCGCTCAAGCTGTCGCCCGGCGACGTCGGCCTCTCGATCGACGGCGGGCGGATGTACATGGAGCTCGGGCTGCTCGAAGACGCCGACCGGCTGGCCCGCGACGCGGTGCGGATGGCCCCGCGGTCGGCCGATGCCTGGCGGCTGCGCGGCCAGGTGGCGATGGCCCGCGGCCAGGCCGAGCAGGCCCTCGCCGACTACCACCGCGCCCTCGCGCTGGCCCCCGACGACCGCGCGACGCTGCGCGACACGGCCGAGGCCTACCGGCGGCTCGGCCGCCCGCAGCGGGCCCTGGCCACGCTCGCCATCCTCGGCGAGCAGTACGGCCCCAACCAGACGCCGGCCGACGTGCTCGTGCTCGAAGGCCTGGCCCAGGAGTCGCTCGGCCGCACGGCCGACGCGGTCGACAGTTATCGGCGGGCGGTCGCCAAGGGCAACGCGCCGCCGGAAGCCGAGGCGCGGCTCGCGGCGCTCGAGTTGGGCGCCCGACCGGCGACCGCCGTCGCCGCCGAGCCCATCGCCCCGCGGCGCTGATGCGTACGGCCCGCGCGGAACGACCGCCGGGGCCGATTCACGTGCCGGTGGAGGTGCGGCCGGTGAGCAGGTCGAAGGCGCCGATGGCGGGCACGAGCAGCGCGAGCGTCGCGAAGCCGTAGGCGACACAGACCACGAGAAACACCTGCAGCGTGCTGCCCTGCAGGAAGCCCGTCAGAGCCACGAAGGTCAGTGCCGGCAGCAGGGCGGAGGCCCAGCCGACGGCGGGCGAGGGGTTGCGGGCCGAGAGCGCGGCGTAGAGCCCGATCGCGCCGCCCACGATCACCGCCAGGAAGGGCGCCAGTTGCAACTCGAAGCTCGCCCCGAAGGCCACCATGATCCGCATCGCCGTGGCGACGCCCACGAACAGGAAGGCCACCGTGCCGAGGGCGACCGCGATCGCCTGGCGGGAGACGGGATGGGAGAGGCCGGCGTAGAGGCCAAGCACGGCGGTGAAGAAGAGCAGCACCGCGAGACCGACGGCGAGGTAGAGGCCGTGTTCGGGCGTGGCCACGCCCACGGCGACGAGCGCGCCGCACAGGGCCAGCGGCAGGAGCACGATCTCGCGGGCCGCCAGCAGCACGCCCCACAGCTTGCCCCACACAAACTCCCCCGGCTCGAGGTCGCTGACCAGGAGGAGGTCGAGCGTGCCCCGGTCGCGCTCGGTCGTCACGCTCGTGACGGCCATGGCCGTCACGGCCAGCAGGCTGGCCAGAGCCATGGGCACCACGGCCACCGCCGTGGCGAGCCGGTCGGGCCGGGCCGCGCGGGCCTCGGCCGCCACGCCCGCGACCGCGACGGCGAACAGCAGCAGCCACGCCAGCCGCACCACCGGCATCGCGCGGCCATGGGCCCGCGTGCAGACTTCGCGCCACAGGACGGGGTTGGGCCAGACGTCGCGGCGGGCGAACCAGCCACGGCGGGCAGACCGCGCACCGGCCGTCACGGCTGCAACATCCGCGCCGCCGCGGCGAATCTCCTGGGCGGTGTTCCAGCGGCGCACGAGCGCGACGGCCACCCCGGTGCTCGCGGCGAACACGACGCCGCAGACGCCGAGGAACGGCGCCAGCATGGGCCCGCCGCCGGGCGCGAGCGCCGCGAAGATCGCCCGCGCCGGCGAGGCGGCCGCTCCCGCGGCGGCACCGAACCGGGCGGCCGCCGCCTCGCCCGCGGCCGTCCAGGCGGCGAGCACGAAGGCGGTGATCGCCAGCGCCTGGAACGTCGTGTCCTTCCAAAAGGCGACGGCGTTGGCCACGCTCGCGGTCGCCACCGCGGCGGCCGTCGTGGCGAGGAACAGCCGGACGAGCTGGGCCGGCTCCACGCCTCCGAAGAGGCCGGCCAGGGCGAAGATCGGCACGGCCGCGAAGAGCAGCAGGAACACCCGCAGCAGGCTGCCGGCCAGCTTGCCGAGCACGAGCTGCGCGTCGGAGAGGCGGCTCACCAGCAGCAGTTCCAGGGTGCGGCGATCCTTCTCGACTCCCACCGCGAGCACGGTCGTGAGGGCGGCGGCGAGCATCGCCAGCACGAGCTGCAGCGGCGCCAGGATCCGCATCAGCGTGGCCCCGAACCGGGCCGTGTCGCCCACCGTCGCCACCGTCTGGGAGCCGGTCACGACGAGCCAGCAGGTCGCCACGATCCCCAGCAGGGCGCCGCAATAGACCGCGCGGGCTACGAACAGTCCGCGGCTCCGCGGGGCGACCTTCATCTCCCGCTCGTACACGGCGCCCAGGATCATCATCGAGATCGGCCCTTTTCGCGACCGGTGGAAAGGCCTCCGCCGCTGCGATACAGTATCAAATCGGTGGTTCGCGGGGTTTTTCTCCTCTTCTGCAGCGGGAGTTTTTCAGCATGGACATGCGTTCGACGATCGGTGCCGTCCGCGGCTGGGCCTGCCTGCTCGTCGTCGGCTTCGTGTCCGTGCAGGGGGGTGTGGCCCGCGGCCAGGTGACCGCCCAGACGCTGATCGGCAAGGCGGTCTCCGACGACAGTCAGAACAAGGACATCAATAACGCGATCAGCCGGTTTCGTGACCGTGACATCGATGGCTGCCGTGCGATCCTCGAGCGGGCCAGGAGCAACAACGCCAAGCTGCCTCCGCCGGGCGTGATGATGGCCACGCTGTGGCTGAGCGTGAACCAGCTCGGTCCCGCCCGCGGCGAACTGGAGGACACGGCGGTCAAGTTCGCCGCCGATCCCGAGCCGTATCTCATGCTCGGCGACCTCGCCTTCCAGGACCGGCGGATCACCGACGCCGCGGTGCTCTTCGAGAAGGCCACCGCACTCGCGGCCGCCTTCACGGAGAACGCCAAGCGGAAGCGCGACTTCGACATCCGCTGCCATGCCGGCAACGCGGCGGTGGCCGAGGCCCGCAAGCGGTGGGAACAGGCGCAGAAGCACCTCCAGGGCTGGCTCGACCTCGACCCCGACAACGCCAGCGCCCGCCAGAGGATGGGCATCGTGCTCTTCCAATTGGGGAAGGAGCAGGACTCGCTCGCCCAGTTCAAGGAGGCCCGCAAACTCGACGAGAAGGCCTTGCAGCCGGAACTCGCCCTGGCCCGTCTTTACGACGAGGCCAAGAAGCGCGACACCGCAAAGAAGCTCATCGAGGCCGCCGTCAGGGCCGCGCCCAACGATCCCGGCGTGCTTCTCGCCTCGGCCCAGTGGTACCTGGGGCAGAACGACCTCGAGACCGCCAAGACCACCGCCGACAACGCCCTCAAGATCGACCCCAAGAGCCTCGACGGCAAGATCGTTCGCGGGGCGATCGCCCGGGTGGCCCGCGATTACAAGACGGCCGAGAAGTTCTTCAACGAAGCCCACGTGCAGTCGCCGGGTAATTTCCCGGCCAGCAACTCTCTGGCGCTGGTGCTCGTCGAGTCGGACGACGAGGCCGCCCGGCAGCGGGCCACCGAAATGGCGGAGGCCAACGTGGCGATGTACCGCGAGAACTCGCCGCAGCAGGTCAATGCCCTGACCACGCTCGCCTGGGTGTATTACAAGCGCGGCCGCCGTGAGGACGCCGAGAAGATCCTCGAGCAGATCTCCCGCAACAACGCCCTGACGACGGATGGGGCCTATTACGTTTCGAAACTGCTCGCCGACCGCGGCGAGAAGGATCGTGCCCGGAAGATCCTGGAGGAGGTGCTGGCGAACGAGCCGATGTTCGCGACGCGCCCCGACGCAGTCGACCTGCTCGCCAAACTCAAGAAGGAAGCCGGCGGCGGCTGACCTCGGGCGAAAATCGCCGGCCCGTGGTGCCGGTCACTCCGCCAGCGGCGGCCGCACGAGTTCGGGCATCAGATCCTCCGGCGCCGGTGCGATCGGCGCGGCGGCTGGCTTGCGGCTTGTCGGCTGCATCCGCGGCGCGGGCCGCGGCATGGGAGGTTGCGTGGTCGGCATTTCGCGGATCGTGATGCCGCGGGGCAGGGCCGGCTGGTTGGGCATCGCGGTGGCGTCCGGAACGGCCTGCCGCCTTGCGGCGCGGCGGGCCCGAAGCCGGTCGCTCCGCAGCGGGATGCCGGGATAGGCCTCGACTGGCACCTCAAGGCTCGGCAGGCCGATGCGGCTGCCGTCGCCGAAGAACGTGAACATCTCGATCGCGAGGCATTCCGACGCCAGACCCGCCAGGAGCAGGGCGGCGAGGGCGGCGCGGAAACCGGCGGTGGCCAGCCGATGGGCGGAGGCGGAGCGAAGCATGCTGGGCGGGTGTCCTGAGGTCGCGCCGGGCTTCCGGACGCACAGAAACTTCATCGGGAGGCCGTCGCCGCGCGGGCGACCGTTTCTTGCCGATGCTGCCCAAACGGCACGACCGATGCGACTGGAGGACGGTGTGGCCTTCAGGCCCGGGTCCCCGGGTTTCCACCCGGGACTTTTTGGCCCGAGTGGCGCAAGCCTCCAGGCTTGCGAATCCGGGTCGTGGAGCCGCTGGCCGGATTCGACGGTGAGAGACCGCCGCTCCAGGGGGGCGGTCGTCGTTGCTTCGTACAATCCGCCTCCACGCCCGTGAAGCCCGAGGCGTGAGCCGAGGGAATGCGGATGGCCGCACGGGAAGCGACGCGGATTCCCTCAGCCCACGCTTCGGGCTTCCAAGCAACCAGGCACGACGGTGAGAGACTGCCGCTCCAGGGTGCCATGCACTGCATGCCCGAACCGCACGGTAGGATTTTCGGCGTATGCCCGCCCCGGAAAACTGCCTCGTCATCGCCTCCGTCGCCGCGGCCGTCGCGGCCTCGTGCGCCGCGGTCGGCGCGTGGCTGGTGCGTGGATCGACGGCCGTGCCGGCGGCGGCGTGGGGCGTGGCCGCGGCCGCGGTGCTGGCCCTCGAGATGGCCGCGCGGGCGTCCGGCGGACTCGTCGATCCGGCGGCGGCCGCGGCGGCGCGGCTCGTGGCAGCGGCGCTTTCGGTCTGCCCCGCGATGGCGCTGTTGGGGGCGAAGCGGCCGCAGCATGGCGTCTGGCAGTTCATCGTCGCCACCCTCGCCGTGGTGCTCGCGCTGCCGGCCGTCGCCGCCACGCTCGTGCGGCCCGGCACGTTCCCCGACGTCCACCTCCTCGGCCGGGGATTCTTGCTCGTGCTCGTGGCGGTGGGCTGGTTGAACTTCGTGGCCACGCGGCACGGCGCCGCCGCCACGCTCGTCGCCGCCGGTCAGGGCATCCTGATGCGGGTGTTTCTGCCGGTCTCCGTGAGTGGTCCGGAGCATGACCCGCTGGTCGACATGCTGGGGTGCCTGCTCATCGGCCTCGGCGCGGCGGTGGCTGCGGTGCAGTCGGCCCTGGCAGCATGGCACGCCCCTGCCCGCCACGGCGACCCGCTCGCGGCCCGGATCGACACGCCCTACCTCGCGCTCCGCGAAACGCTCGGCGCGGCCTGGACACTCCGGATCGCCGAGCGGTTCGACGCCGTCGCCGCGGCCCGGGGCTGGCCCTGCCGGCTGCGATTCGGCGGCCTCGAGCCCGGCCCGCCGGGTGGCGACACCGCTTGGCACCGCGACGCCGAGCGGTTGTTGCGCTCGCTGCTGCGACGGTTCGTGTCCCCGGCCTGGCTGCGACGCCATGGGGCGTGTTGAGGCCGGAGTGGTCCCCGCAGATGAGTGGGGATACACTTTCCGCTTCCCCGGTAAACCACCGGCGGTTCGCGAACCCTTCCTCTCCGGAGATTCAGCCCATGGCCGACAAGCCCGCCCCCGAGTCGATGCAGGTGCCCGTCGATGAGTCGCACATCGTCGCCACCTATGCCAACTTCTGCCGCGTGACCGGCACGCCGGAGGAGCTGATCGTCGACTTCGGCCTCAACAAGCAGGTCGGCGGGACGGCCCCCGAGACGATCCAGCTCACCCAGCGGATCATCGTCAACTTCTTCACGGCCAAGCGGCTGGCCGCGGCCCTGGTGATGGCGGTGCAGCGGCACGAGCAGGCCTTCGGCATGCTCGAGACCGACGTCCAGAAGCGCGTCGTGCACCAGCAGCCCGCCAAGGCTTGAAGCGCGGCGGCGGGAGCCCCCCGGCATGAGCACCACCGAAGAAGCCCTCGAGGTCGAGCGGGCTCGTTCGCAGATCCTCGCGGTCATCGCCGAGGTGGAGCGAATGGCGGCCGGCGACGCCTCCGAGGGCGACTTCTTCAGCGGCCTCCTCGACCGTGCCCTCACGGCGATGGAGGCCGTCGGGGGGCTCGTCTGGCTCGTGGGTGAGTCGGGCCGCGTGGAGCCGGTGTGCCACGCGGGTGTCGATCGGGTCGGCATCGCCGGGAGCCCGGAGGCCCAGGAGGCCCACAACGGCCTCGTGCAGTCGCTGCTCGGCGCGCCGGCCGGCCTCCTCGTGCCGCCACGGGCCGAGGTCACCGGCGCCGATGGAGCCACGCTGGCCACCAACGCCACCGACCTGCTCGTGATCGCCGTGCCGCTCGACAAGAACGGCAATCGGGCCGGGCTGATCGAGATCTTCCATCACCCCAATGCCGACGACGTGCAGCGGGGCTTCCTCCGGTTTCTCGAGCAGCTCGGCGGCGTGGCCAACGCCTACCTCGAACGGCGGCAACTGGTGGCCCTCGACGCCCAGCAGACGGCGCTGGCCCAGGTGGAGCGGTTCAGCCGGGCCGTCCACGAGTCGCTCGATCCGATCGCCACCGCCTTCGTGCTCGCCAACGAGGCGCGGCGGATCATCG
>Ga0315904_10008863_pt1 | contig 13235 bp, 20 predicted proteins | sample LakEriMetagenome_6_FD_203529 | JGI IMG/M metagenome (GOLD analysis project Ga0315904, IMG submission 203529) | Freshwater fungal communities from buoy surface, Lake Erie, Ohio, United States - Buoy 12 MA120 | ecosystem: Environmental > Aquatic > Freshwater > Lake | place: USA: Lake Erie, Ohio... | reverse complement strand
TTAGAGATGTCTGCGACGAATTACCGTAGATCGTCGTGACGTTAACTATGTTCGGGTTAGCCATTTATTTACTCCTTAGAATCCGAAGATCATTGCCATGGCAATGGATTTACCTGTGGAAATACCCGCTGAACCAAAAGAAAGCGTTCCACTGCCGTTAGTTACGATTGCTTGGCCGCTTGTTCCATCTGCAGAAGGCAACGTGAAAGTGACGTTTGAAGCGATATTGTCTGCAGCCTTTAAGCTAACGTAGTTAGTACCGTTGTCGGTGTCTTCGTACAGTTTAAGATTTGCACCAGCCGCTGAAGTACCTGCCACATCCAACTGCGTAATGCCTGCAATCGTTCCACCGGTGATTGTGGCTGATGGAGTTGTAAGCGCTGGTATGTAGTCAATTGCAGACTTAACATCTGTACCGTCGTTATAGACAAAAGCACTTTTACCGTTGGGTATCGTGACAGATTGACCAGCTACGATGACCCGAATAGACTGACTACCCGATGTGTTGTTCTGAATGACGTACGGCTTTTCAATTGCCGGAACAATTAAGTCACGAGTCGTAGACAGTGATACGCCAGACGTTACATTCAGGACGAAGTTACGAGCCACCTGAGTAGCGTTAGTGTTTGTCAGGGTTAACGTCAGGTTAGCATCAGAGGTAAAGTTTGCCGTAGCAATACCGACAATAGCTTCTTCGATTGCAGTGCCAAGGTTGACGTTGGTTGTAGCACCCCAAGTACCGGACTGTTCGCCGGTAGTAATTAGTTCAAATTTTAAGGCACTATAGGTTGAGGCCATGGTTTATCCTTTACATCAAAACATCAGTCCAGTTTGCACTTTGTGCGTTCGATACTGCTACCCAATCTGAAGTTTCGCTGTCATTTACCGCTACCCACCCGGCTGTCTGTGCATCATCAACCCCCAGCCAAATCGTAACAGACTTAATTAACGCTGAACAGCTAACTCCAGTTACATAAACGTTGGCCCCTGACGTAACTGTTACAGAACCAACTAATCCATTTACTTGAAATCCTGTCTCGACAACAACAGCATTTCCTACAACTGTTACAGAGCCAACTTGCCCTGTTGCTACAAATGAGACATTACCTTCGCCCCACGCAGCCTCACCCCAGCCTTGGCTACCAAACCCCCCTAATGCAATCGCAACATTAGCCATTTACCTTTACGCAATTCTGATAAGAGCATTAGTTGCATCTGCGGTTGGGAAAATAATCTGGAACGTACCTGCGGTTGAAGCCTTAGCCCCACCAAAATCTAAAACGCATACAGCCGGATTGCCTGCCTGACTGCTGTTGTAAATCAACGCCCCGTATGCGGTAATGGTTGCGCTAGTAAACGACAGGTCAGAAAAATCAGTAAAAGCCGTAGTCCCAGTCGAAGTTGGGGTGACGTTAGTCAGCGCCCCACCACCAGCCGTATAAGAACCACTAGCACCTACCTCATTGGAAGACGTATAAGCCGTAGTTGCTGCCGTAAACGAAGCGCTGTTGTCGTACAGGGCTAACTTAAAGACGTTGCCAGTACTATTTGTAAAGTTATGCTTTGCCTGCATTAACTCTACTTTGAATGATGTGCACAAGTAGTTGCCGGTGAACGCCATTTTATTTCTCCAGAATAGTTACTAAGTCGGGATACCCGGCTTCTTGTAGTTTCAATGCCAGCGTTGCCCGGTCATTGCGGATAGCTTCTTTGATATAAAACTCAACAACCTGACGAATGTGCTCTTTAAAGGCTTGGGCTTGATCACGGATAACCGGATGCGCCGTATCCCCAACGGAGATAATCTTGTCAGCAGCGCGGATAGCGACTTCTTCAGCCGTAAAACCACGATTACTCGTAGTGTTGACAAACACAGAGCCACACAACAAGACGGCAGAATCTTTGGCAAAAATTGTCATTTGACCGGGTACCTTACTTGTCCGTTCCTGTACGCATCCATGCGGTCTTTAGCATCACCCAGTTGCTTCAGTAACAGTAGTGCCTCGTTGTAGCGGTCCGTGTAGTTTTTAATAACATCTGCGTCAGACTTCATAAACGAAGCTGCTTCCAGCAAAGAGCCATACAGAAGCACAGACTCAAAGTTATCCCCAAGCCACGAGGTACCCGCCGTAGTTATTGAAGCTGGGTAGTAGAAGTAGTGCAACTCCATCGTGTACGTGGAGTTAGGCATTGGACCAAGAATGAACGAGTCGTAATCAAACACTGCGTAATACAAGGGTAAACCCGTATCTGTCTGACTTGGATAGGCTTCACGAATGAAGTTCACGTCTTTATTAAGCAGGTACACATAGTCGCCAGAAGCAAATACCCGCCCATCAGGCAGCGTGGTAGGCCCGTTGCAAACTACCGCCAAGGAAAACGTAGACAGCCAGTCGCCGGGAATCTGCAAATACTTATTACCAGAAGTTGTTGTGCCAGTTACGTTTTTACGAACAGCCGGAATCTGAACCGAGTTGTAAATCCGCTCCTCGGCGTTTTGAACAAAAATTGCTATCTGTTCAGCAGTCGTAAGATCACCGCTTCCCACGGTATCTGGGAAGTCGTTCTCCGCGTAGCCTTTTATGGCATCAACAAGTTCTGCGTAGTTCATTAGCCCATCTTCCCGCTAATCTTGCGGCCTTTGGTTGCAGCACCATACCCACGCATTACGCCCGTGCCGTACGGATTAACAGGAGCGTAGTTGCCCTTGCTGATGCCCGCAATAGACGGATTCATCTGGTTCATGATGTCCTTGCCCGGCGTGTAAACGCTGTAAGTGCTGACATTGGTTTGTTGACCAGACATGTTGTGCGGTGCGGCATAAACTTCAGCCTGACCCACTTCTTTGCCTTGTACTTTATTGCTGAACTTAGCCATTATCGCCCCCGTGAAGAACCACGCTGATTAGCCACACGTGCCAGATTACGACCCATGCGCTTCATGTCCATCGAAGTCGGGCCACCGGCTTTCATGCCTTTGGCGCCGTGCATCTTCTTTTCGTGTGCCTTGACTTCAGCCTTGGCAACCTTTTTCATTGCAGTCTTTTCCATCATTTACTCCTAAGTAATTGTTACTGTTACTGAACCGACGCTACCCCGCGCCACCAAATTATTAGGGGTTAACCCTGCATCATCTGCTCTAGCACCCCCAACAGGATTCCAACCCCATTGAAAGATTCTACTGCCACCTGACGGCACACCAAAAGAGTCTTCAGCTTCTGGATCGGGTGGGTTAATTACATCAATCTGCAGACCTGTATAACCTGAATTAACGTAGCTGCGGTCAGGACGAGGATCACGTAAGCCTTGCGGGTCATCTACCGGATACATACCAAGCTGCAACTGAGGGTGGTCTGGATCCCAGCAAGTTGGGCACACCAACATGTTGATATTTTTGGTCTTAATGACCAGCTTTCTCAGGTCTTTTAACGGATAGCGAAAATCACAGCGATCACACTCTGAGATAGCAAACTTACCGGAAGCAAACCTGTTACCCATATTAAGTTATAAACATCTGACGTGGCACCAGCCGGTCAGCCGCTTTCTCCCTGTCTTCACCTGCTGCAAAGGTCCAATCTTCGTCATATTGGGCTTTTAATCTATCTAAGCGCACTTGCCCTTCTGGGAGTTTTAACGCTATGTAATATGCCAGCCCTGAAGTCAGACACGTTATAAAACGAAACGGCACATCAAATGTATTGACCCCATTACCCGCGTCTTGAATCCGGCGCATACGCCAATAGACAAACGTGTAGTACGGATCCTGCTGAGTTCCCTGATCGGGTACAGGCCAGACTGTTATCTGAGGGGTAGCCGTAGCCGCAGGGGAATAAGCACTTGTAGCAGGATAAGCCGCCCCGGTATTACGCTGCACCCAAACCTGAATCGGACGGGCTTGCTGGAGTTTATTTGGAATCGTAGCGTAGGTGCTAACAGAGATTCTGGTGATGGTCAGATCTGCCTGTGTGGCAATGTTGCCTGCCTGCGTACGAACCACATGCTCCAGCAAATCCACCGTATCGTTGGGTAGCGGGTAAGTAGCCACCCCTTGTTCCATCGCAATCGACCCCTGTTCAATCGTCCAGAGGTTAATGCCCCGATTAGCCCAGTCTGCAAACAACAGATTTAAAGAACGGCGAGCCGTACGGAGGTCGTAACCAGAACGTAATTCCCCACCCGCACGTTCAAAAGCTTCTTCAACTATTTCGTTAAGCTGAAGATTAAAATTGGTCGTGCCTGATGTAGTCATGTCACTTTCCTAAACCTAGCAGCTTTTTTAGCCACCCCAGCAGGCTGGGCGACGAATTGCTTTCCGGCTGCTTTTCCGGCTCGCTTGGCACGGGTTGTGGCGGCGTACTCTTGGGGGCTGAGCGCTTTGATTGCTTTTTCAGGTAGATACCTTTCGCCCGTATCTGTGGACCTTTTTCCGCTTTTGGTCCGCCATTTTTGGGCTGTCCACGCTTTGAGGCTGCGCTGGCTTTTGGAGAGGCCACTCACTTATACCCCCCGCCCGCTGCTTTGTACTTCTTGGCAAGCAGTTGAGCTTTACGCGCCGACCATTGCCCCGGCGCAGTACCCTGCGTACCTGAGGCTTTGATCTGATCAAAGAGCTTTTTTCGCATGCCCGGATTGGTGTAGTTCCCGGCCTCGTTGACCTTGGATTCTCCACCTTTTTTAAACAGCTTCACATCCTGCGGTTTGTCTTTCCGCTTGATGGTTTTAGCCGTAGGCATTTTAGATGGGCTGATTGCCCCCATCCCGCGACTCGCCATCATTTCAGCATTTCCCGCCGTAGGCCATCTTGACCTGCTTAGCCTTGGTTTTGCCCTTTGTGGCTACGCCATCAGCCTGCTTATGCCCTGCAGCCAGACCGCCAGCGGCCATCTTTTTAACCTTGCCGCCGTACTTCATACCTTTGGCTTCGGCCATTTCGTGCTTAAGCATGGATTTAGGGGCACCCTTCTTTTTCATGAAGGACACTTCTTTTTTCATCATTGCCTTGGACTCTTTCATTTGACCACCTTCCTTTTTAGTAAATTCACGACCAACAGACTGGGGAACACCCACCTTTTTAGCGAAAGCCTTGTTATGGGCTATCGCCTGCATAAACTTTTCCTGCTTGGCTGATACGGCTGGCATCAGATGATCCGTCCCCGAGTCTTGCCTTTAGTAGCACATCCATCAGCCCGCTTAGAAGCTGAGGAGACTTTGCCGCCTGACGCCATTTTTACTTTGCCGCCTTTTTTCATGCCACCGCGAGGACGGTCTGTACTACTACGAGAACCGCGAGCTTCGCGGGATACTCCAGAAGCTGTAACGCCTTCTTCTGCAGCACCGGCACCAAAAATTTTTGCATCATCTGCGGCTTCTTGCGCGGAAGTACGCATACCAGAAGGTTTCTTGGCACTTGCTACATCTGTGGTGTACTTTTTGCCGTTGAACATAAACGTTTTGTCCCCAGCCCGACGTGCTGCGGCAAAAGCTGCACCAAACCTAGATGTTTTAGCGGTAGGGGCTAACCCAACTTGCTTGACGTTACCTTCTTCATCACGCGCCCCGCTAAACGGATCTACATCATCACCTTGAAAAGGACTTGCCATTTTATTTACCCCTGCCTAATAAGTTGGTTAATTTTGTCTTCAAGGCGGTTAAACCTTGCATCAATGTGTTCCAAAATCCGATCAATTTCTGCTTGAGTGACGTTATCACGGGCCACCTCCTCGCGTGTTCGGTTGATCAAAATGTTAAGGCGGTTTAGTTCAGCAACCTTCTCCTTAACCCACATAAGCAATACTGCCCCGGCTAATGTTAAGGCAGCATTCCATAAAAATAGTACTTCTTGGCTCATCTGCACTTCCACCGTCTCAGCGACTGGTTAATCCGGCTATCGGGGTCCCGCTTGGTTTCCGCGCTTGCCAGCTTCTTCATCCCCGTCATCCGGGCACAGAATGACTTGCGCCTTGCGGCCCGCTTCCCACTGGGGCTGGACTCCGTTACGGCTGTCTGAAGTTTGGACCCGGGATTAGCTTTACGGTACGCAGCCACACCCTTGGCAGTCATACCCGCACCCTGCTTAGTCGGCCTGAAATTGCCTGACTTTACAGAGGTCTTGATTCCCATCCCTTTTGACTTAGCCATCGCTTTCTACCGTTTCGTCAATTTTAGTTCTAGTCGTGGTTACTTCGCCAGCCTCATCCTGCCAAGACTCGCATAGCCACAGACCTTCTTCGTCCCTGTCCAACACCTCGCCAGTCTTGATCACTTCCCAACCCCCTTAACCATGACATAGCCCAAAGTAGCCCCGCTTCCGGCAGACTTAACTAAAAGCCTTGAAAATCTTGCCTGAGCGTTACTTACCTGAAGGATGCTCGTACTGCTGGCAGCGGTTGTAATATCAGCACCGAGTTGTACCCAGTTGGTATTATCAGCAGATACTTGCAAGGCAAATGTAGGGGCTGTTGTCGTAATTGCACCCATGTTTACCATTACCACTAAATCAACACAGCCTTCAGTAAAGAAAGATGGGCTAGTGCTGTTTAGGGTATTAGGAGCTACTGTTCTATCAAAAAACTGCCGCTGTAGTGGGTTTGATGTTTGTGATTGAATACGGTTGACTGCATTTGTAAAGCTGGGTGTTCCTGTGCCACCAATTGTACGAACATAGCGAATACGGTTACCAGTTAACGGAATTAATGGACTACGGTATTGTCCAGTCGCAGTAATCCTTGGGAAATGATATATGTCGTACCAGTTAGTTCCTGAATCATCAGACTCCTGAACCACCACGTCTAGCGTTGGGTTTGTGCCAGAAACAGCGGTAACAATGACGTTGTATTCAGCAGAAAGTGCAGTTGATCCAGGTGTAATTGCTGACGATGTTGCAGTAGAAGTTAAAGCCGCAGAAGCAATATCATTAACGCCATTGTTGTAAGCTAACTGTGCAGTGTTGATTGTGCTGACTGTGCTTACCGTGCCAATGTTGCCAACAATTGGAATAGCAGAGAAGTTATCGCTTTTATTTAATACTTCTACTTTTTCACGTAGGTATTCAAACAAACGAACATACGAAATACGTGCGTCTGTGCGCTTAATTACTGTGCCGCCACAGTTAGTTGAACCAAATGGAGAAGGCAATACGGTAGACCCGATGGGCAACAATATAGCTGTAGTTGTTACTACACTGGCTACTTTGTAAACACCATCTACAGCTAAATCCGCACCAGTAGAATTGTCTCGGCATCCATAAACGTTTACATAATCACCAACCACAAATGCCCAGTTTGCACCGCCAACAAGAGTTAAATCTGTTGCTGTGACTGTTGCTGATTGAATTGCAACCGTTGTATAAGCTGCTGGTATGTTTGCACCGTTTACCCTTGATACCATTCCACCATAAGATGTTGCGGTAGTCGATGCTCCAAAAGCAATAGTAAATGTTGTAGAAGTGGGAGTAGAAACGACTGCGGTAGCCGTGGTTAAGTTGGCAAAGTTAGTTTGGTCTCGAATACCGTAAATAACAATAAAGTCGCCAGTAGTCAAACCGTGGGCTGTTGAAGTGGTAATAGTGGCTGTTGTTGAGCCAGCTTTACTTGCAGAAACAATCTTAGCTGTTGGTACAGTTAAAGATTTATCGTTAGTAAAACGAAAACGCAATTTATAGCTTTGAGTTGCTCTTGGCACAACCTGGGTTACGTTCCTACGGGCTGTTGGCTGATTAACGGTGTCAATAGCAGCATCGTAATATTGAATCCTGTCTGCCTGTAACAAAGATCTGTATTCGTTAGTCGGAACAAATGCGTAACTGTAGTTAGCCGCAACGGCTTGAACAGATGCTGTTGACCCAACGGTTACTGAATGATTTCCAGCAAATGTTCCAGAGGGGTAAACATCACCAGACTCAGAACGCACATACATTGATGCGTTAGTTGCTGAGGCATTTTCAAATATCTGGCTGTAACCGTCTGGCGCACCGCCCATTGCCGAGCGAAAATAAACAAAGCCTTGACTGGTGTGTGGACCGCTATTTACAGAAGCAATAGTACCCATCGGGCCAGCAGTTGCTGTAAATACAGTTGAGCTTGTAATGTTTGCTACAACCAAGCATGGATAGTTTAGACGGCTATCGCTTGTAATTCCACGAATACCAATACGCATACCAGCTACTAATCCATGTGCAGCAGTAGTTGTAACTGTCAAAGTAGTTGTTGCCTGCACAATGCTGGAGATAGCAATGTCAGAAGGCAAAGGAATTGGTGTACCTGTGCTTACGTATTCAAGAGATAATTCTTGCCCAAGAACCCGCTGAGACATTCCAAGGCCAACAATTGCTTCTAGTGGGCACGGGAACGTAGCCTGAGACTCTACATAACTTTCTGTGTCGGCAGTTAGCGGATTTTTAGAAATTACCAGATAAGACGCTGATACAGCGTTACCATCCAGTTGAACAATGTCACCTGATGCCACTGACTGCTGCCATGTAGTGGCTGTGTTGTAAGTCTCAAACGACTCACGAAGTTCTGTTTCTATGTTTTGCGGTTTTACTGGTATTGCGTTACTGACAGGTATGTTGACTCCGTCGATAGATACCGGAAGCGGATTGCTCTCAGTAATATTATTACCGGACGGATCTTCTAGTACCGTACGGAAGTCAACAATACCAGTCATTACAGGCTCTTAATAAACGCTTGATGCTTGGCAATCAGATCAGCACGGGCGCTTGCCAAATCTTCTTTGGCTTGCTTTGCTTTTTCCAACGCCTCATCTAACTGCTCAGACTTAGCTGCCGCTGAAGCAATTGCCGCCTCTGCACGACTTTGGGTCTGGGCCGCTTGTGCTGCTGCGCTATCTGCAAGTGCTTTTGCTGAACGAGACTCACTCATCAATGCTTGGGCTTTCTCTGCAATAGAGTCAGCGCGTTCCTGAGCACTTGAAATGATCACATCAGCACGAGCTTCTGCACTGGCAACAATATCGCCAGCATTTTGCTCCGCATCCTTGAGGGCTTTCGCCGCCTTGTCTGCGTCTGCTTTAGCTTTTTCTTTAAGGGCCAAAATGTCCGAAGCTGGGCCAACTAAATCGACATACTTCTTGTTTTCAGCCGTTGCATCTTCCAGAGCCTTCAGTTTTTCCTGATAGGCAGAGGGGTTGGCGACAACAGTAAGCAGGTCAAATAGTTGGTTTGACGATCCGGAAGTTCCATCAATATTTGTAGAAATCATGCTAAACCTCCGCCACCAGCTTGGATGAAGGTGCAGCGGACAGACCCAGAACCAGAGTTAAGTTTGATTCTTGTTCCTGTGACAGGGTATGCAATATTGGAATCTTTAGTCACCAATATTCCTGTCATCGAAGGATGGTCAGTCCAAGCACCTGTTGATGCGTCATATCCAGCAGCAAACACATCGTCAAACGTATATTGCACCGTGTAGTTCACGGTTCCGGTTACAACTACAGAAATCGCCACGTTAAATGGAGATACGTAGTTGTCCGGAGGATATACGCTTGACGTTAAAGCGCCGCCAGAGGCATCAGAAAGCGTGTAAACGACTGGACGCATTTCGTCCTCCTAATTAAGCGCTCTGTTGTCCAACTAACGGGTCTGTGACGTAGTAAGTAATGAACCCAGTCAGAGCACCGGCACCACTTGTGCCATCAGTAACCGTAATGGTGACTAACTCATCGGAATCCATAACGAGACCAAAATCATCACCAGTGGTGGCAGTACCAAACACAAAGTTGCCGGTAGCCGCACTAGCTCCAGACAGCAGACCATTGGTATCAGAGGGGGATCCATCCTGTGTAACCCAACCCAGATCAAACGTACCAGATGCAGTAGCTGCAGTATGGATAGTAATGCCGGTAACAACAGCGCCAGCAGGAAGAATTAAGTCAGGGGCGTTAGTTGCGTTAGAAACTTTTACGTTTGCAGTAGAAGCCGGACCTGCGTCAGCGATATAAAACTGAGCGACCATAAGGCCGGTACCACAATATGCGGTGCGAGTTTGATCCCCACCGCCCGAACGCCAAATACTTTGGGTAGTTGAAACAGCCATGTTTTTCTCCGTGTAGTAGCACGACTCGTTACGGATTCTCTACTAAGTCTGCTAGGCCAGTATCCGTAACTAAAATCCTAGTACTAAAAGAATACATCAAAAGGGGGGTTTTGCAACCCCCCTCCCTACAACGATTACGCTCCGGGTGAACCAAAAGCGCCAAGCGGATCAGACCATCCGAACGAATAACGCTCACGAGCTTTATAGCGAACGTTACCAGTATCGAAATCCCCGTCCATAGAGTTCTGAAGCGGCGTACGGATAAAGTGCTTCAGACCGTTAGGCACGTCAGTCATCAGGAACCACGCATCAGGGTCAGTCAAGAAGTGGTTAATGGTGTAACCCTCGGGGATCGAACCATTATTCTTGATAGCGTTGATGTCGTTGTCATTGGTACCGACACGGAGTTCGGTTTCCAACAGACGGGTTGCCACGAACTGGAGTGCCGGGGGCACGATCAGCTTGCGGGGCTTGGCAGCGATCAGCAGGCCACGCTCATCCGTCCATGCTGCGATCTGAATAACAGCCGCCTCAAGGGAGGTCTCATTCAGGTCAGCCGGGGTGGCGGGTTCGTTGCTGTTAACACCACCAGAAACCAGCGGATGGTCGGTAGCAAACAGAGCTTTTCCATCGCCACCGGGATAGGTAGCCGAAAAGCCGTTGTTCAGAACCGAAGCCGCTTTAACCTGTTTGGTATAAGCCATAGCACGGGCCAGTGACTTGGTGTACCGGCTAGAAAGGCTGTCATACAGGTTGTCCTCGATTGCCTCTTCCGTGATGGAGAAGCCGAGGGCGATGGTTTCGTGGTTATACCGAGCCGTGAAAGCTTCCTGAGCATTGTCATAAGCGATGGCAGCGCCTTCGTTTTTGACTGGTGCAGCAGAAAAGCCGGACAGCTTGGTTTCTTCTTCAAAGGAACGCTCGGAGGTCTCAGTTTCGTAGATCTCTTTGTGTTCTTCGCCGTAGCGAGCGTACTCCATACCGAACAACGCGTTCAGTCCCGGGAGCAGCTCTTTCAGTAGTTGTGCGCGTGAAATAGCCATTTAATTTGCTCCTTAGATGCCAGACGAGTTGAGGTACATGTGACCACCACGCATCGCCGTAGTAACGGTAATCGGGGGGCCTGCACTGTAGGTTGAAGACAGATACGGCGCATTGAACTTACAAATAAACTCGCAATAACTACCAGACGAGTTAGCCGTCTCAGGCACAACATCAACAATGCGAATCGGCAGAGAAGCAGTCGCGGCAAAAGAAGTACCGAGAATGGCAACAGCCGAATCACCAGTAGTAGTAGAACCAGAGTTCTGAACCAGTTCAGCATTGTTTCCAACAGACGTACCGGCATAGAAAGCAATGGTAGTACCGGTAGAAACAGCAGCTACTTTAAACAGAACATCAGGATCATCAACCACATACGCAAAAGCATCGGTGACGCCAGAAGCATATCCGGGCCAATACTGGCTGAAAGTCTTCTGCTTAGTCACGGGGTTAGTAAAGGTGCAGCCCATGAAAATTCCTGCCACGCCTTGGTTGGAAACAGTTGCAGTACCAGCTTCAACTTCAATGGTACCGGTGTTTACCAGCTTAACTACGTCACCAAAGAAAATAGCGGTGTTGTAGCTAACCGAAGCATTTGTGATAGGAAGTAGACGGGTTGAACCTGCGTACGGCTGACCACCAATCAGATTGATGGGTAGCAGACCATACGGCTTGTCAACAGTAGGATAAGCCATCTAAAACTCCTTAAAGATTATTTAGAACCAGAACCAAACCCAACACCCCTTGTTGTCGTGCTTTTCTTTTCACTAAACAAAGGCATACGTGGGTCACTTGACCGCATAAAGTTGTTATCAACAGACTCCATTTGGGCCGTGGCTTGTCGATTGTAGTAATCGTTGCGTGAGTCTGCCAGTTCTGCTGACATAGAACACAGCATCAATCCACCAATTTCGACATTACCGTTTGTATTACTTTGCAGTTTTAGCTCAGGAAAATCTGATGCTTTAACCGGTTCCCATCCCTCACGTATCCGTTTAGACACGTTTGACGCATGCGACTGACCAAGCAGTTCAGTTGCAATCCACCGAAATTTTAATCCGGGGCGTGAGTCTGGGGTAGGGAGAGTACTAGCAGGCACAAAAACTGTACGAGCTTGGCTCTCACGTGTTTGAAGGCTTCTAGGTGTGCGCTCTTGCGCACCGTCACGACTAATTCTTTCAGACATGGTTAGGACTCCGAATTAAGTTTAAGTACTTCACGAGCATACTGATCATTGGTAAGACCTAGCCTCTTGGCTAACGCTTCTTGGGTTTTGGTCAATTTGACCGCTACCTTCTTACCTGCAGTACGAGTAGGCGCAGCAACAACGGTTGCCGGACGTTTCGGTTGTTCCTTCCGCGTCTCACCGAAAAAGTCGGGAAACACTTCACGCATGCGAGCGTCGATGCGCTCGTAGTAGGTATCAGTCCGAGGATCAATACCGTTTTCGACCAGTTTTTTGTGCACAGCCAGCGCGAGACTGGTCATCTCATCATCCTGCCCAAACCATTGGTTCCGGGCCTGCCACTTTACGGCCTTGGGGTCGTATGTGGACTCTGATTGCTGCTGTGTTGGTTGACTGTATACATCGGTTTCTGGGATTTGTAAAGCACTAGGTTTAAAAGTTTTTGCCTGCTCCAGCCGATACCGGGCAGCAGCTAGTTCTTCTTGCGCTGCAATAATTTGGTCGGTGTCGTAAGACTCCTGTGCTTCTTTCAGCTTCTGACGGGCAAACTGCATCTCCATCTCAGCCTTCTGGGCAGCTAACTCGGTGTACGTCTGGGCACCTTGGTTATAGGTCTCCCGTAGCTTTTTGTTCTCCTCCAGCAACTGCTGGGCTATCCGAGTAGCCTCCTCACGCTCCCGAAGCGCTGCTTCTTTAGCCCTGCGCTCATCGTGACGGGCATGACTCAACTCCTTGATCCGTTTCTGGACTTTATCGCTATATTCAGCGACTTCCTCATCGGACGGGTCCTCAACTTCGCGGTCAAGCGGTTTACGGCCCCGATCCTCCGGTGGCGTATCGTCTACGACCTCCAGTTCAATGTCGGATTCTTCAAGTTCAGTTGACTCCTGCTCGCCACCTTGGGCTTGCGTTTCTTCCTGTTCGTCAGGAAATTTAAACTCTTCTCTATCTTTAATT
>Ga0315904_10008861_pt1 | contig 13236 bp, 9 predicted proteins | sample LakEriMetagenome_6_FD_203529 | JGI IMG/M metagenome (GOLD analysis project Ga0315904, IMG submission 203529) | Freshwater fungal communities from buoy surface, Lake Erie, Ohio, United States - Buoy 12 MA120 | ecosystem: Environmental > Aquatic > Freshwater > Lake | place: USA: Lake Erie, Ohio... | reverse complement strand
CACGGAGTTGTTGAACACCACGCGCGGCGAGAGCGAACGCATGGGCCAGCTATACCGCGTCAATGGTTCCGTTAGGGAACCCGTGCCCTCGCTGCATGCCGGCGACATCGGCGCGGTGGTGAAACTGCGCGCCACCCGCTCCGGCGACACGCTTTGCGCCGCCGCACGCCAGATCACGCTGCCGGTCGTCGAGTTTCCCGCTCCCAACACGCGCGGCGCGCTGGTCGCCAAGTCCAAGTCCGATCTCAACAAGCTCGGCGAAGGCCTTTCCTCCCTGCGCGAGGAAGACCCGACGTTTGATTATCATTTCGAGCCGGAGATCGGTCAGACGATTGTTTCCGGCCAGGGCTGGCTGCAGCTCCAGATTGTCACCGAGGAACTCAAGCGCCGCTTCAACGTGGATGTCGATCTCGTCGAACCGCGTGTCTCCTACCGCGCCACCATCAACGGCCGCGGCGAATCGAAACACCGCCACAAGAAACAAACCGGCGGCGCGGGGCAGTTCGCCGAAGTATGGATGCGCATCGAGTCGCTGCCGCCAAATAGCGGGCTGGTTTTCACGCAATCATTGGTAGGCAACAACGTGGACCGCGTCTTCGTGCCATCCGTGGAGAAGGGCGTGAATGCCGCCTGCACGGCCGGTCCCTACGGCGGTTTCCCGGTGACCGATGTGAAGGTGGATTTCTACGATGGCAAACAGCACCCGGTGGATTCCAAGGACATCGCTTTCCAGATCGCGGGCAAGGCTGCCTTCAACGAGGCTTTCCTCATGGCCAAGCCGAAACTGCTGGAACCCGTGATGGAACTGCGCATCAAGGTGCCATCCGACGCGGTGGGCGGCGTGCTCGCCGATCTATCAGGCCGGCGCGGCCGCATCATGGGCATGGAAACGGAGGGTCGTTTCGAAGTGGTCGTCGCACAGGTTCCGCAGGCCGAACTCTATCAGTATTCCAGCCAGCTCCGCGCCATCACCGCCGGGCGCGGAAGGCACAAGGAGAAGTTCGAGCGCTACGAGGACGTGCCGCGCGAAATGGAGCCCAAGATCATCGCCCAGCACGGCCGCAAGGTGGAGGAGGAGTGAACTTCCGAAACGTAGGCGCGGTCGTGAGACCGCGACCTTCCAGCCACCTCGTTCTCACGAACGAGACTACGTTCAGATCTCACAAGCTCTTCTTGAAATACCGCACGATCGCCGCGACGAGGCCGGGGATGTCGTGGGGATTCGCCTCGAAAGCCGGTGGCATGCCGTGTTTGCGCAGAGTCTCGCTGGTGACGGGGCCGATGCTGCCCGCGACACAACCCTCCGGCCAATCGAGACCGAGCGCGAAAAAGTGATCCACCGTGGACCCCGAGGTGAAGGTGATCAAATCCGCGCCCTGTTCCGCGAGCCGGGCCTTCGCTCCGGTGGGGTCTTCGGTTTCCGGGACGGTGCGGTAGGCGATGCATTCATCAACGATGGCTCCCAGTTTGGTGAGGCCGTCATAAATGACATCACGCGATTCGGCGGCTTTGACCCACAGCATGGTGAGGTTCTCGACGGAGTCTTTCTTGAATGCTTCGATCAAACCCTCGGCCACGAATTTTTCCGGAATCAAATCCACGCCGATGCGGTATTCGCGGATCTTCTGCGCGGTGCCGTTGCCGATGGCCGCAATGCGCGGGTTGCCGAGGCTGCGCGCGTCCTCATACACCGCAAAGAAGGCGTCGAAGAAACGTTCGACGCCGTTGGGACTGGTGAAAACCAGCCAGTCGTATTCGTGGGCATGCGTCACCATCTCGGCGAAGCCCTGTTTGTCCTCGGGATGTTCGATGCGGATCGTCGGCAGTTCAATCACGTCAGCGCCCAGCTCGGCCAGAGCCTTGCTGAGACCGCCGGCCTGCTCGCGCGTGCGGGTGACGACGATGCGCTTGCCAAACAGCGGGCGCTTCTCAAACCAGTTGATCTTATCACGTTCCTTCACCACATCGCCGATCACCGCCACGGCGGGCGAGCCGAAGTTTTCGCGCTCCGCGATATCGGCGATGTTGGCAAGCGTGCCGACGATGGTTTTCTGCGCGCCGGTGGTGGCCCATTGCGTGAGCGCGATGGGTGTTGCGGCGGCGGCTCCGTGTTCGATGAACGAGCCGGTGATTTCACGCAGCCTGCCAACGCCCATCACAAAGACCTTGGTGCCGGGTGCTTTGGCAAGTTGGGCGTAGTCGATCGAGCTGTAACCTTTCGTCGGATCCTCATGTCCGGTGAAAATGGTGAGTTGCGTGTTGTGATCGCGGTGCGTCACCGGAATGCCCGCATAGGCCGGACCGGCGATGGTTGAACTGATGCCCGGAACAATTTCAAACGGCACGCCGGCCGCGGCTAGTTCGGCGGCCTCCTCGCCACCGCGGCCGAAGATCATCGGATCGCCGCCTTTCAGTCTAACCACTGACTTTCCGGCTTTGGATTTCTCCACGATCAGCGCGTTGGTTTCATCCTGGGTGAGCACATGATCCTTGGCACGCTTGCCGGCGTTGATTTTCTCGCATGCGGGTTTGGCCCAGCGCAGGAATTCGGGATTGCTCAACGCGTCGTAAACCAGCACGTCGGCGCGTTCGATGAGTTCCTTGGCGCGCAGCGTGACGAGGCCGGGATCGCCGGGGCCGGCGCCGACAAGATAACAGATTCCGGGTTTGCTCATTGGAGTGATAGGAAAAGATCGTTGGCGACGGTCAGCGGATTGGAACCGCGTGCCTCACCGGTTTTCGGAGCGCCGCCGGTTTCGGGGAAAACCCTGGCGCGCAGAAGCAGCTCGCCGTCCGCCAGCGAGGAAAACACGCCGACGGGCGTGTGGCAACCCGCGTCGAGCAGGCGCAGGAATTCACGCTCGGCGGTGACGCGCAGCCAGGTGTCCGCATGATTGATGGATTCGGCGATCACCCGGCCCGGCTTGTCGTCCGCACGGATTTCCAAGCCCACCGCTCCTTGTCCGGCGGCGGGGAAAAACATGTTTTCCTCAAGACGTTGCGCGAACAAGCCCGGCATGCCGCACACCGGTTCGGGTCCGTTGTTTGCGGGTATCTCCGGAAGATATCCGAGCCTCACCAGTCCGGCCTCGGCGAGCATGATGGCGTCGTGCGAGCCTCCATCTAACAATTTTTTCAAACGTGTCGGGACATTGCCGCGGAGATCGACCACCTGCAGATCGGGCCTGAGAAATTCGACCTGCTTCGCGCGCCGCACGCTGCTGGTGCCGACACGCGCGCCGGAGGGAATTTCATCGAAGCCCGCGCCATCGCGGGTGACCAGCACATCCCGGATCGACGCGCGCTCCAGCACCGCGGCCAGCGCGTAACGCGGGGCAAGCACGGTGGGCAGGTCTTTCAAGCTGTGCACCGCGATGTCGATCGTGCCGTCATCGAGCGCGAGTTCGAGTTCCTTGATGAATACTCCCTTGTCGAAAACCCCTTCCGCTTTCGCAACATCGGCCAGCGCCACATCAGTGCGGCGGTCGCCGGTGGTCTTGATGATGATTTGTTCCAATATCATCTCCGGAAACGCGGCCGAGAGCGCGGCTTGCGTGGCGTTGGCCTGCACCAGCGCGAGTTCGCTGCCGCGTGTGCCGATCCTGATCCGTGTTGGAGAGTCGTTCATGGGGAATCTTTGGATTGAAACAGTGGAAACGTCGCGCCGGGCCGCACCTCGGCGGGCGGTTCGATGCCGAAGGTGATGTTGTCCCCCACGCGATAGGGGCCGTAGGCGATGGGCACGACGGTGAGACAGACGTGCGGATCATCGTCATCCACGGGACGGGTGATGCGGATGATCGCCGCGCAGTTCGGGCTTTTGCCGACAGAAAGCAGGTCGCCGGGGCGGAACTCGCGCGCCGTGGCCGTCTCTGTGGTGGGAAACAGATATTCGATCACCACGGGATAGGGCGCGGGTTTGGTGAAGTCGTCGGGTTTCACCAATGCCCGGGCGCGGATGGCGAATCCCTGCGTGATGAAATCCTCCGGGCCGAGTTCGCGGACCTGCTCCACCTGATATTCGCCCTCGATGTATGTGAGCGCGAGCGGCCGCTCGAAGTTCGTAAGGTAATTGCGCATCAGGCGGGTGTTCAATCTCGCGAGTTGATCGCCGGTGAGCGGGAAGAATCGTTGATACAGGCCTCGCGCGTCTAACAGATTGCCATTGGGCACGTCGAGCACGGTGTAGCGCTTGAGCTCCGGCAGACGACCTATCTTGCGGAGGATCTCATAGTTTCGCGGCACTTCCGGATTTCCGAAAACCACCAGGCAGACCGTCCAACTCATGACCGCGAAACAAAGCGCAAGCGCGTTGGCCAGCAGCCACCAGAAATAGGCAGGGCGGCGCGGGGCGGGTTCTTCAATGACGCGGGGCACGGGACACGGTTGGATCAGGGATTTCCGCAGGTTTCCTCCGCGGCAAGGGCGTCCGGCCCGGCGGGTTCGTCGGTGGTCTCGAACGAAGTGCCGCATCCGCACGAACGGGCGGCGTTCGGGTTGTTCACCTTGAATCCCGCGTCGGTGAGATCGTCGGAAAAATCGATTTCACACCCGCGCAGGCGTTCGGTGCTGTCGGCGGCCACGATCAACCGAGCGCCATGGGATTCGATCACCACGTCGCCCGGTTCGGGATCGGCCACTTTCATTTCATACTGCCAACCGGCGCAGCCGCCGCGGCGCACGGCGAGGCGCAGGCCTGCGTCGGGTGAAGAAGCCCGGCATGCAAGCATGGCGGCCAGCTCGCGGGCGGCTTTATCAGTGAGGTGGATCATGGCGGACGGCAAACGCTAGGCGCATTCGGGCCGATGTGAAACCCGAAATACGGCGGCCTCTCCATCCGCGCCACAAGGCCTTCGTTTCGACATACATTGAATTTCAAGAATGAACTTGACGCTACCGGAGCCCGCCCTTTCATTCCGCCCCGCCTGCGGTTTTGCCGCCGAGCCCATAGGATGGGCGAGGTGTATCCACAGTTCCCGAGTCCAGCGCATCATTTCCATGTCCTCATCCAAAAGTTCACCCAAGAAACCCGCTCCCAAGACCCAAGCCGCGGCAGCGAAAAGCAGGACAGAAAAAACCGGCAAGCCAGCCGCAAAACCCGCCAAGCCTGCTGCCAAGACCGTGGCACCCGCAAAACACGCCAAGCCTGCGGCTCCTCCCGCGAAAAAACCCGCTGGCAAGGCCGCTGGGAAGCCCGTGGTCAAACCCGCCGCCAAACCCGCCGCCAAACCCACAGCGAAGCCTGCCGCGAAGCCGGTCCCAAAACCCGCTGCTAAACCAGTCGCGAAAGCCACCCCTCCCGCCAAGCCTGCCAGCAAAACCGCGGAAAAGCCCTCCGCCAAAACAAAACCGGCACCCGCGCCTCAGGCAAAAGAGGTCAAGCCTGCACCACCTTCCAAAGAACCGAAAGCCGCTGCCAAACCAGCCGCCGATGGCAAACCCGCCACCGGCGAGGAGACCAACAAGCGCCGCATCGACACCCCGGAGATCCAGGAAAAGATCCGCGAACTCATCAAGCTCGCCAAGGAACAGGACTACCTGACCTTCGACGACATCAACGACATCCTTCCCAACGACCTGGTCGATCCGGAAGACGTCGAAGCCATCATGGAGCGGCTCCGCAACATGGAGTTCGACATCATCGACGCCTCCGAGGTGGACCGTTACAAGGACAAGAAGCGCGATGACAGCGACGGCGACGACGAGGATCTCAAAGCCGATCAGAAACTCGACATCCTCGACGACCCCGTCCGCATGTATCTCAAGCAGATGGGCCAGGTGCCGCTGCTCACCCGCGAGCAGGAAGTCGAGATTTCCAAACGCATTGAAGACGCCGAGATCGAAGTCGCGCGACACCTTCACCTTTTCGGATTCGTCACCGACTCCTATCTCGACCTCGCCGACAAGCTCGCCAAGGGCAAGGAGCGTTTCGACCGGGTCATCCTCGACAAGAAGATCGAGTCCCGCGAGCGCTACATGAAGGGCCTGCCGAAACTCTGCGACCAGTTGAAGCAGCTTCATCAGGAAAATGATGATATTTTCCGCCAGCTTTCCGCCAAGAACCCGCGCGGCAAGAAGAAGCTCGACGAGGAGTTCCAGAAAAACATCCAGACGCTCCACCGCGTTTACACGCGCTTCTATTACAAACAAAAGGTCGTCGAGGACTTCTGCGAGCAGGTCAACGACTACATGCAGAAGTTCTGGAAATACGGGCGCAAACTCCAAACCCATCCGGACGACAAGGAATTCCTCACCAAACTCCGCGAGATCCAGCAACGCTCATGGCATACCCTGGAATCCGTCGAGGAAGCCAACAAACTGCTCAAGCACTGGCTCAAGGAAGCGCTCAAGGCCAAGACCGAAATGGTCGAAGCCAACCTGCGACTCGTCATTTCCATCGCCAAGAAATACACCAACCGCGGCCTCTCCTTCCTCGACCTCATCCAGGAAGGCAACATGGGCCTGATGAAAGCGGTGGAAAAATTCGAGTATCGCCGCGGTTATAAATTCTCCACCTACGCCACCTGGTGGATCCGCCAGGCCATCACCCGCTCCATCGCCGACCAAGCCCGCACCATCCGCATCCCGGTCCACATGATCGAGACGATCAACAAGCTGATGCGCGTGCAGAAACAACTCGTCCAGGAATACGGCCGCGAACCGTCCCCGGAGGAAATTGCCGAGGAAATCCACCTTCCCGTCGAGCGTGTGAGAGCCGTGCTCAAAATGGCCCAGCAGCCGATCTCCCTCCAGGCACCCGTCGGCGATTCCGACGACACTTCCTTCGGCGACTTCATCGAGGACAAAGCCGCCGACAACCCGATGGAGGAAGCCGGTTTCTCCATGCTCAAGGACAAGATCAAGGACGTGCTCGACACCCTCACCGAACGCGAGCGCGAAGTCCTCGAACAACGCTTCGGCCTCAAGGACGGCTACAGCCGCACGCTTGAGGAAGTCGGCCGCCAGTTCCAGGTCACCCGCGAGCGTATACGCCAGATCGAAGCCAAAGCCCTCCGCAAAATGCGCCACCCCACCCGCATCCGGAAGCTCGAAGGCTTCATCGAGCTGCCGGGGGCGTGAGGAGGAGAGACACTCCTTTACCTCGATTCGCAACATCTCCCGCTCATTCATCGGGAAAATCCCGTATCAGGTTTTCATGATCCGGGGGGCCTATGGTTTGGCGTCGTCTGTAACGCGCTCAGTCAATTTTTCACGGGCCATCGGCCCAGGTGAAGTGAGATAATGATTCTGAGAACTGAAAATCAGCCCTATTCCCTGGGGTGTTGTGCGAGCGGTGTTATTGGAGCGGGCTTTCTGCCCTCATCATTGCCATGCCACACATACCCAGCCCGTTTGGCCGGGCCGGGCATGTAACAGGCCTTTGGCACTACAAAGTGCAACATGTGTCGGCATCAGGTTGAAGAGACACCATCACCTCCAACATTGACAACGCATGGCACCATACATGATCGTTTCGATGTTGAAACCCACCCTTTTCATTCCTCCCGTCGTCGCGCTCGCGATGGCCTGCATTTGGCTCGGCAGCCAGCGGCAATCGATTTCCAACCTTGAGCGGCAAAGCGAGGTCTTGCGCAAAGCCATCGCCGCGCGCACATCCGACAGCACGGCGGCTTCGCCGCAAGACAAGTCTTCTCCATCCGCTAAGACGGCCAAGAACAAGGAACCGATCGATTGGAAACAATTCGCCGCGCGGTTTGGGGACATGAACCGGAGCGGCGGCGCGGGCGACATGCGGGAGATGATCCGTTTCCAGCAACGGCTCATGGCGATGAGCAAGGAGGAACTCATCACCGCGCTCGATGAAATCGCCGCGCTCGAATTCCCGGATGAAACCCGGAACATGTTGGAACAAATGATCCTCGGACCACTCGTGGAGAAAGATCCGGAGCTCGCCTTGAACCGGTTCATCGATCGCATCCATGACAAAAACATGGGCTTCTCCTGGCAACTCTCCAACGCCATGCAGCAATGGGCGAAAAAGGATCAGGCCGCCGCGATCGCATGGTTCGACCAGCAAATCGCCGCCGGAAAATTCGACAGCAAAACCCTCGATGGGAAAAGCCAGCCACGCATCCTGTTTGAGGGCAGTTTGATCCATACCCTGCTGGGCGCCGATCCCAAAGCCGCCGGTCGCCGCCTCGCCGCGATGCCGGAAGACCATCGCGAAGAAACCTTGTCGCGGTTCGGGTTCCAGCAACTCAAGACAGAGGATCAGCTTGCGTTCGCAAAACTCGTCCGTGATCAGATTCCGGAAAAAGACCAGGCCCATACTCTCGCCAATCAAGCATCCCGCCTCGTCAAAAAAGACGATTATTCGGAAGTCGATGGATTTCTCGACCGCATCCAAGCCACACCCGCCGAGCGCGGCGCCTGTGTCGAAAAAGCCGCCGTATCAGGAATTCAAAGGTTCAACCTTGAGAAAAAAATCAGCCGCGAGGATCTCAACTCCATGCGCGAATGGGTGGGAACCCAGGCCCCGGAAGCCGCCGGGCGCGCCACAGGCCTTGCTCTCGCAAACGCCTTGCAGAGCCGCCACAAACTGGAATTCGCCGAAGCGGCCGAACTTGCCGTGCAATACCACGAAGCCGCCGACAACGACGATGTGCTCTACTCGTTTCTCGAAGGCTGGCCGGCCCGGCAAAACAAGGAGCAGGCACGCGTGCTCGCCGCGAAGATATCAGATGCGAAACGTCGTGAGGAAATCCTCAAAAATCTCGAATAGCCCCTCATGAAAATTTCCATCGCCGCATCCATCCTCATCCTGCTCGTCGCCGCGCTGTTGGGTTTCCATGGCCATCAGCGCTTGCTCGGCGTCCGCGAGACCCACGCGAAACTTGCCGCCTCCGCCAGTGAACTCGGCATATCCATCGATCCATCCCGCCCGGAAGCAAACGTCCGCATCACCCGGCGCGAGCGCGTGAACAAGGAAGCGGATGCCAAAGCCGCCGCCGCCGAATTCATCGCCTTCGCAAAAGAACTGGAAGGCATCGAAAAGAATGGCAGACAGCCGGACGAGGGACAGCGGAAGCGCATTATGGAATTGCTGGACCGCATGATGTCGCTTGATCCCTCGCAGTTGAAAATCCTCATCGCGGAGGTCCGCGCAGCCAAGGAACTCAAGGATCAAACACGCGAGGGACTCATCTCTTTCTCGATCATGACGCTTGCCAACGAGCACCCGCAGGCCGCGCTCGCCATGCTCACCGAGTCGTCGGATCTCTTCAAAAGCGAAGGCATGGGCACACACGTCGTTTCCTCCTCGCTCGCCAAGTGGGCCAAGGACGATCCGCTCGCAGCGCTCGAATGGGTCCGCAAGAACCGCGATAAATTTCCGGATCTCATCACCGATGATGCCAAACGCGGCCTCATTACCGGCACCGCCATCGAGAATCCCGGACTCGCCTTCAAACTCATCGGCGAACTCGACCTCAAGGAGGGGCATCAAGGCATCTCAAGCATCACGAGTGCCGCCAAGACTCCGGCAGAGTGCACCGCCACACTCGCGGCCCTGCGCGAATATCTCGCCACCCTCCCGGACGAAAATGAGAAAAAGGAACATAACAACACCGCGATGAACAACTTTGCGGGCAACTTGGCCCGCGAGGGTTTTGTTGCAGGCAGCAAGTGGGTCTCCGAGGCGAATCTCACCCCGGCGGAACTCGAGAGTTTCACCAGCGGTTTGCAAAGTTCTGTGAAGGGCGGGGATAGCGGCAAATGGATCGATTGGATCGGCAAGAACCTGCCACCGGAGAAAGCGGCAGAGAGAATCGAAGGTCTCGTCGGCAACTGGACCAGAAACGACTACCAGGCCGCCGGCAAGTGGCTCGCCACCGCTGCCGACGGCCCGGCCAAAAACGCCGCCGTCCGCAGCTATGCCGTGACCGTTTCCAGCTACGAACCCGCTACCGCCGCGCAATGGGCCATGACCCTCCCCGCCGGAAAGCCCCGCGAAGCAACGCTCAAGCGGATCTATCAGAACTGGCCCGCGGACGACTCCGCCGCCAAGGAAGCCTTCGCGAAAGAACACGGGTTCAAGTGACAGTCTTGGCCTTGGACTGAAGGCACGTCGTGCTTCATGCCTTCAGTCCAAAACTCCCGGATCACATGCGAATTCCTTTGCCATCTCCCGTCCAAAAGATTTCAGATAGTTGTAACCAAAAACACCGCTCTTGATCAAAACCAAACTATCGAAACAAACACCTCATCGAACCCGGCGCCTGGGCCAGCCTCAATGACCGCGTCATCAAATGAACCGAAACCCGCCGCAGCGAAGGCGCAAATACAAGGCCATGGCGGTGACGGGGAATAAACACATCACGACATCTTCATGAAAAGCGAACTCATGGCAGTGGGGATTTTTTTCATCGGCTGTGTGGCTTTGGTGATGCTGTCCATCGAGGGCGGCTACCGTTTGGGGCGATTGATGCACGTGCGATCGGAGGATGAAAAGGAATCGCCGGTGGGAGCCATCGCGGGATCGGTGCTAGGCCTGGTGGCTTTCATGCTGGCTTTCACCTTCGGCATCGTGGCCGAGCGCTATGAGGCCCGCAAAGGTCTGGTTCGTGAGGAGGGCAACGCCATCCGCACCGCATGGCTGCGCAGTGATTTCCTGCCGGAGAACGACCGCACCGAAGCCGCACGCCTGCTCCGCGAATATCTGGACGCGCGCCTGCAAGCGGTGATTGCCGCACAATCCGGTGTGTCATCGCCCGAAGATGTCGCCGCCATCTTGGCCAATGCGGCACGGTCCCATAAACTCCTGTGGGACATGGCGGTCGCCAATGCGCGCAAGGACATGAACTCGGACGTGGCCGCGCTCTATCTGGAATCACTCAACGATGTCATCGGAATCCACGCCTCAAGGGTGGCAGTCGGCATGCAGCAGCGCATTCCCGCGCCGATCTGGTATGTTCTTTGCGGCCTGACCGTCTGCGGCATGGCGTTGATCGGCTATCAGACGGGCATTGCGGGGTCGAAACGATCCTGGGCGATTCCGTTCCTTGCGGCCTCCTTCAGCATGGTGGTGGCTCTCATCGCCTCGCTCGACCGGCCGGATGGCTTCCTCAAAGTCTCGCAACGTCCGTTGATGGACCTGCTGGATACGATGAAATCCGCCGCAAGCCCTCCGTAAATCCCGAAACCAAACCCGCCAAAGCGAAGGCTAAACTTGTGAAAACGCCGCGCTCCCGTGATGCGGGCGCGAAGTTAGAGTATCGTGGCTCCTATCCCGGAAAATGCTGTTGCACTCCGGAGGGGGGATTTCTAGATTGCGCGCCTCATTCCCCTTACAGCCTCATGAAATCAGGACTTTCGCTTTTCGCCACAACAGCCGCGCTCGCCGGCCTCCTCGCACTGGTGCTCCCGGGTTGCAAATCCGGCGGAGGCGATACCATCAAGGTCGGCGAATTCGCCTCGCTCACCGGCAAGGAAGCGACCTTCGGAACCTCCTCGCATGAGGGCACCAAGCTCGCCATCGATGAGATCAACGCCGCGGGCGGCGTGCTCGGAAAACAAATCGAACTGCTCACGGAGGACAACCAGTCGAAAGCCGGCGAGCCCGCCAACATCGTCAACAAGCTGATCTCGCGCGATGGCGTGGTGGCCATCCTCGGTGAAGTCGCCTCCAGCCGCTCGCTCGAAGCCGCGCCCATCGCACAGGCTGCGAAAGTTCCGATGATCTCCCCCTCGTCCACCAACCCGAAGGTCACGGAAGTCGGCGACTATGTCTTCCGCATCTGTTTCATCGATCCCTTCCAGGGCACCGTGATGGCGAACTTCGCAAGCAAGACGCTGAATGCGAAAAAAGTCGCCGTTCTAACCGATGCCAAGAGCGACTACTCCAAGGGCCTCGCGAAGTATTTCAAGGAGCAGTTCCTGAAAAACGGCGGCACGCTCGCAGCCGAACTCGACTACAACGGCGGCGACAAGGATTTCAAAGCCCAGCTCACCACCATCAAGGGCGCGGCGCCGGATGCGGTTTTCGTTCCCGGCTATTACAATGATGTCGCGCTCATCGCCATCCAGGCCAGGGAACTCGGCCTGACCATCCCGCTCTTCGGCGGCGATGGCTGGGAATCCGAAAACCTGCTGCAAGTCGGCAAGGACGCGGTTGAGGGCCATTATTTCTCCACCCATTGCTCGCCGGAGGACGCCTCGCCGAAAATGACCGCCTTCGTCGCCGCCTACAAAGCGAAGTATAACAAAACTCCGGATGCGATGGCCGCGCTCGGCTACGACTCCGCCTACGTGCTCGCCGAGGCCATCAAACGCGCGGGCACCACCGAAGGGCCGAAACTCCGCGACGCAATCGCCGCCACCAAGGACTTCGATGGCGTCACCGGAAAGTTCTCCCTTGATGAAAAGCGCGATGCGGTGAAGTCCGCCGCCATTCTCCAGATCAAGGACGGCAAGTTCAAATTCCTCGAAACCATCGCCCCTTGATCGACGCCCGGCTTTCCCGATGATTTCACGAACGATTCCCGCCGCCCGCCCGTGAACGAGATTTCCCAGCAACTCGTCAACGGTCTGGCTCTCGGCGCGGTCTATGCCCTCATCGCCATCGGTTACACGATGGTTTACGGCGTGCTGAGATTCATCAACTTCGCGCATGGCGATGTCTTCATGCTCGGTTCCTTCACCGGCTATTATCTCGCGCCGCATGTGGCGAAATGGTTTCCGCTGCCGGGCTGGGCCGGCTGGACCGTGGTCATGGTTCTCACGATGATCATCTGCGCCGCCATCGGCATCATCATCGAGCTTCTCGCCTACCGGCCTCTGCGCAACCGCCCGAAACTCACCGTGCTCATCACAGCCATCGGAGTCTCGCTGCTCATCCAATACGCCTGCCAGCACAAAGCGGTGTTCGGCGCGTCACAAAAGGCCTTTCCCGACCTGCTGCCCGATGGCAATTTCATCCTCGGCGGACTCTCTTTCAACACCACGCAGTTCGTCGTGCTCGGCGTCACCGCGGTCCTGCTCGCGGCGCTCACTTTCATCGTGAAGAAAACCCGCATCGGCATGGCGATGCGCGCGGTTTCACACAACTCCTCCGCCGCCTCGCTGATGGGCATCAGCAACAACTTCATCATTTGTTTCACCTTTGGTCTCGGCTCCGCGCTGGCCGGAGCGGGAGGCATCCTCTACGGCATGACCTACACCGGCATCGAGCCGCTCATGGGCGTCAACGTCGGTCTCAAAGCCTTCGTCGCCGCCGTA